>Ga0316201_10003682_pt1 | contig 11362 bp, 6 predicted proteins | sample CS6wburrow_MG_FD_204516 | JGI IMG/M metagenome (GOLD analysis project Ga0316201, IMG submission 204516) | Coastal sediment microbial communities from Delaware Bay, Delaware, United States - CS-6 worm burrow | ecosystem: Environmental > Aquatic > Marine > Coastal > Sediment | place: USA: Delaware... | reverse complement strand
GACCTTCGGCGCTGAGGGCGCCATCATGATGGACACTCTCTCGGTCACGCTCACGGCGGCCGGAGAAGGCAGCGCGGACGCAACCATCTATTACACGTTGGACGCAACCGAGGTCGACGTTCCGGCCGGCAGCGAGGCTACCGCACAGGAGGTGCGAGGCTACACCCTGACCGCAAGTGAGGAGGCCGCGCAGTGGGCGGCGAGCGGCCATGGCATGATCTTGGACGAACCCTGGCGTCACTGGGACGAAGACGGCGTCATTGGGAACCCAACGAGAAACATCGCTTGCGCTAAGTGTCACAGCGCGGGAGGTTTCCTCGAGTACGCGGCAACCGAGCTGAATACCGCTGCGCAGCCGCTTCCGCTCGGTCTCGACTGCAGCGCCTGCCACTCTGGGGCGGACGGCGACACGACGTACTCGGACCTGACGACCTATCCCGCGCTTGACAATGTGTTGTTCCCCTCGGGTGAGCGACAGGACCTGGGCAACAACAGCAACATGTGCATCACCTGTCACCAGGGGCGGGAGTCGAAGGACACGGTGGATGAAGACATAGCCGACTGCGTGGGTAACACCGAGCAGATGTGCGACGAAGATTGCACCCCAATGGCGGGCGCGGGCGGCGCTGGTGGTGCCCCCGGTTGCGCTGGGCTCGGGTTCATCAACATCCACTACTACGCCGCTGGGGCGACGTACTTCGGAACGGCCGTCCGAGGTGGGTACGAGTACGACGGCCAGACGTACGTTGGGCAGACTGCGTTCGGAGCGCACGCCGGCGGGAATTTGTTCGCCGACTGCATCCAGTGTCACATGGAGGCCAACCCCGCCGGTGGCGCCCATCTCTTTGTGCCAGACATCGCCAGCTGCAACAGCATGGGCTGCCACGCGCCGGCCACAACCTTCCCGACCTTGGCGGGCAAGCCTAGTGAGAGCTACGACGCGATCCAGGCTCTGCTCCCCGCTTTGCTGACAGCAATCGAGGCCTACGCAACGAACACCCTGGGCGAGTCTATCGACTACAGACCAGACGACTACCCGTACTGGTTCAACGATAGCGACCAAGCCTACCGGTTTGATGCGACGCTCGTGAAAGGAGCGTATAACTACCAGACAGGCCTGAAGGATCCGGGTGGGTACATCCACAACGGGGATTACATCCAGCAGATCCTATCCGACTCCATCGTCGATCTGGGCGGCACGCTGCCGCCCGGGTTTACCCGACCGCCGACGCCGTAGTCGCAGAGGACGCACGCTCCCCCATAGGGGAGTGGACATTCTCGGAGGGGCCTTCGCCATGCGCGGAGGCCCCTCTTTTTTTTGTGGAAGATGTCAGGCGTGAAGCCCCGTGGTCGCCCGATGCCGATCCTTCACTGAGCGCTTGCAGTACCGACTACCGACGAGTGCAAGTCGCCTCGACTTGGTACCGCACTTGCATGGTACGGAACCCAAATGAGGTTTCCCCAGTGATCTCTCCGAACGTCGCACTGTCATCGCGAATAATAAGTCTATTCGCGCAGATTTTGCGTGCGTTGCGCAGGGTCGCCGCGGATGGTTTTTTGAAAGTAGTTTTCAAAGCCAATCCTTTCATTTTGCAGGAAAAAGTAGAAACTCAGCGCATTACGTGACGGCGTAGAGAGGGCGTGAGCTATGACGATAAGAAAGTCTGTATTCATTCGATTTTGGTTGGCTCCCGTGATGGCGTTCAGTCTCACGGTTACCGGATGCGGTAACGACGGCACGAACGGCGCGGACGGCGCAGACGGCGCGGACGGCGCAGACGGCGCAGACGGCATGGACGGCATGGACGGCATGGACGGCATGGACGGCATGGACGGTGCGCCGGCTGGAGACATCTGGGACGTCAGTAACGCGTTTGGGCTCGAGACGCTCGTTGAAGCGGGTGTGCCCCTGGTTGCCGAAATTCAGAGTGTGACGGTTTCGAGTCGGCCCGTCGTGGAGTTCACGGTCGCCACGCAAGGTGGCGCGGGCGTCACCGGCATCGACCCCGAGAGCATCCGTGGCACTTTCGCGAAGTTGATCGCCACAGACGCCGCCGCGGGGCTGCGTTCGCACTGGGTGAGCTACATCAACCAGCAGGAGACGACCGATGTTCCTGCTGCGATTCCTGACCCGCCGGGCACAAGACAGGCCACGCGTGAGACGGGTACTGTCGTAGACAATGGCGATGGCTCCTACACGTTTACGTACACGACCGACCCGACGGTATCCACCGACCCAATTTGGGAGCCCGACCTGACGCATCGCGCGGGCCTCGAGATTCGCATCGATGACGCGCTCAATCCGGATAACCCTACGATGGACATCGTCCCGAGCGGCGGTGCAGGTTCTGGTCACAAAGCCATCGCGGACACGAACCTCTGTAACAACTGTCACCAGCGGCTCTCTCTTCATGGTGGCGGGCGGTTCACGGTCGAATACTGCGTGACCTGCCACAACGACCAGACCCGCGATCAGGGCTTTGGTGAGAACCTCGACATGGCGCACATGGCGCACGCGATTCATGGAGCGGAGATGCGCGAGGACCAGGAGACCGTGGAGGGCGAGTTTGCCTACAAGGTCAGAGGTCGCGGCGTCGACGACTATTCCGAGGTCACGTACCCTCGGTCGCTGATCGATTGCGCGTCGTGCCACGCCGCGTCGGAGGACACACCGGACGGCAACGATTGGCAGACCTCGGTCGATTCGCTCTCGTGCGGTGGCTGCCACGTCGCTGGGTTGACGATCTCGGACCCCGACGCGACCACGGGGCTTTCGACCTACAGCTACTTCCACAACCCAGAAGGCGACGGCGCATTCGCTATGGAGCAGCAAGACGGGGCGTGCGCAACGCAATGTCACTCGGGTGGCGCTGCGGAGTTCCACGTCAATTTGGTTGCTGAGGAGGCAAAGAACTTTGCCTTCAGCATCGACGATGTGGGCGTCAGCCCTGCCAACGACGAGATCACGATCAAGTTCACCGTCTCCAACCCGACCGACGGCACGACATACGACATCACCGCGGCGGGCGGGCCGTTCGACGATTCGAGCGCTCGGCTGCGTTTCCGAGTTGCATGGTCGTCCGACGACTACAGCAACCACGAAAGCGGCGAAGTCGTCGGGCAGCCCGTTTCGATTGATGCGCGCGTCGGCTGCAACGCCGCCATGCCTCCAGAAGGCTTCACCTGCTCCGGACCAGACTTGGTCGATGGCTCCTTCACAGTGACTCAGACCATCGTAGCTCCGAGTAGCACGACTGGGGACAGCATTGGGGTTGCGATGGAAGGCCGCGCCCGAGTCGATGTTGACGACAGTGGGTCAACCAACTCGATTCCGATCACGAGTCAAATCGCTTACGTCAATGCAGATGATGTTGGCGCCGATCCAACACCGCGACGTGACATCGTTGACGTCGCCCTCTGTAACAACTGCCACGGCATATTGAGCTTCCATGGCGGCAATCGCACCGACAACGTTCAGGTGTGCGCTACCTGCCACAATGCAAACGCAACAGACGTCGAGGATAGAATCGACGATATGGATCCCGGTGAGGCCTCGGTGGACCTCAAGTCGATGATCCATGGCATCCACTCGAACAATGCATCGTTTGCCGGGGGCAACGACTTCTTCGACATCACCTATCCGCGCCCGATCAACCAGTGCAATGCCTGTCACCTCGAGGGTACCTACTATCCGGTCGACACCGTGGTGGACTTCCGCCTGGCGACGACCACCGACTCGGGCGATAGAACCCCCGCCAGCCTCGAGGATCCTGAGGACGACGAGAACACCACGTTCAACGCAGCGACCTGCGGAGGCTGCCACCTTCGTCTCGACAATCCTGCGACGGCTGAGGATGAGTCATTGGGAAGCCTCACGACGGCCGCTCACATGGGGCAAAATGGGTCTGAGTTCCTGGCCACGCAGACCATCGAAGGCCTCCTCAGCCCACTCTCCATTGAAACGTGCACCGTCTGTCACGGGCCGGGCGGCGCCGCAGATGTCGGAGTGGTCCATGCCGGCGGCGGCGAGTAGCGACTAGAAGAATCGAGGGGCGTGCCTCGGCGCGTCCCTCGATGACGACTTGAACGTCTGCGAATGGAGTGTACGATGGGGCGCGTAGCGATGGGTGCTCCTCTTCGTATTTGTTGGTTCGCCTTCTTGTTGCTCAGCCTATCGTTGGGCGCGTGCAAAGGAGACACTGGTGAGCAGGGCCCCGAGGGGCCGCCTGGTGAACCGGGCGAGCCAGGGCAGCCGCCCGACCTTGGCATCGAGCCCGCACCCTTGGGCCTGGTCGGCCGGATCATGGAGCCGAACATGCTGCCGGTTCCCGGCGGCACCGTCTACCTCGTTCCGGCAAGCGAGGTGGAGACGCTCTCGCAAGATCCGATCGATCTCTTCCTGTCGCCGATGGAGACAGCCGCGCTCACCGTCGACGAGCCAATCGAAGACTTGCTCGACACCAGTGGTGACAGCTACGAGCAAGCCGAAGTCGACACGACTGGTGTCTATCGATTCGAGACGCTTCCCGAGGGAAGGCACTTCGTCGTCTGGGCACCGACGGCCGAGGACGCCGAGCATCTACCAGGGGGTGACAGCAGCAGCGTGTCGTTCGACACGGCATCTTTGGTCGGCATGCAGCTCGACATTCGTGTGAGCTCTCAACCAAGCTCGTCGGCGACCTATGTCGGCTCTTCGACCTGCATGGTTTGCCATGGCCTGCACAGCACCACCCGCACGGCGCACAACGTGGGTCTTCAGGTGCCGGGCGTGCGCTCCATTCTGCAAGACATCGAACCTTGGCCGGACTTCGACGATGGGCTCTCCGAGTTCGACGCCTCGACCAACCTGTTCTTCTATGACTGTGACCCTGGAACCGCCAATCCTTCGAAGTGCAAAGTCGACGACCAAGACCCGGGGGCTGGGGTCAGCTTCGAGCTTCGTCTGCGTCGCGACAGCAATGTGCCGCTCGGCAACCTGGGGGCCTACTACGTCGACATGGTCTCAGGCGCCAACTCGGAGCGATACGAGGTGGTGCTCACGTACGGCGGCGCTCTAGGAAAGCAGCAGTACCTAACCCGGCGCGAGAATGCGAGCGGGAGCCTCAGCTATTTCGTTCTTCCGGTGCAATACAACTACGACGGCGACACCTCGAACGACAGCCCCGAGGATTGGCCCTGGCGGGACTACCGCTCCGAGCTTTGGTTTGATTTTGGCGGCGACGCCCTTACCCAGCCCGAGAACGCCGAGTCGTTCGACAACAACTGCGCGGGTTGCCACATGACGGGTTTCGGTCTGGGTGGAAGCGATGCGAACGGTTGGGCTGCACGCGCGGTCGTCGATTCAGGCGGCGCATTCGACTATGACGGCGACGGTCGCGTCGAGTTGATAAACACGGGCTGCGAGTCCTGTCACGGCCCGGGCTCCGAGCACTTGGAGCTCAGCCCCCGTGGCAGCTACATCGTTTCTCCCGGCTCGCTGACCCCGGGGCGGCAAGCAGCGCTTTGCGGTAGCTGTCACTCCCGTCCACTGGGCGTCGGCGCCGGCGAGACCGGGCTTCCGCTCTCAGCCGAGAACAAAATGCCGCCTGCGGGAATTCGGCGTGCCGAATTTGCAGCCGAATACACTACGCGCGTGAGTGGGCCTCCCGAGGCTTTCTACGATGTCGATGACCCCTTGTCCGCTGACGCAAGGGCGAACTACCAACAGTATTCCGACCACATCCGATCGAAACACTACCGCAACCCGACTCGGCTCACGTCATGCACGGGTTGCCACAGCCCGCATGCCAACTCCGCCGAAATTGCCGAAATGGACACGTCCGGCAACGACAACGCGCTGTGCACCACCTGCCACAGCCCGGCAGCCAATCCGGAGTTGTATCCTCTAACCGATCACGTCGAAGCCGTGACCGGCGTGACCTTGCATACTTCGTTCGGTGATGACGCATTCCTGTGCATCGAATGTCACATGGTTCCGACGGCCAAGTCCGGGGCGGCTATCAAGCAGCTGAGCATGCCGACCCAATACTACTGGAACGACATCGCGAGCCATCGCATGACCATGACCCGCTTTGCCGACGTCACTGTAACGCCGGATCGGCCCCTCGCCTTCACCAAGCAGTGCGGCGTCTGTCATTCCGCCTCCCTGACGCCATGAGAGCTTGGGCAAGCGGCCTTTGGCTTGCCAAGTTCGTTGGGGCGAGCGTCGTGCTGCTCGGGTGCAATGAGGCCCGCGATCGCCCGCAGCCGCCCAGCGTCTACGCCGACGTGGCCCCGATTCTCGAGGAGAATTGCCTCGAATGCCACAGCGGGCCGCTGGCGGAAGCTGGCTACAGTGTCGAAAACTATTTCACGACGATTCGATGCATCCCCGACCCGGAGGGACCGGCGGCGACACTGCCTCCCGATGAGACCGCGCCCATCCTCTCGGTCCTCGAGCAGCCAGATCATGCCGACCTGCTCGACGCCGAACAGACGTCGACCCTGACGACCTGGGTGACCGGCGGTGCCTTTCCCGACGATGACAGCACTCACCCCGGCCAGTGGAACGACCCTCGCGCCTCCGATTGGCACGGTGCTTACCTGCAGGAGACGGACTGGCAGCCGATCGTGGATCCGGAACGATCCGACGCGTGCGGCCTCTGTCATCTGGGTTCGCCCCCGCTCGGCAATGTCGTGATCAAGCCACCGCCAGGCGCGACCGACTGCACCGACTGCCACAGCCTGCCGGGCGGCGTGATGGCCTGCGGGACTTGCCACGGTGATGGGGAGCGAGCTTATCCTCCGAGAGACCAGTGTTACTTCCGCGGCCCGCCGGCCGGCTACGCGCATGGGCCTCACTCAGAGCCCTCGGCGAACAACCCAAGCGGTCTCGACTGCCAGGCCTGCCACTTCGGTGAAGATTTCTCCATGCTCGACGGCAGCCACGGAAACGGCGAAGTCGAGGTGGTCTTCCAACCCGCCTGGGCAGAGGGCGCGAGCTATGACTTCGAGACGAAGGACTGCACGACGACCTGCCACGTGCGCGGCGGCACCACGCCAGAAGTGGCCTGGGACGAGGAAGACCTGGACCTCGACTGCAACGCTTGCCACCAGAACCCACCGGCCGGCCACGCCACCATCAGCTGCAACTCCTGCCACCGCGGCATCAACGCCGCTGGAACACAGCTGACGCTCGAAGCGCCCCACATCAACGGGCGCGTCGACGCATTTCGATAGTCGTTGCGAATCGGTGGTGAAATCCGATAGGCTCGCCCCGAGTTGGTGGCGAGGCGAGGCTGATGAAGTTTGACCGGCGGACGATTCTGAACTGGTTTCTCGGCGGAAGCACCTTCGCTTGGATGGGGTCAGTCCTCTTTCCAGTGCTTCGTTTCCTGATGCCGCCACCCGAGCAGGAAGCGTCGGTTTCTGCCGTGAAGGCCGCAACCCTCACCGAGATGCCGCCAAACTCGGGCAAGATCTTCAAGTTCGGCCGCAAGCCGGCTTTGATCGTGCGGCAGCCCGACGGAACATTTCGTGCGTTCCTTGCCAAGTGCACACACCTCGACTGCGTTGTGCAGTACCGCGAGGACAAAGAGCGAATTTGGTGTGCTTGCCACGATGGCTTTTACGACCTCAACGGCACCAACGTCTCGGGTCCACCCCCAAGGCCGTTGGACGCGTTGGAGGTGCACATGCAAGGGGACGATGTCTACGTCACCCGAAAATCCTGATCGCGCGCTCCTGGCTTGGGTCAAAGATCGCTACCCCATCGGGAAGTTCGTCGAATGGGCCAAGCACAAGACGGTCCCGGTCGGTCGCGGGGCATTTTGGTACTACTTCGGCGGGATCTCCCTATTCCTGTTTCTCATTCAAGTCGGGACCGGAATCCTCTTGATGTTCTATTACAAGGGGAGCGCCGACACGGCCTTTGAAAGCGTCCGATTCATCTCCGCCAAGGTGCCGTTTGGCTGGCTCGTTCGCTCGGTCCACGCCTGGTCGGCAAACCTGATGATTTTGTCGGTATTCATCCACATGTTCAGCGTCTTTTTCATGCGCGCCTATCGCAAGCCGCGTGAGCTGACATGGATCTCGGGGCTCGTGCTGCTCGCACTGCTGCTGGGCTTTGGATTCAGCGGTTACCTCCTGCCTTGGAACGAACTCGCGTTTTTCGCGACCAAAGTGGGCACCGACATCGTTGGCGTGATTCCCTTGATCGGAGAACCCATCATGTACGTCCTTCGCGGGGGCGAGGACGTGAGCGGCTCGACGCTTCCTCGCTTTTTCGCGCTTCACGTAGCGTTTTTTCCTGCGTTGCTGACGGTTTTCATCGCCGCCCACCTCTTCTTCATTCAAATGCAGGGGATCCACGAGCCGGAAGCATGGGAGGCTCATCCCGAGCAGCGGAAGACGATGCCGTTTTTCCCGCACTTCTTCATGCGAGAGCTGCTGCTCTGGCTGATCACGCTCAACATCGTGGCGGTGCTCGCGGTTTTCTTTCCTGCGGAGCTGGGCATCGAAGCCGATCCGTTTTCTTCGGCTCCGGCGGGAATCAAACCGGAATGGTACTTCCTGTCCACCTTCGAGTTTCTCAAGTACATGCCGGCTCACGTCGGGCCGCTTGAAGGAGAAGAGTTCGGGCTCTTGCTCATCTCGCTAGGGTTTCTCGCGTGGTGCTTGGTTCCATGGATCGACCGCGGGCGGAGCCGTCGAATCACCAGCATCGTCATGCTCACCGGCGTCGCGATCCTCGTCTTCCTCACCATCCTGACCTACCGGGGGTTTGCGGCATGACGAAGCTCTTCGCACGAGCTCTCATCTTGGTCTGCGTGGCGCTGAGCGCCGATGCCAGGGCCGATGATCTTCCAGCCGATGCCGGGGCCGATGGTCTTCCAGGCCATGCCAGTGCTCATGATCTTCCAGGAGGACAGTGCCTGGAGTGCCACCTCACAACCGAAGACGGTGTTGGCGAGCTATGGCAGGAGGATGTCCACGCCCGCGCCGCGATTGGATGCGATGCCTGCCACGGTGGAGACGCGACGCAGGATGACAGCAATCTCGCCAAACGCTCGGGCTCCGGTTACCGCGGTCAGCTTTCTGCTCGCGAGATCGTTTCGTCATGTGGCGGTTGTCACAGTGATGTCGAGTACATGAAAGAGCGAAAGCCGCTCTTCCCCGTCGATCAGCTCGAGAAGTACTGGACCAGTGAGCACGGAAAGCTTCTCGTCAAAGGAGAGACGCGGGTGGCGCAGTGCGTGAGCTGTCATGGCGCGCATGGAGTCCGCGAAGTCAATGACGCCAAGTCACCGGTCTATGCATCCAACGTTCCGGCCACGTGCGGGGGCTGCCACGGCGATGCCGAGTACATGAGCGATTTCGACATCAAGATCAATCAATACGACGAATATGTGCAGAGCGTGCACGGGAAGGCGTTGCTCGAGAAGAATGACGTGCGAGGGGCGCCGGCGTGCAACGATTGTCACGGCAACCATGGTGCCGCTCCGCCGTCGATAGACGCGATCAGCAACATCTGCGGGACCTGTCACAGCTACAACGCGGAGCTCTTCCTCGGGAGCCCGCTAGCGCCGGCGTTCAAAGAGAAATCGCTCGCCGACTGTGTTGCCTGCCATGGCAAGCACCTCATTAGGCACGTGGCCGAAGAATGGGAGGGTGAAAAGCCCGGGGCCACTTGTCGGAAGTGCCACGAAGACGGGGAGGAAGGGTCGGAGCTCGCCCTGTACTTCACCGACACCTTTGGCTCGGTTCGCCAATCGTTCGAAGAAATCGAGCAATTGCTGAGCGAAGCCGAAGTGAAGGGCATGGACGTGACCGAAGGAGAAGACTACGTGGAGGCAGCCCGGCAGGGTCTCATGCAGGCGCGTACTTTGATGCATTCGTTCTCAAAGCCCGTGATGGAAGAGAAAATTACTGAGATCTCAGCAAATCAAGCCGCCGCTTTGGAGGAGGGTTACGCAGCCCTTCGAGCTCTCGACGATCGCCGCCGCGGGCTCGCCATCAGCACTCTATTGCTTCTACTCCTCACGCTCGGGGTCGCGCTCAAGATCCGCACGCTGCCTCCGCTGGATTAGCGGCTGCGAATGAACGTATGGCATCCCGTGCAGCGTTTCGCGTCGGGCTCGTGGTCGGCTACGTTCTCGTGACAGGTCATGCAGGTTGCGCGATCGGCGCGTACCTTGGCTTCGTGAATGTCGTGGCACGCCGTGCACTGCGTGTGGCCTTCGCTGCTCGGCGCGTCTGCAACACGGTGAAGCCCCGGCAACTCAGCGACTTTGTGACAGCTGCTACAACTGCCTCGCGCAGACACAGTGCCGCCATGAGGCTCGTGGCAGGTCGCGCAATCCCGATGTCCTTTTGGGCTCCTCGAAATCTGCTCGTCGTGGCAGGTCCCGCAGGCCACGACGCCAGAGGGCTCGTGGGTTGTCCCCTCGTGGCATGCTTCGCAGCTGGAATGACCCAAATTTCGACGAGTTAAGCGAATTTGAAGCGTGTGACATCTGCTGCAAAACGCTCGATCGCTGAGCGCGCTCAAGTCAAATCGATGAGGTTGATGGCAGGCGGTGCACGAAATCTTGCCGGCGTGAAACGCGGTTTCGGAGGGGGCTTCATCGTGGCATTCTGAGCAGCGAGCAGCGACCTGGGCTTGCCGGCTGGGGTGCGGGTCGTGGCATCCGACACAGTCTCCTTTGCTCTCCACGGGGTGCCTCGAGCGCACGTCTTCATGACAGCCTCTGCACGCTCGACCTCCCGCTGCTCGCACGGCGTGCGGTTCATGACAACTGTTGCAGTCGCGATGTTCGCGGGCCCTGTTTTGTGCCAAGACCTGCGTTCCTTCGTGACAAGAGGTGCACTTGAGCGCAGTCGACGCCGAAAACGCGTGCGCCTCATGGCAGCTCGCACAGGAATCATGCCCGTTGGCGAACGTCGCAGAGGCAGGAACCGTCGGTTCCTTCGTCTGGTGACACTCCATGCAAGACGCGGCATCGGAAGCGAGCTTATGCCCCCCATGGCAGTCGGCGCAGGTTCCACTAAGGCGCGAACGTCCGTGCTGGACATTCATCTTCTGGTGGCACTCATCACACTGACGAATCGTTTCTTCGGCTGGCTTGTGCGGGTTGTGGCAACTCTCACAGGGCACGGAGGCGTGCATGGCAAGGCCTTCGATCCCTTCGCTCTGGAAGGGCCCGTGGCAACGCGTGCAGTGCCATCTTCCGAACACCTCGGGCTCCGCGCCGAAGATATGGCAAGTGTAGCAATCCATTGGCATGCCATCGAGATCGACGTGGGCCAATGATGCCTGCTCTTCGTGGCATTTGGTGCACACGCCGGTGTCGGGCGAGCCAAAGGTTGCCTCCGCCGGGTCGTG
>Ga0316201_10003681_pt1 | contig 11363 bp, 10 predicted proteins | sample CS6wburrow_MG_FD_204516 | JGI IMG/M metagenome (GOLD analysis project Ga0316201, IMG submission 204516) | Coastal sediment microbial communities from Delaware Bay, Delaware, United States - CS-6 worm burrow | ecosystem: Environmental > Aquatic > Marine > Coastal > Sediment | place: USA... | reverse complement strand
AAGATGGCAGTTTTCGCTTGGAGCAGTTCTTGCTGTATTCCACGATGTATTAATTGTTTTAGGGGTATTCTCATTAACATATAAATTCATGCCTTTTAGTATGGAAATCGATCAGGCATTTATTGCAGCGATATTAACGGTAATTGGATATTCTTTAAATGATACTGTAATTGTTTTCGATAGAATTAGAGAGTATTTTAATGAACATACTACCTGGAGTTTAGATAAAGTGGTCGACGTATCTTTAAGTAGTACTTTAGGTAGAACATTAAATACATCCTCAACAACATTAGTAGTATTACTGGCTATCTTTATTTTTGGAGGTGAATCTATTAGAGGATTTATGTTTGCATTAATAATAGGTATAGTAGTAGGAACCTATTCTTCATTATTTATCGCTACACCTTTAATGTACGACACATTAGATAGAGCAGATAAAAAGAAAAAAGTTAACTAGAAGAAGTTTGTTCTTTTAAAAAGCCTATCAACAATCTGTTGATAGGCTTTTTTTATTAACTAAAACTAATAATATACTTCCAATCGTATATACAACAAATTAGTAATTTTCATACTTTTGATGGAAATTATTGAACAATAATTCAATTATAAATTAAACATTATTAACCCTTGTGAAAACTATATTACCACCGAGTAAAAAATTTCTTTTTGTATCGCGATGGGGCGAATCTCTAGATATTATAAACGTTATAAAATTAGAAGGTCACGATGTTAAAATGTTTATTGAAGATAAAGCCTCAAAAGAAATAGGATATGGTTTTGTAAAGAAAGTATCCCAGTGGGAAAAGCACATTGATTGGGCAGATGTTATCGTGTTCGATTATACCGGTTTTGGTAAAATCGCTAGTGAATTAAGAAGAAAAGGCAAACTGGTTATTGGTGGCACAGAATATACAGATATGCTTGAATTAGATAGAAATTTTGGGCAATCTGAATTAAAAAAACATAAAATAAAAGTCATTCCATTTAAAGAGTTTACCTCATTTAATGATGCCATTCAATATATAGAAAATAATCCTAATACTTATGTTATTAAACCTTGTGGTGAAACTCAAGAGCTTAAACAATTGTTATTTGTTGGAAGCGACGATGAAGGATTGGATGTTATTCGCGTTTTAAAAGCTTATGAAAAATCTTGGGGTGATGATTTTGGTAACTTTCAAATACAGAGAAAAGTAAAAGGAGTAGAAGTTTCTGTGGCTGCATTTTTTAATGGTAACGAATTTATATATCCTATAAATATCACTTTCGAACATAAAAAATTGTTCCCGAAAGAGTTAGGTGTATCTACTGGCGAAATGGGAACCAGTATGTTTTGGACTAAAGACTCTCCCATTTTCGAAGCTACATTATTAAAATTTCAAAATACACTTGCAAAACATAATTTTATAGGACACATAGATATTAACTGCATTGTTAATGGTAACGGCATTTATCCTTTAGAATTCACTTCGCGTTTTGGATATCCACAAATTTTTATTCAACGGGCAGGAATTAATGAACCTATGGGTGAGTTGTTCCATAAATTAGCCTCTAAAAAGCAATTCAAAATTAATGTTAAAAAAGGATTTCAAGTAGGCGCATTTATAGTAGTTCCACCGTTTCCATATGAAGACAAAAAAACCTTTAATCTGTTTTCTAAAGATGCCGTGGTCGTATTTAAAAAAAATGGAAAGGAAGGTGTTCATCCTATGCATTTAAAAAAGGTAAACGACCAATGGTTAATTACCGGAAACACAGGGATTGCTGTTTTAGTAACAGGTGTAGGAATGACCATGAAGGATGCCCAAAAAATGATGTATAACAGAATTAATAATGTTATAATAAATAACGGCTATTATCGTACCGATATTGGCGATCGTTGGTCTGAAGATTCCGATAAACTTTGGTCCTGGGGCTTACTGTAAAAACACATATTAAAGGTTAAAATGACATTCGAAGCTTGTACCAATTTTTTATCATTTTTTAAAATTCTCCCACAAGATTGGCAAGAAGGAATTGTCCCTTTTTGGGATAATTATAAAGAAACAACTAAAGGTTATTTACTTATAGATAATAACAAAATAATTGCTGGCGGTTTGGTGTTTTCTGCATGGCCTCCGGATATGTTATATGCTAAAGATGAAGCAGAGACATGGATTAATAAGGGTTATTTATATGTAGGTTTTATTTTTGTTATTGAAGAAAGAAGACAACAGAATTTAGGCTCTATTTGGTTAGATAATCTGAAGAAAACATATCCAAACCAAAAATTTTGGTTAACAATCGAAGATTTAAAATTAGATGCTTTTTACGTTAAAAACGGATTCAAGCGAATAAAAACATTAAATAATAATGGCCTAGAAGAAGTGCTTTATACGTTTGAAGAACAATGTCATTAAAATTACAAACAAATCCAAAAATAAAATCCTGCAAATTATTATTTACAGGATTTTTTTAAAGTGGAGTCGGAGAGAATCGAACTCTCGTCCAAACAAGTAACCAAAAGGCTTTCTACACGTTTATTCTTTTCTTGGGTTTTCGATTATAAGCTGGTTAAAGACAACCCACTTATAACTTATCTTCTTTAGTTTCAAAAGCAAATCAAAGCATTTTACTTTCTATGTTAACATTTACGATGTCTCAAAAAGGAACGCCGTTAACCAAGGCTTTCCGGAGACATAAAGCTTGTACACCTTGTGTACCTAGGCTAATCTTACTTTATTCAGATTAAGCAGCTAAAGCGTAGTTATTCTCGCCGTTTAAAGTTTGACCTAGTCTTTTACGTGTTTCAAAGTCATTACACGACGTGCTTACAATTCAATTAATCTCGCTGTCAAAACCAGTCGACCCCATTAATTTTTTGTATTTCCGCGTTACCCTATCGGGTCAGGCTTTCCGCTATATCTTTTGTAAAAACAAAAGGATGTCGCTGTAATCCTTAACGCAGTGTGCAAAGGTATCAAAAAGTTTGTATAACCATTCAAAACCTATTACATTAGTGCAAAATTTATACCAAATTTCAACTTGTCAGTTATAACTCAACAATTTTTATTGTAAACATGAAATTCGCCATCATCAAAGAACGAAAAACACCACCAGATCGTCGTGTGGTATTTTCACCTGCAAAATTAGCAGAAGCAAAAAAACAATTTCCAGAAGCTGTTTTTAAAGTTGAATCATCTGATATTCGTGTATTTTCAGACGATCAATATAAAGCCACTGGATTTGAAGTAACAGACAATGTATCCGATTGCGATGTGCTAATTGGTGTAAAAGAAGTGCCTATTGAGAATCTTATTCCTAACAAGAAATACTTTTTCTTTTCACATACCATCAAGAAACAGCCTTATAACAGAAAACTTCTAAAGGCTATTTTAGAAAGGAATATTGAATTATATGACCACGAAACGATTGTTAACAAAAAAGGATTTCGACTCATAGGTTTTGGTCGTTATGCAGGTATTGTTGGTGCTTATAATGGGTTTAGAGCATGGGGATTAAAATATAACTCTTGGAATTTGCCAAAAGCAGAAACCGTACATGACCAAGGCAAGTTAATAGAGCAATTGAACAAAATCACAGTTCCTAATATTAAAATACTACTTTCTGGAAGTGGTAAAGTAGCCAATGGCTCTCAAGAAATGCTTGATGCTATGAACATTAAAAGTGTTTCAGTAGAAGATTTTTTAAACCATACTTTCAATGAACCTGTATATTGTAAAATTGATGTTTTAGATTACAATAAACGTAATGATGGAAGGGTGATTGACATGTTTGATTTCTTTGATAATCCTAAGGAGTATAAATCTGATTTTATGCGTTTTGCCAATGTAACCGACTTCTATATTGCTGGTCATTTTTATGGCGCTGGCGCGCCATATTTGTATACAAGAGATGATGTAAAATCTTCTGATTTTAATATTAAAGTAGTTGCAGATATTAGTTGCGATGTTGATGGACCAGTTGCAACAACTTTAAGAGCGTCAACTATTGCAGAACCAATTTACGGATACAATCCACAAACCGAAAGTGAAGTAGACTATAAAGATAAAAACGCTATTGCCGTTATGGCAGTAGATAATTTACCCTGCGAACTCCCTAAAGACGCAAGTGAAGGTTTTGGAGACATGTTTTTACAACATGTTATTCCTGCATTTTTTAATAATGATGCCGATGGTATTCTACAAAGGGCTAAAATTACAGAAGGTGGAAAACTAACGGAACGTTTTTCTTATTTACAAAATTATATAGATCTAAAAGAATAAATTTATAGCTGAAATTATTTTAATGACAAAAACTGCTTTAGTTACTGGTGCTGCATCTGGTTTAGGATATGAACTATCGCTTTTATTGGCAAAAGATGGTTATAACTTAATACTGGTTGATATAGATGCAACCAATCTTAAAAAAGTACAATCTGGGTTGAATAGTGTTTATAGTTGTCATATTATTATTTTTGTTAAAGATTTAAGCATACCCAACGTTGCGAGTGAAATCATGAAAGAGATAGGCCCTGTTTCTATTGATGTATTAATTAATAATGCAGGTTTTGGTTTGTTTGGTACGTTTTCAGGTACTGATTGGCAACGTGAATCAGACATGTTGCATTTACATATTTTAACAACAACACATCTAACTAAATTAATCTTGGACGGGATGCTTAAAAGGGGCTCTGGAAAAATATTAAATATGTCTTCGCTGGCTGCATTTCAACCGGGACCATTAATGTCTATTTACTACGCATCAAAAGCGTACATGTTATCGTTTTCTGAAGCGATTGCAAACGAATTAAAAGGGACGGGAATAACTGTAACAGCTTTATGTCCTGGTCCTACCAAAACATCTTTTCAAGAAGTAGTTTCAAAAAGTGCTTCTAATAATAAAATTAGTTTTAATATGGCACTTCCCTCTGATGTGGCCCTATATGGTTATCAAGCCATGCAAAAAGGGAAAACATTGGCAATTCCTGGACTAGTAAATAAATTTATTTCATCATTACATCGATTTGTTTCGAGGAGTATGGCTACAAGGATAGTTAGGAATATTCAAGAAAAAAACCGAGGAGACTTTGATTTTTAAAAACATTTTTTTGATTTTAGTTAACTTTTCTATCGTAATGCCTCTCTTTTTTTAAATGATATATATCATTTTTTACTGTTAAATAAAGTTTTATCTTAATGGTTAATAATTGATTATCAACTAATTGAGATATATTATGAATCCCACTTTCTTAATGGCAGGTTTGCTAATCTTGTTCTTTTTATCAGGGATAAGAATTATTTTTGAATATAAACGCGCTTTAAAATTTAGGTTTGGTAAATATACAAGCACGTTACAGCCTGGATTTAGATGGATAATTCCATTGGTTGAAACAATACAAATAGTGGATATAAGGGTAATTACTATTAATATAGTTTCTCAAGAGGTTATGACAGAAGATAACGTGCCATGTAGTATAGATGGTGTAGTATTTTTTAAAGTTATTGATCCAGAAATGGCAGTCTTAGAAGTGGAAGAATATAATTTCGCTATTATTCAATTATCGCAAGCCGCCTTACGTGATGTATGTGGAAAGGTAGAGTTGGATACCATTTTATCCAAACGAGAAGAAATGGGTAAGAATATTAAAAATATAGTTGAGGTAGAAACCAAAGATTGGGGAATAGAAATTATAGATGTTAAGATAAAGGATATACAATTACCTGAAAACATGAAACGTATGATGGCGAATCAGGCAGAAGCCGAACGCTCAAGAAGAGCACGTATTATATTAGCTTTAGCTGAAGAACAGGCAGCAGGTAAATTATTGGAAGCTGGTAAATTAATAGATCAATCACCATCGGCAATCAAATTAAGACTGTACCAAACCTTGTCAAACATTGCAGCTGAAAAAAATTCGACGATTTTATTTCCTTTTCCAGAAGAAGTTTTGCCTAGGCGACGGCGTAAAACTAAAAAGAAAGGCTAGGTTGTCTAAATATTAAAAATTCCACCAAACGCTATAACTCGTTGTAAATACAAGAAATGTTGTGACGCGCTTTCAGCGGTATTGCTTGTGGTTCTAATGTCTGGCATATTAATGTAACCTCCTTTTAAATCTAACTGCATGAAAAAATGTTTGAAAAAGGTAAGATTTAATCCGGCATTAATTGAAACACCTTAGCCGGCTAAATGAAATTCGTCGTAACGGTCTTTTTCAAACAGGGTGGTATTTGTTTTTGGATATAAGATTCCTGCTCCAACACCTTCGGTGATATTAATTTGAAATTTGTCGGTATTTGGAAGGTTGAAAACTGAAGAGATATCATCAACACGAGCAAATTCCGCATACACATAGTTTAAACCGTTGGTGTGTTCAAATTTTAAAAAATCTTCTGACACAAAAAAATTTTCATTGTTGTATGTTCCATTATAAACCGCGCCAGCTTCGTTTGATGGCAAATTTATATATCCGTCAACAATTTTGTCTTGATTTCGTTGCATCACATATTTCATGTGGTCTACACCCAATGAAACCGTGTAATGGTCTGAAATAAAATAGCCTACTTTAACATTGGTTTGTGGCATGGTAATTCTAGTCGGGTTAATATAATCTATATGCCAACCTTTAGGTTTGTCTTTCGCAGAGGCATCCTTTATTATAAAATCGTAATCTTCACCTTTAAAATGAATATCTGATTTTGAAAAGTTTTCTCTATTGCCACCCCAACTCACAAAGAATTTGCCATTATTAGATGAAGTATATTTTACCGTTTCGGAATCTTGAGCAATTAGGTTGAGTGAGAGCAATAGAAAGGTTATACCTATTATAGGTTTATGTATCATTAATAATATTTTGGGTTTTGTTAGAAGGTGTTTATCACCTTTCTTATGGCTACTAAATTGGTAAGTAATTTTTCTAAATTATCTAAATGTAGCATATTGGCGCCATCACTTTTTGCATTTGCTGGATCGAAATGAGTTTCAATAAATAAACCATCTACATTATTTACTATTCCTGCACGGGCAATGGTTTCAATCATATCGGGTCTTCCGCCTGTAACACCAGCAACTTGGTTGGGTTGTTGTAACGAATGTGTCACATCTAAAACCGTTGGAGCATATTGGCGCATGGTTGGGATACCTCGAAAATCTACAATCATATCCTGGTAGCCAAACATGGTACCTCGGTCGGTTATCCAAGCTTTGTTATTGCCTGAATCGTATACTTTTTGTACGGCATGTTTCATGCTTTCCGGACTCATAAATTGTCCTTTTTTTAAGTTTATTACTTTTCCAGTTTGTGCAGCAGCTATCAATAAATCTGTTTGACGTACTAAAAATGCTGGAATCTGTAAAACATCTACATATTGCGCAGCAAGATGTGCATCAGATATTTCATGAATATCGGTAACCGTTGGTACATCAAAAGTTTCTGAAACCTTTTTTAGGATTTTTAAAGCTTTTTCATCTCCTATTCCTGTAAAACTATCTACTCTACTACGGTTTGCTTTTTTAAAACTTCCTTTAAAAATATAAGGTATTTCTAATTTATTAGTGATTGTAATTACTTTTTCGGCAATACGTAATGCCATGTCTTCGCCTTCAATCGCACAAGGACCACATAATAAGAAAAAATTATTTGAATTGGTATGCTTTATTTTTGGAATATCTTGAAGATTCATATCTAGATTTTTATTGCTGCAAAGATAAGATTAATGGTGAATATAAATAATCACTTTTTAAATTGAAAGTAATGAGGTTATCAGATTAGTGCATTAGCGATAGAAATGGCATTCTTTTTTGTGCGCGCTTATGCGCAAAAAGAATATAATGGATAGCGCGACCCTTTGTGGCTTAGTAACTTACGTTTAATTTGCTTAAGAAATTTAATAGCCACAAAGGGTAATGTCCAAAAAAATATTATTATATTATTTATCCATTATTTATAATTACCTTTGCACGCTTAAAATAAGGCACTATTATGGCTAATATTAAAAACATTGCAATTATTGCACACGTAGATCACGGTAAAACAACCTTGGTTGATAAAATTATGTATCACTGTCATTTATTTCGTGATAATGAAAATACAGGAGATTTAATACTTGACAGCAACGATTTAGAGCGTGAAAGAGGAATTACTATTACCTCAAAAAATGTTTCGGTTATATATAAAGACACAAAAATCAATATTATTGATACGCCTGGTCACGCGGATTTTGGAGGAGAAGTAGAGCGTGTATTAAATATGGCAGATGGTGTTTTGTTATTGGTTGATGCTTTTGAAGGACCGATGCCACAAACCCGTTTCGTTTTGCAAAAAGCAATCGATTTAGGTTTGAAACCGTGTGTTGTCATTAATAAAGTTGATAAAGAAAATTGTACACCAGAAGAAGTGCACGAAAAAGTGTTTGATTTAATGTTTGAATTGGGTGCTGAAGAGTGGCAGTTAGATTTTCCAACCGTTTATGGTTCGGCAAAACAAAACTGGATGAGTGATGATTGGAAAAATATAACTACCAACATTGAGCCCTTATTAGATATGGTTATTGAACATATTCCTGCTCCAAAAATTCCTGAAGGTAATACTCAAATGCTAATTACATCTTTAGACTTTTCGTCTTTTACAGGACGAATTGCTATTGGGCGTTTAACAAGAGGTGAATTAAAAGTTGGCCAAAACATCTCTTTAGTAAGACGTGATGGTAGCATTGTTAAAAATAGAATTAAAGAACTACACGTTTTTGAAGGGTTAGGCCGTTTAAAAGTGGAGTCAGTTCAGACGGGTGATATATGTGCTATTGTTGGATTAGAGGGATTTGAAATTGGTGATACCGTTGCCGATTTTGAAAATCCTGAAGGTTTAAAAACGATTGCTATTGATGAGCCAACGATGAGTATGTTATTTACTATAAACGATTCACCGTTTTTTGGTAAAGACGGAAAATTTGTTACCTCGAGACATATTAAAGATCGTTTAGCGAAAGAATTAGAAAAAAACTTAGCGCTTCGCTTAGGTGAAACTGGTAGTGCCGATAAATTTATGGTTTTTGGACGTGGTGTATTGCACTTGTCTGTTTTAATTGAAACCATGCGTCGCGAAGGGTATGAGATGCAAATTGGTCAGCCACAAGTAATCATTAAAGAAATTGATGGTGTAAAATGTGAACCAATAGAAGAGTTAAGAATTGATCTTCCAGAAAACGTATCAGGTAGAGCCGTAGAGTTTGTAACATTGCGAAAAGGTGAAATGCTTTCTATGGAAGCGAAAGGTGATCGCATGGTTTGCGAATTCATGATTCCTTCTCGTGGTATTATAGGATTACGTAACCAATTACTAACTGCAACAGCAGGAGAAGCTATTATGGCACACCGTTTTAAAGAATACCAGCCATTAAAAGGCGTAATTCCAGGACGTATTTCAGGATCTTTAGTATCTATGGAAAATGGTACTGCAATTCCTTATTCGATAGACAAATTGCAAGATAGAGGTAAGTTTTTTGTTGAACCAGGAGAAAATGTTTACGAAGGTCAAGTTATTGGAGAAAATTCTCGTCAGGACGATATGGCTGTGAACATTACAAAAATGAAAAAGCAAAGTAACGTACGTTCTTCTGGAGCAGATGATAAAGCTAAAATTGTTCCTGCTATTAAATTCTCGTTAGAGGAAGCTTTGGAATATATCCAAAAAGATGAGTATGTAGAGGTAACACCGAACTTCTTACGTTTACGCAAAATATATTTATCTGAAGTAGATAGAAAACGAAACAAATTTTAAAACGTAGCTTTGCAGGAGCAAAATAATATCCTTTTAAGGAAAATTGCCCATTCAAAATATATAGATATTTTAGGCGTAATTTTAGTTTTAAGTATTTGTATTTACAAAGGTTTTCACGAAACTATATATTATCGAGGAGGAATTCAATTAGGAGTTCCTCTTCGTGATTTTAGTAGTTACATATCGAAGGGTGCTTTTCCTATTGGATTGCTTGCTACCATTGGAGCCGTATTTTCGTTATTGGCTGCCAGAATGATTGTTAAGCAGCGGAATCTGGGTAACTTAATTGGCGTTTTTACTACTGTAAACTCGGGAATAATTGATTATTTATTTGGTAATCATTCAGCTATAATTACGTATCCTTTAACTTTTATTATCGCTATTTTGGCGACTAAAAAATGGCATGAAGGAGAGCGAATTAAAAAAATTGACAATAGATATTGGTTATTAGTATTATCTGCGTTTATAACTTCTTATACGCTTGTTTATTTCGGTTTTTATTTATTTGGAACTACTATTGAAAATGGAATTTTCAAGCATACTGTTGCCATTATTTTTGGTATTTCATTAATAGGCAATATTAGTACGGCATTTAAATATGAACAAACTTTTTTAACTTGGTCCTTTTATAATGTCGCTCAGGTAATTAAAAATTCGATCCAGGGAAATATTGCCAATATTGTGAAATATGTATTTTATCTGTTTAATGCCATTTTAGCATTTTTTGATTGGAAAATAAACGGCGATATAAAAACTGAAAAATTAAATTAATTATGGAATTACTTGGAATAACCATTGTAAATTGGGTTGGATATGCTGCTATGGCGACTGTTCTGATTTCATTTTTAATGAAATCTGTTAAAAAATTGCGATTAATAAACTCCCTAGGATGTTTGTTCTTTGTAATCTATGGTTTTTTATTAGAACCTCTTTCTATGCCAATTATAATTACAAACACAGCAATTTTGATTATTAATTTATATTACCTAACCAAGAAATAGATCTTAATTCTTATGTATGTAAAATCGTACGCATTACGTCGAATTTAATATTCATGCGTAAAATGATTTTGTATATTTGATTTTTTAGAATTGGATTAGAGAATAAACCCAGCTAGTTATTTTTACAAAAGTGTATTTCCAAAATCTAAATTGTTTTATATCAACCAAAGAAAACCCATATTAATTGAAAAAATTAATAGACTATATAAATACAAAAGTTTTAATTAAGATTACTTCGTTGCAAACGGTTTCTGTGATAACGAGATTAGTGGCGGGGTTATTAACTTCTAAGGCTATTGCTGTATTTATTGGTCCTACCGGATTAGCACTAATAGGGAACTTACAAAATTTTGTAAGTTCGTTTCAAACCATTGCTATACTTGGTTTTTATAACGGCGCTGTAAAATATATTTCAGATTTTAAAGACAATGTTGTAGAACTTAGTAAAACCATTTCTACTATTTTTTATGTCGGGTTTATGTCGACTATTTTAGTGTCTTTTCTCTGCTATTTTAGTGCAGACTCAATTAATGATATTATTTTTCCTGTATATAACAACTATGCTTTTGTAATAAAGACTTTTGCGATTGTATTGCCTTTTT
>Ga0316201_10003680_pt1 | contig 11365 bp, 11 predicted proteins | sample CS6wburrow_MG_FD_204516 | JGI IMG/M metagenome (GOLD analysis project Ga0316201, IMG submission 204516) | Coastal sediment microbial communities from Delaware Bay, Delaware, United States - CS-6 worm burrow | ecosystem: Environmental > Aquatic > Marine > Coastal > Sediment | place: USA... | reverse complement strand
CGACCGACCAGTTGCCTGGTTTCGTCGTCGTAGTAATCCTGATAATGCCGGTGCTGCGTGGCGTTTTTTCGTTGCAGTTGCTGGTAGGGGATACCGATTTTTTTGCAAACGGTTTGCCAGTCTTCTTCGAGGTTTTCCAGTTTGCCAACGAAATCCATCAACAACTTTCCCTGCTGGTCACATAGCATATTGATCTGGTAGGCATCATTGCGTTTTACTTGCATATGAATGAAATGTTTGAAATCACTCAGTTTTTTGACCTTTTTATGACGTCCATGCGCTGGTCTTTCAAGCAGAAAATTGTATTCGGAAACCAGCCTGTCCCAGGGGTTGCGGACAAACGCAAATTTGAAATAGCGGGTGAAAGACTCTGCTGGCATACGTCTTTGAGCTGCACGAATATCATCGTGCGCTCTGAAGACATACCTATGATAGTCCCATTCCAGCCAGGCACGGCTTTTAAGGTGTGCAATTCGTCCTGCAGGTCTGGGCAGGCACATCGGTAGCAGAATGGTTTTCATGCTGGTGCTGGCCACTTTGCGCATCCGCAGGAAAATGAATTGGTGGCTATCGGAGATCAGCATGAAGGTCGGTCTGCTAAATGCACAACTTGTATTATGAAGAGGGATCGTTGAAGAGGTCAACTAAACGCTGTCTGCTAATTGATTGGGCTCGACGAGGCGACAAAGTACATTCCGCTTCAAGATTGATATGTTGATCACTTCAAGTCGGTCAGGAATCCAAGGTGGTGTGGTGTCTTGTTTCAGGACATGCTGTGAACCCATCCATGGGCGCGCGGTCGCGACTTCCTGTCGCTCACGGTCCTGAATCAAGACACCACACCACCTCGGCTTTGTGCGAAAGCATAGGTCAATGGTTTCTGATGGATGCACACTGTTTGAGGCTTAAGCTGGGGTGGGAATTAGCTTGTCAGGACCGTACGAGGCAGGAAGCCGAGTCCGAGCGCCACAAGGATGTGACTAGCGAGTCCTGACAAGCTAATTCCCGCCGCAGCGCCCCCACTGCGTGTAGGTAAGAGCGAACACTGCACAATTCAAACTAGGCTGCACTCAGCTGAGTTTTGCTTTCAGTCTTGGGTACCAAATAGCTTGCGCTATGCCGCGTGCGGCCATGAAAATTAAAACAGCAGCCCATAATCCCTCAAGTCCCCACCGTGCCGACATCGGGTTGAGTAAAAGGACATAAATCGTAAAAGCGATGGCCATGGTGACCATCATGGCGGCACCGGCAGTGGCGGCGATATATACGCCATCAAACTGGTAGCAGGCCACTGCTACAACGGGTAATGCGATCACTATTGGCATCAGGGTGGAGACGGCCACACGAACGGTGGACAGGTCTGTCAGTAATGCGGTCAGTTGGTTGCCGGCAAGCCAGAATCCAAGGGCGTAGGCAACACTGGCTGCGAGTGCCCAGATGCCGGTTAATTTGACCCAACGATGAAACACCCTTGCTTTGCCTTCACCCCATGCGGCGCCTGCCAATGCCTCGGTCGCGTGGGCAAATCCATCCAGTCCCAGCGACATCAGCAGCATGTATTGCATGACTACATGACTTGCCGCCATTTCTACTTCACCCATTGCTCCGGCAATACGCATGACCACGGACAGGGCGATCATCAGTAATATCGTGCGGATGAATATATAGCCATTGATGGCAATCAGTTTTTTGAACCCGGATATCCACCAGGTCCGGGTATCCTTTAAACCGGCCCAAAGGTCATGCCAACCAATGATCTGGATCAGTAACAACACGCCAACCAGTACCGCCAGCCATTGGGCAATCAATGTTCCCCAGGCGACACCGGCGACGCCCATACCGAGCAGGACTACAAAAATTACATTCAGGACGGCGTTGGTAATATTCAGTATCAATTGCTGCACCAGTACCAGCCCGGTTCGGGCGAGGCCAAACAATACGCCGGAAACCGCGTAGACAAGCAAACTCGCTGGCGCGGCCCAGATGCGGATATGAAAGTACTCTTCTGTTAACTGTGTAACGGTTTCGGGTGGGGCCAGGGCTTTGATAGACAGAAATAGAATGAGGTCCTGCAATAGCAGCAACACTATACCCAGACCGAGAGCAAGGGTGAGACTGCGCCATATGCCGGCTATCAACATTCCGGTGTCGTTCCTGCCATTGGCCTGGGCAATGATGCCGGTAGTGCCCATGCGCAGAAAGCCGAAGGCCCAGAAGATAAAGTTGAATATCACGCTGCCAAGACCAATTGCAGCAAGATAGGCCGGATCGGCCAGATGGCCAATGGCCCAGGTGTCTACCAGTCCGACCAGCGGTGCAGATGAATTGGCCAGGATCGCAGGGAAGGCGATGGCGATAATGGTTCTGTGCGGGTGTTTCGATTGTTGGGCTAACGCGTCTGCCTGCATGATCGGGTTTCGTGTAAAGGCGCAGCGGCTATAATAGCGATGATTTGTATCAGCGGTGATGTTTTTGGAAATAAAAAGCCGGATTATCCGGTCAATAATTCTGTAAGGTCTAAATACCGGTAATCACAGCTTGAAAAGGAGTTGGAATAATTATGCTGATTAAGCGTCCCAATGATGTACTGACTTCCGAAATTACGGATGAGTCTGTCTATTTAAACCGCCGGGAATTACTAAAAAGGGCAGGTCTGGCAACAGCGGGTGTGCTGGCGGGCCACTCGGTGTTTGCTGCAGATTCCACATCAGGTCCCAGTGGCGCCGTGTTGGAAGGTGTCAGGAAGAGCCCCTTCAGTACAAGTGAGCCTCCAAACTCATGGACCGACATAACCACGTATAACAACTACTATGAATTTGGCACCGGCAAAGAAGACCCGTCGCGTTATGCCAGGGACTTCAATCCACGTCCCTGGAGCGTTGTCGTCAAAGGTGCATGTGACAAGCCCGGCACTTACAATTACGAGGATCTTGTGTCACCGCATGTTCTCGAGGAACGCATTTACCGGCTTCGTTGTGTAGAGGCCTGGTCCATGGTGGTTCCATGGGTGGGCATACCGATGGCGAGTTTACTTAAGCGGTTTGAACCCAACTCGGGGGCCAAATACGTGCAATTCAAGACATTACACGACCCAAAAAGAATGCCCGGTCAGCGTCGTCGCAGCATCGACTGGCCATACGTTGAGGGTTTGACGATCGAAGAAGCCATGCATCCTTTGACAATTATGGCCGTTGGACTCTACGGTCGTGAATTACCCAATCAAAATGGTGCACCGATGCGTTTGGTTGTGCCCTGGAAGTACGGTTTCAAAAGTATCAAGGCGATCGTGGAAATCAGTTTTACCAGCAGACGTCCGCGTGGCAGTTGGGAGCAGTTGATCCCGGGGGAGTATGGTTTCTACGCCAATGTAAATCCCGAGGTCGACCATCCACGCTGGAGCCAGGCAAGGGAACGGCCCATTGGTGCCGGAGTTTTTGCAAGCAAGAAGCCGACATTGATGTTCAACGGCTATGCCGACGAGGTTGCTTCCCTGTATACCGGTCTGGATTTGCGGAAAAATTACTAAGTGCTAATAGGTCAGAGTGAATGAAACCCGGTTCGAAATCATTTTTCCGGGTTACCAAACCCGTTGTTTTTTTGCTTTGCCTGTCACCGTTGGCCGTCCTTCTAGCAGCTACGTTTTCACTGGCGGGTTTGAGTTTGGGTGCCAACCCGATTGAAGAGTTGTTACACGAACTCGGACGCTGGGGTCTTAAATTCCTGTTGCTAACGCTGACCGTGACGCCTGTGCGGCGTTGGACCGGTTGGAATTGGCTGATTGGATTCAGGCGTATGCTGGGTCTGTTCGCTTTTTTTTACATCGTGCTGCACTTTACGGTCTATGCCGTACTGGACCAGGGTCTCGATATGGCAGCTATTATCGAGGATGTGCTCAAGCGACCCTACATCACGCTGGGTATGGCCGGCCTGTTGATGTTGATACCGCTGGCGGTCACATCAACAAAAGGTATGATGCGGCGACTGGGTAAACGCTGGCAGAAGTTACATCGCCTGGTTTATGTTATAGCGGTTGTTGCTGTCTGGCATTTTTACTGGCAGGTGAAGTTGGATACGCTGGATCCGGTCGTGTATGCGTTGATCCTGGCGGGCTTGCTGGGTGTGCGTGTCTATTTTGCCCGGGTATCCCGCCGGCGCACACGTCTGCAAAGCGGCTAATATTTTGACGTGTTGATGTCGCACTGGTGGTAAAATTCCAAGAGTTCAACCACCATGAAGAATATCAATTCTAAACTCAGAGGTAGTCATGCGAATATTTAAAAAGGTCTTGAAATGGGTTGGCCTGACGTTGGTGTTGTTACTGGTGCTGGGTGGTGCCTTTATTGCGCATAGCTGGTATTTCAAACCGGTCAATATCAATATTTTCTTTGCCAGGGCATTTTTGCAGGTTGCGCTGGAAAGTCCGGAAATGCTCAGTTCCATCCATGTGCTGGAGCAGTTTGGTATCAAGGGTCATAACGCTGAACTCGACGATGAAAGCATCGCGGCGGGCGACCGTTTGTTTGCCCATATGAAAGAGAGCCGTGAAATTCTGTTGACCTATGAAGACGAGGATCTTGCCGAAGGCGACATCATGTCCAAGCGGATTGCGCTGAATATGATGGATATGCTGACAGAGGCCGAGAAATACCGTTTCCACAACTATCCGGTCAATCCGTTATTTGGAGCTCAAAGCGGCTTTCCTTCGTTTATGGAATCCACCCACCAGGTGCACAGCGTCAGGGACGCTGAAGATTATGTGTCCCGTCTGTCACAAGTTGGTCGCCAGTTTGGCCAGGTTCTCGATGGTCTGCGTCATCGGGAAGAGCTGGGCATATTGCCGCCGCAGTTCGTGGTGACCAAGGTATTGGAGGAAATGCAGAATTTCGTTGCAACGCCGGCACAAGAGGGCATCCTGATGGTTTCCCTGGTGGATAAGATGAAAGAGGCCGATTTACCTGAAGAGGACCAGCAGAGAATTGCGCTCCAGGCGCGCACTGAAATTGAAACCACCGTGTACCCGGCCTATGTGACTTTGATTGATTACTTTGAAAACCTGGACTACAAGGTCAGTGAAAACAACGGTGTATGGGCATTGCCGGATGGTGACAATTACTATCGGCTGGCTATGCGTTTATTTACAACCACAGACTATTCACCAGATTACCTTCATGATTTCGGTATTTCAGAGGTCGATCGAATTCAGAAGGAAATTCTGGATATACTGCAGGCCGAAGGCTGGGATGTTTCAAAGGGGTTTCATTCAGCAATATCTGAATTGGCTGAAAACCCGAAGTTCTACTATTCAGATAGCGATGAAGGGCGTGATCAGATACTGGCAGATTACCAGGCCATTCTCGATGAGATATCTGCGGGCCTGGAGCCCTATTTTGATGTCATGCCCGAAATCGGGCTCGAGGTACAAAGAATTCCTGAGTTCAAGGAAAAAACATCACCCGGTGCCTACTATCAACCGCCGGCCATGGATGGTTCAAGATTGGGTGTATTTTACGCGAACCTTTACGACATAAAGGCGACACCACGTTATAGCATGCGCACGCTTGCTTATCATGAGGGTATTCCCGGTCATCATTTTCAACTGGCAATTCAACAACAACAGAAAGACCTGCCGTTTTTCCGGCGTATTATTCCCGCTATTGCCTATGCAGAAGGTTGGGCACTGTATGCCGAACAGCTTGCCTGGGAGCTCGGTTTCCAGGAAGACCCGTATGACAATATCGGCCGACTGCAGGCGGAACTGTTTCGTGGTGTAAGGCTGGTAGTCGATACGGGTATTCACTACAAGCGCTGGAACCGTGAGCAGGCCATTGATTATATGATCAGCAATACCGGTATGGCGGAAAGTGACGTGGTATCGGAAATTGAGCGTTATTTCGTGATGCCGGGTCAGGCACTGGCCTACAAGGTGGGTATGACCAAATTACAGGAGTTACGTGAACTGGCGCGTGCAGAGCTGGGTGATCAGTTTGACATCCGTAAATTCCATAATGTTGTCCTGACCAACGGTTCGGTGCCATTGGATATTCTTGAGGATATCGTCCTGCAATATATTGCTGATGAGAAAACCTGATAAGTAAGATGTCGTATGCTATCTGTTTTGCAGCACAGTCTTTATTTTAGCCAGGGGTCAATCACCAGGGTGTCAATCACTTTGCCGGTTTGGGCGTTCAGAATGACGGCGAATGGGCCATTTTTCAGCATCGCTGGAACAAACTGCAGTTGATGGATATCACCACCGTTGTCCTTGACCAGTTTGTCTATCTCGTGAGATGAATCAAGACGGGCCTCAAGTAAAGCCTCCAATGACCGCGATTCATGCAACACTAACTGTTGTCTTTCTGCATATAAACTCCAGTATTCAGGTCGAAACTGCAAATCGGGCTTGCCCTCGAACATGACTTCGTTCAAAAATTTTTGATAGGCAGCAGGGTCTGAAGGCATGTTTGCGTATAACAGGATTGGGCCCACAAATGGTTTGTCCAGAAACTTCGGCTCGGTGATCCAGCTAAGGTCCACATCGCGTTTTGATAGAACTTCAAACCGGTCCACGGTAAACACCAGGAAAAAGGGCCTGTTTTGGTAAAGAGAGAATGTGCCCCAGGCGATGGCTGCCAGTTGGATGAGCGCAATAATCCAAAGGTCCAGTACCAGGCCGCGCTTGCCTTTTGAGTAAACAAGCCAGGTCAAAAACGGTCCTGTAAATGCGGCACTGAAAATTAGCAATAGTGCAAACTTGCCGCTCTCCCCAAACTGCCGGAAAGGGTAGGGATACCAAACAAACAGAACCAGTCCTGTAATCAAACCGAGTACCAGAAGTGTTGGCCAGATATGGGTTAATGCGGCGCGTGATTTGCTCATATTGACTGGGTTAACCATCAAGAGCAATAAACTTTTCCGCCTGATGAAATACTCTGGGAGATAATGATTACAGGTGTCTGAACCTGTCCAATCTGTTCATTGGATTTCGCTTGTTGATGAGCAAAATACAAACCAAAACCTATTGCAAAAAGAATAACCGCAATCAAAAGTGCAACAAAATTATTGGTTTTAAATCGAGAGTTCATAAACACTCACTGCATGGATAACAGTCGTGTAGTATATCAGCGCCTGATAGGAAATCTGAAACACAGTCGCAAACAATTACACAGCGTGATTGGTTTCAGGATACATACAGAAGGAACCCGTAAATGAATAATGTATTAATCACAGGTGCGAATCGCGGTATTGGCCTGGAATTATGCCGTCAGTTGGTTCTGCGTGGTGAACAAGTTGTTGCCGTTTGCCGTAAGGCAGGTAACAAACTGCAGTCATTGAACCTGCGCGTAATTGAAGGTGTTGATGTTAATGATCCTGAGTCAATAGGTTCCCTGCCGGCTCAACTGGGCGAAATAAAGCTGGACTGGTTGATCAACAATGCCGGAATTCTTTCTGTTGAAGGTCTGGAGAGTCTCGATTTCGAAGCAATGGAGCGACAGTTCAGGGTTAACGCGCTTGGCCCTTTACGTGTTACCTCAGCCCTGTTAACGAAACTGGGTCCGGGTTCAAAAGTTGGCATTATCACCAGTCGCATGGGTTCGGTCGAGGATAATACTTCAGGTGGTTATTACGGTTATCGCATGTCCAAGGCAGCAGTGAATATGGCAGGTATGAGCCTTGCTCGTGATCTGAAGGAAAGACAGATTGCTGTCGCCTTGCTGCACCCCGGTATGGTCGCCACTGATATGACCGGTGGTCGTGGGGTATCCCCTGAACATTCGGCCAGTGGGCTTATTCAGCGTATGGATGCTTTGGATATGAGCCTTACCGGTAGTTTCTGGCATGCAGAAGGCGAACAATTACCCTGGTAGGGCTCAACACGCTGTCTGTTGCTGATTACTTTTTTAGTGAAATGAACTTAAGCGGTTTGCCTTTCCCAGGGGGTGCCGACGCGTTGTAGTGCCTCTGACAGTTGTGCCCAGCGTTGTTCGGTGGTGCCCGTGTATCCGATCGACAAACGCACCAGTCCCGGGGAGATATGGGCGGCTGTTTTGTCCTCGTCAGTTAGTTCACTGGAAGTGCTGCTACCGGAACAGGACATCAATGTATCAAAATAACCCAGGCTGACGGCAACATATCCAAAGTGGTATTCATTCTGCAATAACTCCAGAAGCTCATTTGCGTGTTCCACCGTGCCCATGTCCAATGTCATGACACCACCGTAACCATAATCCGGGCAATACAATTCACTCATCAGGGCATGGTCCGGATGGTGGGGCAGGCCCGGGTAGCATACATTCATTCCCATGGCGTGCAGTCGCTCGGCAAAAATCTGTGTGCGCTGACCATGCTCGGTCATTCGCAACGGCAGGTGTGGTATACGCAGACTGATGTTGAATGCGACCTGCGGATCCATGGTCGGGCCGAGTATCATCAGCATGCCGGTATGCAAATCCATTAACTGCTGGATGAAATCCTCATCCGCACAAATGGCCCCGGCAATGTAGTCGGATGCGCCACTGATGAATTTGGTCATACTGTGTACCACGATATCGGCACCCAGCTTGATCGGGCTCAGAATGAGTGGGCTGAAGGTATTGTCAACGACCAGCTTGATACCATGTCTTTTTGCAATTGCGCTCAAAGCAGGGATATCTGCAATCCGCAGCGTAGGGTTGGCCATGCTTTCGGTATAGATTACGCGTGTGCGGGAAGTGATCGCAGCTTCAACTGCTTCAAGATCAGTAATATCTAGCAGTGTGGTTGTTATTCCCGTTTTCGGTGGCAGCAGATCGTGAATTAACGCATAGGTGCCACCATAAACGGTATTTGAAGACACGATGTGATCACCCTGATCACACAACTGCATCAGAGTCGCCGAGATCGCTGACATGCCGCTCGCGGTGCAATAAGCCGACTCGGTCCCTTCCAGTGCAGCCAGTTGTTTGCTGAGGTTATACACGGTCGGGTTGAAGTGTCGGCCATAGAGATAGCAGCCGCCTCGATCGGGTCCTTTTTTACCACCAAAAATGTCCGGCATGATGTCCGGGTGCATCACCGTGAAAGTCGTGCTGGCTTCCACCGACATGTTGACGCCGCCATGTTCACCAAACTCGTGACGGGTGTTGGCGAGTGTCTCAACTGGGTTGCGGATTTTCATATGTTTATCACCGATATTGTTGTGAACAATGTCTAATCTTCTGGCATAGTAAGTTATTATAGAATAAAATTCCTATTGAAATTCCATATACGAATTATATTCGGAAAAGGACGATGAAAAAAACGCTTGATCGAATCGACTACGAAATTTTGACCCTGTTACGAAATAATGCTCGAATTTCAAACAAAGAGATTGCCCGAAAAGTTGGTTTGGCAGCTTCGACCTGCCTGGTGCGGATTCGCTTATTGCAAACCACCGGCGTTATCAGTGGATTTCATGCAGAGATCGCGCCGTCGAGCATGGGTGTTGGTATACAGGCCATGATCGCGGTCAGGTTGATCCGGCACTTCAAACCGGACGTTGACGCTTTCCGGCAGCATGCGCTAAGTTTGCCTGAAGTGGTTCAGCTTTATCACGTCGCTGGGCCGATTGATTTTCTGATCCACGTCTGGGCCCGTGACTCTGACCATTTACGTGATCTTGCGATGACGGCGTTTACCTCACGGGAGGAAGTGTCCCATATTGAAACCGAGCTCATTTTTGAGCATATACGTAGCGCGGAGCTTCCATCGTTTTCGAATAATGGTTCTAGCCCAAACTAAATATTAAGCGTTACCCGAGAAAGAACCACCCTGAAGTCCGAGGGTTGGTGAAATCCTCTAGCCGCTGTCTGGTATAGCCATTCAAGTGGCGATATCTTCTTTGATCCCTTGCTGCTGATTGAGGAAGCAACTTTTGAGATGCGCGAATGCGGTTTTCGATGTTGCTTTATGGCGGGCCGGCAGAGACGTTGCAGGAGTTTGCAAAAAGCGAAAAAAGCAATACGGTTGTCGGGGCAGCGATAGCCGTTTCAATGCCTACCGGTAAGTATAACAGTGACAGACTCATCAATATGGGCGCTAACCGGTGGGTGGTTCGTCCCCAGTTGGGTGTGACACATAACCGTGGAAAATGGACCGGTGAACTGACAGGCTCGGTATTTATTTATGCTGATAATGATCATTTCTGGAAAGACACGAAGTTGGAAACCGACCCGTTGTTTGCCCTGCAGGCGCATCTGATTTATAACTTCCGGCCCGGGCTCTGGGCCTCGCTCAGTACAGCTTATGGCTGGGGTGGTGAGGCTACGGTGAACGGTGACGCCAAGAATAACCCCTCTGGAAACTGGCTCACTGCGTTGAGTTTTGGTTTTCCAATCAATCGTATGCAGGGCATCAAGATCGCCTGGATAAGAGGTCGTACGCAGAAACGGACGGGCGCAGATATCGACAGCATCGCCCTGGGTTATTCAATAATGTTTTGAACCGTCATCAATCTTTTTTTTTGGCGGTTACTTTTTGCTGAAATTTGTTCTGCGATTTATCATATCTGCATGATGCATTTTTAAAACACATGGTCTATACTAGATTCCGCAAGAGTATAACTATTTATTCTTCGCGTATTGTTAGAAGAGGGGTCTTCGCGTGTTGTTAAAGGGGTCAGTATTCAAAGTTTCGTATGGTTTAATTCGTTTTTCGGTAAACCATATGTGCTTAATTGCCTCAATAAAGTGAGATCTATAACAGTTGACAGGTAATGGGGCCTGATTAGCTGATCACCAATGATTGGTGAGGTTTTACGGACTATAAATCGTAAAATTTTTGACAAGGAAAGTGGCTTACGGTCAGTCCGTATCCACAGAGTCTCCCTGAAGTGATTTCATGATTGCCTGTAAAGGCCATCAGGATTCATTTGCCTGGTCCGCTTAGCGGGCTGGTTTTGAGGAGATATTAACGTGTTAACACTTGTTTCATTGTTTTTAATAGCGTTACTAGCATCCGCTATTGCAGTTTGGATGTATCGCAGGTTACCTGAGATACAGGGCCTTATCAGCGAGCTGTTTAGTCAGTCTGATTCAGCAACCAAATCAAATGGCGGTCTGCAGCATTTCATGTCATCGGTTTCAACACCGGGCTCGAATGCCAGGAATTTTAAGGGTGGGAAGGCCAGAAATATGAAACTGCGTGGTCCCAAGGGTAATATTAAAGCTCCTTGGGGTTGGTAAGTTTAGTATTACATTCGCTTTATTTTAGCGAATACTAAAAAAATGCGTTATTCCATCTGGACTTCAAGGTTCAATTGGAATAGCGCTTTTTTTTGTTTTATCCGTTTGCTATACGTGTTCCAGAGAACATCAATAATCTGTTAATTTGTCTATAGCCAGAATGGCAG
>Ga0316201_10003679_pt1 | contig 11365 bp, 8 predicted proteins | sample CS6wburrow_MG_FD_204516 | JGI IMG/M metagenome (GOLD analysis project Ga0316201, IMG submission 204516) | Coastal sediment microbial communities from Delaware Bay, Delaware, United States - CS-6 worm burrow | ecosystem: Environmental > Aquatic > Marine > Coastal > Sediment | place: USA: Delaware... | reverse complement strand
TATCGCGCTCGATCAGCGCCGGTTCGTACAGCCGGTTCCAATACACCGCTTCGGCGCCGCTGCCGGCGATCAGTTCGCGCAGCACCGCAAGGCTCTCGCCGGACCTGATCAACAGGCGCCCGCCGAGCTGCCTGGAAAGATCCGCCAGCGCGTGATGCAGCCACCAGCGCGAGGCCGCGCCCGGCGCCCATGGCGCCTCTTCGTCAGGCGCATGGATGTAGACCGGCAGTATCCGCTTGTGTGCCGCGAGGGCTGCACTCAGCGCCGGATTGTCGGCCAGGCGCAGATCGCGACGCAACCAGACGATGGCGATGGACACCGCTTCAGGCCGGTGGTGCTGTCTTGGTCATCGACGGCCGCACCGCAAATTCGGCATGCCATGCCGCCAGCCGGTCCCGGCCGCCGCGCCATTCGCCGACCGCGCCGCGCAGATCGAGATACGACAGGGCCACGGCGGTACTGATCGTACCCAGGTCGACCCGCCCGACCAGCGTGTCCACCTGCCCGTCGAGCATGTCCAGCGAGCGCAGGATCGCGCGCTGCTTGAGTTCGATCCACCAGTCCCAGCGTTTTTCCGCGGGGCGCTTGAGCGTCTCCATGAAGATCAGGATGGCGCAGTCGAGGATGCCGTCGGCCAGGGCCTGCTCACGCAGCACCTGCCAGCGCGCGTCGCCATTTTCGGGGATCATGCGCGGACCGTCATGGGCCCGGTCGAGGTACTCGCAGATCACCGGGCTGTCGTACAGGCTGGTGCCCTCGTCGAGCACCAGCGTGGGCACCATCGACAGCGGATTGTCGTCGGTCAGCAGGTCCGGCTCGGACCAACCGTCGATAGTCTCGAACGCGACCTGTTCATCCAGGCCGACCTCGTGCAACAGCACGGCGACCTTGCGGACGTACGGTGAGGTATGGGAATGACGTAGCAGCATCGGCTGACCTTTTCGCGGGCGGTGAATGCATTATTGGCCGACGGCGGGTGAAAACCACCCGCCTTCGGCAGGGTTGTTATGCCTCGACCCGCCTATTGCCGGCCTGTGTGCTCAGGCGGCGTCCGCGCCGGTGATGATGTGCGACGGCAGGTCCGACGATTCGTGGCGCCTGTCACCGCCCAGCAGATCCCTGGCGAAGGCCTCCTCGTCGACGTTGGCACCGAGGAACTCGGCTACCTTGCGCATATCCACCTCGGCGTTCTCGAGGCAGCAGGTCGCGCCCGGCGATGGCGTCATGTTGAACACGGCGCCGACGCCGGTATCGATCTTGGCCTCGCCCATCATCAGCTTGCGATGGTCCTTGTCGATCAGCTGCGGGCGGATACCGCCGACATGGTGGGCGAATTTGAGATCCCTGTAGGCAAGATCCGGCACGATCTTGCGCGCATCCTTGAGGAACAGCGCACGACGCAGCACCGGCACCTCGAACAGGAAATTTTTCAACATGTAGTTGCGGATGTCTTTGACCTTGAGCAGGTCAAACAGCACGTTCCAGACCTTGCGGTCGAAACGGAACACCCGCCAGAAATCCTTGAGCGTATCCCAGTTGTAGCGCTCGAGCACCGGCAGCACCAGCGCCGTCGGCCCCCAGCGGGTCTTGCCCGGCACCATCACATCCGGATCGCCGTGGATGGCGGCAAACGGCAGCGCGTCGTTCTGCACCGTGTACACCTTGCCCTTGAGCACTTTCGGCGTGAAGTAGTAGCTGCCGGCGACCGGCAGCACCGAGAAATGGTGCCCGTAGCCCAGATCGTGGGCCAGTTTCAGGCTGTGACCGCCGGCGCACACGACGATCGAGCGCGCACGGAAGCAGTTGCGGTTGGTCTCGACGAGGAACAGGTCGCCCTGGCGCTTGATGTGTTTGACGCTCTGGTTGTAACCGACGTCGACCTGCTTGCCCTCGATGCGCCGCGCCTGGCGCACGAACGAACGCGCCAGGGCCTCGAAGTTGACCGCGGTGTATTCGTCCTCCGAGCCCAGCGCGATGATCTCGTCGGCGCGCAGGCTGCCGTTGGCGTAGGCAACGGCCGGCTCGATGCGCGCGATGTCCTTGGGTGCGAGCAGTTTCAGCTTCGGGTAGTGCGGCGACAGCGTCTCGAAGCGCTCGCGCAGCTGCTGGCACTCCCGGGCACCGACCCCGAGGACCATCTTCGGGTACTTGAAGATCAGGTGGTCGATATCCGGCTGGGTGGTCGCGTAATTCTCGACCATGCGCGCGGCACGCTGCACCTTCAGCGCCTTGTCGAGGCTGTAGTTGGTCTCGATGTCACCGCAGTGCAGTGTCTGGCTGTTGTTGCTGTGTAAAGAGTTGACACGCGCAGGAGCGGCATACTTCTCGACCATGCCGACATGATGGATGTCGGTGTATTTCGCCGTCAGGTACAGCAACGCCGACCCGGTCACGCCGCCACCCACGATCAGCAGATCAAACACCTGGCTCATTTCCGCATCCTCCAGAATTCGCGTTGCCGGCAGGATAGCTGCCAGGGCAGGCCTTGGCGCATGAGGTTTCTTGTCGCCTCTTCATTGATTCCGCTCATCCCGAAAAAAAAACTTTAAAGGCATATTGACATTTAAGCATTTGCTTATATACTTCTTCTCACAGGCAAGCAGTACCGCCGGCCGCCCCACAGGCGGCAACGAATCTGGACACTGGGGCCTGGTCCCAAAACAAAACACTCGGAGACATCGACATGAAAAAAATTATCGCTATCGCTGCCATCCTGGCTGCCACCCAGGCTTCTGCGTGGTGGGGCAACGGCTACAACAACAGCCTGAACAACGGCTACGGTTACGGCAACGGCTACACCAACGGCGTTCTCGACGGTGCTGGCGATGCTGCCGGCGAAGGCACCTTCAGCATGAGCTTCTCGGGCCGCGGCAACACCAACATGCGTGGTTACGGCAACGGCTACGGTTACGGCGACGGCTGGGGCCGCGGCTACAACCAGTACGCGCCGGCTTATGGCTACGCCCCTTACGGCTATGCCCCCTACGGCTATGCCCCGACGGCTCCGGTTGCTCCGGCCGCCCCGGAAGCTGCCGAGTAATTCCGCCTCGGCGCGAATTACCGACCGCCAGCGCGGTCAGCGAAAACCCCGCACCCTGGTGCGGGGTTTTTTTATGCGACAGAGAAGCGCTCCATGCCGCTCCGGCCGCCCCGCGGTAAACACGTCCAACATCGCCAATCGCCCGCCCAGGCACCTGACATGGCCACTTTTTGCGGGCCTGTGCAACAGCTCCGGTTATCGGCGCCGCTACCTTCTTGTACGTGCTTGATTATTGAAAACAGGGAAAAAACCCGTTGAGCCATCGGATCGGGTAGTCGTAACCTCAGTTGACAGGTTGACAACCTGATCCACATTCCTGTGACCAAATCTCGTGAGGAGAATCATGATGTCTATCGATATGTCGGCGGCCGCAACACTGAATTGCACGGAGCAGTTCGCAGTCGATTGGAACAAGGATGAGGGAACAGCCAGATGCTATTGGAACCCGCTGCCACGGCCGTGCTTCAACGCCGACGTGCTGGCCGGCATCACCGGATTGAAAGAATCACTGCCAACACAACAGATCCACGAAGAGGCCGACGCCGGCAGACCGTGCTTCCTCGTTTTTGGATCGAAGGTACCCGGCACCTACAACCTGGGTGGTGACCTGGCACTGTTCAGGCAGCTGATCAAGGCGAAGGATCGCGACCGCCTCGAGGCCTACGCGCTGGCCTGCATCGATGCCGTGCACCTGGCCCACACCTGCGCCTCGCTACCGATGACCTCGATCGCCCTGGTCCAGGGCACCGCGCTGGGCGGTGGCATGGAAGCGGCGCTCGCCTGCAATATCATTGTCGCCGAACGCGGCGTGCAGATGGGCCTGCCAGAGGTGATCTTCAACCTGTTTCCAGGCATGGGCGCCTACAGCTTCCTGTCACGCAGACTCGGCCCGGCCGAGACCGAGCGGGTCATTCTCAGCGGCAAGACCTGGCAGGCCGAGGAACTCCACGAACTGGGCGTGATCGACATCATCGCCGAACCGGGTGAAGGTGAGACGGTCGTGCGCAACTACATCGCCGAGCGCCGCCGCCGTTCACCGAATGCCATGGTCGCCCTGCAGAGCGTGCGCCAGACGGTCAACCCGGTCACCCACGAGGAACTCGAAAACATCACCCAGATCTGGGTGGATGCCGCGCTCCGGCTCAACGAGCGGGATCTGAAGATCATGGATCGACTGGTCCGTTCGCAGAACAAGGTCGGCAACACGCAGCGTGCAAGCCATGCCGGATGAGCGTGGCGCTGACGTCGTTCAGCTACGCGAAATACGGTTCTTGCGCTCGGTGATATAGGCAAGCAGGGCGCCCTTGGCCTCGGCAAACGCTGATCGCATCTGCGATACGGCGACCGGGGCCATACGCGTGAAGTCGCGGTCGGTGATGCAGCAGGCGCGGTTGCTCAGCTCGTTCAGGCGGCTGGCGCCCACACTGCCGGCGCTGCCCTTGAGCGCATGCGCCAGATCGCGAAACTGCCGGGTCGAGCGGGTGGCAATCGCCTTGCTGAGCTGATCGAACAGGGAATCGGTGTCTCTGACGAAACCGTCGATCAGGTTATCGACAAACTGCAGATTGCCACCGAGCTGCTCGAGATCGGCCAGCGTCCGCCGGTCGAGAACCTCCGGTGACAACGGGGATTCAGGCAGTTCGCCCGGTGCGAACACGCTGACAATCTGCCGGTCGCCTGCGCCACGATGTCCGGACCTGTCGTTTTCGAGCACCGTGGTCAACGAACCGAGCAGCGTGCGCGCCTGAATCGGCTTGGCGATGAACGCGGCGGCACCGGCCTCGTCGCACTCGGCGCGCACCTCCGCGGTCACATCGGCCGACAGCATCACGATCGGTATCGCATCCGGATTGGTGTGCGTAAAGCGGTAGATCTTCAGTGCCTCGATGCCATCCATGACCGGCATCTGGATATCGAACAGGGCGACATCGAAGCGGTGCGCATCCAGCGCATCAAGGGCCTGTTCACCATTTTCGACCAGGTAAACACGGTGCCCGGCCTTTTCGAGAATCCCCCGTACCACGGTCTGGTTCACGCGGTTGTCTTCGGCGACCAGGATCTCCAGTGCCGGCAGCACCTTGCGCTCGCGCGCATAGTGATCGATGAAATTGACCACCTGCGGATCTTCGACCGCCGTCGCGCACACCGAGTGCAGGGCATTGAACAGCAGGGTCTTGTCGAACGGCGTCGCCAGCACCGCCGCGAACCCCATGTCGAGAAAACGCTGCTTCCAGTCCGCGTCGGCCAGCGGCGGCGAGATCAACACGAACGCCAGCGATTCGAGCAATTTGTCCTGTTTGGCAGTCTGCATCAGCTGCACCGGATCAGAACGCGACCCGCGATTGTCGACCACGACAGTGTTGTAGGGCTTGCCGGTATTCGCAGCATTGACCAGCTCGGCAATCGCCTGGGCAGCCGCATCGCGCTGTTGCGCCTTGACCCCCCAGCCGGACAGCAGCGTCATCACCCGGCGGCTCTCGGCATGATCGCCGGTAACGACCAGAACCCGACTCTCGCCGAGGGTGCGCTCCTCGAGCTTGTCCTCCGGCGTGGCGGGCAGCTCGCGGAACGGCAACTCCATCCAAAAGGTACTGCCCTGACCCGGTTCGCTGATCACGCCGATCTCGCCACCCATCATCTCGGCCAGCTGCTTGCTGATCGTGATGCCGAGACCGGTACCGCCGTACCGGCGGGTCGTCGATTCATCGGCCTGGGCGAAGCGATCGAAGATGCGGGCCTGGGCCTCTTTGGGAATGCCGATACCCGTGTCGATGACCTCGAAACGAATCCAGGTGACCGCATCGTCGCCGTCGCGCTCGGCCAGGGTCACGTTCAGTTCGACATGCCCTTGCTCGGTAAACTTGATCGCGTTACCGATCAGGTTCACGAGGATCTGCTGCAGATGGTGTTCGCTGCCGTTCAGCGCAAACGGAATCTCGGGTGACACGCGCGAGCTCATGTGCAGACATTTCTTGCTCGCCGGAGCGGCCATCATCTTGGTCGTGTTGCCGACCAGCCGATGCAGGTCGAAGTCGACCTCGTCGACGACCATCTTGCCGGCCTCGATCTTCGATATGTCCAGCACCTCGTCGATCAGCGCCAACAGGCTGTTCGCAGACACGCTGATGGTGCGGGCGTGCTCCTCCTGCTCCGGGTTGAGCGGCGTCGCGCGCAGCAGGTCAGCGACACCGATCACCCCGTTCAACGGCGTGCGCAGCTCATGGCTCATCGTGGCCAGGAAACGCGACTTCGCCTTGTTCGCCTCGACCGCAATGCGCGTGGCCTCGTTGAGTCGTTTGATCAGCGTCGCCACGTACGCGGGCAGCACGATCAGGCCCAGCAACAGGCCGATGCCAAGCCCGGTGTGTGCGCTCCAGTAGGGATTGAGACTGATCACCAGCCCGAAGCCGACCGCACTGGCCACCGCCGCCAGCGCCATGAACGCAGTGCCGTAACGGAAACCGTTGCCGAAGATCACCCACAGAAACGCGATATAGAACGGCGCGGTGGCCGCATCGAAGAAGTACATGACGCAGGTCAGGCCGCCAACATCGTGGGCGATACCGACGATCTTGCGCAGTCGCGAATCGGCCGGACCGACTGCCACCCAGGCGAAGATCAGAAAGCTGGCGAACAGAAACGCCGATACCGAGTACAGCGCCATCAGATGCCCGGGCGTCGGGTCGCCGATCTGCATCACGGCGAGGTAGATCACCATCAGGGAGACAATACTGACCCTCAGGATGCTCTGCTCGAGTTCGGCTTCAACCACCTCGCGGCGCTTGGTGATAAATTCGATAACGGCCTTTAGATTCGACATGGCATCACTTGCTTAGCCGGCATGCGGCTCGTCCCTGACGTCGCGAGGTTCGCGCGACGCAACAATCTGATCCAGTTTATTCATCATTGCCTCGACACATTCCGGGTCGAAGTGCTTGCCCGACTCGCCGCGAATCAACTCCGCGGCGCGATCGACCGACCAGGCTTTCTTGTAGGGGCGTTCTGACAGTAGCGCATCGAGGACATCGGCGATCGCGACAATCCGTGCCTCGAGCGGGATGTCGACACCTTTCAGGCCGCGCGGGTAGCCCTCACCGTTGAAACGCTCGTGGTGATTCCACGCGATGGTCGCACCGAACTGCAGATACTGCGAGGGGCTGTCGCGCAGGATCTCATAACCGATCCGCGCGTGATGCATCATGATCGAGCGCTCGCGCTCCGTGAGCCTGCCGGGCTTCAGCAGGATGCTGTCTGGCACACCGATCTTGCCGATATCGTGCATCGGCGCCGCCTGTTCGATGATGTCGCAGTACTCGGCATCCTGACCGAGCGTTTCGGCGATCAGCCGCGCCGTGTACGCCATGCGCATGACGTGACCACTGGTGTCGCTGTCGCGGTATTCACCGGCCCTGGCGAGCCGCAGCAGCGTCTCTTTCTCACGCAGCTGCAGCTCTGTGGTCTTGGCCGCGATCTCTTTTTCGAGCCAGCGTGCGCGATCGCGGATGATCACCTGCTGTTCGCGCAGCCGCAGCAGGTTCCTGCAGCGCGCACGGCACTCGTGGTGGTCGATCGGCTTGGTCAGAAAATCGGTGGCACCGGCCTCGAGCGCCCGGTACTTGGTGGAATCGTCGTCCATGCAGGTAACGATGACGATCGGCACGTCGACGCAGGTCGGCGTGTTGCGCAGCCACTGCGTGAACTCGACGCCGTTCATGTTCGGCATCTTCAGGTCGGTGAGCACCAGGTCGGGCGGGTCCTGCTTTGCCCATTCGAGTGCCTTGATCGGGTCGTCGAACGACACGGCCTCCGTGTCGTTGCCAATCGAGCGGATAAGCTGCTCGAGGATCATCCGGCTGATCAACTGGTCGTCGACTATCAGCACGCGCGACATCACGAGGGCTCCAAAAACGAAATCTCCGCCAGATTCTACGCGTGGCATGCCTTTGTCAACCGCTCGCGGCGGGAATATGCAGGAAAATAAGGACTTATGCTCAATGGGGCGCTCCGCCGCATGGCACCGGCGGGCGCACGAATGTCGCCCACGGCAGCCCGTCATTGGCCTGGGAACCCTGCTGGCCGCGGCGCCCCAGGCAGATTATCCTGCCTCCGTGCACAACCTCCGGAGCCGTACCATGCATCAATCTGCTGTCCTGCTGTCCGCCCTGCTGGCCCTTGCCATGCTCGCCCAGCCCGCCGTCGCGGGTTCGGATGAGCTGCGCTACAACCGCGTGAACCTCAACGAATCGGCACAGACCGAGGTCGAAAACGACCTGCTGGTCGCGGTCGTGTCGGCGCAGGCCGAGGGTAGCGAGGCGCAGACGCCGGCCGACGAGGTCAACCGGCTGATGGACTGGGCCGCAAACATGGCCAAGGGCCTGCCCGAGGTGAAGGTGCAGACGCTCGGCTACCGCACCACCCCGATCTACAACAAGAACAAGGTGCGCGGCTGGCGGGTCAGCCAGTCGCTGCGCCTGGAGAGTCGCGACAGTCGCCTGCTGGGCGATCTGATTGCCCGCCTGCAGGAACAACTGCAGGTTCAATCGATCGCCTACCAGGTGTCAGACGAGCAGCGCCGCCGGCATCTCGACGACCTGACCGACGCCGCGCTGGACCGTTTCCAGGCGCGCTCGCGTGCGATTGCCAAGGCCATGGGCCGTTCCGGCTTCCGCCTGGTGCAGATCCATATCAACGATGGTCAGCGCAACCCGATGCCGATGGCGCGCGGTGCGATGCTGGAGGCCGCCAGCGCCGATTTCAGCGTCGCCCCGGCACGCATCGAGGCCGGCACGCAGACCATGACCGTGTCGGTCAACGGCGAGATCGAACTGACCGGGGAATGATCGCCAGCGGCGGCCAGCACTGCGGCCGCTGCCCGCATCAGTTCAGCGGCGCGGACTGTTTCAGACGCGCAAGCTGCACCCCGATCTGCGCCAGCCGTTCGTGGGCCGCACGCGGCGCATTCGGACAAGCGGCCAGCAACGCACCGGCATCGGCGTGCAGCACGCTGAGCTGTTCGAGGTCGAACAACTGCAAGGCCGCGGCCAGATCCGGTTCATCTGCCGACAGCAGGGTCGGCGCGAGTTCGTCCGCGGCGATGCAGGTCTGCGGGTGCAGCAGGTCGGCCACCAGCGGGGTCTTCAGCAGCCCGAAATGGGTCTCGCGCGCGGCGCTTTCCTGGGCAAGCTCGTCGATGGCCTGCGGATCGCCGGCCGCACCGCGTTCGACGTTGCGCATGATCACGTCCAGCAACTGGCGGATCGCCGCCTGGTTGTCGGCATGTTCCTCGGCCAGCCCCGCCGACATCTCGTACAGACGGTCAAGGTGTTCCTTGATATCGAGAATCACCTCGCTGCCCTCGTTCGGCTTGAGCTCGACGGCGCGTTGCACGGCCTGGCGCAGCTCTACCAGGAAGGCCATCAGCTCCTCGTGGTCCATACGCTGAGTCTCGAACAGCACCTCGTCATCCGGCGCAGACGGACTGTCAGGGAACAGCGGATTGCCGAGTCTGCGCCGGTAGTGCCGCTCGTGGCGGCCGGGGTGTTCGCTGAAAGAAACGGACATCTGCTTCTGGGTTCCTGCGTCTGGGTGGGCGACCGGGTTTGCGTGATTTGATCCGGACGCGCCGCTTCGGGCGCGCTGGTTCATGTGTACGATTTTGGCCGAACGGCGCAATTCTACGCGATCCCATCGACCGGGCGCCCTGCCTGCCGACCGGCGTCAGCGCCACGCGGCACCCGCGGCGGTGACCGCATACCGTCAGGCCGCCGACCCGGATGCCGCACCCGCCCCTCGAGAGCCGCCGGGTCGGCGCACATCGGCAACGCCCGCGCCCCGCGCTGCGCCTATCAGCCCGCTCCGCGCCCGTCAGGACGAACAGCTGACCTCGAGCGCGCGCCCCCAATCGGGCGGCTCCTGCGCGTAGGCCTGCATGCCCGGCTGCTCGTCGAACGGTCGCGACAACAGCCCCAGCAGCCGATCGATCTCGGCGTAGTCTCCCTGTTCGGCCCGCTCGATCGCCTGCTGCGCCAGGTAGTTGCGCAATATGTAGCGCGGGTTCACTGCGCGCATCGCGGCGGCACGCGCCTCGTCGTCGCCGGACTCGTGCCGCAGACGCGCACGGTAGTCGGCCAGCCACGCATCGAATCCCGGGCGGTCGATGAACCGGTCCCGCAGACCGGCGTCGAGGCTGTCATCGGCGACCCGCAGCGCGGCCAGGTCGCGGAACAGCTTGGTGTAGTCGATGCGGTTCGCTTCCATCAGATTGAGCAGGCCGGCACTGAGCGCCTGGTCGCCTTCGTGCGCGTCGCGCAGACCCAGCTTGGCGCGCATGCCGGCCGAGTAGGCCGCGATCAGGGCCGGCTCGTAACCGGCCAGCGCGTCGCGCGCCTGCTCGGCCGAGGCCTCGCCGTCGTCGGCATCGAGCAGCGGCAGCATCGCCTGCGCCAGGCAGGTCAGGTTCCACAGGCCGATCGAGGGCTGCTGATCGAAGGCATAGCGCCCGCGGTAGTCGGAATGGTTGCAGATGAAGCCCGGTTCGTAGGCATCGAGAAACCCGAACGGGCCATAGTCCAGGGTCAGGCCGAGGATCGACATGTTGTCGGTGTTCATGACCCCGTGCGCAAACCCGACCAGCTGCCACTGCGCCATCAGCGCCGCGGTACGTTGCACGACCTCGCGCAGCAGGGCCAGATACGGCTGTGGCCGTTCGCGCAACTGCGGAAAATCATGCGCGATCACGTAGTCGGCGAGTTGGCGCAGGCGGTCGTGCTGCTGGCGGTGGAAAAACACCTCGAAGGAACCGAAACGCACGTGGCTCGGCGCCATGCGAACCAGTAGGGCGCCGCGCTCGATGCGCTCGCGGTAGACCTCCTCGTCGCTGCCGAACATCGCCAGCGCACGGGTGGTCGGGATGCCCAGTGCGTTCATCGCCTCCGAGCACAGGTACTCGCGGATGGTCGAGCGCAGCACCGCGCGTCCGTCGCCGTCGCGAGAGTAAGGCGTCGTACCGGCACCCTTGAGCTGCAGTTCCCAGCGACCGCCGTCCCGCGTCTCGACTTCACCGAGGATCAACGCGCGCCCGTCACCCAGCTGCGGCACATAGTGGCCGAACTGGTGCCCGGCGTAGCACATGGCCACCGGGTCTGAACCCGGCCACGCCTGCTGCCCGGACAGCCAGGCAACCATCTGTTGGTCGAGCAGCGAATCGGGCGCCAGATCGAGCAGCGCGGCCGCCGCGGGGCTGACGCTGACGACGTGCGTGTCCTTGAGCGGCCGGGGCCTTACTCGTGCGTGAAAGCCGTCCGGCAGACGGGCAAAGCTGTTGTT
>Ga0316201_10003678_pt1 | contig 11365 bp, 8 predicted proteins | sample CS6wburrow_MG_FD_204516 | JGI IMG/M metagenome (GOLD analysis project Ga0316201, IMG submission 204516) | Coastal sediment microbial communities from Delaware Bay, Delaware, United States - CS-6 worm burrow | ecosystem: Environmental > Aquatic > Marine > Coastal > Sediment | place: USA: Delaware... | reverse complement strand
ACGCCGGATACCGTTTCTCTGCCCGAGTTCCAGGGCATGACCGCCGAGGAAATCTACCCCTTGCTGCAGGATAACGAGCAGCAGCAGGAGCCTTCGAATGGCGATAGTCCAGACCCGGATTCCGGGCAGCAGCAGGAGCCGTCGACAGGCGAAGATCCCGGGCAGAGCTCCGAGCAGCAGCGCAACGCGCAAAACCTGCCGCAAAACGAGATGGAACGGCTGTCCACGCAGTGGCAGCAACGGCTGGCTGCGGCCGCGCAACAGGCCCTGCAGGCCGGCAAACTCAGCCCGGAAATGGCGCGCATGGTCGATTTGTTCCTGCAGCCGAAGTTACCCTGGCGCAGCCTGCTGGCACAGCATCTGAGCGCCACCGCGCGCAACGATTACAGTTACACGCGTCCCACCAGCAGGCGCGGGGACCCGGCGGTGTTCCCGGGCCTGCGCAGCGAGGAAATCGACCTGGTCGTGGCCGTCGACACCAGCGGTTCGATTCGCGAATCCGAAATCGGGCAGTTTTTCTCCGAGATCAACGCCATCAAGGGGCAGATCAGGGCACGTATTGCCCTGCTGTGTTGCGATGACGAGATCGGTAAGCAATTCCCGGTGTTCTTCGAGGCCTGGGACGAGTTCAAATTCGAACCCGAGGTGAAAGGCGGTGGCGGAACCGATTTTCGGCCGGTGTTTGACTGGATCGATCAACAGGATATGAAACCCGATACGCTGGTCTACTTCACCGATGCCAGCGGCAAGTTTCCCCGCTTCGAGCCGAACTATCCGACGCTGTGGCTGGTGAAGGGTAAGGCAAAGGTGCCTTTCGGCGCCCGCATTCAGTTGAACGATTGATGACGGTTACCAACCCGGAACTCAGCCCCGAGGATGATCTGCGGCTTAACGTGCTGCTGGCGCAAAATCCCGAGGCGGTGCGCATCGACGAAGGCAAGCTGGTGGTTTACGCGCTGACCGGTAAGGGCGAGGCCCGGGTCGACCTGAATCCGAATTGCGCGGAAGAGACCTACTTGCGCCGGGTCAAGGCGATGCTGTCCTCGCATGTCATGGGATCGCCGGGCGGCTATCCGGTTTTTCTCGAGCGCTGGACGCGCATGGGGCAGATCCGCGATACCAGTCTCGAGCAACTTCTGTTGCTCGGCGAGAGCGAGGCGATCGTCGCGGTGGCACACGCGCCGGGGCTGACCGAATCGATCGCCAGGCGCGCCTGGTGGGCGCTGCCGGACGCCGCCAATGCCCGCCAGATGCTGAATAATCGCGAAGTCGCAAACAGCGAGATCGGTCGCGAGCTGGCCGCATTCCTGCTGGAATTCCTGCCGTTCGAAGAGCAACCCGGCAACATGCTGGAATCGGTGCGCCTGGTGCTGCAACCGGGTCTCATCGACGCGGCGGAACGCGACAGGCTCTGGCAACGGGCACAGACCAGGCGCAACATGCTGGTTGGCTTTCTGCATACGGTACCCAACGATTTGCCTTTGACCGGCGCGGCGCATCCCCTGTTGCGGGAATATTCGCGTGTTTTCGAAGGGGCCCCGAGCGGACAGGCCCCGGTGCTAACCGCATTGGCCCGGGTTTTTTCGGCGCCGGGACAGGCATTCCTGCAAACCTGTGAGCTGGCGCTGGCCAGGGTGTCGGACCAGGAGGTGACCGTGTCGCTGTTCGACGCGATAGCAAATTATTTTCTCGAGACAAGATTTACCGATATCGGTTATCGCGATATCGACGAACTGGAACATGCGGTTAGCGAGCTCGAGTGTAAATACGGCGCCGAGCTCGAGCCCTACCTTCGCTCGATCTGGTTCCTGTCGGCGATATCGGTTGCTTTACTGGACCCGATATTCGCCAGGACGGACGCCATCGGCAGCGGGATGCGACGCAAGATAAAACCGGTAACCGACCGCATATTCCACCATCTGCGCGTGCTAAGCGGTGCGTAAATCACAAGGCAAAGGGTTTACCCGGGGCAGGCTCGATGTTGCCAGTCCGCCCGCTAGCTGTTTTCGTTGTTACGGGAAGCTTTCACCCGATCGCGATAAGCGATGATTCGATCTTTAAGCCCGGGGCGACCCGCGCTGCGAACAATCGCGGCGATGTCTGCGTCGCGGGTGTCGTTCGCGGTGAGTTGCAGCATGCTCTCGAGCGCGGCGGGAGAAAGGTTATCTGCTCGTCGTTTCAAATTCTCCACCAGGGCGGGCCATTCCTTCGAATCGACGATTTCGGTAGCAAGGCCGCATTCCAGGCTTGCTTCGGCCGACAACACGCGGGTGTCGATCAGTAAATCACGCGCGGCGTCCTGCCCGATCAAACGTGACAGGCGCCGGGTGCCAAGCGCCAGCTCGAAATTCCAGCCGGGCATCCTCGATCTGAAATCAGGCGCCGCAACTCGCCGCCAGCAGGCCGAGAACAGGTCGGCACCGGCGCCGACGGCCTGGCCCTGCGCCAGCGCAACGGTCGCGAAGGGTGCGTGATAGACGGTTTGCAACAGGGTTTCGATGCGCAAGAATCGCCACAGTAAATCGCCATCGCTGGTTTGTTCCAGGTCGGAAAGATCGAAGCCCGCGCAAAAATGCCGTCCATTACCCTGGATTACGCAGAGCTGGGCATCCCCTGCCGTGGTCAGGGCCTGGATCAGGGCTTCGGTTAGTTCAGGGCTCAACGCATTGGCGCTGTCCGGGCGATTCAGCGTAAGCCTCATGATTCCCTGTTCCTGCTGAACCTGCAGGATCGGCTCTTTGTTAATGCTCATCGGCATGTCTCGTTGTGGGATTCTGGAATTGGCGGACACAGTATAACCGGTTCCCCGTTTCTGGTTCAGCCACGGTTCCGGTAAACCCTTGTATCACCCTCGAATCGGATACAAACCCACTTCGGGAGGCAGCCATATAACCAGTGAGGTATTTACGCTCCGGGCGGCAGGAATTAAATTCGCCATCTATACGGCGTTGTCGGCTGAGTTTGACAGAGCAAGGCACTAGGTGAGGATGCCCATGAGCAGAAAAACATTATCGATTCCTATGTTGATCGGCCTGGCGATGATCAGTAACGCGGGATCGTCTTTCGCCACCGAGCAGGCGTCATCCGAACGCCTGGAAGAGGGTTGGAAGGTGTTTAAACGCACCTGCACGGTTTGCCACTTGCCGGGAGTCGGCGGCGCCCCGGCGATCGGCAACAGGGCGGCCTGGAAAGATCGTATCGAGGCCGGCACGGCCCGCCTGTATCAGCATGCGATTTCGGGCTTCAACGGCGCCTCCGGCAAGCGTATGCCCGCGCGCGGGGGTAACTGGAACCTGACCGACGAGCAGGTAAGGGCCGCCGTCGACTACATGATTCACAATTCCCAATGATGAAGATCGAGCAATCACTCCGCGCCGCGGGGCAACTTTCAAGACATGGCGGACTGCTGGTGTTGTTGGCCTGCGCGGTATTCAACGGCAGCGCGGTTTTGGCCCAGGAGCAATCCGCGGCGCCGAAACCCGCCGCGGTTAACGGCGCCGCTTATTCCATGGCCCGAATGATGGACCCGAACGCCTGGGCCCAGATGATGACGATGTCGATGGACCCGCGTATCTGGATGAACCCGATCAGTAGCTGTGCCGCCTGTCATGACAACGAGGATGTCGGTCGCTACCAGCAGGTATTCGGTCCGTTCGTAGCGGGCATGATGAATCCGGCGATGATGACCAGCCCCGGCGCCTACAACGAGATGATGGCCACGGTGTTCGACAAGAAAGCCGCCGAGCACTGGCAGCGCGCGGTGGAAAAGAAATACGGTCTCAATCCCGGCGACCCGCTGCCAGTCATGCACGGCTGGCCCTGGGGTATGGCGCCGCCCGCGCCCGTTCCGCCACCCGCACAATAACCGGGGGTCTTCTGTCAGCTCACGCCGTTGCCTCGCGCGGCGATCGTGGTATGGTGCGGTAATTTGCAGCCGCCGGATTTCGAGTTGGACAGCTGTTCCAGTACAGGCAAGCCGATAACGCAAGCTTATCGATTATCACGAATCGAGGGCAGTCGATTCGGCGTCAGGCTCGAGTTCGAAACCCGGGATCTCGACTCGATGCTGCGTCTGTGTGCCGATAACGCGGCGTCGATTCTGCGGGAATTTTATGCCGCTCGCGGGTTGATGGTGATCAAGGGTCTGCAGGATATCCGGGACCATCCCCGGGCGCTGGTCGAGTTGAGCCAGCTGTTCGGGCCCGAGGTCGAAAATTACCACCAGACTTTGACCAGTCAACGTTTTTTCCACGACTCCGTCCCGGAAATTCTGATTCTCACCAACGATCCGCCGTGCAACCATCACCCACCGCCGCGCGCGAAATCCGCGGGCGGGAATCGGACCGGGCCGCGGGTTCAGTTTCCGCATCAACTCAATTGGCACACCGACCAGAGCTATCGTCGCCCGCCGCCGGATATCACCTTGCTGCTGGCACTCGAGATTCCACCGGCCGACCAGGGGCAAACCCTGTTTGCCGACTGCGGCGCGGCGTTGAAGGCCCTGAGCGAAGCGCAACAGCGTCGGCTCGAAGCCCTGCAGGGGATCCACGCACCGGGCTGGATCGGCCGCTCGCGCAAGGCCGTCGAGAATGGAGATCCCGTGCTCGACCTGTTACCCCACCAGTTGCCGCAACGGCAGCCCCTGGTGCGCCGTCACCCGGTGACCGGCGAATCGTCCCTGTTTATCTGCGAGGAAAGCCAGATGGACTATGTCGACGGCCCGGTGGCAGGGCTCGAACCCGGGCCGCACGGGGAAGGCGCCGACTTGATTCGATCGCTGCTAAGCCATGCGACCCAGCAAAAGTTTGTCTACGCCCACGAATGGGAAGTCGGAGACCTGCTGGTGGGAGACAATCGCAACCTGCTGCATTGCGCCACCTGGTACGACAGTTTGCGCTACTCGCGGTTGATGTGGCGCACCACGGTGATGGGCAATCCCGGCAGGGAATACGCGGGCGAACTGAAGTCCTGGATCCCGCGCGACGGTAGCGATGTCATGGCCGGCATGGAGCATGCCTGATGCCGGTCGTTTGTTGCAGGTAGATTTCTAATTTGAGTAATCGCCCTGGCGGTAGCTGACAATCAATCGTCCTTGAACAGGTAAACCGGGCTGGTCCAGGCCTGAAAGCCATCTTCCGTGGTGACGCGAATCCACAGCGGGTTGTCGCCGCGATCGTGTATCGGGATATCGACCGAAGCGCTTAGCGGGCCGTCCTGCATCTGGCCGGGCAGGCGAAACAACCGAACCTCCAGATCGAGGCCGCCCGCCGGGATAACGGTGTCCTGCTGGCCCACGTCGGCCAGGTTCAAGCTCGTATCGACATGACCGGTTTCGAGATCGATCCTGGCGTCGTCGCTCGCGTCGAGCCAGATATCGAAGGCGCCGAAGTTGCCCGCGGTCACTGACTCCCAGCTCAGGGTATTGTCACTGTCCCGGGTTAACACCCGGTCCGGGTTCCAGGCGTTGATTTCACGGGTTTTCAGGATCCGGCAGTTTTCGAAGGTGGCGCGGCCTTGCCAGGTTGCGCGCGCGCCACGGCCTTTGGCCAGCGCACCGCGCCAGAGTACGCGTAGGCGTTCGGAGTTTGCGGACGCGGCCGGGTTGCGAATCGTGGTCACAATCTGCATGGCATTTAACACGTCGATTCTTTCGATCGGTGCGCGCGCCTGGACCGTAAGATTCAGGTTAACGCTGTCGCTACCGGTCTGCGCGATATCGCCCATGTGCAGCGACGCAACCGGTTCGCTGATCGTGTCGTAAGCCAGCGGATCGCGCTCGAAATACGCGAACGGCGAAGCGGCGCAAACTGCGAGGTCGATATGGATGCGGTCCCCGGTGGTGGCGTAGTGATGGCGTCGCCGTAGGCAATCGAATATCGAATCTCGGTCGAGCCGCTCCATCAGAAAGCAGGTCAGGCCGCCGTAGGCGCCGAACTGGGACGCGCCGGGGTAACTCGCGCCCGGACGGCCCTTATGGCCGTCGCTATTCGCGACCACGCCGACCCGGTAGCCCTGTTTAAAACAGTCGGCCATCAGCCATTCGAAAGTGCCCCAGGCTGAGTGAATTTCCATCGCGGTTTCGAGCCTGGCGTCGTGCGCGTAAGCCACGTCGGCCGGACGCCCGCCGATATGCGCGTAAACCACGCAGTCTTCCTGCTGCAGGTCCGTGAACAGGTCGCGCGCGGTCGGCGCGTCGTTGTCGATGGCTTCGCGATTTTCGATCAACGCGTGCGAAGAGCGCCGAATGGTGCGGCCCTCGTCGCGGAAAAAGATGTTGCGGTCGCCGCCGACGCCGGTATTACCCGACCACTCGTAGCCCGGCAGCGTCAGGAAACGGCCGTCCTGCTGAAACTCGGCGGTCAGTTCGTTGATATGCCGCCAGAAAGGTTCGTTGACCTGGAAATCGTTGGCCTGGTGGCTGGTGGCGTCGAGGAAGGCGAGGTCGCGGGCGAACTGGAAATACTCGCGTGCGGTATTGATGCCGACCGATTCACCGCTCTGGCCGTGCATGTCGCCCCAGTACGCGGCAACGGGTCCGCTGCGCACGATCATCGGATTCGAGCGTGCGAGATGATTGCCATCCAGGTCGGTAATCTCGATATCGAGCACTGCCTCCCGCGTCAGGTTCAGGTCTTCGATTACCAGCGCGCGTTCGCCCCGGGCGAAGCGGCAGGTTTCCGGCAAACCTTCGATCGCTGTCGACGGCCGCAACCGGATCTCGGCGTCGACCTGGTCCGACGGGTTGCCGTAACTGTCCTCGGCCTTGATACCCAGCCGAAACGGCTCGCCGGGACGGCGAAGGCTCGGCAACACCGCTTTCCAGACCGCGGGCGGGCCGGGCACGATCCTGATGCTCGGGCTGTGGACAATGGGAACGTAGTGGCCGGTGGCACAAACATCGGCGAACACCCGCCAGGTGAACGCGGTTTCGCACAGGGATTGCAGCCGCAGCCCGGGCGAGCCGTGGCGGGTATCGCCGTAAACCACCGTGATCGAATCGCCCTCGCGCAGGTAGCCTCGGGTGATGGTGATGGTCAACGCCTGGTACCAGGGTCGCTGATGTCCGTTGACGTCGAAGCGCAGCGTTAGCGGCACGCCGTTCGAACTGGTAGCGGTGACGTAATTCAACGCCGCGGGATTGTCCATTTGCAACGCGCCGCCATCCGCGGTGAAGCGGAACACGATGCGAATCGAGCCGGTATCGTCGAGGCCGTAGCGCCCGCAGGTGTAGGTTAGCTCGAAGCTATGCAGGCTGCGTGCTTCGAAGGCGCCTTCCGGGGACAGCGTCGCGCTGCCAAACAGCACCGGGTCTTCCGCTGGCAGGGCGTTAGTAAAAACCTCACCTCGTAGTTCGGCACTGGGTCCATTCATCGTTGTTCTGCGCGCAAATTCATGAACTTGTGATTGGGGTAATTGGATCGCCGGCAAGCAGCGTCGAAGATTTGCCATCAACCCCGACCGGGATCGATCCATTCAAGGTCACGCGGTAAAACTCGCGTTCGAAATCGCTGTCGTAAACGTCGCGAATCGCCTGGTGTTGCGTCGCGCGATTGTCCCAGAAGGCGATACTGCCCGGCTGCCACTTGAAGCGCACGCAAAATTCGGCGCGGACGCAGTGTTCCCACAGGAACTCGAGCAGCAGGTCGCTCTCGCGTGGCGTCAAGCCGATGATATTGCGGGTAAACTCCTGGCTGACGTAAAGCGAGTGTTCGCCGCTCTCCGGGTGCACCGTGACCAGCGGATGCTCCGCCTGCAGCGGGTTGCGCGCGAGCATTTCATTGTAGGCGTCGGCATCGGGATCGTCGCTGGCGATTTTGAAACGATGCACGGCGCGCAAGCCGGACAGGAATTTCTGCATCGCGGGAGACAGGGCCCGCAGCGCCGCGCCCATGTTGGCAAAGTGCGTATCGCCGCCGTAGGGTGGCACCACGACGCCGCGCAGTATCGAGCCAAACGGCGGATTAACCGCCGCGGTCACGTCGGTATGCCAGTCAGTCCAGGCGCGCGTGGCGGCAGGGCGGGCGGCAAAGGCGGTGCGGTCCCTGGTTACCGGGTAAATCTCCGGGTAATCCGGATCGCTGCCGAACACGGCATGCGCCGGCGTGATGTCCCCGAAATGACGCGCGAATTCGATATGCTGATGATGATCCAGGTGTTGCTCGCGAAAGAAGATGACCTTCCATTTGAGCAGGGCCTGGCGAATCGCGTCGACTTCCGCCGGACTCAGTGGCCGGGTCAAATCGACACCACCGATCTCGGCGCCGATGTGGATCGTCAGCGGCTCGATGACGACGTGATCCGCCGACCCGCTGGGTGTGATCTCGGCTCTGGTGGTCATGATTTCGTCTCTGCTGCGGTCAACCAGGTTTCGAACAAGTGTACAATGTTTTCATTCTGTCGGGGAGCGACATTGGCTGCGTTTCGAGCGGGGCCCGGTACCCCCGGTTAGTTGAAGCTGGAGGATAAAGCTGAATTTCAATCTCAAACAACTCGAGGCTTTCGTCTGGGTCGCCGACCTCGGCAGTTTTCGCAAGGCCGCGGACCGGCTGAATACAACCCAACCGAATATATCGTCGCGTATTGCGGCGCTGGAATCGGCGCTGGACGTGTCGCTGATGCAACGCGATGCCGGTTCGGTCCGGTTGACCTCCAAGGGGCAGGTACTGCTCGAACACGCGCGCCAGGTGTTACGCGCCACCGATGGCCTGATCGAAGCCGCAAACCAGGACGCCCTGGTGAATGGCCAGCTACGCCTGGGTGTCACCGAAATGGTGGTGCATACCTGGGTACGGGATTTCATGCGCGTGTTGAAGGACCGCTATCCCAATATCGCGGTCGAACTGACGGTCGACCTGTCGGCCAACCTGGAAAAGGAATTGTTCGAAAGATCGATCGACCTCGCTTTCCAGAGCGGTCCATTCAGTCTGCAAACCACGGGTAACCGGGATCTCGGGGTCTACCCGATGATCTGGATCGCATCGCCGCGAATTGGACTGCACACCCGGCAGCAGGTATCGATCGAAGACCTGGTGCAGTACCCCATTTTAACCCATGCGCGCGGTACCCAGCCCTATGCCGAAGTCGCGGCGCATTTTGCCTCGCGGCGCGATTTAACCCCGCGACTGGTGCCGTCGAGCAACCTCGCGGCCTGCATCCACATGACGATCGACGGCTTTGGCGTCGCTGCCGTGCCGGCGGCCATGGTGACCGATGAACTGCGATCGGGCGAACTGCGGCAGGTGAATTACGGCTGGACCCCGCGCAGCCTGAGTTTTTCTGCGCGCTACGATGCCGAGCGTTCGGCGCAGTTCGTCGCCCGGGCGGCCGAGATCGCGGGCGAGATATCGCACGGCTTTGCACTGGAATTCGCGGCCCGGAGTGAAAACAATGCGATCACGCAAGATAACTAATCGTTATCGTTTTGATCTGATTTAATAATTGGATTCTATTTATAGCCTTGTTTTAAACTCGTCGCTCCCGAGGATTTATCACGAGGCGTCGTAACAATGAACCAGTCATCAACGCGCATGGGCGTCGACATCGGCGGCACGTTCACCGATGTGGTGCTCGAAATTGGAGAGCAGCAGTTTTCCAGCAAGATCCTTACGACCTATGCCGCGCCCGAGGATGCGATCATCGACGGCATGCGACAGGTTTGCGAACAGGCCCGGATTCAGCCGGCTCAAATTGAACAGATCATCCACGGTACCACGCTCGCGACCAACGCCCTGATCGAGCGCCGCGGTGCTAAGACCGCGTTGATTACCACCGAGGGCTTTCGCGACGTCATCGAAATGCGCAGCGAATCCCGCTTCGAACAGTACGATCTAAATCTGACCCTGCCCGAGCCCCTGCTGCCGCGGCAACAGCGGTATACGGTTCGCGAGCGCGTCGACGCCAGGGGCGACGTCCTGATCGAACTCGACAGAAACGAAGTCGAGTCGCTGGCCGAGGAAATCGCGTTTGCCGGATACGAGAGTGTCGCCATCGGGCTCATGCATTCCTACCTGAACGATGCGCATGAAAAAATGGTGCGTGACGTGTTGCTGGAGAAACTGCCGGGGATCTCGATTTCGCTGTCATCCGAGGTTTCGCCGCAGATGCGCGAGTACGAACGTTTCAACACCGTCGTCGCCAATGCCTACATCAAGCCGATGATGAAGAGTTATCTCGGTCGCCTGCGTGGCCAGTTGCTGGCCGAGGGCGCCGATTGCCCGATATTCCTGATGCATTCCGGCGGCGGCATTATTTCCATCGAAAGCGCGGCCGAGTTCCCGGTACGCCTGGTCGAATCGGGGCCGGCCGGGGGTGCGGTGTTCGCGGCGCACATCGCCGCCCGTTACGGGCTCGACAAGGTGCTGTCCTTCGACATGGGCGGCACCACCGCCAAGATCTGCCTGATCAAGCACCAGACACCCAAGACCAGCCGCGTGTTCGAAGTGGCCCGCACCTATCGCTTCAAGAAAGGGTCGGGCATGCCAATCTCGATTCCGGTCATCGATATGGTCGAGATCGGCGCCGGCGGCGGATCGCTGGCGCAGGTCGATTCGATGCGCCAGATCCGGGTCGGGCCCGAATCGGCGGGATCCGAACCCGGCCCGGCCTGTTACGGTCGCGGCGGCGTGCGGCCCGCGGTCACCGACGCGGACCTGATCCTGGGGCGGCTCGATCCCGAAAACTTCGCCGGGGGGTCGATCAGGCTGAGCCCGCAAAACTCGAGCAACGCCTTGACCAGCGTGCTCGGCGAACCGCTGGCAATGGATGCCGAGACCGCGGCCTACGGCCTGTCCGAAGTGGTCGATGAAAACATGGCCAACGCCGCGCGCGTGCACGCCGTCGAAAACGGCGAAGATTTATCCGAGTACACGATGATTGCTTTTGGCGGCGCGGCGCCGCTGCACGCCGGGCGCCTGTGCGAAAAACTTGGCGTCAAACGTTTGCTGGTGCCGCCCGGCGCCGGCGTCGGCTCGGCTATCGGCTTTTTGCGCGCGCCCTTCAGTTTCGAAGCCAATCGCAGCGTTTACATGCGCCTGTCCGATTTCGCGCCCGACACGATTCGCGCGCTGCTGCATGATCTCGAGCAGGAAGCCGAGGGCTTCGTGCGCTCCTGCGACGAACACGCCGAAATCCTGGCCGAATTCAAGGTCTACATGCGCTATTCCGGCCAGGGGGAGGAGATCCCGGTCGTCATCCCCGCCGAGCAGGCGCGCAATCCCGATGCCGCCACTTACCAGGCCCTGTTCGAGGCGGACTATGCCGCGCTGTTCGGGCGTATCGTCGATGGCATGGATATCGAAATCACGGTGTGGTCGGCGAATGCGACTACCCTGGCCGCACCGGTGGAGCCGATCGAGGCTTTAACCGA
>Ga0316201_10003677_pt1 | contig 11368 bp, 11 predicted proteins | sample CS6wburrow_MG_FD_204516 | JGI IMG/M metagenome (GOLD analysis project Ga0316201, IMG submission 204516) | Coastal sediment microbial communities from Delaware Bay, Delaware, United States - CS-6 worm burrow | ecosystem: Environmental > Aquatic > Marine > Coastal > Sediment | place: USA... | reverse complement strand
CCGCTTTACCATTGACCAAAAATTGATTGTTCTTTATTTCTACCTTCCTAAAACCAACTTTGACACTTGTAGCCTCTGTAATGGTTCCATCCTCATTATTTTTAAGGCTGATCAATAGGGTATATAGGTTGGGTGTTTCCGCATTCCATGGCTTTACACCCGGAATTTTTGTTTCGAACACCAATTCGGAAATTCCTGAAGTGTTTTCCAATTCCTTAGTAGTACTATAGATTTCGCTATCGCCATCCAACAACTGCACCTCAGCGCTTTTGGCCGTATTTTTGGATTCATTATTAAGTTGTAATTGCAGCTTGAACAAGCCATCTTTATACGCATTTTCCAGGTCGGCAATTACCCTAAAATCCTTAATGGTCGTTTTATTGGTAGCATAAATATATACATCGCGATCAATACCACTTAATCTCCAGAAATCCTGGTCCTCCAAATAACTGGCATCGGACCATCTAAGAACTTGAACGGCAATGGTGTTTTCACCCGGTTTGATATAATTGGTAATCGCATATTCCGCTGGGGTTTTACTGCCTTCATTATACCCAACCATTTCCCCATTTATCCAAATATACATTGCACCACTAACCCCTTCGAAATGCAAATAAACTTCCTTACCATCCCAAGTTTCGGGAAGATTGAAATTGCGTTTGTAGCTTCCTACAGGATTCTCCTCATGGGGTATATAAGGTGGATTTGGTGGGAACATATAGGTGACATTGGTGTAAAATGGAATCCCATGACCTTCTATTTCCCAGTTTGAAGGAACTTCCAAAGTATCCCAACCTGAAAGGTCAAAATCATTCTTGTAAAAATCCGTTGGCCTCTGCATTGGGTTTTCAGCATAGTAAAAATCCCATGTACCATTCAATGAATGGTACCATGATGAATTCTCCCAACTGTCATTTTTCAATGCATCTTCGATAGTCGTGTATCTGTAAAACGAAGCGGTAGGTTCCTCCCTATTGATTTGGAATATCTCAGGATTCTCCCATTCAGGATTCTCCCATTTTTCTGCCGTATAGCTTGGTTTTTCCAATTGCTGTTCACAAGAGAAAAGTATGATTGAAAGGAATACTAGGATGATGGGTTTATTCATGACATTAGGCGGTTTTGTGAATTATCAAAGATAGCATAAAACCACTTTAAAGCGAACGATTATTGACATGAAAAAAGCCCTGAGGTTTAGGTCAGGGCTTCAATATTTTCAAATGTTGGTGCATTACATCGCTCCCCATTCCTTTAAGGAGTCTTTGTTCATTTTTACATAATCGGCATTGCCTGCCTCTTCAGCTGCTGCCAATGACTTTTTAGCCGTAGCAATAGCCGCTTCTTTATCCCCTGCTTTTGCCTGGATCAAAGAATACTGACGCAATTGCCAAAAAGCGGGTTTTTCGGTCATAGACATGGCCTTATCCATCCATTCCTTGGCCTTATTGATATCCTTGCCCGCAGATGCATAATACACAGCTGCAGCATAGTAATCACCAGCGCCTGGTCCACTGAGGACCCTATCGATATTCTTGGTCACAGCCGCGTCGGTTGGAACTTCAAATTTTACACCCGCATAGGTTTTCTCCCAAAGCATTCCTAAGGTTGCACCGTTGTCACTTAAATCGTCAATTGAGATTGTGAACGATTCCACTGGCCAAGCCATTTCGTTGGCCTCTACCGTAGTCTTTAGAGCTACCTTACTGTCATCCCATTCCCTTGGTGTTCCCCCACCATCTGTTTCAGTATAAAAATACACTTCCCAGGATTGTGCATTAGGTTTAGTGAAAATGGCATAAGAACCTGCTTTGAGCTCTTGACCATCAATTGTAACGTCCTCACTAAAGGTAACTTTAGTTCTAGCATTGGCACCTGTACGCCATACTTTGTCAAAAGGAACCAAATCGCCAAAAATGGTTCTTCCCCTCATTGAGGGTCTCGAATACTCTACGATAACATCAGTTAATCCAACCGTTTGCTTCAATTTAGCAGCCGGACTGGGTGCTGGGGCATTTATTTGCGCTTCCATAGAAAAGGAAACCAAAGCAACACATACTAGTAATAGAAATTTTTTCATTTGTCTAATCGATTTTTAGTTTTCACAAAGCTAGAGATAAACGCTTCTTGGGCTTGTTAAGAAATTCTTAAATAAAATATATTCAAACCAACTGCCTACCTTATATTAGGGTACTGAAAGGCAATAATCAATACAAATCCTCGAATTAGTGCCAATATTATGTGAAAATCATATTATTGTTTAACTTTTTTGTATTTTTGTTAAACATTTTAATGGGGATATGAGACTCTATCAATTACATTCTAAACAAGCATTGCCTATTTCTGCCGAAAAGGCATGGGATTTTTTATCAAGCCCAAAAAACTTAAGCGTAATTACGCCGGATCATATGGGCTTTAACATCCTTGCAGGGGCAGAAAGGCCCATGTTTCCAGGTCAAATTATACAGTATAAAGTGTCCCCGTTTCCCGGCTTTACCACTAAGTGGGTTAGCGAAATAACACATGTTGAACAAGGATCGTATTTTGTTGACGAACAACGCTTTGGGCCCTATTCGCTATGGCATCACAAGCATTTTATCAACCCCATTGCCGATGGTGTTGAGATGGAAGATGTAATTGATTTAAAACTTCCTTTTGGATTTCTTGGTCAATTGGTATACCCCTTGGTCAGAAAACAGCTGGTAAGCATTTTCAAATACCGCGAAAAGAAACTTACCGAACTATTCGGAAAAATAGATGGAAAACCAAATTCATTAGTTTTAAAAGCGATTTAACATGAATCGGAAAGTATCGGTATTTTGGTTTCGGCGCGATTTACGATTGGATGACAATACCGGTCTAAATGAAGCTTTAAAGGGCTCCTCCCCTGTGCTCCCAATTTTCATATTTGATACGGAAATCCTTCAACAGTTACCAAAAAACGATGCTCGCGTTACTTTTATCCACACTTCGATACAAGGTTTGAACAAGGATCTACAGAAGAAATACAATAGCTCAATAGCGGTTTATAAGGGAAATCCCATTGAGGTGTTTACTACCTTGGTCAACGACTTTGACATAGAAGCCGTTTATACCAATCACGATTACGAACCTTATGCAATACAACGTGATGCACAGATTGAAAAACTATTGGTTAGCAGGGGTATCCCCTTTCGTACCTACAAGGACCAAGTGATTTTTGAAAAAGATGAGGTTGCAAAATCAGATGGAGATCCTTATGTAGTCTATACCCCTTACAAAAATAAATGGAAGGAAAAATTCAATAACACTTCGCCCTTACTAAGTCTTGAAAACGATTCTAACACCAATAACTTCATCAATAACCCTAACCTACCTTTTCTTGAATTAGCGGATTTGGACTTTGAACACTCAGCGATGCAAACACCAGATTATGTCATCACTAAATCGTTCATTGAAAATTATGAGGCGACAAGAAATTATCCGGCAAAAAACAATGGTACCTCTAGAATAGGTCCACATTTGAGATTTGGTACGGTTTCAATTCGAAGAATCGTGGGGGAGGCAATCAAGACTAAGAATGAGGTCTTTTGGAATGAACTGATTTGGCGCGAATTCTTCATGCAAATTCTTTGGCACTTTCCGAAAACGGTAAGCCATGCTTTTAAACCCAAGTATGACCGAATACAATGGCGTAATAATACAGCGGAATTTGAGAAATGGAAGTTGGGACAAACGGGTTATCCTCTTGTGGATGCCGGTATGCGGCAACTGAATCAGACAGGTTATATGCACAACCGGGTTCGAATGTTGGTAGCGAGTTTTCTTTGTAAGCATTTATTAATCGATTGGCGTTGGGGAGAGGCCTATTTTGCCGAAAAGCTGTTGGATTTTGAATTAAGCTCCAATGTTGGCAATTGGCAATGGGCAGCAGGCAGTGGTGTGGATGCAGCTCCCTATTTTCGAATTTTCAACCCCACAACACAAATCGAGAAATTCGACAAACAAAAAGCCTATATCAATAAATGGGTTCCTGAACTACAGGAATTAACGTATGCCGGGGAAATAGTGGATCACAAGTTTGCCCGTGAACGTTGCTTGAAAGTTTATAAAGAAGCCCTTGGATAAAGCTTTTTTAGTATATTTAGGAGCGAGCAATAAATTGCCATGGCTAAAAACAAAACCATACCTAATGAAACTTCTGTATCCGCGTTTATTAAAGGGGTTGAAGATGAGCAAAAAAAAGCGGATTGCCAAACGCTTATAGGTTTGATGAAAGAAATTACCGGTGAGGAACCAGTTATGTGGGGGCCCAGTATCATTGGCTTTGGAAGCTATCACTACAAATACGACTCGGGTCGCGAAGGTGATATGCTGCTTACAGGATTTTCACCGCGAAAGCAAAACCTGACCCTTTACATCATGTCAGGGTTCAATAGGTATGAAAAATTGATGCAAAAATTAGGCAAGTATAAGACTGGCAAATCCTGTTTATATATAAAACGACTTTCTGATATTGATTTGGGTGTTTTAATGGAGTTGATCAAAGACTCCTATGCCCATTACAACAAGAAATATAATAGCTAATTCAAAACCACCATGAAGAAAACAATTCTAGGACTTTTCATGCTGATGGCCATCCCAACATCAGCACAAAAAATGAACAGCAGCAAGAAAACCTTGGTTGCATCGATTGAAAAACACAAATCAGAACTAATAAAGATCAGTGATTCGATCTGGGCATTGGCAGAAACAGCCTTCGAAGAACACGAGTCTGCTGATATTTTAGCGGATTATGCCGAAAAAAATGGAATGACCGTTGAACGGGGTGTCGCTGGGATACCAACAGCTTTTACCGCTACTTATGGTACAGGAAAACCCGTAATCAGTATTTTGGGGGAGTTCGATGCCTTGCCAGGTATTTCGCAAAAAGCACAACCAACGAAAGAACCCCTAAATGCAGGAGCAGCTGGCCATGGTTGTGGCCACAACCTTTTCGGTGCTGCGAGTTTGGGAGCTGCAATAGCTACCAAAGAATTGATAGAACAAGGAAAATTAAAAGGCACCATAAAATTTTTAGGTACCCCATCGGAAGAAAAGTTCTTTGGAAAAATTTGGATGGTCAGGGAAGGTCTATGGGATGATGTTGATGTAAATTTGAGCTGGCATCCTTCCGCCAAAACAGAGGCCGATGTGCAAAGCACACTGGCATTGGTCGATTTCAAAGTGGAGTTCTATGGCCAGGCAGCCCATGCTTCTGGTGATCCTTGGAACGGCCGTAGTGCATCCGACGCCTTGGAACTCTACACGACTGGAATCAACTATTATCGGGAACATATAAAACCTACGGTTCGCATCCATTATCATATTCAGGATGGCGGACAAGTAGTTAATGTTGTCCCAGACTATTCAAAACTTTGGGTAAGGGTTCGTGATACCAAACGAAGTGGAATGATGCCTGTATATGAACAAGTTAAAAAAATGGCTGAAGGCGCGGCCATTATGGCTAATGTAGATTACAAAATATCATTGATATCGGGAATTTATGAGGTCTTGGTCAACCGTGCAGGAGGCGAGGCCATGCAAAGGAATTTAGAACTCCTTGGACCTATTTCCTATACTGCCGAGGAAACGGCTTTTGGAAAAAAAATACAGGAAGCTACAGGCAAACCCCAGGTAGGTATGGATAGTGCCATAAAACCTCTGGAAAAAACAAAGGAGAACCCAGGTGGTGGATCTACCGATGTAGGTGATGTTAGTTGGAATGTACCCAATATAAATCTTGGTGTTACCGTTGCCCCTAAAGATACCCCATGGCATTCTTGGGCCGTAGTAGCCTGTGGAGGCATGAGTATTGGGCATAAGGGTATGGTTCATGCTGCAAAAGCTTTGGGAATGACCGCAGTTGATCTGTTCGAAAACCCCAAATTAGTGGAAAAAATAAAAGCAGAGTTTATAGAACGTAAAGGAAGTGAAAAATATGTGCCGATCGTCCCCGATGGTCCACCTCCAATTCCCGTTCGTTAACCAATAAAATTGAACTTTATGGAAAAAGAAATAGTCAAAGAGTATGTAAAAGGCGATTTTACCATTCTGTGGAAACCTAAAAAATGTATCCATGCCGCTACTTGTGTTAAAACATTGCCTGAAGTTTATGACCCAGAAGGCAAGCCTTGGATAAAACCGGAAAATGCGAGTATAGCGGAACTTAAGGCACAAATCGATGAATGTCCTTCTGGTGCCTTGAGTTACGTCCTGAAAAATGAAATTGAAAATCAAGAAAATATAGTGAACATGACAAAAATTGATATCAAATCCAATGGCCCTATTTTAGTACAGGGAACCATAGTGATTACAGACCAAAATGGAGTAGAACATAAAAAGGACAAGACCACAGCCTTGTGTCGTTGTGGCGCTTCAGGCAATAAACCATTTTGTGATGGTGAGCACAATAGGATCGGTTGGAAAGATAGCTAATGCCTAATGGTCAAGCCTCAATTTAAACCAACCTATTTTCTGCCCCTGTTCATAGTTTTGGTCATTTTGGATTTGGTTACCGGAAGTCTGGAAAACGAATCCTTACGACATTTTACCAAACCGCTGGTCCTTTTTTCACTCCTTTTGTACTTTGCCTTCAATGGAAAGGGGTTGGATCGATCAACCTACTTATTAATGCTATTGGCCTTATTCTGTTCGTGGCTAGGGGACTCGTTTTTAATGTACGATACAATCTCTTCCCTTTATTTTATATTGGGCCTTGTTTCGTTCTTATTTGCCCATATCCTGTACTGTATCGTTTTTCTTAAGCGATGGAATAAAAGTACTTCAACCTCTTTCTGGGTAGTCTTGCTATTACTGGTTCTTTATGGATCAGTTCTGTTCTTACAACTCAAAGATAATCTCGGTGTGTTTTTGATTCCCGTAATCATCTACGTTTCAGCAATTCTGTTGATGGCCCTCACAGCTTTTAATAGAAGAATTAGAGTTAGCTCCGATAGTTTTAAATTGGTATTTATAGGTGCTCTTTTCTTTATTGCCTCTGACAGCGTATTGGCAATCAATAAGTTCTTGACAATAACTGTCCCCTACTCCCATGTCCTTGTCATGGGCACGTATGCAGCGGCCCAATTCTTGATAACAAAAGGTGTTTTAATACAAGAGGTGAACTCAAAACCAAATCCGACCTTAGCAGAAACGAGTCCAAAAATCAAAAAATAATACTGAGCCTGAAATTCAGTATTGGTTTATAATCAAGCAGGACTAGTGTTTTTCTTATTTAGACCACTGGTTATTTTTGGCTATAGGACATAAGGAAAGTTGGCGATTTGTTGCTAAGGCATTAAGCTCAGGAAATTACACCCTAGTGATCTTCGCACCAATAGCCCTTAAACGGGTATCTATGTCTTCGTAACCACGATCAATCTGTTCAATATTATGGATGGTAGAGGTGCCCTTAGCCGATAAGGCAGCAATCAATAACGATATTCCCGCTCTAATATCAGGGGATACCATGGTGGTTGCCTTTAATGTTGACTTAAAATCGTGACCAATAACAGTTGCCCTATGTGGATCACAAAGAATTATTTTTGCACCCATATCTATTAATTTATCAACAAAGAACAGGCGGCTCTCAAACATCTTTTGATGAATCAGAACTTCCCCTTTGGCCTGGGTAGCCATGACTAGGATAATACTCAACAAATCGGGAGTAAGTCCGGGCCAGGGTGCATCGGCAATGGTCAGGATAGAACCGTCTATGTAATTCTGTATTTCATACCCCTCTTTATGTTGGGGAATATAAATATCATCGCCCCTTTTTTCGAGCGTAATTCCCAATTTTCGGAATACGGTTGGAATTTGTCCCAAGTCATCCCAACTTACATCCTTGACGGTAAGTTCGCTCTTGGTCATAGCTGCCAATCCGATCCAACTACCTATTTCAATCATATCGGGCAACATGGTATGTGTTGTGCCCCCCAATGCTTCAACACCTTCTATTTCTAACATATTGGAACCGATACCTGAAATTTTCGCTCCCATTCGGTTCAACATCTTACAAAGTTGTTGTAAATAAGGTTCACAGGCCGCATTGTAAATTGTGGTTTTTCCTTCCGCAAGAACAGAAGCCATAACTATATTGGCGGTTCCGGTTACCGAAGCCTCATCAAGTAGCATAAAATTACCCTTGAGTTTATCGGCTTCAACACCGTAAAAATGCTCCTCTTTGTTATAACGAAATTTTGCCCCAAGATTTATAAAACCCTCAAAATGGGTGTCCAATCTACGTCGTCCTATTTTGTCTCCTCCGGGTTTTGGAATATATCCTTTCCCAAAACGAGCCAATAAAGGACCTACAAGCATAATCGAACCCCTTAACCCCCTACCGTCTTTCTTGAACTGGTCAGACTGTAGGTAATCCATATTAACATCATCGGCCTTGAAGGTGTAGGAACCCTTGCCTTTCTTTTGGATCTTTACCCCCAAATCCTCCAACAACGAAATGAGTTTATTGACATCCAAAATGTCAGGAATATTGTTTATCGTAACTTTTTCTGCTGTCAAGAGCACTGCACAAAGCACTTGCAATGCTTCATTTTTGGCGCCTTGTGGAGTGATTTCCCCGGATAGTCGATGACCGCCTTCAATTTTGAATGTTCCCATCTAGGATTGAGAATATTAGTAGCGCTTTTTGCCGCGATTATTACTTCTTTGACTCTTCTTCCCAGAACCACTACGCTGTGTCTTTGAAACCCTATTTTTAAGGAATTGTCCACTATCGGTTAGGGTTTCCCCATGCTTTGCAAGGTCTATTTGCCCATCACTAAGTTCAAAAAGATGCGCAAAAATGGCCTTATCATCAACAGTATCCTTGTTCCAATTCAGGTAGCACTTCTTCATATGATTGGCAATGGCGTACTCGAGACCATCTCTCATATCTCCTTTTTCCCATCCAACGGCAACATCGATCATGCGTTTGATATTATTACCATAAAAACGATATTTAGGATAATTTTGAGGGTACTCTAAAGGTTCCGGTCTTTGTTTAAGTACTTCCTTTGAGGTGATGGGAAAGGGGGATTCCACATCCAATTTAAAATCGGACATAATGAACAGTTGATCCCATAATTTATGCTGGAAATCGGGCACATCCCTTAAATGGGGTTGTAAATTACCCATGACGCTTATAATTGCGTTGGCTACTTTGTTTCGTTCAACAGGATCTTCTATTGATACTGCATGATCCACCATTTTTTGAAAGTGGCGACCGTATTCCGGTATAATAAGCTTGGGTCGCTCAGTATTATACTCTAAGTTTTCTACTAAATTCAAATCTTAAATTTTATTGCTTAAAAAAGTGTAGGAAGTATTTCTATAACGGCTGCAAAATAATAAAATTATGCCGTATTTGCTATTTTATAAGGATATTACCCCGCCGATCTCTCCCACTTCCTTGTATTTTATGATCACCTCATCGGGATTCTTTAGATTCACCCTTATCGAAAGACTGGTATATTTACCATTTTTTGATAATTTCGAATCGATAACGGCACCTGTATTGTCGAACACTTCATGTACCTGCTTTATCTTCTCATCATTAGTTAGCACAATGAACTTGTAAAGGTATAGTGACGGCCATTGGGTACTTTCGGCCAATTGTATTTTGAGACGTTTATAAAACTCCTCTGGATTCTCTGTATTCATGGGGTAATTTTGTAGCAAAGATAAGGGTTAGTCACCAATTTTTTAATCAATGGCTATTCATTACTTTTGCATGCATAATATAGTACTATTGAAAGGGAAGAAAATTGTAATTACGGGTGGGCCAAGTACGGGTAAGACGTCGGTTATTGAGCAGCTTGAAAAAGAGGGTTTTAATTGCCTTCATGAGGTCATTCGGAGCATGACTTCAGAAGAAAAGAACCAGGATAAACCCTTAGAAATAATCACTAATCCCATTATCTCAGTTCCTGATCCCATGAAATTCAATTTGAGGATTTTGAATGCCAGGATCGAACAATTCAAAACAGCCCAAAGAACCAATGAGGACTTGTTCTTTTTTGACAGGGGAATACCCGATGTTCTGGCATACATGGATTGTTTTCAACAGCCCTATGATGACCTCTTCACCAATGCCTGCTACAACTTTCGTTATGACCGTATTTTCTTGATGCCCCCATGGGAGGATATTCATGTATCGGACGATGAACGTTATGAAACCTTTGAAGAATCATTGAATATTCATCGCTGTCTTAGAAGTTCCTATGAAAAGCATTCCTATGATGTGACCCTTGTACCCAAAGCAAGCATCACCGAAAGGGCGGAATTCATTTTAGATCAGATAAACGCTGCCTAATGCACAAAGACCCGAAATTTATTTTAGAGCAGTATTGGGGTTTCGAATCATTCAAAGGATCCCAAGGGAAAATAATCGACACTATTTTATCGGAGCGCGATGTACTGGCTTTAATGCCTACCGGTGGCGGTAAATCCCTTTGTTTTCAAATTCCTGCCTTGGTAAAAGAAGGCATTTGTATCGTGGTGTCACCGCTGATCGCCTTGATCCATAACCAAGTAGATGCCTTAAAGGCAAAAGGAATCAAGGCCATTGCACTAACTGGGGGAATTTCATTCGAAGAGGTCAACAATTTATTGGATAATTGCCTCTTTGGGAACTACAAGTTCCTATACCTATCCCCAGAACGTTTAAAACAGGAAATTGTTCGCGATCGTATTCAGCAAATGAATGTTAATCTTATCGCTATCGACGAGGCGCACTGTATTTCACAGTGGGGGCACGACTTCAGACCTGCTTATCTTGAATGCTCCATACTTAGGGAAATTATACCCACAGCCCCGATCATCGCTTTGACCGCAACAGCAACACGAAAGGTTGCCCATGATATCGTGGAAAATCTAAAGTTCATTAATCCTTTAGTGGTGAAGGATTCCTTTTCCCGGGACAATATTGCCTTTTCCATTGTGTGGGAAGAGGATAAAAGGTATGCACTGAAGCAACTCTGCCTATCTTCGGATAAAAGTGTAATTATCTATGTTCGCACCCGACGTTTGGCCCAGGACCTTGCCAACTATCTGAATATGAACAACAGTCCTGCCTCCTATTTCCATGGGGGATTGGCCAAGCAGGAAAAAAAGAAAAGACTCGATTCATGGTTGGATAATAAGGTAAAGAACATGGTCGCCACCAATGCTTTTGGTATGGGGATAGATAAACCCGATGTTGAATTGGTAGTTCATTATCAAATTCCTGATTGCATTGAAAACTATTTTCAGGAGGCAGGTAGGGCAGGTAGAAATGGCGAACCTGCAAGGGCTGTACTGCTTACCAATAAAATGGATGAAGAACAGGTTAAAAAGCAATTTTTAAGTGTAT
>Ga0316201_10003676_pt1 | contig 11368 bp, 6 predicted proteins | sample CS6wburrow_MG_FD_204516 | JGI IMG/M metagenome (GOLD analysis project Ga0316201, IMG submission 204516) | Coastal sediment microbial communities from Delaware Bay, Delaware, United States - CS-6 worm burrow | ecosystem: Environmental > Aquatic > Marine > Coastal > Sediment | place: USA: Delaware... | reverse complement strand
CTGTACCTGTACCGGTCGCGTCGACATTCGGAAACCGCTCGGCAGTGTCCTGTCGTCGAGTTTCAGGACGAAATTGCTGCCACGACTCTCATTCGGTGTGATGGCGCAAGTGATGTGATAGCGGCCGTGGCTGTCGGTCTTCGCGGCCAGTCCCCTCGCTGTCACTACGCGTACGCCCGGCAAGCCAACTTCGTCGGAGTCCTGGTAGCCATTGCGGTTGAAATCGTCGAATACCTTGCCGGTTACATCGGTGCAGTCGAACGTCGGATCGGGCACGAGGCGCACGGTCGCCGAGGCTTCTTCGGACATCGCTGTTCCGGTCAGCGCACTGACGGCCTGCGCTCTGTTGAGGAATTCGCCTTCGGACACGCCGGCCCCAACAGCCAGCAGCAACTTGATCTCATGGCGGCCGTCCGAAGCGAGCGACAGGCCCGACCAGACCAGCTCGCGTCCTACAACCGCAGGTTCTGTCTTGACGCCGTCGAAGCGAGCAGATCCCTCGACGTATTTGAATCCGGCCGGGAATCGATCGACGACATTTACGTCCTGCAATTCGACGCCGAAGGAATTACCAAGGGTGATCACGTAGGGCACCATCTGGCCGCGAGACACATTCAACAGGGGTGTCGTCTTGGTAATCGATACGGCGCCGCTCAGCCTTGGATCCAGCGGAATGTGATTGTTGAACAGCTGCGCCGAATCTGGTGGCGTGCTGGTGTCAAGCCTGAGGAAGAAATGATAAGCCGTTTCGGCACTTCGGGCCGGTACGGATGGCGGCGGTGCAAATTCCGAAGCCTGTGCCTCGCAGTATTGCGCCGTGGCTAAAACGGCATCGTTCGCCGAGCCCGGACAAGCAGGTACATCGAACGGCAAGGTCGTCTGATCCGAGGTCGGTGGAATCAGTTCGGATACGCCGGACGTATAAGTGCCGTCTGGTGGCACGACCTGGATCAAATAATTCGGGCCACCCAAACATGCGGGATCGGAAAAGTTGAGATCGAACTTGTAGTAGCCGTTCGACACGGTGACCTGGTTCTGCTGATTCGCGTCGACGAAACAGCTGCCTGGTAATGGCACACCGTTGCGAACATCCACCATCGTAACCGTCGCACCGGCAATCGGTGAGCGCGCGACCGAGTCATAGATCACGCCGTTCGGGTCAACGGGCATGTTCAGGGCCAGTAAGTTGCTGCCCTCCTGAACGTCGATGTCGTCAATGCGCTGCTGGCCATCGGTGAAATCCGAGTCGGTCTGACCGAGCAGTGCCGTTCTTATGCCGGCCCCTGGCGCACTGAATTGCAATGAATAGGTTTCGCCCGCCAGGTAGTTTGGCTGTACGCCAACAATCACATAGTTGCCGTCCACGTCAGTCAGCACCGAACGTACCGGCTGGTCGTTGAGAAACAGCTCGACCGTCCAACCCTCGAGCGGACGTTCGAAGCCGCCGGGAGTGTTGTCGTGATCGGCATCATGCCAGACGTTGCCGCTCAACATGCCGGCCCCCGGCCTTGCACCTACGTCGATCGAAACACTCGCGTCCAGCGATTGCAGCGGATCATTCCAATACACGCGGGCCGTATTCGTAATCGTCGTGCCGTCAACGAGATTCGGATCGATGATCGCCCTGAAACGCAGCGTGACCGTTTCACCCGGATTCAATGGCCCGTACTCGTTGAAATAGTCTGCGTTGATGATCGCGCCGGCGACGCTGACGCCATTCACCAGCCCGTTCATCGTCGCCGACTGATCCACGTACGTCAGGTAACCGGGAATGGGCACATCGAGATCGTCGTTTATCGCAACATAAAGCGCCGGTAACGTCCCGACATTGGCAACGGTCACGACGTACTCGAGCGTGGCGCCGGCCAGCGCGGGCCCGCCGTCAACGACCGACACTTCCTTGATGATCGACAGCTGCTGGACGTCGCCCACGACCACGACGGTCGGCTCGGGTCCGGTTGCCGGGTTGCCGTCACCATCGGTAAGCGTGTTCGGCACTTCGACACTGTAGACCACCGCCTGGTTGGTGATCAGCGTACCAGGCGGCACGGCCGCATTGACCTGCAAGTCGAACTGGACGACGGCCGATTGCCCGGGATTCAGAATGCCTTCACCGTCGCCGGGCACTGGCGGCGTCAGGTCCGCTGAGCTGACCGGTATGCCGTCTATGAGCGGGAATACGCCACCATCTGGCTGCCCGACCGGCAGTGCATTCAGCGTTACGGAATCGGCGACGTAGGTCGTGTTCGCCGGCACCAGGTCAGTAAGATCGGCAGCGGTCGCCGGAACCGTACCGTTGTTGTAAATCGTGATCGTATAGCGAAGGACATCGCCCGGGTCGACGACACCGGGCGAACCAAGATCAACCTCGAGCGCAGCCGTTTTCGGTGCGAACAGGAGCGGGAAATTGCCAACGACATCGCGTGTCGGGTCGTCGGGCACATCGGTGCGCGGATCGTCAGACGGTATATCCGCAAGGCCCTGATCCACCGCACTGACAAATGCCTGGTTGGATATGATCGTACCGTCCGGTGCATCCGGATATACCACGACGTCGAAGACGATCGTCGCGACATTATCCGCGACAGCCGCGTTCAGTACACCGGGCGTGGTGTCCTGGGGTGCATTGATCAATATGCCATCGGTCAGCGGCGAGTTGTTCCCGCCCGCGTCCGGAACGGCGATACCGTTTAATGTCGTGCTGCCTGCAACATAGGTCGTGTTCGCGGGAACCAGGTCGTCGAGATCGACGCCGGTCGCGTTATCTGTACCAGTATTCTGCACGGTAATCGTGTAGCGCAGCGTCTCGCCGGCCAGCAGCACATTCGGATTGCCCGTGATGTAGCTCGAGATCTTGTCCACGTCGAAATAGGGTGCGGACTGGATTTGGACCTGAGTCGGGTCTTCGTCGCCATTGACGTTCGGGTCGTCGCTCAAAGCAATCGACAGGCCGTTGTCGAAGAACTCGGATTGGTTCGTCACGTAGCTACCGTTGGCCAGCACGGGCGCAAGATCCACCTCGAACTCGACGAGGACGCTTTCGCCGAGCCCGCCGATGCTCAGGTTGCGTACGTCCAGCAGCCCGGTACCGGCAGCACCGCCGTTCGCGTCCGTGTTGCCGGCATCCGCGCCTCCCGGCAGCGTTACGATATTCAGCGTGTTCGCCTGGAACGACGGGTCCGTATTCAGGCGGTCGAGTTCATCGACAATATAGAAATTGCTGATGGCGACGTCGCTCAGGTTCTCGACGTAGAGCGAGTAGCGCAGCGTGTCACCCGGCGTCGCGACTGTGCCCGGGTCCTCTCCCGTCGTCACATTCACGACCGTCTTCTCGAACCGCAGTACCGGCAGGTCGACGGTGACGCTGTGCGCGTCCTCGTGGTCCCCGACGCCCACGGTGCCGTCGGTCAGGTTGCGGCTGTACATGGTCGAGGCGTCGGAATTGAACCACTCGGTCGCGCCGGCTACGTTCGTCAGCACGATGCCATCCTGGGAATCGACGTCGAGCTGCGTGCGATACGCGATCATCAGGCGCTCGCCCACACCGATCACCGATTCGGCGGTCTGCGTGATGAAGGTAAGCTCACACGCGGCGCCGTTGTAGGCGAGCGAGTAGTCCGTTCCCTCGACCAGCGCGCCTTTCCCGGGTACCGGCGTGACACCATCTGCCGCAAATACGCGCGCGCTCTGAACCTCTGGCGTCGTGTCGCACATCCCGCCGGTCGCGCCGTCGGGCAACTGGTCGACAAGCGTCATATTGTACGCGTCGGCCTGGCTCTCGTTTTGCACGCCGATGACGAAATCTCCCCACTCCGCCAGACGCATCGTCGCTGGACCCGTCTTCGTGACCGTGAGTCCCGGCGGCAACGTAAATTCCCCGACCAGGCCCGAGCTGTTGACTATGTCGCCTTCTGCCGTGATGAATTCATCGACGGCACTACCGTTGTCCAGGAAGCTCATCTCCAACGTGTAGTCCACACCACCGACGTTAAACGTCGTGGGGTCGGCCGAGGCAACGATCGTCACGCGATCCGTGCACCCGTCTCCGGGCGGTGTCGGATAGGGACACGGGTCCAGGTTGTTCGGAGTTTCATCGTGGTTTAGCGTAAAGGTGAAGGTCAACGGACCGGTTGGCACGCCGTCCACGGCAAGAACGAGTACGACATCGAGCTCAGCTGAAACCAGGGAAGGGTCGCCAACCGAGAAATTCCGATGTTGAAACGTCCCGAGAGAAAAGTACGGGATGGGCCCCGGCAACGTGAACAGCGGCGGAAGCGTTGCGATGAAGTCATAGCCGCTTTGGGGGGTGCCCGCCGTCGTGCCCCAGCTGATGCTCGAGATCGGGTCGCCGTTCGTGATGGCGGGATCGCCCGGCTGGACTCCAGGAACGTTGTCTACCGGGTCACGCCAGGATCCAACAACGGATACGAACGTGATCTCGGCCGCTAACGCGCTCCCGGTTGGAACCCATGCGGCACACAGCAACAGAGCGAACGAGAGCAGCCGGAGACAGCTTAGCCTCGTAAACGTACCTGCGCCGCGCAAGCCTGGCGCGATCTTGTCAAGAATGACCATGGTCAATCAGTAACTTCCCTGTTCGCGCACGTCACCGTTGCGGACGACCTGATCCCTGATCGTTTACGAGCGGTCCCGCTGCCGTAGGGCTCGGTCGCCCTTTAGGCCGGTGACTTTGCGTCACCACCTTTCGGTGGTTTTGCCTTTATCCGAAGAGAAACTATGTCTTAAAGGGTCCGTCTAAAAGGTGAGCTGGATCACACCTTCGAGACCGCGCTGAGCACCCGGTCTTTATGTCAAATAGTGAGTGCGGTCAGGCTGAGGGAAGAAAATCGATCGGGTAGATAATTGTCATCGCAACGATGTCTTCCTTGTAACCGAAATCGAACGTCTGTACGCGTTGGACAACCTGTTGCGCCAGGGTCGGCGCATCCATGTCGGACGACTGCAACTGGCACAGCGACACCGACCCGTCGGGCTCGATCGTAAGTCGTAGCACCAGTTGTCCACGCAGCGTCGGATCCTTGCGAAGCTCACGATTGTAGAGCCGGTACAGCGCTGCTTTGTAACGATCGAATACGATTTGTATCTCTTCGTCCGTACGTCCAGCGAACGCGCCGCCCCCGCTGACGGGCCGACCAGATCCAGTGCCGCCGCCGCCAATCGAACTTGCGACACGGCCGACTTCCACGCCGCCGAGACCCTGGCCACCACCGCCGACATCCCGGCTGATGCTGGCGAGATTGATGCCACCGCTCGAGCCTGGCGCCGATGTCGTCACCATTGACCGGCTCGGTCGGCCCACCGACTTCTCGCCGGCGCTGCTGATACTGGCCTGGGACCCGAGCTGAGCTGTCGGCCTCAGACTTGCGCGGCTGGCAAAGCTGTCGCGAAACGCCAGGATGCCTTTCGTCTTGACCTGTTCCCTCGTATCCGGCTGTGCGGCATCTGCAACGACCGCTTCCGGCGTCTTGTCGGGCGGTTGTTCATCTGCAAGTTCCGGCTCGGGTTCAGGTATTTCTTGATCCGGGATGACTGGGACTTCGACCGACGGTGGCGGTGTGACCCGCTGCTGGCGAACAAGTTTTGCCATGCGTTCGGGCAGTTTGTCTTCTGTCGTACGTTCCACGATCGGCAACGCGATCGTTCCGATAAGAAATGCAATCGCGAACGATGCTGCCAGCGATGTGCCCAGGGACTTCTGAAACCGTCGGTCTTCCTCACAACCTCGGGTCCAGGGCATGACCTGCGTCCGGGTTGGCAGTTCGTCAGGCTCGCGCTCAATCAGCCATTCGTTCTTCTTTCTTTCCTGTCGTTCCAGCACATCGCGTAAATCGTAGTGCAGATAGTCAAGAACGTCGTTTTGCTCATTTATTTTGCCAATAATCGTCGCGCGCCGTTCTTCGACGCCGGCGATCTCCGCATGGAATTCGTCAATCTGTTGGTGCGCGTGCTGAAGGTGCTCGTCCGGATCGTTCGATCCGCTTGTGGCATTCCAAAACAGATGCGTGGCGCCGAGGTCTTCCAGCTCTTCAAAGGTGCGGCAAAGTTGGGACAGGACTTCGTATTGGTGATTCTTTTGCGCCAGCTCTTCGAGTCCGGCATCGATCGCGCGAAGCTCTTGCTCGAGATCGCTTAGGACGCTTTCCGACTTTTCGACCTCGCCCCGAAGCGACTCTTGTTCTTCCAAATATTCCGTGCTCACGATGTCACCCTCATCCCTTAGGTGCTAGCGCGCCGCGACTTGCGTTTGTTTCTGGATAACGGCCAGAGAGACGTTCTCATAACCCTCGCCCGTGCACGCCGACATGATCTTCCTGATGACAATGAACGGCACCGACTTGTCGGCCAATATCGTAATCTCCTGGCTGCCTGCTACGGCCAGGGTACTCGGCCCGACGATATTGTCTCTGAGTTCCGCAAGACGCGATGTAATTGGGTCAACGGTCGACGATGCTCCTTCCAGGATATCGTTAACACGCGCGACGGTTTTTCCCTGCACGAGTACGTCTTCCGGGCTTACGAAAATAACGACGGTCTCACGTGGTTTGGTATCGACCCTTGCTTCCGGCAAGGTCATGTTCTTCGGCGATTCCAGTAATTCGACGGAACCGGAATTCACGAGCAGGAAGAACACAAGAATCGTGAACACGTCCATTAGTGACGTCAGGTTCATTTTCGTGATCTTCAGACGATTTCGCGACATGCGCTTGATTCTGCGTGTGTTCCTCACGGTGCATCTCCAACGGAAATGTCCGCAAACAGCGCGAATAATTCATACTGCTCTGTACCGTCGATCGGATCTTCACCTTCGGGCGGTTCATCCTTTTCGACAGGTAGTTCGACACTCCTGACAACGTCCATCACCTGAATCAGGTAATCGTATGGAATGCGCGCCTCCATCAGCACCGACGCTTCGTCATGATCGGGATACTCCTGCTTGAGTTCAATCATGAAATCAGAAAGTGTTTGCAGATCGAATTCGTCGTCCTTCTTCGGTATCGACGCGATTATGGACTTGCCGTTACTGATTTCGATACCCGGTTCTCTGACAATTACCTCGATACGGAAACCTTGCTCGCTGGTGGCCGCGCCGCCGGCGGTGCTCGGTAGATCAAGTTCGATAATGGTCAATCTCGAGAACACCGCTGTAATCAACAGGAACGGGATGAGTACCACCATCAGGTTCAGAAACGTGGTTACGTCGAGCTCGAACTCGTCCTTGCTGCGACGCTTATAGTGATGCCGCCTGGCCATATCGGCTAGGCCTCTACCGGCCGCATCGCCCTTTTGGTGAACACGTTCAGCGCTTTGACCGTGGCCATTTCGAGACTGTCGATGATCTGCCCGGTCTTGCTAGTCAGCACTACGTGTGTAACGAGCAATGGTATCGCCACCATCAGTCCAAACGCTGTCGTGTTCATGGCCACCGAAATGCTCGCAGACAGAAGATCCGCTTTTTCAGCAGGGTTTGCATTTGCAACGGCTGTAAACGCCTGGATCAGGCCCATGATGGTACCCAGCAGGCCGAGCAAGGTAGCGATGCTGGAAGCGAGCCCGACGTACGGCGTCCGCTTCTCCAGGCGCGGCACGATTTCCATCATGCTCTCCTCCATCGCGATCTCTATGTCTTCACGGCGTTGAACGGCGCCCTGCAATGACAATCCCATATTCAATACTTGCGAAATCGTGGATTCGTCCTTGCTGGTCATGTCGCGCGCGGCGTCAAACTCGCCTTTCGCGAGTAACGGCTGGACTTTGTCCCAGACCACCTGATTCTTGTTGGTAACCAATGTCAGCGTTACATAACGTTCGACGGCGACGGCAAAGCCGACGGCAAACACCAACAGTATCGGATACATGAATGCACCACCCGATGTGAAGAAAGCTACAATCGAATAGAAAAAGTCCATTTCCAAATCCTCATTTAACAGAATGTCCAGAGTTGGTCTCGGAACGAGACAAAGCATAGGCATAGATCACAGCATTGAATGTGACCCAGCGCACGTTAGGCCTTAATACTCGTCGGCAAGTTGCGGTCTTATGACCTAGCTCACACGATCACTCGCCGGATCGGATCTCGTAGAAGCTGAGCTCGCGCAGGAAGACCTCTTTATCCACGGGTCTCGCGCGATCGTCGAGTGTGTCGGACAGGCTGATATCGTCACCAAGCTCGGATGATTTCCAGGGGATGATGACCAGCGACTTCGGAGCTTCCTCGTTGCCGAGGATAGACATACCGGACATCGTCTTTGGCTTCTCGATGCCGTCTCCTTTGGCTTCGACCGCCATTGTCTCTTCTTTCGGCTCGTCCTTCGATTCCTCGGCGAACGAACAGAAACTTATGAGCAGCAATGCCGCAGCGATCGTGAGAGATTTCATCGTCATTACTCCGCCTGGCCCATGCGCTGACGTATGTCTGCCATCCACATCGTGGCTTCTTTGTCGCCGGGGACGGTCGCCATATACGCTTCGTAGTTCTGCAGCGCGCAGTCCAGATCGGCAAGATACAAATCGCATAGAACGGCCAGGTTGCGCCTGGCGAAATGGTAGCCGGGATAGGTCGCCAGCGCGGCCTGGTAGCTTTGCCGCGCGGCAGCGAAGCGACCGGTCTCGCGATACACGATACCCAACTCATTGTTCGCAATCGGATGATTCGGGTTTGACTCCAGCGCCTTCAACAACGCGCTTTCAGCAGCTTCGAGCTTGCCCTCGCGATGATAAGCGATGCCGAGATCTATGCGCGGCGCGCTCAAATGTGGCGCCGCTTCAACGACCGCTTCAAGCAATTGAACGCCCTGTTCGAGCTGCCCCTGTTTGAGATGGGTCAGCGCTTCATCATAATCAAACCGCAGATCGCCGCTTATTCTTGTTTCTTCGGTGATCGTAAATCCGACTTCCTGCTGGATTTCGATACGCGCCGGCGTAATTGATGAATCGGTCGTCGCACAACCGGACATCGCGAATGACGAGACCAATAATAGTGCGCCACAGCGGAAAATCAGGAAATTCCGATTACGATACGATGTATTCATGATGGCTCCCACGACGCTAGTTGCGACCGACCTCCGGTTCACCGGATACTTGCGCCGTCGCTTCGGGTGAGGCTGGTGTGTCGGCGGATTCCGGCAATTCGCCATCTCGTGGCGACTCGATTCCTGGCTGCGGAGCTATCGGCATGCGGTACGCATAGGTGTCGATTGATCCGAGGAAGCCGCCGCTGATCTCATTCTTTGCGTAGCGTCCTGGCATCAGGACTGCCAGCTTATCGAGACTCTTCTGCACCCATGGGTTGAAGATCCCGTTCGCAAGTAACTCGAAATTCTCCTCGTGTACATCAATGGACCGTTCCTCGAAGGGATAGGCCTCTTCCTCGATTACCATCTCATAATCAATCTTTTCCGCGTCACTAAGTCCCAGCGGACGTTCGGAGCCCAGCAGCGCTGCGCTGAACTCGAAGTAGATTTCGGCGATATAGAATGTCGCGGCTGCCGTTACTTCGGCGACCTCATAATCAACGAGACTTTCGAACGCAGCCATCGCTGAATCCATGCGGCGTTGCTTCTCAGCCAGACTTTCTTCGAACGGTTGGCCGAGCTTGAGGCTCGCGAACTGCTGATAGCTCAGTTCGGCCAGCACCAGGGCGGCGCGCGCCGCCAGGAACCTGCTTCGGTCCGTACGCAACACCCCGGCATCGCGATCGACGGTAACGATCTCATTCAGTTTCCGGTGGTAGCGCTCGTAATCCGACTCGGCCTTGAAAATCTCGGCGAGTCGCGAACGAGTTTCCATCGCGATGTCGAGTGGCTGCGGATACATGGCGACATACTGCTCGTACACCCGTATCGCGTCGCTGACAACATTGGCTTCGTCGTAGAGTTCCGCCGCAATCAGGAGCGCTTCGCGTCCAAGTTCCGGATCTGTTGATTCCGCGGCGATTCTCTCGTGCTCGGCGGCCGATCGTGCCGTCTGGCCGTCCTCCCGATAGATATACGCCAACTGCTTGGTCGCCTCGCCGCCCAGTTCATGGTCAGGATGCGTTAGCCGGAAGTCTTCCAGAACATCGGACGCTTGCGCCCAGTCCTGGAGCTTCATCAACGCTGCCGCCGCGTCGTATTCGGCGGAAGTACGTATCTTCGAGCTTGGTGCTACGTCCTTGATCCTCAGGAAGTGACCCGCCGCCACACGATAGTCCTCGAGAAGATTGGCTTGCTCACCCTGCTTGTAGATTGCCGCTGCCAGCCCGTCGACGACTGCGGCTCGCGTTTCATCGTCGGCGGGTGTCAGCGCAAGCACGTTCATGTAGGCCTGCTCCGCATCCTGGTACTCGGCCAGGTCGATCGAGGAGTGGGCAACCACGGCCCAGGCCGAGCGAATCAACGACGAATCCGTGGCCGGATAACGCTCAATGAGGGTTTGCGCCGACTGTATCGCGAGATTGAAATCCTCCATTTCATAGAGGTCATCCGCGGCTTTGCCCAGTACAACCGGAGCTTGTTCGTGCTCCTGGAAAGTATCAGCAAACCTGAGGGAACTCGTTACCGTCGATTTCCTGACCTCCACGCGCCTTGCACCGGTTGCTGCCTCGAGATTCTGGCGATGCGCATAGATCGCGGCATAACCGGCGGCCGAGGCCTGCTTATGCTCACCGTATTCGTAAGCTGTGCGTTCGTACTCTATTGCTGACTCGCCATAGTCCTGGTTCTCCAGCAACAGGTCGGCGAGCTGGTAATTGACTTGCGGAGATTCGGCGTCTGTCGGAAACGAATATAGGAACTGGCGGTACCAGCGCTGTGCTTCGCTGAAGCTGGCTGGCTTATCATCGACAAAACTCTCGTCCTGATAGACTGCATGGTAATGACCTGCCAGGTCGGTCAGATTGGTCTTGAGAAAGCCGACCACGTCTGCCGAGTTGTCGACATCAAAGTAATTCCAGTACTCTGCATCCAGCGCGTAAATCGAGGCAAACTCTTTCTTGGACTCAACCACGAGCAGCGGGAAACCGGCTTCGCCGTAAATTTCGACGACGCGCATGCTGAAATGCGGTGAAACCTTGTGAAAGGGATGCAGCTTGATAAAGGACTTGTAGACTGATGCCGCGTCGTCGTATCTGAGCTTTGTGAAATAGAATTCGCCGAGGTTGCCGTAGATCTTGTCGGCATAGCTGCGCTGGCCAGTACCCGAGAAGTACTCATCAACGACTTCAGGGCCACCCAGATTCGAAAAACTCAAGCTGATTACACGAAACGTATCCGCTATACGGTGTTCATCGTTTTCCTCGTAATCCTCGTCGAAGTCGTAGCCTATCGACTGCCGGTAATCGAGCATCGCCACATAGTTGTGCAATGCCTCT
>Ga0316201_10003675_pt1 | contig 11368 bp, 11 predicted proteins | sample CS6wburrow_MG_FD_204516 | JGI IMG/M metagenome (GOLD analysis project Ga0316201, IMG submission 204516) | Coastal sediment microbial communities from Delaware Bay, Delaware, United States - CS-6 worm burrow | ecosystem: Environmental > Aquatic > Marine > Coastal > Sediment | place: USA... | reverse complement strand
GCGGATGTGCGGAACATGCTGGGCGTCGTTTCCACCGAACGTCTGCCGCGGATGATCGACGCCGTACAACGCGGCGAGGCCGCGGATGTGATGGCGGAGGTCGAGGCGATATCTGAGCATGCACCTGATTTCGCCGGCCTGCTGCGTGAGCTTGTGGCAGTGTTGCACCGTATAGCGGTGCTGCAGCAGGTGCCGGCGGCCGCCCAGGACAGTTGGGGCGAGATCGACACGCTGCGCACGCTGGCCGACCGGATTCCGGCGGACGAGGTGCAGCTGTACTATCAGATCGCCCTCACCGGACAGCGTGACCTGCCGTTGGCTCCTGATGAACGCAGTGGCTTCGAGATGGTCATGCTGCGTATGCTGGCATTCCGTCCTGACAATGCGGAAGATATTGAGGCGGAAAAGCGTGACTCGCCCAAGTCGGCGAATCCTGCAACCCGGCCGGTTCCTGCGGCTCAAAAAAAAACGCCTGACAATCCACTGCAGATCGAGGTCCAGCAGTCACCGGCCGACGCCAACCCTCCTGCCACGAAGGCCGTAGGGGCAGAGACTGCGCCTCGGAGTCGGGTCGACTTTTCGGACTGGCGCGGTTTCTTGAACCGGCTGGAGCTAAAGGGCATGGCCGCTCAGTTGGCCGACAATTGCGTCGTTCACAGCTGGGACGGTCGGCAGCTTTCGCTGCGGGTAGATCCGGTTTGCAGCGGACTGATCGGCAGCCTGGCGGAGCAACGCCTGCAAGAGGCCTTGTCGGAGGCGGCCGGTCATCCGGTGATTCTGAAGCTGGCCGCAGGGCTGACGCAGGATCAGACGCCGGCCCAGCGCGAGGCGCGCGAAAAACGCGCCCGCCAGGAGGCGACTGAAGCGGATATTTCAGGTGACGCGCTGGTGCTGGCCGTGCAGGACACCTTCGATGCGGAGATCGTTCCCGATTCGATCCGCCGTATAGAGTAATCAACACATCCAGAGGATTCATGATGAAAGGACCGATGGGAAACCTGATGAGACAGGCGCAAAAGATGCAGGAAGATCTGCAGAAAGCGCAGGAAGAACTCGCGAACGCCGAGGTGACGGGCGAGTCGGGCGGCGGGCTGGTCAAGGTGACCATGAATGGACGGCATGAGGTGAGGCGGGTACAGATCGACGACAGCCTGGTCGGTGATGACAAGGAGATGCTCGAGGATCTGGTCGCGGCTGCCTGCAATGATGCCGCCCATCGTATTGATGCACATACCAAGGAACGAATGTCCGGCGTGACCGCCGGTCTGAACCTGCCGCCGGGAATGAAGTTGCCTTTTTGACGATAGTGGAACCTGCTTTGCCGATGTCGGACAAACCGCTACTCGATCAGTTGATCGACGGCCTGAAATGTCTGCCGGGAGTCGGACCGAAATCTGCTCAGCGGATGGCCTTCCACATACTGCAACGGGATCGCGCAGGCGGCGCGCGTCTGGCTGCGGTCCTCGCCGAGGCGGTGCAGTCGATCGGCCACTGCCGCTTATGCCGAACACTCACCGAGCACGAGGTCTGTGCTTTGTGCAGCAATGCGGGTCGTGACGATTCGGTCTTGTGTGTGGTCGAGAATCCCTCGGATGTGATCGCCCTCGAGCAGGCGACCGGCTTTCGCGGACGCTATTTCGTGCTTGGCGGGCGGCTGTCTCCGCTCGACGGCATAGGACCGGCACAGCTCGGTATCGAACAGTTAAAACAGCGGCTTGATGAACTCGCGCCAATCGAGCTGATTCTGGCAACCACGACCACCGTAGAAGGTGAAGCGACGGCACATTATGTCAGCGAAATCGGACGTGAACGCGGTATCCCGATCTCGCGCATCGCACATGGCGTGCCGTTGGGCGGCGAACTGGAGTACGTCGATGGCGGGACTCTGGCACATGCCTTTGCCGGACGCCGCGACCTGGGCGTAGAGTGAAGCGCACGCCGAGGCGGGTGTCCGATGCCAGCAACCGATGGGATAAAAGCAAATGGAAGACTGCATTTTCTGCAAGATAGCCGCCGGCGATATCCCGGCCGACAAGGTCTACGAGGACGATACAGTCGTCGCGTTCCGGGATCTCAATCCACAGGCGCCGACACACATCCTGGTGATCCCGAGGAAACATATTGCCACGATCAATGATCTCCAGCCGGAAGATGAGGCAATTGTCGGCCGTATGTACGGCGCGGTTCGTGACATCGCTGCCCGGGATGGATTGGCCGAACCCGGCTACCGGACGGTGGTAAATTGCAATGAGGCCGGCGGCCAGGTCGTGTTCCACGTCCATCTGCATCTGCTCGGTGGTCGCAGGATGCATTGGCCGCCGGGTTGAACGTTACGACTTCGTAACATAAAATCAGGCACTTAGGGCTTGTTTCTCCGGTGATAGTTGACTATCGTAAGGGCCAGGGAACTAAAAAACTGTCGGCTGTCTATACGACTATGATCTTGCCAACCCCGAGCGCTGACCGATTGCATTGAACATCAATCCGGCATTACCGAATCCGTACCAGCCGCCCGTTGACCGGGACAGGTCGGCCGTTGCTGCCGTCCGTGCACCGAATCGTGCACGGGACTCGGTGGACGAACCGGAACGCCGCAAACAAACCCTGCAGCGTATCGACCAGCCGGAGCTCGAGCGACTCGGCAGGCGGATGGAGCATCGGCTCGAAAGACATCCCGGCAGTTCGGCCCGCGCCAGTCGAGCACTCGCTTCCTACGCAGAGGTGGCCCACAGCGTCGAGCTGAGTGGTTTGCACGATCTGCTGGGCTTCGATGCCTACGCCTGAATCCCTGAGCTGATCTTCCTCGGTTGCGTCCGCGGCGTTCAAGCCGCGCCCCATTTGAGCCATACTGTGCATTGGGCTGCGGTCCGCGCATCCAAATGACAGGGGAGGACCCGAACATGCTTTCTCCAGAAGCAGGCGGTAACGTCGAACCGGAAAAGACCGAATCCATCGATCTCAAAGATCCCTCGTTGTACCTGAACCGGGAGCTGACCTGGCTGGCGTTCAACAGGCGGGTCCTGCACGAAGCCGAGGATCCTCGAAACCCCCTGCTCGAGCGTTTGAAGTTTCTCGCCATCGTCAGCGCAAATCTCGACGAGTTCTTCATGAAGCGTATCGGTGGTTTGAAGCAACAGCTTGGTGCCGGCATGAGCCTGAAGACGGTAGACGGTCGCACGCCGAAGGAACAGATCAGCGAATGCTACGAGGTGGTTCGGCAGCAGGAGATTGCACAACACCAGGTCTTCACGCAGTTGCGCACGGAACTGAGCAATCACGGGATCGAGATCCTAAGCTACGATGCGCTCAGTCGCGACGATAGCGACTATCTCAGGGGGCATTATCACGACAACGTTTTTCCTCTGATCACGCCGCAGTCGATCGATCCGGCACACCCCTTTCCGTTTATCTCCAACCATGCGCTGAATCTCCTGGTTGAGGTGGGTTTTCCCGACCAGGAAGGTCGTACGTCCCTGGCACGGGTCAAGATACCGACCAGCGAGCACGTGCCGCGGTTCATCAAGTTACCCGACCGCAACCATTTCGTGCCGCTGGAAGATGTAGTGCGCAACAACCTCGATATGCTGATGCCTGAGATGGATGTGATCAGCGTGCATATGTTCCGTGTCACACGCAATGCCAATACGGAACGCAACGAGGAACATGCAGACGACCTGTTGTCGATGATCGAATCGGAGTTACGTGACCGGCGCTTTGCACCGATTGTGCGCCTGCAGGTGCAGGGTGACATGGATGAGACCAGTCGCGGCATGCTGGCGGCCGAACTGGGACTGGATGAGCGTGAGGACGTATTCAATGCAGGGGGGGACATGCTCGCCATGCGCGACTTGTTTCAACTTGTCGGAATTGATATCCCAGAACTCCACGACGAGCCCTTCCAGCCTTTAGACCACCCCAGCCTGGTCGAGGGAATAAACATTTTTCATCTGATTCGCGATCGGGGCCCCTTTTTGTTGCAGCACCCCTATGAATCCTTTGGCACTTCGGTGGAGCGCTTTCTGAACGAGGCGGCTTATGATCCGAAGGTCCGTGCCGTCAAGATGACGCTTTACCGCACATCGAGCGATACGAAGGTCATCGATCATCTGATCCGCGCGGCACGCAACGGTAAACAGGTCGCAGTGGTTGTGGAGCTGAAGGCACGCTTTGATGAGGCGGCCAATATTCGTTGGGCAGCACGCATGGAAGAGGCTGGTATCCACGTCACCTATGGTGTGGTGGGACTGAAGACCCATTCGAAGATCGTGCTCGTGGTACGTAATGATTATGCCGGTATCAGGCGTTATCTGCATATCGGGACGGGCAATTATCACGCAGGCACAGCGCGTCTTTATTCGGATCTTGGCATACTTACAAATGACCATGATCTGGGCCGTGATGCGACTGAGCTGTTCAACTACCTGACCACCGGATACACGCCTGAACGTTATTATCGAAAGCTGCTGCCTGCACCCAAGGTGCTCAAGGCGGCTTTGTTGGCCCGCATCGAACGGGAGCGATCCCTGCACAGCGAGGAACGGCCGGGTCTGATCCAGTTCAAGATGAATGCGCTCGAGGATGCGGATATCACGCGGGCCCTGTATGCAGCGAGTAAGGATGGTGTGCGGGTCGATATGATCGTACGTGACACCTGCCGTTTCCGGCCCGGTATCCCCGGTCTGTCGGAGAGCGCGCGGATTATCAGTATCGTTGGCCGTTTCCTTGAACATACCCGCATCTACTATTTCCAGAATGGCGGTGACGAAGAGTATTTCATCGGTTCGGCAGACTGCATGAAGCGCAATCTGGAGTCGAGGGTGGAGGTGGTGACCCCCGTGGAATCGGAAAGTTTGCGCGTTGAACTGCGGGAGATGTTGGACAGCCAGCTGGGCGATTACAGGAATGGCTGGGAGATGCAGTCGGACGGCAGCTACCTCAAGCGCACGCCACGCAACGAAGCAGAACAGGTCGGATCGCAACAGCACATGATAGACCGCGCCAGGCAGCGCGTGAGCCAGGTGACACGTTATCAGCGTGGCAAGGGGCATCGACCTATTGCGGGGCGAAACCTGCGTTGATGGGATGAGCGTTAGTAGAATGAACCCGGCAGGGCACGTCCGGTCCAATTCAAGGAACAGGCTTTGGCCAGTATTTTTATGGATGGGAGCATGAGCTTGGAGATGCAGGAGTTAGAGAATCCTACCCGAGGCGGTGGTATCCGCGGCATTCATATCCTGTGGATCGTGCTCGCAACCATCGTGGTGACCGTGGCGGTCACGATCTGGGTCGTGCGCACCTATGTCTATGCGAAGGATTTCAAGCCGGTCGAACTCAGTGTGAATGAGCAGCAGGCGTTGGACGCCAAGCTCAAGTTGCTGGGCTTTGATCCCGGTCCGCGCGCGGGTTCGCAAGCCAGCCCGGTGCCGAGTGAGACTGACGAGCAGTGGTTGAGGTCGGAACGCTACAGCGAGGCCGGTGCAAGACGCGAGGTCAGGTTCAGTGAGCGCGAGCTCAATGCCATGGTGGCCAACAATCGTGATCTGGCGAAGAAACTGGCCCTGGATCTGGGTGATGACCTGGTCAGCGCACGGCTGCTGGTGCCCGTTGATCAGGATTTTCCGATCCTTGGGGGCAAAACCCTGCGGGTATCTACCGGTGTGGAGATGGCCTTCCGTGATGCCAAGCCGGTGGTGGTTTTAAAGGGTGTCAGCATCATGGGTATTCCCATTCCAAATGCCTGGCTGGGTGGTCTGAAGAACATCGATCTGATCAGCGAATTTGGTGACCGGAACGGTTTCTGGAGCGCCTTTGCCGATGGCGTGGAGGATATCCGTGTTGAAGAGGGGCAGTTGAAGGTCCAGCTCAAAGAATAGCTGGCTGGCCGGGTCAATAACCAAGCACTACAGGGAACGCCGTTATATGCAAGCGGAAAACGATGCTGCAACTTCGCCGATGCTGGCGATACTCACGGGTATTGCGTCCGTCCTTGGGTTGGTTCTTATCGGGTTTGGAATCTGGGCCCTCGGAGGGGCTATTTATGCTGCCTGGAAGTTATTCCACGACCCGGACAGCATCGCCTATTTCGCCCGATATTTTCTCGAGACCACTAAAATTTCCGCTTATCTGGAGAGTGGCGGAGAAGGGCTGGCGCATTATCTGTCCTGGCTTGCCGTCGTGTTGCTGCTGTTAGTTCTGGGAAAGTTGGGTGCCTGGGCTATCGGGGCCGGCGCCCAGCTAATGCCTTTGTCGCGGCGCCGTAACTGAAACCCGAGCTGTATGGAGTGATGGCCCGCTCGCGGGTGCGCGGACGGAATCGGTTTTGGTGACATATACTGGGTAGACGGACTTTCAAGCCGTTGGAGCCGGTATGCGTCACTCGATACTGACCAGACAACGATTGGTCGGGATATTCCTGGTGGGTCTGCTGCTGCTGTATTCGCCGGCACTGACCCTGTTTGATCGCGCGGTGGAATGGGCCGGTTTCCCGGTCAGCTACCTCTATCTTTTTGGCGTATGGCTGCTGCTGGTTGTGCTCGCGGCGATAACGGTCGAGGCCGACAACCGGTAGTCGGATGGGCCGCGTATGCTGAGTACAAAGCTCATCGTCGTCTATTCGCTGCTTTATCTAGGTTTGCTGTTTGCGATCGCGTACTGGGCGGACCGGCGCGCCGATCAGAATCGTTCGGTGATCAGCAGGCCGACGGTCTACGCACTGTCGCTGGCCGTCTACTGTACGGCATGGACCTATTACGGCAGTGTCGGGCGTGCTGCGGCTAGCGGGGTCGGATTTCTCCCGATCTATCTTGGTCCGACGCTGATAGCCGCACTCTGGGGCACGCTGTTGCTGAAGATGGTGCGGATCAGCAAGACCCAACGCATTACATCCATTGCCGATTTCATTGCGTCACGCTACGGTAAGAGCCAGCTGCTCGGCGGTATCGTGACAGTGATCGCCGTTCTGGGCATTGTGCCCTACATAGCGCTGCAGCTGAAAGCGATATCGCACAGCGTCACCATTCTGCAGAGTTTCCCGGATGTCGATCTGGCCGAAAAGGCGGAGACAATTCCCATCCTGCAGGACACGGCGCTCTATGTTGCCCTTCTGCTTGCAGCATTCACCATATTGTTCGGTACGCGCCATCTCGATGCGAGCGAGCGACACGAAGGGATGGTAGCCGCGATTGCTTTCGAGTCGATTGTGAAGCTGATCGCCTTTCTCGCAGTTGGTATCTTTGCCACCTTTTATCTGCACGATGGATTTGCAGATCTGTTCGACAAAGCGGAGCTGGCCGGTTTCCTAAACCCGGTAATCGCCGACGAGGGTGGCAGTTACGGAAACTGGTATTCGCTGACCATTCTCGCGGCGCTCGCGGTGATGATGCTGCCACGTCAGTTTCAGGTTGCGGTGGTCGAAAACAGCTCGGAAAACCATCTGCGCCGTGCCGTATGGATGTTTCCGCTTTACCTGCTGCTGATCAATATCTTCGTCATTCCAATCGCGCTTGCCGGGCAGTTGACATTCGCCGGCACAAGCGTGGATGCGGACACCTTCGTATTAACGCTGCCGATGGCCCATGATCAGGGGGGACTGTCACTGCTCTCATTTATCGGTGGTCTGTCGGCGGCGACCGGGATGGTGATCGTCGAGACGATCGCGCTTTCCACCATGGTGTGTAACGACTTGGTCATGCCTGGATTGTTAAGGCGTTGGAAGCGGATGCCTCCAGAGGCCGATTTGAGTCAATTGCTGTTGAGAATCCGGCGAGGCGCCATCATCGTGATCCTGCTGCTCGGTTACTTGTATTTTCACTTTGCCGGAGAAGCGTACGCACTCGTCAGTATAGGTCTGATCAGTTTTTCGGCAGTCGCCCAGTTTGCGCCGGCGATGCTGATTGGCCTTTACTGGCGGGGAGGGACCCACGCGGGTGCACTTGCCGGTCTGCTCGCCGGATTTGGTGTCTGGTTATACACCTTGCTGTTGCCGTCGTTCGCCAAGTCGGGCTGGCTGCCTGGCGGGATCCTGGAGCAGGGTCCTTTTGGCATCGAGCTGCTGCGCCCTCAGGAGCTGTTCGGTCTGACGGGGATGAACGAAATCACCCATTGTCTTTTCTGGAGCATGGTGTTCAATATCGGCGCCTATCTGTTTTTTTCTTTAAGACGGGCACCGAACGTCCACGAGACAACGCAGGCGACCCTGTTTGTGGATGTACTGAAGCATGAGCGGCCTCTTGGAATTGGTCTCTGGCGCGGTAAGGCCGAGGTCAAGGAACTGTTCGGGCTCGCCGAGCGTTTCCTCGGCGCAGAGGGCGCGCGACGTGCGTTCAGTCAATATGCGGTGAGGCGGGAAGTCGAAGATGTGGGCGGCCTGCCGGCCGACGGGGAAACCGTACATTTTGCCGAGACTCTGCTGGCGGGAGCCATCGGCAGCGCCTCGGCACGGGTTATGGTGGCCTCGGTAACCGCGGAGGAGACCCTGGGACTGGACGAGGTGCTCAATATTCTCGATGAGGCGTCACAGATCCGCGCATACAGCCGCGAGTTGGAACAGAAATCAAGCGAGCTGGAGGCTGCGAGCCGTGAGTTGAAGCAGGCCAACGATCAACTCAAGGAGATCGATCGGCTTAAGGATGATTTCATGTCTTCTGTCACACACGAGCTGCGCACACCGCTGGCATCAATCCGGGCTTTCTCCGAGATCCTGTTTGATGACCCAAAGGTCGCGCTCGATGAGCGCCGGCGTTTTCTCGGAATCATCGTCAGCGAAACCAAACGTCTGTCCCGGCTGGTAAATCAGGTCCTGGATCTGGCCAAAATCGAGTCCGGTCACGCAGACTGGCGTGCGGAGCATGTGGATTTGGCCCAACTGATCAAAGAAGCCTTAGAGGTGACGGAACAGCTGTTCAGGGAACGCGGTGCCCGCGTCGAATGCGATGTGCCTGAGCGCGCGTGCTTCGTCACCGTGGACCGGGACCGGCTGATGCAGGTGTTGGTTAATCTTCTGTCCAATGCCGTGAAGTTTGCGCCGGCTGACGAAGGCCTCGTGAAATTGCGTCTATATGTCGCGTCTGGAAAATATCGTATCAGTGTGTCTGACAATGGGCCGGGAATACCTCCAGCAGACCAGCCGCACATTTTCGAGAAGTTCCACCAGGGCAGTGGTGGAAGCGACAAGCCGGTGGGTACGGGGCTGGGGTTGCCGATCAGCCGCAGGATTATCGAGCATCTCGACGGGCGGATCTGGGTGGATAGCACACCCCGGAATGGTGCTACCTTTACCTTTGAACTGCCCATGAAACGGAACAGCGATCAGCGAGTGGGGAAGACAGATGTCGAAGAAAGTCCTGATAGTGGATGACGAGCCCAATATCGTGTTGTCCGTGGAATTTCTGATGCGCCGCGAAGGTCATGAAGTGGTGACCGCCAGCGACGGCCAGGAAGCTATCGACCTGCTTGGCAGCACGAGGCCGGACCTGATGATTCTCGACGTCATGATGCCGCGCAAGAACGGTTTCGAGGTTTGTGCAGAGGTGCGTGCCGACCCGGCACTGTCGCGAATTCCGATCCTGATGTTGACCGCCAAGGGACGCGAGGCCGAGATGAAAAAAGGAATTTCCCTCGGAGCTGATGCCTATATTACGAAACCCTTTTCGACCCATGATCTGGTTGCGAAGGTGCACGAGTTGCTGCAGCGGGAAGACACGGGGGGTTAAATACAATGATGCCTCGCTCCCGTAATGCGAAAACATCCGAACAGGGTAAGAGTCCCGGGCCCTTTGCGCCCCTGAAAACCGAGTTGGGGCTCGGAGAGCCCTCGTTGCGCAGCCTGGTGCGGCGTGACCTTTTGATCGTGAAGCCGGATGCGACTATCCGGGATACGCTGTTTACGCTCAACCAGGCTGGGGTGCAGGCCGGCGTTGTTGCCGATAACCCCGATGCGCCGCTGGGGGTGGTCACTCTTCATGACCTGGTTGAGGCCATTACCCTCAAGAAGGCCAGCCTTAGCGATCCCAGCTTCACCTTCATGACAGCTGCGCCGGTTGCCCTGCCGGCGGATGCATCAGTTCATCGGGCCCGTGTAACCATGACGCGTAATCGTCTGAGCCATCTGTTGCTGGTCGAGTCGGACGGTCAGTTGTACAACCTGCTGCTGCCCGAAGACCTGCCGGGATTCCGTGAAGGTGGGGCCGAGGAATTGGTTGAGCGTATCAATCTGGCCGATAACGTCGACAGCATGGCGGACGCAGCCAAAGCAGTGCGCGAACGCGGGCATGAGCTGTTTGCCAGTGGGATGGGTAGCGAGGTTCTGTGCAAATGGATGTCCGGTCTCAATGACCTGATCAGCATCCGTGTGATCGAGCTGGTCGCCGATGAATTCGATTTGCCTCCGGTGCCTTGGTGCTGGATGGTATTCGGGTCAGAAGGGCGCCTCGAGCAGGCCTTCGCCAGCGATCAGGACAATGGGCTTGTTTTTTTTCCGGACAATGAATCGGATACCGAGAAAGTACGCAATGCCATGTTGCCGTTTGCCAGGGCGGTCAATCGTGCCCTGGATCTGTGCGGATTCATGTTGTGCCCCGGAGACATCATGGCAGGCAATCCGGTGTGGTGCCTGTCGGTCAAGGAATGGCGTGGGCGCTTCAGCAATTGGATGGAGCAACCGGACCCGGAAGCCTTGCTGAATGCATCGATTTTTTTCGACTTTCGTCCGCTTTACGGCCAGGACGAGCTTGTCGACGATTTGCACAAGTGGCTGTTGCCCCAGCCGGCGAAGTACGCGCGATTTCTTCGCGGCATGACCGAGCAGGCCCTGGGTTGCTCGCCCTCGCTCGGGTGGTTCGGTGCTTTTTCCTATGACGGCGGCCGACGTTATCCCCATACCATCGATCTCAAGACCCGAGGTGCCCGGCTTTTCGTGGATGCGGCCCGTATCTGGGCGCTGAAGCATGGCGTGTGGACGACGAATACGGTTGAGCGATTCCGCGCGGTCGGCGCGGCGACCCATCGGCAAAATGCGGATACTGCGGCTACGGTCGAGGCTTTCGATTTTGTCCAGCGCCTGCGGATACAGCGTCAGCTGGACGGTGGTGACTACGACGAAATCAACCGTGTCGACCCATCTGAGTTAACGGCAACACAGCGCCTGATGCTTAAGGAGGCGTTCAAGCAGGCCAAGTTGCTGCAATTGCGCCTGAGCCAGGAGTTCATTCAGTAGCGACAGGGGCCGGCCATTGTCCTCAGCGACTTTTACCCAATAATTGTTTGTCACGCCATAGGCTTCTTTCACGCGTTCTTTATCCTGGTCGCGGCCACGTGGCGGTCCATGTAGTGATTCTGCAGATCACAAGACGTAATATATCCGGAACCCCCA
>Ga0316201_10003674_pt1 | contig 11370 bp, 12 predicted proteins | sample CS6wburrow_MG_FD_204516 | JGI IMG/M metagenome (GOLD analysis project Ga0316201, IMG submission 204516) | Coastal sediment microbial communities from Delaware Bay, Delaware, United States - CS-6 worm burrow | ecosystem: Environmental > Aquatic > Marine > Coastal > Sediment | place: USA... | reverse complement strand
CTTGGCAATTTCACTGCCATAAGGCATCAAATCATCAGGCTCTACCCCGAGTTTAGATGCGATATCACTGATGGGCCGGATACCGGCCTGCCTGGCAATTTCATAATCACTGAGCATTTTCTATTTCCCTGGTTCCAGACTATGGTGCCTGCCGCAACATGTTGCGGCGCCCCGTCGTGCTGAGCTGTTGCGCAAGAGTAACCTTTTTTGCAGGACCTTGACGAGTCCTGCTTTTTCGTATCAAGTGTTAATAGGGTTGCAGGATATCTCTATGACGGGGGTAACAACCTGGCCCTGATAACATGATCCGTATTATTAATGGCACGCATGACATCCGCATCCGGCTCGTTTTCCACGTCGATGATACTGTAGGCAAAGTCACCCCGGCTGAGGTTGACCATGTCGACAACATTCAGATTGTGGTCGGCCAACACCGTCAAAACGTGACCAAGAACCTTGGGAACATTTTCATTGCAAAACGTAATCCGGTAACCACCGTTCCTGGCCATTTGCGTATCGGGGTAGTTGACGGAATTCCTGATGTTTCCATTTTCAAGGAAATCCATCAGTTGATCTGCCGCCATCATGGCGCAGTTCTCCTCGGCTTCGGCTGTGCTCGCACCAATGTGGGGCAACAGCAGGCAATCCTTTCGTCCCAGGAGTTCTGGGTGTGGAAAATCGCTGATATAAGCTGCCAGTCGACCACTGTCGAGGGCCGCAACTACGGCCGGCAATTCGACAATTTCATCGCGGGCAAAATTGAGCAGACGCATACCCGGCTTGCATCGCGCAAGGACGTCCTTGTTGATCAAACCCAGGGTTGGTGGGATTGCCGGCACGTGTAGGGTGACAAAATCCGAGACCGTAACCAGCGCCTGCAAACTGTTCATTTTCTGAACACGACTGGAAAGACGCCAGGCGGCTTCAATTGAAATTGCCGGATCGTAGCCAACCACTTTCATTCCCAGCTCAAGTGCCATATTAGCAACCAAAGCGCCGATCGCACCCAGACCCACAACACCGAGGGTCAGACCGGAAATTTCCGAACCGGCAAAGCGCTTCTTATTCGCTTCCAGCAATTTATGCATTTCTGCACTGTCACCGATGCCACCAAGGGTTTGAACATAGCTCATACCACCGAATATGTCCCTTGAACCAAGCAATAATGAAGCGGCCACCAATTCCTTGACCGCATTGGCGTTTGCGCCCGGTGTATTGAGCACCACGATACCGCTTTTGGCGTACTCGGCCACCGGGATATTGTTCACACCCGCACCCGCACGGGCCACGGCGATCACACTTTCATCAATGGTTTCATCATGCAGTTTCTGACTGCGTAGCATAACCGCGTCGGCATTCGACACGTCTGGACCAACCTGGTAATTATTGACGGGGAAGCGGTCCAGACCCTTTGCGGCCAGGCTATTATAAGTTCGGATTTTATACATTTAATTATCTACTCGAAACTACGTGAATGGAATTGGTCTATGGACGAATTGTACGTCAAGCCGCCATCGAATAAGCGCGTATTTTACCGATAAGACCGGACGATTTAAGCTATATTTAAACAATAAGCTGATTGTGGTTTTCTTTTGAAGGGGTTTGTTATGAAGTTCCGTATATTTATTAACTTTTTGACTATCGCTTTTTTCGTATTCACGAGCAGTATCTGCCTTGCGCAAGAAAAAAGACCCGAATTTACCATTGAAGGTTTGCGACTGGTTGAAGATTCAAACCTTGCGCTGGTATACGTGCAGCCGGGCGTCAATTGGAGCCAGTACACCAGGATCTACCTCGACAACCCCTATATCGCTTTCAAAAAGAATTGGCAACACGATCAGAACAAGAACAACCCGGGAAAAATCAGCGCGAATGACATGGCAAAAATTAAGATAGAGCTGGGCTCGCTGTTCTTTGAAATATTTTCGGAGACACTGGAGGAAGGCGGTTATGAACTGGTTTATGAAAAAGCTGAAGACGTGCTGTTGATCAGACCCGCCATTATCGGCCTGAATATTGTTTCACCCGATATCAACTCTACCGGCAAATCGCGCACCTACTCTGAAACCGCCGGTGAAATGACCTTGCATATGGAACTGTACGATTCGGTCTCCGGCGACATACTTGCCAAGGCGCTCGATCGTAAAGTGGATAGAAAAACCGGTTATTTTGAATGGCAAAACCGCGTCACCAACCGCGCAGCAGCCAACCGGATTCTGCAGGTCTGGGCCAATGTCCTGAAAGAAGGCCTGGATGATGCCAGGGCCTCGTCTATAGCCAAACCTTAAAGCCAGTCGCGACGTTTGAACACCGTGATAAATTGACATCAGACATCTTTTATCTGCCAGTTGAATTCGTTTCGGTTTTGCGATTTTTTTCGACCATCTCGATTTGCAGCGGACCGAGGCCGTCAATATGCACATCGCGTTGCGGATATGCAATGGTGATGTTCGCTGCGGCAAACAACTCGGAAATCTTGAACCTGATATTGCTGCGTATCTGGCGCAACTCGCGCTCTCCACCTACCCTGCTCCAGAAAACGGCATCAAAAATCAATGCGTTGTCACCAAAATCCTCGAAAATAACTCGCGGGGGCGGATCTTTTAATACATCAACCTGGGCACAAACGGCCTGCTCCATCAGTTCGGCCACCTGCTGTGGTGGTGAACCATACGCAACACCCACACGTATGGTCGTGCGAATATCGTTGTCAATCAATGTCCAGTTAACCACAACCCGTTCCAGCATCTGGCTATTGGGCACCAGTAAGTGAACGCCGTCAGTACGTCGAATCCTTGTAGAGCGGTTACCAATGCGTTCCACAACACCGGTAAATTGATCGATTTCAATGAAATCACCCGTCCGTACGGGCTGTTCGGTCATCAGTATCCAGCCACTGATAAAATTGTTGAGAATATTCTGCGCGCCAAAACCAATACCAATGGCAACGGCACCCGTCAGGAATGCAAATGTTGCCATGGGGACGTGTAGCAGACTTAAAACGGCCGAAATAACACCAATGATCAAAAGATAGAAAAATATACGTTGCAAGGTCTGAATAGCATGAGGACGCAGATGGGTCTTAGCCAGACGCTTACTGAAAAGATTCTCAAGCAGCCTACTGGCAGCGTAGCCAAGTACCAGTAGTAATGCCAACAGAATTAATTGACCAACCGTATATTCAGTGCCACCAACCTGGAAAAGTTGTTGGTTCCACAATGACAGAAATTTATCCATGTCCCAGTTTGGCATAGAAATGCATGAATCAGAAGTCAGAATCTCCAATCTCATGGGACCAAAAAATCATACGTCAGACGAGCATGAAATGGATGAATCGGTTTAGGGCAAATACCGCCAGCTTGAATTTGTAAAGGATTGTTAATTAACGCTGGTTTTTAGCATAAATAAACCAAATGGCCTTATACTGAAGCTCATCGTATGTGTTCCAGAGGAGTTGCAGTTTGTTGATTTCAGAAAAAAAATGGCGTCTTGGCAAAAATGTGCGTTGGGTCTTTGCGTTAGCAAGCCTGGCATTGGCGTTGAACAGTACAATGCTGTCAGCCGACTGGCTGAGTAAGCTGAAGGGTTCGCTTGGCAAGAAGGACACCGACCAGGCACTCAGCACCGATGAGGTCGGCGGCGGGCTTAAGGAAGCACTGAGAGTAGGCACGGATACGGTGGTAGGCAACCTCGGCCAGGCGGGTGGTTTTAATCTCGACCCGCAGATTCATATCCCGCTTCCAAAGCAACTCGACAAGGCTCGAAAACTGTTGAGCACGCTGGGCATGGATTCCATGCTGGTCGACCTTGAAGCAAAGCTCAATGAAGCCGCGGAAATCGCGACCCCGAAAGCAAAACAGTTGTTTATTGGTGCCATCAACGACATGACACTCGACGACGTGATGGCGATCTACAAGGGACCGGACGATGCCGCCACCCAGTACTTCAGGTCAAAAATGTCGGCGCCGCTGGCACTGGAGATGAAACCGGTGGTGAATAACAGCCTGGAAGGTGTTGGAGCGCTCCAGCTATATGACAACGTCATGCAACAATACGAGGAAGTACCGTTTGCACCGAAGGTTGATCTCGATATGAGCGACTACGTGGTCGAAAAAGGCATGGACGGCATCTTCTATTACCTTGCCAAAGAAGAGGCAGCGATACGTAACAACCCGGCGAAGCGTACTACCGATCTTTTGAAAAGCGTTTTTGGAAAATAAACCCTGGGGTCAAAAACCTGCTCTGACCCCAGCCGTCACCCCACAAAAGGTCATCTTTCAAAAAAAGGGGCCGGATACATTAACATAGATGCATCCGGCCTCTATTTGTTACCTTTCGAGTTCTTTTTTCGCCGCGATCAAAGTGTATCGAAACGATCGAGGCTCATTACCTTGGTCCAGGCGTCAACAAAGTCGTGCACAAACATCTCCTGTGCATCGGCTTCTGCATATACCTCTGCGATAGAGCGCAGTTCGGAACTGGACCCGAACATAAGGTCAACCGGCGTCGCGGTCCATTTAAGCTCGCCTGTGCCGCGGTCACGACCCTCGTAAATGCCTTCTGATGACGATGATTTTGACCACTGGGTGGACATATCGAGCAGGTTCACAAAGTAATCGTTGCTCAGGGTTCCGGGCCGGTTAGTGAACACACCATGTTCGGACTGTCCGAAATTCGCATTCAGCGCACGCATGCCGCCAATCAGGGTAGTCATTTCGGGAACAGTCAGAGTCAGCAGGCTTGCTTTATCAATCAGCATGTCAGCCGGCGGTCTGCGGTTACCTTTGCCAAAGTAATTGCGAAAACCGTCTGCACTCGGTTGGAGCACGGCAAAAGAATTCACATCGGTCTGACCCTGGGACGCATCGGTGCGCCCCGGTGTGAAGGGAACCTGCACATCCTGCCCGGCACTCGATGCCGCCTTCTCAATGGCTGCGGCGCCACCCAGGACGATCAGGTCGGCAAGCGATACCTTCTTCCCACCCGCTTGTGCGTTGTTGAAATCTTTCTGGATATCCTCAAGACGATTCAACACCTTCGTCAATTCAGCTGGATTGTTGACTTCCCAATCATTCTGAGGCGCGAGACGAATACGGGCGCCGTTCGCCCCACCGCGCATGTCGGTGTCACGGAAGGTAGAGGCTGAAGCCCAGGCAGTTCTGACCAGTTCGGGTACGGTCAGACCCGAGTCGAGAATTTCAGACTTCAGTTTCGCGATGTCTGCTGCGTCAACCAGGTCATGATCGACTGCGGGTACGGGATCCTGCCACATTAAAACCTCGGCAGGAACCTCATCACCAAGGTAGCGCGCACGAGGCCCCATATCACGGTGCGTCAGTTTGAACCACGCCTTGGCGAAGGCCAGTTCAAATTCCTGCGGATTCGCAAGGAAGCGCTCCGAGATCTCCCGATAGCTCGGGTCGAACTTCAGCGAAAGATCAGTAGTAAACATGATAGGTGCATGGCGTTTCGATGGATCGTGAGCGTCCGGCACCAGGTTAGCCGCAGCGCCGTCGGCGGGAATCCACTGGGTTCCACCTGCAGGGCTCTTAGTCTGCACCCACTCAAAGGCGAACAGGTTGCTCAAATATTGCATGGACCAGGCAGTTGGCGTAGCTGTCCAGGCGCCTTCCAGACCGCTGCTGATCGTGTCACCAGCCTTGCCGCTACCGCACTTGTTCTTCCAACCAAATCCCTGCTCTTCAATGCCTGCGGCAGCCGGTGCGACACCCACACAATCATCCGGTTTGGCAGCGCCATGGGCCTTGCCGAAGGTATGCCCACCAGCGATGAGCGCGACGGTCTCTTCATCATTCATCGCCATGCGGCCAAAGGTCTCGCGGATATCAACGGCGGCCGCCAGTGGATCAGGGTTGCCGTTCGGCCCCTCTGGATTCACGTAGATCAGACCCATCTGAACTGCGGCCAGCGGACGCTCCAGTTGCCTGTCGCCACTGTAGCGCTCATCTGCGAGAAACTCGTTCTCAGGCCCCCAGTAGACCATGTCCGGTTCCCAGTCATCCTCGCGTCCACCAGCAAAGCCGAAGGTTTTGAAACCCATGGATTCCAACGCGACATTTCCCGTCAGGACCATCAGGTCTGCCCAGGAAATCGACCGGCCGTATTTCTGCTTCACAGGCCAAAGCAACCGCCGCGCCTTATCAAGATTGACATTGTCTGGCCAGCTGTTGAGTGGTTCGAAGCGCTGTTGACCGCCACCGGCGCCGCCGCGGCCGTCAGACACACGGTAGGTACCCGCGCTGTGCCAGGCCATTCGGATGAAAAAGGGCCCGTAGTGACCATAATCCGAAGGCCACCAGTCCTGTGATGTCGTCATCACCTCCGCAATATCTTTCTTCACGGCGTCGAGGTCGAGCGCTTTAAACGCCTCGGCGTAGTTGAAGTCTTCGCCCATCGGGTTGGATTCAGCAGCATGCTGACGAAGGGGGTTGAGGTTTATTTTTTCGGGCCACCAGAAGTCGTTCGGCTTCGGCTCACCTTGAGCAAAAGCAGGGTTTGATGGCAGTGCCAGCAACATTATTACCGCTAAAGCGGCAAGTAAAGATATGATTTGTTTACGCATTGGTAATCTCCATTTGAGCAATCAACATTGCTTTGCGACACAATTAAAACGTAAATTTTCAATTGAATCGAATCGAAACTTTGAATCGCAGTCATAAGAAAAAGCTATCGCTGGTTCTAAATAACCAGATTACATAGTACCGCTTCCTGGTAAATTCTGCCGAAGTGTTAACCTGATCCTGGCGGATATTTTCTGCAGGTAAGGGCTGAACGTGGTCAGCCAATCTGTAATTCGCAAGTGCGTCCGCCAGGTCTTCATCAAAAACAATGTCCTCGATTAGCTTGTCAATAGCCTTGCCCATGGCTTCAGTCCACGTCTTTACATATCCGGCAGCGGTCTATGGTTTGAGAGATTTATTTAACTGCTCAATGTGCGCCGGGCCAACTTCACAGCAACCACCAATGATACGCGCACCTGCCGCCAGCCAGTGGGCTGCATAATCTGCATAGGCCTGTGGCGTAACGTCGGTTCTTGATGGAGGGATAGATGTATCGCCGTGAAAATCCCACTTCTGGGGTATTGGTGTGAATGCGTTGGCATAGGCACCTACCGGGATATCACTCAAGGTGACCAGTTGTGGTAATACCTTGCTGATGGCTTCCGGTGGTGAACAATTCAGTAATACTGCGCTTACATCCAAACCGTCAATATCATCCCATGCAGCAACGATGGATTCACCACTGCGCAGATTTGCCGCTCCTGAATCCTCTATCGACCATGACAACCAGACCGGTTTTCCGGTGGAAGCTGCCGCGACCGCTGCGGCACGTGCTTCCTTGATGCATGACAGTGTTTCACAGATAAACAGATCGACATGTGGCGCAAGGAACCCGGCCTGCTCGCGGTAAAGCGCCTCGGTTTCATCATACGAACCGACCAGGTCAGGACGGTAACTGCCATTTTGCGGACCCATTGAGCCCGCTATCAATACCTTTTTCCCAACCTTGTCCCGCGCCTGGCGTGCCAGCATGGCAGCCAGCTGGTTCATTTCACCGAGACGGTGTAGCAGGCCTTCGGGTTCAAAATTATTGCGAATGCAGGCGTATGAATTTGCAGTGATGACATCGGCACCGGCGCGGATGTAATCCTCGTGCACTGCCTGTACCGCTGAGGGGTTGTCGAACAGGGCTTTGGCAGACCACAGCACACCCTGCCCCGATACACCCCGGTTGATCAACTCCTGGCCCATGCCACCATCAAGAAGCACCAGGCCATCGGGCAGTCTGCTAAAAATTGAGTCCATGGTAAGTCCCGGAAAATCGAGTTAGTTAAACAACACAAATGGAATGACGTCCACCCTTTCGCCTTTGCGGATATCCTCATCTGGTTTTTGCACGACAAAGCCGTCTCCCCAACTGGTTGAGTACAGCACACCGCTACTTTGCTTCTCAAACATTTCCACGCCACCGGCGGTGGATCGCACACGTAAATATTCCTGCCGGAAGCTGCCCTTTTTATCAAATAATGCTGTTTCCCTGAGCGGAACGATTTCGGAATGACTGACACCCTGGCAATCGAACAAATAGGGACGTGCGATCACCAGTGCCGTGACAAAAGCGGATACCGGGTTGCCGGGCAAACCCAGAAACGGTGTTCCCAAAACATCGCCAAAGGCAAAAGGCTTGCCGGGTTTAATCGCAACCCGCCATAGGTCAATATGACCAAGCGATTCAACCACTGCCTTGACATGATCCTCCTCGCCAACTGAGACACCGCCCGTCGTGATGATGGCATCGGCTTCGCGACTGGCTTCGGATAGGCTACCGCTGATAATTTGTGGATCATCCGCTGTGATCCCAAAATCCAACACATCAAAACCCCAAGCTTCAAGTAAGGCCTGCAGCATATAGCGGTTGGAGTTGTAAATCTGACCCGGCTTGAGTGGCTTACCCGGTTCTACCAGTTCCTCACCTGTCGAGATAATGGCGACTTTTAAGCGGCACCTGACTTCGACCCTGGAAATGCCCAGCGAAGCAATCAGGCCAAGATCCTGTGCCCGTAGCCGATGACCTTGCTGTAAAACAGTGCCACCCTGCCTGATATCCTGACCTCTTGGCCGTATATTGGCCCCAATATTGCCCACGGCATCCATGGTCACCTGGTTAGCATCGGCTTTGCACTTCTCCTGCATCACCACGACATCCGCACCTGCTGGTGTTTCAGCACCGGTAAAGATGCGTGCTGCCGTGCCTGGTTTAAGCGGTGCCGGTGATGTTCCCGCAGTGATTCTCTGGCTGATCTCCAACGCGTGACCCGCTCCCTGCCAATCCTCACGCCGCAGGGCGTAACCATCCATCGCACTATTATCTGCAGGTGGAACATCGATTGATGAAACAACATCGGCGGCCAACACGCGTCCCAGGCACTCTTTCAGATCGACGCTTTCGTCATCAACCCGAACCCGGTTATTACTACCTAGTCGCTCGTGCGCCTCGGAAACCGTGATCATATTCATGGCAACTTTGCACCTGAGCGTGTTTGCGCGGCGAAATTACAGGGCCGGTGACTGCTATCGAGTTGCTCTTTCAGTATCCGGTTCCATCCGGTACGGCAAGCACCTGTTGAACCGGGCAAACAGAAAACCAGGGTCTGGTTGGCGAGACCGGCCAATGACCGCGATTGGACCGTAGACGAGCCAATCTCATCATATGAAAGCTGGCGAAACAACTCGCCAAAACCTTCGATGTCCTGATCAAAAAGTGGTTTCAAAGCTTCTGGCGTGGAATCACGCTGGGTCAGACCGGTACCGCCGGTTGAAATGATGACATCGATAGCCGGGTCGGCAATCCAGGCAGACACGATGGCCCGGCTTGTGTAGATCTCATCCTTGCACAATTCCCGCGCGGCAAGCTTGTGGCCGGCAGCTTCCAGGGAATCTACAAGTGTCTGACCGGAGGTATCGTTTTCAAATGTTCGTGAATCCGACAGTGTCAGGATGGCAATATTCAGGGGGATAAAATCAGCGTCTTTGTGCAATGTACAGTACCTTTTGAAGTGGGACCCATCAGCCCACCATGATCCTTCTATGTGTGCATGCGGTCAAGCCATAGCGCTGCGGATTCGAGTTCTTCGGGCGTATTGACATTAAAGAAGGGTGAAGGCTCCACAGGCGACATAGCAGGCGTCCATTCCACAATTTTATGTGGCAATGAGGTCAGCAGGTGTTTAAGACCACCCTTGCCCTGCTCGACCACGGCTTCCCGAATGGCGGGCAAATGATGGTTTTGCCACAATGAAAATGTGGGTTGCAACACACCCTGGTAGGAAATGGCTATCACCTTATTATGCTCACTTTGATCCGCGTCCAGCAAAACCTGCACGAGATTGTCCGGAAGAAAGGGGGCATCGCAGGGACACAAAACAAGGCCATCATCGTGGCCTTTATCACCCAGGTATTGCAGTGTTGAGTACAATCCCGCCAATGGCCCGCGATAATCGGGCAACAGGTCGGGTACGATGGCCAGACCGTAACTGTCAAAATCAGAAGTTTCACTTTCACAACTGAGCAGTAATGGATCCAGATGGTCTGCCAACCGGGTTATTACGTACTTTAATAGTGGTTGACCATTAAGCTCGATTAGCGCTTTGCGGGTGACCCCCATACGACTCGAACGACCACCTGCAAGAATGACACCGGCTGGTTTTTCCATCACCGCTATTACCGTATTTTTTCCAGGGCGGGTTTCAGTGCTTCACTCAGTCCCTGACCACCATCCGCTGCATATTCAAGCAGCAGCTTTCGCATTCTGGGTGCCCAGAAACGATTGATGTGATCCGCGATCTTGTCAGCAGCATCACCCTGAAAGCTGAGATTGGCCGCAATATCATTTGCCATTGCCAGCAGGTGGGTAGTCTCAGTATTTGCCATGGTTTAACTCCGCAATGAGCCGATCAGATATCGGAAACTCGACTTTCGAATGTATAAATATTGTGCCGTCCCGGCCGGGCAAAGCCAACCAGCGTGATGCCGCTGCGGTGAGCAAAATCAATCGCCAGGGTTGTAGGTGCAGAAACAGAGACGAGGACTTCCATACCGGCCGCCGCTGCCTTGTAAACCATTTCATAACTCGCCCGGCTTGATACCAGTACAAAACCACTTGAGGAATCAAAGCCGGTTCTGAAAAGAAAACCGATCAACTTGTCCAGCGCATTGTGGCGTCCGACATCCTCGCGCAAAGCCAGTATTTCCCCACTGGTGTTACACCATGCGGCACCATGCACCGCACCGGTGACTACCTGTAAGGGCTGGTGCGCATTCAGCGTCAGGACTGCCGCCTGTATAGCCGCTGCCGCCACAGTAACGCGACTGCTAACAACAGCCGGATTACGCATGGCCTGATCGAGTGATTCAGCACCGCAAAGACCACAGCCGGTGCGCCCGACGAGATTGCGGCGCTGACCGTCGAGTCGTTCGAAACAGGCTTCACCAACCGTCATGGCCACTTCCAGGCCATTTTCCCTTTCCATAATTGCTACATCCAATATATCCGGGGGCTGGTTGATAATACCCTCGGTCAGACTGAAGCCGATGGCGAAATCCTCAAGCGCCGTTGGTGTTACCATCATGACGACATGAGAACGTTTGTTATACGTCAGGGCGACAGGCACTTCCGTTGCGACCTCGTCATCCTGGCTGCTTTGAGAACCACTTTTCCAATTGATAACCGGAACCTTTCGCGAAACTGACACTATTTTTTCACCCGATCAGACACCGGACTTGCGCGCCTTATCCAGAAATGCTTTTTGCTGCCGGTTGAACACCACCTGCTGTTTCTGCCACTCCGAGT
>Ga0316201_10003673_pt1 | contig 11372 bp, 8 predicted proteins | sample CS6wburrow_MG_FD_204516 | JGI IMG/M metagenome (GOLD analysis project Ga0316201, IMG submission 204516) | Coastal sediment microbial communities from Delaware Bay, Delaware, United States - CS-6 worm burrow | ecosystem: Environmental > Aquatic > Marine > Coastal > Sediment | place: USA: Delaware... | reverse complement strand
TCTCCATCTGTAAAAACAGCTGAAAACTGGCCATTCAATCTGCCGCAGTTTTTTATCTTGAATATTGCTGTAGGTGGTAACTGGGGAGGAGTACAAGGAATCGATAACTCAATTTTTCCGCAATCAATGGAGATCGATTACCTAAGAGTATACCAGGAGCCAGGATAGCTTGGCAACGGTTTGTAGTTTGTGGTTTATGGAACTTTTTCGGATATAATGACAAGGCAGTGCCAGTTTTTTATTTTCAAAGCACTTCTTGGAACCAGGCGATGAACTGAGGCATGAATGAGAATATAAACAGAAAATAGATCAATAAGCATGCTCTATGAAACGAAGCAGAACAGTATATATGCTAAGTAGTTTGCTTGTCCTCACAGCTTGCCTTAACAGGGAAACTGAACAAGACAGCAGCTCTGAAAATGATGAATACGAACTCGTCTGGGCAGATGAATTTGACTACGAGGGGTTGCCGGATTCGAGCAGGTGGATTTACGATACTGAAGGGAATGAAGCCCGATGGGGCAATGCAGAGGAGCAATGGTATACGGAGAATGATATTGAAAATGCACGTGTAGCGGATGGCATTCTTAAAATTACTGCAATAAGAGAAGACTACTTAAACAGGAAATTCACTTCGGCGCGTCTGGTCTCGAATGCTGCCTGGCAATATGTTAAAGTTGAAGTGAGGGCTAAGGTCCCACCAGGAAGAGGCACCTGGTCAGCGATATGGATGATGCCCGGCGGCTGGACCTTTCACGATGGAAACTGGCCGGATATAGGAGAATTCGACATTATGGAACATGTTGGCTATGATCCGGGTGTCATACATGCATCGGCTCATTCAAGAGATTACCAGTGGCAGAAGGGAACACAAAAGACCAATACTATTAAAATTAATGATGCGAGTGATCGCTTTCATTCCTACATACTCGAATGGGATGCAGATAAAGTAAGTGCTTATGTTGATGATTCCCTTTATTTTTCCTATAAAAATGAGGGCTTGGGAGAAAGTAAATGGCCCTACGATAAACCATTCTACCTGATCCTTAATGTTGCCGTCGGAGGTGCCTGGGGAAGTGTGCAAGGAATTGATGAATCTGCATTTCCTCAGACAATGGATATCGATTACGTAAGGATTTACAGGAAAAAATAAGATATTTACCGAAACAAATCAATCAGGAACAATGAAAAATATTTACTTGGGGGACAGCAAAATAAATTCTGAAAAGAAAACAGTCGAAGGGCATTTTACTGAAATTCAAGACGAAAAATTCTATAAAATAAGTAATTATGATGAAATGCCCGATTTCTTCATGACCATTGTAAGTGACTCTGACCACTGGATGTATTTATCCAGCAACGGGTCACTGACAGCAGGAAGAAAGAACAGGGATAATGCTCTCTTTCCCTACTATACTGACGATAAAATTCACGATTATAAATATCATACAGGCAGCAAAACCAGCTGTCTGATTACAAAAAATAACCGATCCTTGTTATGGGAACCATTCACTGAGGATTCAAGATTGATATACAATATAAGCAGAAACCTTTATAAAAGCATCTATGGAAACAAAATTATTTTTGAAGAAATAAACCTGGATCTCGACCTGACCTTTCAATATGGCTGGTATAACAGTGAGAAATTTGGTTGGGTAAGGAAATCTGTTTTAATCAATCATAGTGATTCAAAAAGCAAGCTCGATATTATTGACGGAATTCAAAACCTGCTGCCGGCAGGGGTTGATTATGCATTCCAGAATGAATACAGTAATTTACTTGATGCCTACAAGAAAAACGAGCTTCTCACAGATAGCAAACTGGGCTTGTTTATGCTCAGCTCGATACCGGTTGACAGAGCTGAACCCAGTGAAGCCCTAAAAGCTACAACTGTATTTTCATATGGCCTGGATTCAGACACAAAATACTTACTCTCTGTCAATCAGCTACAAGGATTCAAAAAAGGAAATGTGCTCACGACCGAGACTGATATTCGGGCACGAAGAGGTGCTTACCTCATAAATGCAAGTATTGAGCTCGAAAAAGGCAAGGAAAAAACATGGTACCTTGCTGCTGAAGTGAATCAGGATTCAAGCGCAGTGGCAAACCTGGATCTTTACTTAAAATCCCGCAATAAAATTGATGAAGATATTCTGGCAGATATTAAAAAAGGAACTTCAAACCTTGTAAGGATCGTCGCAAATGCCGATGGATTGCAGATGAGCAGGGAGGAATTATGTTCCGCCAGGCATTTCAGCAATACCTTGTTTAATATAATGAGGGGCGGAATTTTTACAAATAATTATGAAGTTGATAAGAAGGATCTGCTTTTGTTTGTTGATCAGACGAATAATAAGTTAAGGAATCAGCATGCAAAGGTTCTGGAGAGTCTGCCCGATAAAATAGGGTATAAAGAACTTGGCGAATGGGCGAAGAAAATCAATGATCCCGGCCTGGAACGGATCTGTATGGAATACCTTCCTTTAACTTTCAGCAGACGGCATGGAGATCCAAGCCGGCCCTGGAACCAATTTTCCATTGAAATAAAAAACAGTGATGGCAGTGACAAACTAAGTTACCAGGGAAACTGGCGTGACATCTTCCAGAATTGGGAAGCTTTAAGCCTCTCCTATCCTGAATTTATTGAAGCGATGGTTGGAAAGTTCCTGAATGCCTCAACTGCCGACGGATACAATCCCTATCGCATCACCCGGGAGGGTATCGACTGGGAAGCTCCCGACCCGGATGATCCGTGGGCATATATTGGCTACTGGGGAGACCACCAGATCATCTACCTGCAAAAAATACTTGAACATTCCGAGGCTTTTCATCCCGGGAAACTCGATGATCTTTTAACCCGCGAGATTTTTGTATTTGCGAATGTCCCCTACAGAATAAAGCCCTTTGAGGAAATTGTGAGGAATCCACAGGATACCATTGTATTTGATCATCATGCAAATGAAGAAAGTAAAAAAATCACAAAAAAGATTGGTGCCGACGGCCGACTTCTTTCAAATGTAAACGGGGAAATCTTTCGTGCAAATCTGACTGAGAAAATTCTGATCACCCTTTTTGCAAAACTCAGTAATTTCATTCCGGGTGCAGGTATCTGGCTCAATACTCAGCGACCTGAGTGGAACGATGCAAACAATGCCCTTGTTGGATCAGGTGTTTCAATGGTTACACTCTACTACATGCGGAGATTCCTGAAGTTCTGGGAGAATAAATTCAGCAGCAGCCCAATTAAAGAAATTCCTGTGGCACAGGAAATTCACGAGCAGTTTGAGGCTATATTCAAACTTTTTGCGGAGAATCTCCAGCTAACAGAGCAAGGCTTTAGTGCTGAGGATCGCTACAATTTTACCAGCTATCTGGGGATGACAGGCAGTAACTACCGTAACAAAATATACAACGGCGCATTTTCGGGGAAGAAACAAGGTCTTCCGCCAAAAAAACTATCTGAATTTTGCAAGCTTGCAATTCACTTCATGGACCAGTCAATCCGCGAAAATAAGCGGGAAGATCAGTTATACCATGCCTATAACCTGGTCTCATTCAAAGGAAAAAGTATCAGGATCCGCCATCTTTATGAAATGTTAGAAGGCCAGGTAGCTGTTTTAAGTTCCGGTTATCTAAATGCCAATGAAAGTCTTGAAGTTCTGGATGCGCTTAAAGGTAGCAGCCTGTTCAGGAAGGATCAGTATAGTTATATACTATATCCCGACAGGCAACTGGCTCGTTTTGTTGAAAAAAACAATATTCCCGAGGATCTTGTAAAAAAATCTGATTTGCTGAGAACATTGTTGGAAGCAAATGATACTTCCATTGTGAAAAAGGATCAGGCAGGTAAATATCATTTCAACAGCAACTTCAGGAATGCATCTATGCTTGGGGATGCACTCGATTCGATTCGTGGAGACCTACGGCCGCTCATGGAAAAAGAAAAGGAATCGATCCTTGATATTTTTGAAGAAGTATTCGATCATCAGTCCTTTACTGGCAGATCCGGTACTTTTTATGGGTACGAAGGACTTGGAAGTATCTATTGGCATATGGTCTCGAAGCTTCTTCTGGCTACCCAGGAATGTTATTTCAAGTCGTTTGATGAACATGCTGACCAAATTACAGTTGGCCGTCTAAAAGATCACTACTACGAGATCAAAGCAGGTATCGGTTTGTATAAATCACCAGCATTATATGGTGCGTTCCCGACAGATGCATATTCCCATACACCGGGAAATGCAGGAGCAAAGCAACCCGGACTCACAGGACAAGTGAAAGAGGATTTCATCAGCAGGTTTGGCGAACTTGGCGTCATGGTTAACAAGGGAATACTAAAATTCACTCCTACCCTTCTGAACCCGGATGAGATACTTAGCGAACCAAAGACATTCTCATATGTTAATTTGCATGGAAAAAAAGAGAGTATTGTCGTTGATCAGAATCAGTTAGCCTTTACTTTTTGCCAGGTTCCGGTAATCTACCGTTTTGGAGACAGAAATAGCATTCTTCTGGAATACACGAATGGGAAAATGAAAGAGATTGAAGGAGACGAGCTGCCTGAAACTGAAAGTTCCAAAATATTTTCCAGGAATGGAGAACTTAAAAAAATAGAAGTTTCTAAAGAAAGATAATCAATAATTTAACTGTAAAAACATGTCACATAATAGAGGAAACATATTGTCACTGCTGGGCATTGACACATCAAAAACAAGCAAAGAAGACCTGATGGCTTTGTTCAGTCAGTACCTAAATAATGGTATTCATGGAATTTGTTTCAGTTCATATACTGAAGGCCAGAGCCCGGGCACCCAGATCAGTGATGAACAGATCCGCGATCGAATGAATATAATCAAACCATATACAAAGTGGGTGCGCACATTTTCATGCACCGATGGCAATGAGCGCATCCCTGCTATTGCAAAAGAAAACGGCTTGAAAGTGCTGGCCGGGGCATGGCTTAGCGACAATAAAAAAATCAATGAACTGGAGATCAAGAACCTTGTAAAAATTGCAAAAAACGGAGATGTTGACCTTGTAGCAGTTGGGAATGAGGTGCTTTACAGGAAAGAACTCACCGAGGAAGAACTCCTGGAGTATATCTTCCGGGTTAAGAAAGAACTTCCGGGATTAGCGGTTGGCTACGTAGATGCTTACTATGAATTTGCAGACCGTCCTGCAATTACTGAAGCATGTGACGTACTCTTTGCAAATTGCTATCCTTTCTGGGAAGGCTGCCCAATGGACTATTCACTGATTTACATGAAGAACATGTATTACAAAGCGCTAAGTGCGGGAAAAGGAAAAAAAGTTATCATAAGTGAAACGGGATGGCCAAACAGGGGAACCGCCTTTAAAAGTTCAGAGCCTTCCTTTGAAAATGCAATCAGGTACTTTATAAACACGCAGAAATGGAGTCTTGAAGAGGATATCGATATTTTCTATTTTTCAAGCTTTGATGAAGTCTGGAAAATAAGTACAGAAGGAGATGTGGGTGCATATTGGGGATTATGGGATAAGGACGGAAATTTGAAGTATGGAAAATAGAATTGATCCGGGAAAGAAGAATATATTTAATTTTTTTGGAATAGAACCTGGCAATGGAATCTGTTATTCCGGCTACCGGGAGGGGCAAAGTCCGGATAGCAGAATATATCCAACTTATGACCAGATAAAGGAAGATCTTCAGATCCTGAAGAAACACTGGAAGTATATTCGTTTGTACGACTGCAGCCGGCATGCAGAACTGGTTCTTGAAGTCATCCGAAATGAAAAACTCGATCTCAAAGTGATGCTGGGTGCATACATTGCTGCCGAGATGAATAACTTCGGATGCCCCTGGGGCGGAGTCTATACCAGGGACGAACTTAGTCAAAACCGTAAAAACAATCTTGAGGAAGTTGCCAGGCTTATCAAACTGGCCAATGCCTATCCCGGTATCATCTTCTCGCTGTCAGCCGGCAATGAGGCAACCGTGGACTGGACCGACCACTTTGTTCCGGTTGAGAAAGTCATAGAATATGTTAAAATGATAAAAAAGGAGGCTGTACAGCCTGTCACCTTCTGTGAGAACTATGTCCCCTGGCAAAATAAATTGAGAAAACTTGTAGAGGTAGTTGATTTCATTTCAATACATACTTACCCGGTATGGGAGTATAAAGACATCCATGAGGCTCTTGACTATACCAGGCAAAACTACTTGGAAGTTGCTGAAAAATATCCGGATAAGCTTATTGCTATAACCGAGGCAGGCTGGGCTACCAACTCCAACGGAAGGGGAATTGATCCGAATAATGTTAGTGAGGAATTACAGGAAATCTATTACCAGGATCTGGTGGAATGGAGTACGAAAGAATCCATTCTCACCTTTGTGTTTGAAGCCTTTGATGAGCCATGGAAGGGATCGAATGAGGTCCTTGAGCCTGAGAAGCATTGGGGCTTATTTACAGTTGACAGGAAAGCAAAAAAAGTGATGAGAAACTTATTTCCTGACCGGAAAAAATCCAAATAAACGATAGAATACGGATTGCAATATAACTTGATCGCAAAATATTCCAGAACTGAACTAAACACTCTAAACTAAATTCAAGTACATGGCGCATTATAAAACAGCACCTGAAGATATTGTACCCTTTGGGCAAAAAGTTGCATTTGGAGCAGGACATCTCGCAAACCAGCTTTTTCCGGCAGCACTTGGCGTTTTTATGATTGTATTGGTGCTTGCACTAAAGATGGATCCTTTTCTTGCCGGAGTACTCGCGGCTTTGCCCAGGTTGCTGGATGCGCTGACGGATCCTATCATGGGGTATATATCGGACAATACCAGGTCCCGCTGGGGAAGAAGAAAACCCTATATTTTCCTTGGGGCTGTTATTACTGGGGTGTCTTTCATGGTCATGTGGCAACTGTCGGAGGAAAACTCCCAGACCTATAATTTCATCTACTTCCTTACACTTTCTATTATTTTCTACATCGGCTATACAATTTTTGCAACACCCCTGATAGGACTGGGATATGAAATGAGCCCCGATTACAATGAGAGGACGCGGCTTATGGCTGTTTCCCAGTGGATGGGACAGATTGCCTGGATGATCGCACCCTGGTTCTGGGTGATCATCTATAATCAAAATATTTATGACTCGGCACCCCAGGGAGCACGAAATCTTTCGATATGGGTGGGAGGCTTGTGCATGCTGCTGGGGATTATGCCGGCGCTGTTCACGAAAGAAATGGTGCTGCCTAAAAATCTTGCAGAAACGAAGATATCATGGAAGGATTTAGCGGCAAATACAAAGGAATTTATTATCGGGATCAAGCAGACGATAACCTGTAAACCTTTCCTGCGCTTGTGCGGAGCAACCTTCTTTATATTTAACGGATTTCAGACGATCGCACAGTTTGCTTTCTTCATCATCATCTTTTACCTTTTCAGCGGTGACACCGCAGCTGCAGGCAACTGGCCGGCATGGTTCGGGACAGTAAGTGCCCTGGCAACAGCCTTCCTGGTCATTCCTGTTATTACTTATATGTCGACAAAAATCGGCAAGAAAAACGCCTTTATTGTTGCCACGCTTATATCAATGGTCGGATATGCATTAAAATGGTGGGGATTTAATCCCGGAAATCCTTACCTGATGTTCCTTCCGATCCCTCTATTGTCCTTTGGGATTGGAGGATTATTCACCCTTATGATGTCAATGACAGCGGATGTGTGTGATCTGGATGAACTGAACAATGGCACGCGACGTGAAGGAACCTTCGGTGCTGTCTACTGGTGGATGGTAAAACTAGGGACTGCACTAGCCTTACTAACCAGTGGTGCGGTGCTAAACCTCGTTGGTTTTGATGTTGATGCCACATCTCAAACTGTGGAAACAATAACCAAATTACGTATAGCCGATATTTTAATTCCAATCGGAACGGCAGTTTTGGCAATTCTTATTATCTGGAAATATGACATAACCGAGCAGCGTGCTTACGAGATCAGAGAGGCTCTCATTGCTCGCCGGGGAAAAGTAAAACATTAATTTCAGCATACAATACCTGATGAATCATGACAAAAACGCTTGAAAAAACTGTCACTCACAGAGGCGCAAAACTATCATTAAAAGAAAAAATTGGCTATAGCCTCGGCGACACTGCATCCCACTTTGTTTGGGACATGGTTGGATTCTGGATCCTGATATTTTATACCGACACATTTGGAATCTCTGCTGCAGCAGCAGGAACGATCATGCTTATTGCAAGGTTCTGGGATATGGCCAGCGATCCCATTATGGGTATCATTGCCGATCGGACCAAGACCCGCTGGGGGAAATTCAGGCCTTATATTCTCTGGATGGCACTGCCATACAGTGTGCTTGCTGTACTAACTTTTACTACACCGGATTTTGGCGCAACTGGAAAAGTAATTTATGCAGGGGTTACCTATCTGCTGCTGATGACCGTATTTACAGCCATAAACCTTCCCTATTCCTCACTCGGAGCAGTAATGACTTCAAATTCCATCGAACGCGCAGGTCTCAATTCCTGGCGCTTCATCTTTGCTTTCGTGGGGCAGTTTATTGTATCAGGGACAGCCTTGTCCCTTGCCATCTTCTTCGGGAAAGGCGATAATGCAAAGGGCTATCAATATACACTCATCCTTTTTTCGGTGATCAGCTTCATTCTTTTTATGATCACCTTTAAAACAACCAGGGAAAGAGTTGCACCGCCCAAAGAACAGAAAGAATCACTTAAGGAAGATTTTAAAAATCTATTTAAAAACAGACCCTGGCTAATTCTCTTTTTTGTTGGGATCATCTCCTTTATCATGTTTGCGATGCAAAACCTTTCTGTTGCCTATTATTTCAAATATTACATTGGCAAAGAAGAAGGCGTTCAGTTGTTTAACGTGATAGGAACAATAGCACTTATCGTTGCAATTCCATTTTCCAAGCCTCTGGCAAAGCGTTTTGGCAAGAAGACCGTATTCCTGGCAAGCTCCCTGCTGTCAGGTTTCTTTTTTATCATGCTCTATCTTCCGGGAATGAATGATATTAAGCTGATCTATACCTTTAATATCCTTGCCAAAATGGCCTATGCTCCCGCAGTACCACTTTTATGGACCATGCTGGCCGATACTGCCGACTATTCGGAGTGGAAAACAGGAAGAAGATCAACAGGACTGACATTCTCTGCAGCAACTTTTGCCCAAAAAGCCGGGTGGGGAATTGGTGGAGCACTCGCTGGATGGATGCTTGCAATCTTTAAATTCGTACCAAATGTCGAACAAACAGAGACTGCTATTACGGGAATAAAACTAATGATCTCGGTGTTCCCCGGTATCCTGTACATGTCATGCGCCATCCTGCTGTTTTTCTATAATATCGATCAGAAAACCTGTAACCAGATGGAGATTGACCTCGAAGCCAGAAGGGCGGAGGAAGAAACAAGGTAAAAGGTAAAAGGAAAAAGGAAAAAGGAAAAAGTTAATTCGAACACTACTTTTTCCTTTTTCCTTTTTCCTTTCTAGTCTCCAAAACTGGTCCCAACATTCCGTGCACTGATCACAAGGGGATGGTCCTTTGGAACATAATTGATTTTTCCGGCAACATCTTCAAGCGGGACTGCCTCCGTTTCCGTGCCTTTCAGAGCAACCATCACACCGAATTGTTGCCTTTCAATATATTCAACAGCTTTGGTACCCAGCCTGGTAGCTAAAAGCCGGTCAGCTGCCGACGGGGTTCCTCCTCTTTGCAGGTGACCAAGAATGGTGAGCCTGGTTTCAAGCCCGGTTATTTTATGCAGATCCTGTATCATTTGCATAGTGGATCCGCGATACTTACTGTCAAGCTCCTTCAATTCCATCTTTAATTTCTTCCGCTCTTCTCCTTCAGCCTTATCCAGTTTCTTCTCGACCGCGTCAATCAGTTTTGCTCCCCGCTGGGTGATGGCTCCTTCAGCTACAGCTACAATACTGAACCTCTTCCCGCGATTTGCTCTTTCCAGAATGCTTTCAGCCAATTTATCAATTGTATAGGGTATTTCAGGAATTAAAATGGCGTCTGCACCACCTGCAATTCCAGCACCTAAAGCAAGCCAGCCCACCTTGTGCCCCATAATCTCTACAAAAATGATACGATGGTGGCTGGAAGCCGTGCTGTGTAATCGGTCGATTGCCTCAACAGCGATCCCAAGTGCGGTGTCGAAGCCAAAGGTCATGTCCGTGCCAACAATATCATTATCTATGGTCTTGGGAAGCGTAATTACATTTAGCCCCTTTTTTGACAGCCGGTATGCATTCTTCAAAGTGCCTCCGCCACCCAGACAGACCAATGCATCAAGATGATTCTTGTAATAATTTTCAACAATAACGTCCGTCATGTCAACAATTTTTCCTCCCATCGGCATCTTGTGCGGTTTATCTCGACTGGTACCCAATATGGTGCCTCCAAGAGTGAGAATCCCGGAAAGCTTTCCATTATCGAGTCTGACCGAACGATTTTCCATCATTCCTCTGAATCCGTCATTAAATCCTATGACCTGCATAGTGCCCGTGTTGGAGGCTGCTTTTCCAAGGCCCCGAATGGCAGCATTTAAGCCGGGTGTATCCCCGCCTGAAGTCAGGATCCCTATATGCCCCGTGCTTTTTGAAGTATTCATAATCATCGATATTTATCAGAGCAAGATACAAAATTCAGGAATATCAATCCCTGTCAGACGAACTGAAATGAATGTACAGCGAGTCAATCTACAGGATAAAAGCAGGGAAAATAAACTGGAAATTCTATATGCTGGAGGTATTAGATTTGAAAAAGGCGAAAGTGAATACTCACTTTCGCCTTATGGTATATTGCCTGTGCCCAGAACAAGACTCGAACTTGCACACCGTTGCCGGCACCAGCCCCTCAAGCTGGCGTGTCTACCAATTTCACCATCTGGGCGTCGAAAGATCAAAGGAAAAAGGAAAAAGAAATGTTCTTTCTAATTTCTACATTTTACTTTTTACTTTTTACTTTTTACTTCAAAGTGCCCAGAACAGGACTCGAACCTGCACATACTTGCGTATACTAGTCCCTGAAACTAGCGCGTCTACCAATTCCGCCATCTGGGCTTAATAAGAACAAAGGTAAAAGGAAAAAGAAATGTACTTCCAACTTCTGAATTACCCTTTTTACTTTTTACTTTTCACTTTTCACTTCAAAAGAACAACCCCGAATAAATTCGGGGTTGCAAATATATTAATTTTTTATTTTAAAGACTGATTGAAGAAAGCATTTTTTAACGTGCCTTGCTGAATTTATTATCCTTAGCTGTTCTGAATTCGATGGATTTCTTTTGTGAAACGGCATCTTCGGAAATTTTCTTACGCGCCAGACTTGTCGTAACTG
>Ga0316201_10003672_pt1 | contig 11372 bp, 11 predicted proteins | sample CS6wburrow_MG_FD_204516 | JGI IMG/M metagenome (GOLD analysis project Ga0316201, IMG submission 204516) | Coastal sediment microbial communities from Delaware Bay, Delaware, United States - CS-6 worm burrow | ecosystem: Environmental > Aquatic > Marine > Coastal > Sediment | place: USA... | reverse complement strand
TACATAAAGACCGAGTAAGGCGTGATTTCCGGTAGCGGGTCGATCCGGCCGCCGGGCTTCGCCTTGATCTCGTTAATATACTGGTCCAGGTCATCCATGTTGCCGCCGCACGCCGCAAGACCGAACGACAATACAAAAACGATTAACCCGTATTTTAATGTGTGGGAAGCGCGCATGATCACTGTGCCTCCTCATCGATGTAACGGTAGGTCTGAGCAGTCACTTCCATACTCAGATTGTCGAACGAGTCGGCGCCGACGGTCGTAATGTTGATGTTGTGCAACGTTACGATTCGGGGCAGGGCGGCGATGCCGCTGACAAAGTTACCCAGCTCGTGGAAACCGCCTTCAAGACGAATCTTGATGGGCTTCTCCGCGTAAAAGTCCTTCGGAATCTCCGGCTGCGGCACGAACAGCTTCTCCTGCAGTCCGGCAGCAAGGCCCGCCTGCGAAATGTCAACGATCAGGCTGGGGATTTCGGTTTCGCCTGGCAGCTGCCTGAGCATCGTGCCGAACGACTGCTCCATCTGCGCAAGCTGTGCCTTGTACGCGTCGTAGTTAGCTGCCTTGCGCTGCTTGTTCTCAAATGTCAGCCTGAGCTGCTGCTCTTCTTCCTGCACGCGGCTGAGCTGGGGCGCCTTGTCCTTGACGATGAACCAGTAAACACCGAGTCCGAGCACGACGACGAATATGATCGCGATTACAGCGGCGCGAAAGACCAGCGGCCAGCGACCTACGTCATTGACGTCAAGGGATTGCAGTTCTTCTAACAGATTCATTCCGCACCCCCTTCGTCATCGTCTACGCGTCGCTGCTTAACATAGACGACAAATTCAGCCTGGCGCGACGCGCCCGCCTGCGTGGTCTCGACGCGTTCAACCTCTGGATCGGTCAACCACTCCGACGCATCGACCTGTCGCATAAGCGCAGAGACGCGTGTGCTTGACTGGGCGACGCCACGAATCTCGACACGCGAGCCGGATTGTTTGACGCCGGTAAGATAAACGCCCTCGGGCAGTTTGCGAGCAAGCTCGTCAAACAGGTGCACTATTTCCGGGCGGCTCTTTTGCAGCTGTTCAATGATTTCCATGCGCGCGAGAAGTCGTTCCTTCTGTCGCTCAAGACCGTCAATCTCGGTAATGCTCTTTTCGAGTTCGGTAATCTCGTTCGTCAGACGCAGATTACGGGCCGCCTGATTGTCAATCATCTGCGAGTAGAAAAATATCGTGCCCACTACGACGGCAATCGCGGCGACAACGGCACCCGCGGCAGCGACGCCGAAATCCCGCTGTCGCTTCTTACGCTCTTCTTCGCGCCAGGGGAGTAGATTAATACGTGGCATATTAGTCGAAGCTCCTCAGTGCAAGTCCGCAGGCAGTGAGCAGGGCCGTCGCGTCTTTGTGTACGCCCTGTGATTTCGCTTTGGATGAGATCTTCATCTGGCCCAGCGGGTCGCCAACCTCGGTCGGAATCCCGACCCGACTGGAAATAACGTCCGCGATCCCGGGAATGTTGGCGCAGCCGCCGCAGACGAGCACCATATCGGGCTGTTCGCGGCCCCCTCCCGAGGCGAGGTAAAACTGCAAGGAGCGACTGACCTGTTGTGTCATGTCGTCAATAAACGGTTCGAGCACTTCCGGCTGGTAATTCGATGGCAGGCCGCCCTGCTTTTTCGCCCTGCCCGCATCTTCCACCGACAGACCGTAAGTACGCATGATTTCCTCGGTCAGCTGCTGGCCGCCGAAGTTGAAGTCGCGCGTGTACACAACCTTGAGATCCTGCAACACGCTGAACGTCGTGCTACTGGCGCCGATGTCCACGACAGCGACCGACTGACCCATCCCGCCATCGGGCATCTGATGGCTCAACAACGCACAGGCGTTTTCGAGCGCGAAGGCCTCGACGTCGACGACCTGTGTTTCAAGCCCCGCCGCGCTGACCGCTGCCTGACGCTGCTCGACATTCTCGGTGCGCGACGCAACGAGTAAAACGTCCATCAGTTCCGGATCCTTCTCGTTCTGGCCGATGATTTCGTAGTCGAAACTGACCTCTTCCATCGGGAACGGGATGTACTGATCCGCCTGAATTTCCACCTGCCCTTCGAGGTCTCTTTCAGAGAGGCTCGACGGCATCTGGATGATTTTGGTAATGGCTGCATCGCCGCTGATAGCGACGGCCACGTCGGTTGCCTTGGCGCCAGCACGCTTAACGGCGCGGCGAATCGCTTCGCCGACGGCTTTCGCATCGACGATGGCTTTTTCGCTAACGGAGTTTGGCGGCGTGGGTTCTGCTGAGTAAGACTCGACCCGATAGCGCTTTCCGCTCTGCGTGAGTTCTATCAGCTTGACCGACGAGGTCGTTATATCGAGGCCCAGCAATGGCTGTGATTTATTGCCGAAAAGCACGTATTTTTCCTTCTAAGTCGGTAAGTTGCGCGTCAAACATCAGTCGGACCTGAGCAAATCAATTTAACTATATATCAATAAAATGTTAATTAAAACGTGACTTTGCTCACGATCCACATATCCTCATCTTACTGGTCAGCGCCGCCGTGTTCCGTGACCCAGTACCGCATGCCGCCAAGACATCTTATTGCAGCAGGAAGCCATGGCCGTCTATCATCTTCGCCCTCGTTGCCGCGGCCGAGCCCGTTGCCCGATGAAAGCCACAATCCCCGCACCACCCTGGCATTACACTAACCATTAATAAGGTGACTGTGAGCCCTGATAAAAGGGCTCTTTCCGCCTGAAACGCCAACAACTATGCAGAAAGCAACAGAATCCAACAAGAATGCCGGTCACAGATCGTTACTCCGGGTACTACGCGGCCTGGTGTTGTTGCTCGGGCTGGGCGCCAGCCTGGCGCTCGCCGGCACGGCCGCCGTCGTTGGCGCTTACTATTATGTCGTGCCCGGGCTGCCGGCTGCGGAAACGATTCGTGACATACCGCTGCAGATTCCGCTCAGAATCTACAGCCGGGACGGCTACCTGATTTCCGAAATCGGGGAGCGCCGGCGCTTGCTGATTACTTACGAGGACCTCCCGCAACATGTCGTGCACGCGTTTATCGCGGCGGAGGACCGGCGTTTTTTCGAACATCCGGGTGTCGACTACCAGGGTATTACCCGTGCGTTTGCGCGCCTGGTCAAAAGCGGCGAGATCAGCGGGGGTGGCAGTACGCTGACCCAGCAGCTCGCTCGCGACTACTTTTTGACGCGCGAACAGCTGTTCTCGCGCAAGTTGCGTGAAGCCTTCCTTGCTTACAAGATCGAGCAGGAGTTCACAAAGGAGCAGATCATGGCGCTGTTCCTTAACAAGATGTTTTTTGGCCAGCGCGCCTATGGCGTCGCCGCGGCAGCCCAGGTCTACTTCAACAAGGAGCTGCAGGACGTCAACGAGGCGGAGGCCGCAACCCTGGCCGGCGTGTTGCCGGCACCGTCACGTTACAACCCGGTATACAGCGTCGCCAACGCGATGATGCGCCGCGGCTATGTCCTCGATCGCATGCGTGATCTCGGTTACATCGATCAGGCGACATTCGACGCGGCGATGGCGTATCCAATGGAGTCGAGTCTGTACGGCGCAGCGGTCGAACTGAACGCGCCGTACGTGGCAGAAATGGTGCGCAGTGAAATGCTCAAGCGCTATGGGGAGGAGACTTACACAGCCGGTTACCAGGTCGTTACCTCGCTGGACGCGCGCCTGCAGCGTGCGTCCAATTATGCGCTGCGCAATGGCCTCCTGGAATTCACGCGACGACGCGGCTACCGCGGCGCCATCATGAATGTGAACCTCGACGAGGCGCTACTCGGTCAGCCGTTCGAGGAGTGGCCTGCTGAAATTCGTGAGACGCTCGATCAATACGCACCCGGCGGCCTGTCGGTCGCGCTGGTGACCAAGGTTGGCACCAGGACTGCATCGATAACGTTACGTGGCGGTGTTGTCGCGAGATTGCCGTGGGCGGGCATCAGCTGGGCCAAGCCCTTTATCGACCGCACTACCACCGGGCCTGAGCCTGAAAATGTTACCGACGTGCTGTCGGTCGGCGACGTAATCTATGTGATGCCGACGACGGGCAACCGCTGGTCCCTTGCACAGGTACCCGAAGCGCAAGGCGCAGTGGTTGCGATCGATCCATACGATGGTGCGATCGGCGCGTTAACCGGCGGCTTTGATTTTACGATCAGCAAGTTCAACCGGGCCCGTCAGGCGTACCGGCAACCCGGCTCATCATTCAAACCCTTCATTTATTCCGCGGCGCTGGAACACGGCAACACGCCAGCCACCGTTGTGCTGGACGCGCCCGTCGTCATCAATTCCTCGGAACTCGAGGCCGTCTGGCGGCCGATTAACTACAGTGGCCGCTTTTACGGGCCGACACGGATGCGCGAGGCGCTGGTGCGCTCGATGAACCTGGTGTCCGTTCGCCTGCTGCTGTTCAACACCGGCGTAGGCAACGCCATTCGCCATATCTCGAAATTCGGTTTCGGTGACGCGGCGCTGCCGTTTAACGGCTCGCTGGCGCTCGGTGCCGGGGCTGCCTCACCGCTCGACATGGCGCAGGGTTATGCGACCATCGCAAACGGCGGTCATGCCGTGAAACCCTACCTGATTGATGCGATCTATTCGGCGGAAGGCGACACCCTGTACCGGAGCGAGCCCGCCGTGGTCTGTGACGCGTGCGCGCCCGCTGACGATGGGTCTCAGAGAGCGGCGCGGCGGCGCGCCAGCATGTCGCTCGAAGAGATGGCCGACGTCGCTCTCGATTACCGGCCTGATGCGAGTACGTCACCGGGGCTTTATGAGGATACGAATGTTGCGCCGCAAGTGATTAGCCCGCAGAACGCCTTTCTCGTCCAGGACATGATGCGCGACGTCGTCCGGCGCGGCACCGGTCGCCGCGCCATGGTGCTGGGACGCAATGATCTGTCCGGTAAGACCGGCACGTCGAATGACCGTCGCGACGCGTGGTTTGGCGGCTTCAACTCGGACCTGGCAAGTATCGTCTGGGTGGGTTACGACGACGACCGGCCGCTGGGTCCCGGTGAAGAGGGCTCCCGGACGGCTCTGCCTATCTGGATCGACTTCGCCCGCTTCGCCTTCGAGGGCGTTGAAGAGAACCCGATGCCGATGCCGGACGGAATCGTCTCCGTCCTGATCGATCGGGACAGCGGCTGCCCGGCGCGCGCCGGCCAGCGCGACGTCATCTTCGAGGTCTTCGAGGCAGGCAACGTCCCGGATTGCGAGGTTGTCGACGAGTTGCCCGACATCTTTAACGACGCGTCGGGAATTGATGCGCCGGACGACGAAACGGCTGACGACGCCGCGGAGCCGCTGTTCTGACGTCATGGGCAAGGGGCGCAGCAACAACAACGAACGAGCGCGGCAGCTCCTGGCACAGGAAGCGGCCAGGATCATCGTCGACCATGGCGTTCGCGATTTCGGCCTCGCGAAACGAAAAGCGGCGGATCGTCTTGGCATCGTCGGTCGTGGCGCACTTCCCGGGAACAGCGAAATTGAAGCGGCCGTCGCGCAGCACCTCGAAATCTTCGGCGGCGAGTCGCATGCCGATCAGCTCAGGCTGATGCGGGTTGCCGCATTGTCCGCGATGGAGTTACTGACGTCGTTCACGCCGCGGCTGGTCGGCCCGGTGCTGATTGGAACCGCCGACGAGAATTCAGCCGTGAACCTGCACGTGTTTGCCGACAGCGCCGAGGTCGTCGCGATGGAACTCGCGGACATCGGGATCAACTACCGGCCCTATGAGCGGCGCCTGAAAAGCCGCCGCGGCCAGGTCGAAACGTATGCGGGCTTCGAGTTTCATCACAGCCACAACGCGATTCAGGCAACCGTCTTCCCCATCGACGGTATTCGCCAGGCACCGATCAGCCCGGTCGATGGCAAGCCGATGCGCCGCGTCGACTCCGACGGCGTCCAGCAGCTCCTCGAACACGTCTGACCCGGGCAGGCGCACGAGAAATTCTTTGGCAGGACATAAAGCGAGCGCCACCTTGGTTCCGCTTGAAGAAAGCGAGACAGTCCGCCAAAGAATTTGTCGGGTGACTGTCCGGGTGACGCGGCCGGCTTACCGAGGCTAGCGCTTCTCCACCGAAACGTAATCCCGCATGGCCGGACCGTTATACAGCTGCCGCGGCCGCGCAATCTTGGTGGTCGGGTCCGAGATCATCTCGCGCCAATGCGCCGTCCAGCCAACGGAACGACCCAGTGCGAACATGACCGTAAACATCGACGTCGGAATGCCCAGCGCCTTGTAAATGATGCCGGAGTAGAAATCGACGTTCGGGTAGAGATTCTTCTCGATGAAGTACTCGTCTTTCAGCGCCACCTGTTCAAGCTCGCGGGCGAGGTCAAACAGCGGTGTGTCTTTCCGGTCAAGCTTGTCGAGCACCTTGTAGCACATGTCTCTGATGATCGTGGCGCGTGGGTCAAAGTTCTTGTAAACACGATGCCCGAAGCCCATCAGCCTGAACGGGTCATTTTTGTCTTTCGCCTTGTCAACGAACTTGCCGATCTGACTCGTATCGCCAATTTGCTCGAGCATTGTCAGCACAGCCTCGTTCGCCCCGCCATGCGCCGGCCCCCACAGGGCCGAAATGCCGGCGGCAATCGCCGAATAGGGATTGGCGCCTGAGCTGCCAGCCATCCTGACCGTCGACGTCGAACAGTTCTGTTCATGGTCAGCGTGCAGAATGAACAGCAGGTCGAGGGCCTCGGCGGCAACCTGGTCAATTTCGTAAGGCTCCGCCGGCACGGCAAACAGCATGTGCAGCAGGTTTTCTGCGAAATTCAGGTCGTTGCGCGGATAAATAAACGGTTGGCCAATATTCAGCTTGTATGCGGCTGCCGCGATCGTCGGCAGTTTGGCGAGAATGCGATGTGCAAAGATATCGCGATGTTCGGAGTTCGAGGCATCCATCTCGTTGTGGTAATACGCGGACATGGAGCCGACCACGGCGGACAACATGGCCATCGGATGCGCGTCGTAGCGGAAGCCCTTGAAGAAGTTGAGCATGCCCTCGTTGAGCATCGTGTGCGTGCGGATCGTGTTGTCGAAGTGCTCGAGCTCTGCCTTCGTCGGCAAATCGCCATGCAGTAACAGGTAAGACACTTCGATGAAGTTGGAGCTCTCGGCGAGTTGTTCCACCGGGTAGCCGCGGTACATGAGGACGCCTTTTTCGCCGTCGATAAACGTGATGTCGGACTCACAGCTACCGGTAGCCACGAAGCCCGGGTCGTAGGTAAAGACACCCTTCGTCTTGTACAGTTTTGCGATATCAATGACGTTCGGGCCGGTCGTGCCCACGCGAACGGGCAATTCCATTTCGGCGCCGTCGGGGCCTATAAGACGGAAGGCTTGCTGACTCATGGTGCTCCTCTTCTTTTTTTTTCTATCAAGCAGGCAAGCATAGCAAAGCCTCCCCTTAAGGGGAGTCGTGGAATGACGCAATGTACGGGCCAGAAGGCCCGGGCGACAAAGCCCTGTGCTTAGCTGTTGATTCCGTACTTGCGACGGAATTTGTCAACTCGACCGCCGGTATCGACGATCTTTTGCTTGCCGGTGTAAAAAGGATGACACGAGGAACACACTTCAATAAGGAGATCCTCGCCGAGCGTGGAACGCGTCGTGAATTCGTTGCCACAACTACAAGTCACCTTGATGTCAGTGTAATTGGGATGAATGTCGGCTTTCATGGTGGCTCTCCGGAGCGCGCTACTGCGTAAAAAGGGCGCGTAGGATATAGCGAAGCCGCTACCTCCGCAAGCCCGGCCATTTTATCCACAGAAGCTGTGGATAAGTCTGTGGAAGGATTTTGAGTCGATGCGCTAACGTGCGGATTTACAAGAACGCGCGTCAATATGACTATTTTGTGTCCACTTTATTAAAGTTATATAAAACAATAAGTTATAGCCTATTTGAAATACTCGAAATGAAATCGTAGCACTCTCACGCTGCAAATATAGGCGAGCTTCGCTCGTGTGCATAAATCGCGGCGGCCGGATTTGGCGGTCGCGCTACCCCGTTTGCCATAAAACCGCTCTCGCCCGAATCCATCTGCGCGCCGTCTCAGGCTGCGTCGGGCAGGAAACTCGCCTGCAGATCGTTTAGAAATCGTCTGCCGAGATCCGTTGGCCGCCAGCGTGCGTCGGCATCGCGCGCAATCAGGCCCTCTTCGCGTGCCGGCCGCATGGCCTGTTCGAGATAACCGGCATCGAGGCTCGTGCGGGCCATAAACAGCGCTTCGTCGAAACCATCGTTCAGTCGCAACGCATTGAGCATGAACTCAAAAAGTAGCTCGCCGCCGGCCACCCGGGTCATGGGTACGCCGACCTCACCCGCCTCCATGGACAGCATGTACTGCTGCGGGTTGGCCGGTTTGCGATAGCGATGAACGCCGGTCTCGGTAGTCAGTTTGCCGTGTGCACCGGCACCCGCCGCCAGGTAGTCTCCGAACGTCCAGTAATTGATGTTATGCCGACAGACTTTCGCGTCCCGCGCAAAGGCAGACACTTCGTATTGCTGATAGCCCGCATCGGCAAGCAGGCGCGCGCCGTGTTCCTGGATTTCATAGGCCGTGTCATCCGCCGGCAGATCCTTTGGCGGGCGCGCGAAGAACACCGTGTTCGGCTCGAGGGTCAACTGGTACCACGATATGTGTGGCGGCTCGAGCGCGATGACCGCGCTCACGTCATCGAGCGCTTGCCGCACGCTCTGGCCCGGAAGGCCGTGCATCAGGTCGATGTTGAAACTCTCGAACCCGGCCGTCCGGCATGCCTCTGCCACCCGGATAACGTCCTCGCTACTGTGGATACGACCCAGCCGCGCAAGCGCTGAGTTGCTGAGGCTCTGGGCACCAAGGGACAACCGCGTGACGCCCGCCTCGCGATACTCCGCAGGAGACGCGCACTCGACGGTGCCGGGATTGGCCTCCATCGTCACCTCGGCCGCGTCGGCAACCTGGAACAGTGCATGCACTCCGCGCAGCAATCGCGCGATCTCTTGCGGCGCAAACAGGCTGGGTGTCCCGCCGCCCAGAAACACGGTCTCGACCAGGCGGCCCGCAGCGCGCACCGCTTCGTGCTCGAGGTCCACGAGCAATGCATCGAGGTAGCGCTGCCGTGGCGCATCGGCGCCGGCGGTGTGCGAGTTGAAATCGCAGTAAGGACACTTGCGCACGCACCAGGGCAGGTGCACGTACAGCGATAGTGGCGGCCGGGTCACGCGTATTGCTGTTGCAGCCGCTTTACGAGCTCTCGAAGGGCCTGGCCGCGATGGCTGCGCGCGCCTTTCTGTTGCGCCGTCAGTTCCGCCGAGCTGCCGCCACTTTGTGGATCAAGAAATATCGGGTCGTAGCCGAAACCGCCGCTGCCGCGGCGCTCGCGGAGAATTGCGCCGCGCCACACGCCTTCGGCCTGGATAACCTCTGTGCCATCGGCAGAAACGTACGTGGCTACACAGTGAAACGCCGCGCCACGCCGATCGTCATCCACCTCTTCTAGTGCCGCCAGCAACTTGTCGTTATTGGCCTCATCATCTGCATCGGGCCCGGCATAACGGGCGGAATAGACGCCGGGCGCACCGTCCAGCGCATCGACGGCCAGGCCTGAGTCATCGGCGATCGCCGGCAGTCCGGTGGCCGCCACCGCGTGTCGAGCCTTGATCAGGGAGTTCTCGGCGAACGTAGCGCCGGATTCAACCGCGTCACTGACGCCAAATTCGGACTGCGCGACCACCTCGACGCCGAGCCCGTCAAGCAGGCTTTCGAGCTCCTTGATCTTGCCGACGTTACCGCTGGCCAAAACAATTTTCTTCGGCAGTTCGCTCACTTGCCGGCTGCAGCGATTGCCTCGGTCTGCGCGACCAGGATGTCTTCGATGCCCACGCGAGCCAGGCCGATCATGGCGGCAAACTCGTCGTCGGTAAACGCATGCCCCTCGGCGGTACCCTGCACCTCGATAAAGCGTCCGGCCTCGTTCATGACGATATTCATATCCGTCTCGGCCTCCGAGTCTTCCGCGTAATCAAGATCCAGTAACGGCACGCCGCGATAGATGCCGACCGAGACGGCGGCGACCTGCCCGTAGAGCGGGTTTTTCTTCAGCAGGCCCTTTTTGTGCAGGCGGCGCATTGCTATTGCCAGCGCCACGTACGCGCCGCTGATGGCTGCCGTGCGGGTGCCGCCATCCGCCTGTATCACGTCGCAATCCAGCGTAATGGATCTTTCGCCCAGTGCGTCGAGATCGGTCACAGCCCGCAGCGCGCGCCCGATCAGTCGCTGAATCTCAAGCGTTCGCCCGCCCTGCTTGCCGCGCGACGCTTCGCGGCCCGATCGGGTGTGGGTGGACCGCGGCAACATGCCGTACTCGCCGGTTACCCAGCCGCGGCCGCTGTTACGCATCCATGGCGGCACCCGTTCCTCGATGCTCGCCGTGCACAGCACCCGGGTATCGCCGAACGAGGTCAACACGCTACCTTCAGCGTGCTTGGTAAAATCAGGGATGAAGCTGAGCTCGCGCAATTGCGCGGCGTCGCGGCCACTCGGTCGCATGTTGATTCTCCTGGAAAGGGCGGTTTCAGCCGCCGAGCCACCTTACCGCGGCACCGGTTGTATTGTCACTGTGAGGAGAGTTGACGCTTAGTGCCTTGAGGCTCAGCGCTTTCAGGTTCTCGACAAGATTGTCCTCGCCGGGTTTACCAATTTCCGCCATGTCCGCATCGCTCAGTCCCGACCAGAGGCCGTCAGAACAGGCGAGCAGCACATCACCTTTACGGAGCGGTATGCGGCTGGCGATACTCATATCCGGAACCGGCGCGTCGCCGCCTATGCAACATTCGACGAAATTGCGCATCGGGTGATCCCGCGCTTCGTCTTCGGTAATCGCCCCTTCCTGGATCAGTATCTCGACGTGGCTGTGGTCACGAGATCGCAGCTCAACAGCGCCGTCGCGCACCAGGTAATTTCGGCTATCGCCGATATGCGCCCAGAACGCGCCGCCCTCCTGCACCAGGCAAAGTGCGCAGGTGGCGCGCGGCCGAAAGTCCACCGCCAGCTCCTGGCCGATTTCAACGACCTCGTCGTGAGCCTGCGACAGGGCCATGTACAAGAAACCCTGCGGATCGAAGATCGGCATCTTGGCCGCCGTGAAAAGACCTTGCACGACTTTCAGCGCGGTCTCCGCCGCCCGCGCGCCGTCGGAATGACCGCCCATGCCATCAAACACCATCATCAGTACCGCGTCATCAGACACGATGATGGCCGCACGGTCCTGATTGTCCTGGCGATCGCCCAGCGCGGAAACTTTGGCGTATTCAACTTTCATCGGTGTTCTTTCATTGGTATATCACGGGTCGGCA
>Ga0316201_10003671_pt1 | contig 11373 bp, 10 predicted proteins | sample CS6wburrow_MG_FD_204516 | JGI IMG/M metagenome (GOLD analysis project Ga0316201, IMG submission 204516) | Coastal sediment microbial communities from Delaware Bay, Delaware, United States - CS-6 worm burrow | ecosystem: Environmental > Aquatic > Marine > Coastal > Sediment | place: USA... | reverse complement strand
TGTTGGCAGAGCTGCGCAGTTCTTCCATCGCCTGCCGGCCGATGAAATCGCGATCGGCCGGTTCCCAGGCGACGGTCCAGGCAAGCCCCGCTTCGAGCGGAGAAACCGACTCGTCCATGTCCGAACCATACAGGTTCATCGCGGCTTCGAGCCGCAGGGTGTCTCGTGCACCGAGTCCGCAAGGCGCAGCCCCGGCCGCCAGCAGCTTATTCCAGGTGGCGGGCGCACTGGCCGACGGCAGCACGATCTCCCAGCCGTCCTCACCCGTGTAGCCCGTGCGCGCCACGAAGGCGTCGCCCGCCTGCAGGCCATTGAAGGGTTTCAGTGCCAGCGCCGCATCACGCCAGTCTGCGTCTATGCAAGGCGCGGCCAGTGCTCGCGCGTTCGGTCCCTGCACGGCGATCATCGCCAGTTCGGCGCGCTCATCGACCTTGACGTCGAACGGAGCGGCCTGTTGCCTGATCCAGGCGAGGTCCTTTTCGCGCGTCGCCGCATTCACAATCAGCCGGTACTGCGTATCGGCAATGAAATAGATGATCAGATCATCGATGACGCCGCCGGCCGGATTGAGCATGCAGGTATACAGCGCCTTACCGAAGTCCTTGAGCTTGGCGACATCATTGGCGACCAGCCGCTGCAGAAACTCGCGTACCTTGTCACCGCCAAGGTCGACGATCGTCATGTGCGAGACGTCGAAAATGCCGGCATTCTGCCGCACTGCATGGTGTTCTTCTTTTTGCGAGCCGTAGTGCAGCGGCATATCCCAGCCGCCAAAGTCGACGATACGCGCGCCAGCCTCAACGTGATTGTCGTAAAGCGGTGTCTTTAAACCCATGCTTTCAGCTCTTTGTCGTTGTGATGCAAAAAAAAGGGCGGCACGCCGCCAGGCCTGCCGCCCCTCTGTCCTTTGCAACCTGAGAGATCAATGGCCGCCGTGATTCGGCGCAGGCCACATACCCCTTCGGTGGGCCGTCCGGCCACTCTCCAGAGCTGATCAGCGTACTCAGTCCTTCTGCCTGAGCGTTTCCGAGCGTGTTGCGCCTTCGGCGCCTCGATTGAACGAGGTCTCTTCTGGGCACGCTATAGATCAGTGCGCGCAATAATAGCCAAAGGCCGGTCCGGTTGCCAGCCGCGGCGCCGACAGTGACAATGCTCCCGATCCCAGACAAGGAACTCAGCATGAAAAGGCTCAATATCGCGCTGCTCGCCCTGCTCTTCGCTGCCTCGTCCTCGGCCCGCGCCGATGCCGGTACCGATTTCGCGGCGCTCCTCGCTGAACACTGGGAGTGGCAGCTCGCGAACTCGCCGATCATGGCGTCGATGATCGGTGATCATCGCTATAACGACCAGTGGCAGGACCAGGGTCTCGATGCGATTGAAGGTCGCTATGAAGACACGCGGGAGTTCCTGCAGCGTGCGTACGCCATCGATCGCGCTGCACTGTCCGAAGCCGATCAGCTCAACTACGAACTGTTTCGACGCCAGCTTCAGGACGACGTCGACCGACATCGGTTTCGCGGATACCTTTTGCCCTTCTTCCATCGCGGCGGTTTGCAAAACCTCGAGAACGTAACGAATCAGCTGCCCCTCGTGACGACCAGGGACTTCGAAGACTGGCTCGTACGCGTCGGAAAAATCAACGTTGTCGTCGATCAGGAAATCGCACTGGCAGAGGCCGGGCGCAAAGCTGGCATCATGGCACCTCGCGTGCTGATGCAGCGCATACCGCAGCAACTGAAGATGCAGCTTGTCGAGAATCCGGTGGACAGCCCGTTCTACCGGGTGTTCGCCAACCTTCCGGATTCCGTACCGACCGAGGATCAGCAGCGGCTGCGCGCCGCGGCGCTCGAGACGATACAGAAAAAGGTCATGCCGGCTTACAAGAAGCTCGACCGCTACTTCAACGGCAAGTACCTGCCGGCAACGCGCGAGAGTATCGGCCAGTCGGCGCTGCCCGACGGCGACGCCTGGTACGAACACCTGGCCCGTTCGTTCACGACGACTCGTATGACGCCGGATGAGATTCACCGCCTTGGTCTTGAAGAGGTCAAGCGCCTGCGCGGCGAAATGCAGGCAATCATCGATGAGGTAGGCTTCGAAGGCAGCTTCCAGGAATTCCTCGTTTTCCTGCGCACCGACCCGCAGTTCTATTACGACGATCCCGACGATCTGTACGACGCCTATCTCGCGACCTGCAAACGAATTGATCCCGAGCTCGTCAACTTGTTCGGCGTGCTGCCGAGGGTGCCTTACGGCGTCAAGCCCATTCCCGATTCGATTGCTGCGGATACCACCACGGCGTACTACTCCCGGCCCGCCGCCGACGGCAGCCGCGCCGGTATCTACTGGGTGAACCTCTACAAGCCGGAAGTTCGTCCAAAATACGAAATCGAAGTCCTCAGCGTGCACGAGGCCATGCCCGGCCACCACCTGCAGATTGCGCTGCAGCAGGAATTGGGCGACCTGCCAATGTTCCGGCGTTTCCTGGGCTTTACTGCCTTTGTCGAGGGCTGGGGTCTGTACAGCGAGCGCCTCGGATACGATCTCGGGCTGTACAAGGACCCCTACTCACGCTTTGGTCAGCTGACGTATGACATGTGGCGCGCCGTGCGACTCGTCGTGGATACCGGCATCCATTACAAGGGATGGACCCGCCAGCAGGCAATCGACTTCTTCAAGGACAACGCGGCAAAGACCGAGCACGATATCGTCAATGAAATTGACCGCTACATTGCAATGCCCGGCCAAGCGCTCGCCTACAAGATTGGACAACTGAAGATACTGGCGTTGCGCGAGCGGGCCGAAATGCACCTTGGCCGTGACTTTGATATCCGCGCTTTCCACGACGAGCTCCTCGGCGGAGGCGCGCTGCCGCTGGATCTTCTCGAACATCGCATGGACAAGTGGCTTGCGGCAGAAATGCAAAAACGCGCGCAGGTGCGCGATTAGTCGCAGCTTTTATTTCGCCGGAAACTCGCGCCGCGCAACGGCGGCGCGTTCCGCGGGGCTTGCCGAAGCGTCATATAGCGCTTCGATGCGCGCGATGCGCTGCGCAAGCCCGGTGCCGTTCGCGATCTGGATATTGAGTCCGGGCCTTGCGTTCATCTCCAGGATCAGCGGCCCCCGGTCGCGGTCAATGACCATATCGACGCCAAGATAGCCGAGCCCCGTTACATCGTATCCGCGTGCGGATGACTCCAGGATGAAGTTCCAGTGGGGTATCTTCAGCCCGGCAACGTGTGCGCCGGTGTCCGGGTGTTCGTCAACGACCATGTTCTCGTGTACGCCGTTCAGCGTCTCGCCCGTCGCGAGATCAACGCCTGCACCGACCGCGCCCTGGTGCAAATTGGCTTTGCCCTCGGACGCCCGCGTCGGCAGGCGGACCATCGCCATGGCCGGATAACCGCGATACACGACGACGCGTATGTCCGGAACCCCCTGGAAGCTGACCTCGGCAAACGTCGGGTCAAAGTGCACGCAGTATTCAATCAGCGCTTTGTCCGGATTGCCGCTAAGGCTGTACTGACCGCCCACCGTGTTGGAGATGTGATGCAAAATTTCGCCTTCCGAGACGAATATTCCGTTGCTGAGGCGGTAGTTGTCACGCCGCCGCTTGCCGCGGCCGACGACGACGACGATGCCGTCGCCGCCACTGCCACAGGCCGGCTTGATAACGAATGAGTCATGGTCGCGAACAATGTCCGCGAACATTCGCACTTCTCCCTGGTGCTCAATAATGCCGTACAGGTCGGGCACCGCCATGCCCGCCTTGAGGGCGACTTCCTTGGTCAGTGCCTTGTCGTCCACCAATGGGTACAGGCGCCGTGGATTGAGCCGCATGATGTAGTCGCAGTTGCGTTCATTCAGCCCGAGGACACCTTTGCTGCGCAGCTTCTTGGCGGCTGCAAACATCAGTCCGTAATCATCGCTTTGAAGCGCCGCAGTTCCGTCAGGCGATAACCGGTGTAACGACCCGCCAGCAGGACCATCGCAAGGACAAGCAGCAGCAGTTCCGGAAATGTGAAAATGAGGTGCTCGAGCCACGCCATGCCCATGAAAATGTAGGCTGCAACTGCCACGACGAGGCTGCCGAGACCCGCACGCATTGCGTCAGCGGCGCCACGCTCTTCCCAGACGACGGACATGCGTTCAATGGTCATGGCGATGATCACCATTGGAAACAGCGCGACAGAGAGACCCGTTTCGAGGCCCAGTTGATGCGAGGTAAGACTAATGAAGAGCATCAGGATAACGACGACGATAAGCACGGCGCTCAGCCGTGGTACGAGCAGCAGCCGCAGTCGATCGAGCAGGAACCGGATACTGAGTCCGAGCGCGACGAGCGTTGTGAATAATACGACGCCCCAGAGCAGCTTGGTTTCACGAAACGCAAGTGCGATAAGGACGGGCATGAATGTGCCAAATGCATCGATACCGACGAAGTTGCGAAAGAAGACCATGATCAGTGCGCCCACCGGGATCATGAGCAGCACGCTGTACACGGCCTGTGTCTGTATGGGCAGGCTGTACAAAGAGAAGTCGACCGCAAAGGTGCCACTCTTGGCCGCCTGAGTCTCCGCGATCGCCACGGCATCCAGGTGATTTTCCTGGATCGCGAAGCTTACTTCGACATTACTGCCACCCTCCACGTTCACAAGTTGCTCGTTGCCGCGCCACCAGACCAGGAAGCGTTCGGGCAGGCGCTCTTCTCCTGTCACGGGATTGAAGTACAGCCAGCGGTCGCCGTCGTGCACCTCGAGCCACGAAACCAGCGAAGCGCTGCGCTGGCGCCCGGAAAGCGGAAACCCGCGCACCATACGCGCGGGAATACGCGCCGCGGCCAGCACCGTCGTCACAACTGCGACAAAATCGGCGCTCGATCGCACACCGGCCATCAGGAGTTCGACGTTCGGGTCCGGCGACGGGTCGTTAACGCGTCGTAACAGCTCGGTCGTGAATGACGCGGTATCAGCCGATTGATCGCGCACGTCCGACACGAGTACATCGACGGCCGTTTTAAGAGGTTCGTTGATTACGGGCAGTGGCGGAAACGGCGGCGTTGTATCAGTCTGATCGACGGAGTCGTCTTCGTAAACCGATATTCGGTAGTAGATCGTTTGTTCGCCATCGGCGCGGCGAATCGCCCATTGCGCCTGTCGACCGCCACTACCGTAATTCAGGCTGAAGCCATAACCGCGCGACACCGAGTTTTCATTGAGCATTCGAAAGCCGGGTGTGAGCGTCGGCACGTGAAGCTGCACTTTGATCGACCCGGGTCCGCTGTCGAAACTGACCGCCGCCTCAATGGTCCAGACCGGGGTCTCCTGGTTCTCGCTCACCGGGAAGCCCAGCACCTGCCACTTGTAGAAAAAGACTGACAATCCGATGACCGTCAGTAATGCCGCGAGCATGTAGACATAGCGCTGGTTCATGTTTCCCCTTTCTGCGGCGTCAGCGGACGCCGAGCGCGACCTTGACGGCGCGTTCTCGTATCGGGCCGCTGCGATTGAAAATCCGCATTCCGGCCGATCGCAGTTCTGCGACCAGGCGTGAGTCTGTCGCAAACAGGCGATTCAGGCCAGTCATCAAATGCAGCATGGAGGCATTCGCGCCCTTTCGAGCGCGCTCATAGCGCCGCAATACGGGCTTATCACCCGGGTGCAGACCCTGCTGTAACGCCGCGTCCAGGACGGCTGCAAGTTCGGCGGCATCCTGCAGCCCGAGATTCGCGCCCTGGCCGGCCAGCGGATGAATCGCGTGGGCCGCGTCGCCGATCAGCGCAATGCCCGGCAGGACGTATCGCGCCGCGTGCTGTGCGCCGAGCGGAAACGCGCCGCGCGGGCCCGCCGCCTCGAGTGCGCCCAGCACACGATCAGATGCGTCCGTAAGCATCGTGCCAAGCGCATCGTCAGATGCATCGAGTGCGCGCTTTGCCCGGTCCGGTGTCGTGGACCAGACCACGGAGACGCGCCCGTCTGCCAGCGGCAGGATGCCGAGCGGGCCATCGCGCAGAAATCGTTGCCAGGCCGTCGCCTCGTGTTCGCGCTCAGGGCGAAGATGCGCGACGAATGCGGTCTGATGGTACGGCCATTGCCTGGTTTCGATTGCGACCGCGCGACGCACGAATGAGCGCGCGCCGTCGGCACCAACGACAAGATCGGCGACCCGGCTTTCGCCGCCCTGTAACTCGACCTTGTATTGCTGTCCGGACTGTTCGAGCGAGCGCATCGGACTCGCAAACCGCAGTTCGACATTCGTGGCATCGAGCCGGCGGAGCAGCGCATCCCGCAGCACAATATTTTCGACAATAAAGCCGAGCTGCGGCACCGCGAATTCGGCCGCATCAAATCGCAGGGCTGCGGCGCCGTCCGGCGCGTCGTTCTCATCCCAGACGCGCATGCATTCATAGGGGCTCAGTCGCGACCTGCTGATCAACGGCCAAGCACCAATCGACTCGAGCAGTTGCGCCGAGCCACTGGCGATGGCTGAAACCCGCAGCGATAGTTCGTCATCTGCAGAAAAATCAGGGCGAGCCGCTGCATCCAGCAATGTTATGCCGAGCGATGCCCCGTGTTGACTTTGCGCAAGCAGTGCCGCAAGCGTCAGCCCCGCCAGGCCGCCGCCGACAATAACGACTTCGTAATGCGGCTTCACTTGAGCGGTACGCCGCGCGACAGTCGCGGCAGATTGCCCGCAAGACCCATCGTGTGTTTCGCAAAAACCGATCGAACGCCGGGAACCAGGTCAAACCCGAGCATGCCCAGGTTGCGCAACGCTCGAAATGACCGGCGTGAACTGCCGAACAGACGAACAAGGCTGTCCGTGAATCGCACCAGCTTGTTCTGATCGCTGCGACGCCAGCGTGCGTAGCGCTCCAGCAGCTGTTCGTTGCCTGGATCGAATTCGTTCGATGCGGCGCAGCTATCAGCAATGCAGTCGCACAATGCGGCAACATCACGCATGCCCAAATTGAAGCCCTGGGCAGAAACTGGATGCAATCCATGGGCCGCGTTGCCAATCAGCACACTTCGCGTTGCGGTCAGACGCAGCGCCTTGCTGAGCGCCAGCGGATAGGAGGCGCGTTTGCCAATTTCCGAAAAAGCACCGAGCCGGTAACCAAACTCCTGCTGCAGTTCGCGCAGGAAGCTCTCATCATCGAGCGCCAGCACACGTTCCGCGTCGTCCTCGGAGACCGCCCAGATAAACCCGGCCCGATCACCGGCAACCGGCAGCACGGCGAGCGGGCCCTGGGGCGTGAACCGCTCAAATGCCCGGTTGTCCAGCTTGTTTTCCGTCAACAGGTTACCGATCACGGCGCGCTGGCCGTACTCCCGCTTTTGCGCCGAGATGCCCATCATCTCGCGTACCGTGGAGTTGGCGCCGTCGGCTGCAACGAGCAGCTTGCTGTGCAGAGTAATTCGCTCGCCCTTACCGGGCACAACGACGGCCCGTGCCTCGTCTTCAGCCAGCTGGATATCGACAATGCGCGCGGGGCATATTACGTCCACGCCCTCGACCGCCCGTACGGCAGACTGCAACACGCCGCCGAGCACACGGTTTATGACGACGTAGCCGAGCGCTTCCACGCCCTGCTCGTCGGCATCGATGTGCGAAAAACCGAAACGACCCTGGTCAGATACGTGGATGCTGCGAATAGGCGTCGATGCAGCAACGACCTCGTCCCACAAACCCATTGCTTCGAACATGCGCTGTGTGCTGCGAGACAGCGCGGTGGAACGATCATCGAAACTGGGCTGCGCGCTTGCTTTGCGCGCAACAGCCTCCACGACGGCGACGCGCAGACCGAGTGGCGCGAGCGCCAGCGCGAGGCAGGTACCGATCATGCCGCCGCCGGCAATCACAATGTCGTAGTGATCCTTGTGACCGGTCGTGCTCATGAAGCTTGCATCAACGCCTCGATGTCATCGGGGTCCTTTGCCAGGCCCTTGCTCAACACATCGGGACCTCTGGCTGTCACGGCGACGTCGTCCTCGATGCGAATCCCGATATTGCGGAATTTCTTGGGCACGCTTCTCTTGCCGTGAATATAGATGCCTGGCTCAACCGTCGTCACCATGCCTGTTTCCAGCACGCGCCACTCGTCACCCACCTTGTAATCGCCTACGTCGTGCACATCCATGCCGATCCAGTGGCCTGTTCGGTGCATGTAGTACTGCCGATAGGCACCGTCCTTGATGAGTTTCGGCAGCTTGCCGTCGAGCAAGCCGAGCTTGCGCAGTCCCTTGGTGATGATCTTGACTGCCGCATCGTGAGGGTCATTCCAGTGGTTACCCTTGACCGTCTTGGCTATGGCCGCCAGCTGCGCTTCGTAGACGATTTCATAAACCGCACGCTGCTCCGGGCTGAAACGCCCGTTGACAGGAAACGTCCGGGTGATGTCCGATGCGTAGTAGTCGAGCTCACAGCCCGCATCGATCAACAGCAGGTCCCCATCCCTGAGTTCGGCTTTGTTCTCGACGTAGTGCAGGGTACAGGCATTGGCGCCACCGCCGACAATGGGACTGTATGAGACCCAGGCATCGTTACGCCGAAATTCATGGCGAAACTCCGCCTCGACTTCGTATTCGAATAGTCCAGGCCGCGTCATCTGCATCGCGCGCTTGTGGGCATGCACGGCCACTTTGGCAGACTTCCGCATCGCCGCAATCTCGCCACGACTCTTATAAAGGCGCATGTCGTGCAGAAGATGATCCAGCGCCACGAACTCCTGCGGGGTATGCAAACCGCGTGACAAGCCCGAACGCAAGGAGTTGACCCAGTCCGCAATGCGCGAATCGAAGTCCGCATACATTCCCATCGTATAAAACACCCGGCTGCAGGACTCGATTATGCCGGGCAGAATGTCATCGATATCGTCGATGGGAAATGCATCATCAGCACCGTAGTCGCCGATCGCGCCAACCGGTCCTGCCCTCGAGCCATCCCATTGTTCCTTGTCCGGATTCCGGTCACGGCAGAACAGCAGAAACTCTCCGCTATCACGGCCTGGAACCAGCACCGCAACGGCTTCCGGCTCGGCGAAACCGGTCAGGTAGTAGAAGTCGCTGTCCTGTCGATAACGGTACTCGACGTCGCGACTTCGCGTCCTGACCGGCGCCGCTGGGAGAATGGCGATACCGCCGGCGCCGACCATACGCGCCAGCTGCTTGCGGCGGCGTTCAAATTCCTTCATATCCATTTGGCACTGCGCTCGTTTTGTTTTCGGCGAGCCGTATTCTACGCGGCTTGCGACCCTTAATGCAGGGTGTCGCGGCCGCTCTGCGGCAAAGAATCAGCGCTGTTGCGAAGCTCAGAGAGTTCCTCATAGGTCAACTGGGCTGCGACCCGCAGGTACTCGACCAGCTCCGTGTAGGCGGCCTCGTTGGTTTCCTGGTCACTGCTGTCGTCGAACTCGGCCCGCGTAATTTGCAGCATGTCTCGAATAATATCGGCCAGCGGCTCGGCCGCGAGCCGTTCTCGCAGGGCATCACCGTGCTTGGCCGAAACCAGGCCGTGCAGGAAGCCCTCGCACCAGTGCGCCATGGCAGTGGTTCTCTCAGCCGCATCGTTTTCGTCATCCGGTAACAATGGCGCAAATTCAGACAGGCGCTGTGACAGCTGCCAGAAGGTCGCCTGGTAGAGCGTGTCGAGCATCTTTTGGCATTCCGAACGCAGGGCGTCCGACTCGTCGGTTCCTTCCAGTACCTGGGTCAACCATTCCGGTCCCGCCGCAACACCGGCAACGGCCAGCCGACCCGTCAGGAGACCGTGAGTTTGCGCAGCATCCCAGCTTGCGCCACATCGTTTGAGCGCATCATCAAGCCGGTCATGATCGACTTTTTCATCCATTCGGCTGCCAACCTTCTCAATTCTTCCAGACCCTTATGATCCCATGGACTGTTTCTCAGGGCCATGCCACCATCATTCGATGTACGGAGATCATTGATTCTCCCGGGTGGCCTGACTATATTCTCACTATGACAGAAAGCATCAGCTCGACCTTCGAACACGAACTCAAGCGGCTGGAAAAACGCGTCGATGCACTAGTGCGTGTTTGTGACCGCTTGCAGGACGAAAATCGTTCGCTCAAGCAGCGTCAGGATGTGCTGACCTCGGAGCGCGCAAATCTCCTGCAAAAGAACGAGCAGGTTCGCGCGCGGGTCGAAGCTATGATTGGCCGACTCAAGGCGATGGAGCAGAGTTCTTGATTTCGTCGCAACACAGGCAGATGGAGCACGCCGCATGACCGATCAATTCGCCCAGGTAAGCGTCCGTATTCTCGACAAGGAATACCAGGTTGCATGTCCGCTCGAAGAACGTACGGACTTGCTCGACTCTGCTGAAATACTGAACGAAAAAATGCGCGAAATCCGCGACAGCGGCAGGATCGTTGGACTGGACCGCATTGCCGTGATGGCCGCTCTTAATATGGCTAATGACCTGATGCACGCGCAAGCACGCGATCAAGAACTGGAAGGCGGCATTAGTCAACGGCTTAAACTGATTTCTGATCGCGTCGACCATGCTCTGAACGATTCGCAACAACTCGATCTATAAAGCGTGGCTGGCGATGAAGTTAACAACTGAATTGGCGCCTCCTGCAGTGTTCGATACCGGCCTGGATACCTTTCGACCCTAAATTTTTACCTCGGGGTCGTGTACTGTCGGCATCATGTGTGCAGAACCGTTTCGGCGGTAAGCCTGTTGAAGCCACGGCTGACCCCACCTGTTGCTCCGGTTCGAGAGCGAAGGTTTGTAACGGCACAGGCGGGAGGCGCCTCCTTATGAAAGATCTCCGCGCAAAAGCGTTGCGCGCCCGTCGCCAAATGCACCCTGATGCGCGCCGTAGCGCATCCGCGAAAATCTGCCAGCGCCTAATACATTCCCGCGAATTTACATCGAGTTGTTTCGTCGGCTGCTTCCTGCCGATGGATGACGAGGTCGATACGCGCGACATCATCGAACGGGCCTGGCGCGCAAATAAGCGCATTTTCGTCCCGGTTTTGCGCGCCGGGTACAAAATGTCGTTTCAGGAAATTCGTCCGGAATCGACGCTCGAACAAAACTGGTTCGGAATCTGGGAGCCGGCGAGCGGCGATTTTATTTCTCCACGCAATCTGGACATCGTCGTTACGCCGACCGTTGCCTACGACCTGAAAAACAATCGTATAGGTATGGGCAGCGGTTATTACGACCGCTGCTTTTCATTTTTGCGACACCGACAGCACTGGTTCCGGCCGAAACTTGTCGGCGTCGCCTTCGAGTGCCAAAAAGTCGAGAAAATAACGCCAAATGCTTGGGATATACGGCTTTATCGCCTTATTAGCGACGCTCCGCTGCCGCCCGATTCATCAGCTTAGTTCGTTTTACGCG
>Ga0316201_10003670_pt1 | contig 11373 bp, 12 predicted proteins | sample CS6wburrow_MG_FD_204516 | JGI IMG/M metagenome (GOLD analysis project Ga0316201, IMG submission 204516) | Coastal sediment microbial communities from Delaware Bay, Delaware, United States - CS-6 worm burrow | ecosystem: Environmental > Aquatic > Marine > Coastal > Sediment | place: USA... | reverse complement strand
CTGCTGTACAACACTCATCGTAATCACTAACCTGCCGGACATGGATTGAATTTGTTTCCATACAGTTTACCTGTCAGTCAGAATTCTGTTTATTTGTTTTACCCGGACAACCATCATCAGATACGATGATGTATATACTTCTCCACTCAATCTATCAGCTTCTTAAATACCATCATAATTTCAGCACGCGTTTTTGTGCTTTCTTTTTCCAGCACTTTTGTGCTCTGCTCAATATGGACCAGCTCCAGGTTGTCTTCATTGCTGGAAGCATTAACGTACCTTGAAATATTGAGGTTAAATTTATTCTCGACAATTTCTTCCGCACTGGCCAGGTATGAGAAATTTTTAACAGTTTCTCGCTCGACAACCGTTGTACATATTTGCTCAATCAGATCGCGTTCGTCATTTCGTGAGCCTGCTTGATGCGCTGCTTTCTGGTTTGCATCAATAAAAAGTACGTCTCTAATGCTCTCATTCGCACCACCTTTTTCTCTCGAGCGGTCGAATACCAGCGCGGCTACTGGCAACCCCCCGGCTGGAAATATCTGGCTCGGCAAACCAATGACAGCAACCAGGCTATTTTCTTCTATAAGTTTTTTGCGTATCCGCGCCTCGGCGCCGCCGCGGAATAAGACACCATGAGGCACTATAATAACAATGCGTCCATTCTTTTCTTCAGCTGTCTCAATCATGTGACATATCATCGCGTATTCCACCTTGCTTGTCGGCAGAGCACCACGCCAGAACCTGCGATATATATCGTTTTCTGTTTCTAGCTGTCCCCATTCGCCATTCGTCGAAGGCAGATAACCCATCACTACATCAAATTTCATCAGCTGGTCATTTTCTACCAGGGCGGGGCTTGTCAGAGCATTACAATTTTCAATTCGAGCACAGTCCAGCCCGTGCATATACATATTAATACGTGCTATATCACCGTTACTGCTGCTTAATTCCATTCCATACAGGGCTATATCTGCACAGCCTGTTTTTTGAGCTGCCTGGATCAAAAGATTTCCTTCTCCACATACAGGATCACATAACTTTTCACCTGAACGCGGCTGTACAAGTTTTATCACCAGGCTGGCTGCTGAATGCGAAATTTGTCCCACCTCTGCTTTTTTGTCCAGTTCATAAGCAAAACATTCATTTATGAACCGACATATATTTGCTATAGCACTCGCCGGCAAATTTGACGGCTTCATGTCAAACACTGGCCTGTTCATGTCTTCAAGCAACTGTCTTAAACGCCGATTTCGCTCTCCACTTCTGCCCAGATGTGCCTGAGAGCAAAAATCTATTTCTCGGAACACACCGCCAAGCTTGTGTTTATTCGCCTCTTCAAGTGCCTTTAAAACCCTGTTTATCCGCTCGCATATGTCACTCGCATTACGCAATTCAAACAGGCTGTAGAAATCCGCATTGTGTCTATTGATTACTGCGCCGCTTCGACTGTCTACTGCCTCTATAACGGGTATCACAAAGCGTTCCCGCGCAAGTCGGCGTTTTGTGCGCTCACTGTTCTGGCCATATTTTATTTCGTATTGATACTCATGGTCCTTCCATACATCTGACATATATTTTAATAGAAACATTACCAGCATATAATTTCTGCACATCAGTGCATCCATGCCATTACGGAAGGAATTACATGCTGCCCACAATGCTGTATTAATCTCTACTCGGCTATAGTGATTTGTCATTGCGTCCCTGTGTTTAGTGATAATTACCGGATGACAGCTTTTTCATTAGTTCATTGCCTAGCTTGTGATGTAATGTCTGCGCCTGTTGCGTGAGCATAATTTGAATTTCCATTTCCTTCTGCATCAGCTCATCTAGCTTTACAATTTGTCTTTGAACGGTGACAGGCGGCACCGGGATTGAAATAGCTGAAAATTCTATGCGTTGTATAATGGGTGTCGCAGCGCCTGTACGTACTCGCGCAATTTGGGCCTGCGTCATTTGTTGGTTCATACACCACGCCAGGTAACGAGAGCTGATGTCAGTGTTGCGCCGAATTATGTATAAGGTAGATGAAGCAATCGTATTTTCTGGCACACTGCTTACTGCACATGCGTGGTTATGGACGCCGCGCGATACAAACAGTACATCACCCTGCCTGATAATATATTTTTCTACGTCGGTACCAGGGGATATACGCAGTGTTTGACCGGGTTCAAACATGTAGTGGGCACCGGCTTTCAGATGCTTTGCCAGAATAATCTGGTGTGAACCGTCAGGCGCATGTAGTGCGCGGGTTTTTAGCGCATAGCCGGGTAACACCTCGGCTATATCAGATATCTTTCTTTGACTGTTATCCATGGCCTGTCCCTATTTGCCGCACACCGGGCATTTCCAGCGCGTCCCTGCCGCACGCTCCGGGTGTGATTTATTATCCAGTTTTTCGTTTGCACCAAAGTCATGATAAGTGCAGCACTCCTTGTCAAACGCGGCTTTGGCGTGTGATGCATAAGAATATTTAAAATATTTGTAGCCCGAACTGACCCAGCTTTGCAGCCGGTTATTGACATCATAATCAGAGCGGCCAACGAATTGCACCACGAATGATCCATCCTCCTTGATGTAGCCAAGTCCGTAGTTACCGGGCGAGGTTCGATTTACCTGCCGGCTTACCTCCCTGTCTTCCAGTACATAGGGTCCATTCATACCGAGTGTTACCATTGCATCCATCCTCATTTCTGACCAACGAGGCTGCTTCACGGCATGTAGTATTGTTGATGCTGCTTCCATGCACGTCTCTGGCTGCCCTGCCTGACCGGTATTGGTACTCGCACCGGATCCTGCCGTGGGTTTTCTGTTTACTTACAAAACTGATCGCTGACGATACTAGAACTCACAAATTGCAGCGTCAACCTGAATTGATAGACGAATGAGAATACTCTGCATATTTTTATGGCCTTGTTCACACCCTGTCAATACTAACAATAATTGTATTAAATCAAGAGCTTGCGTGTAAATTATGTGCTTCGAGTGTGCCGCACAATCCACAGGCTCACAGAGACTCCGCATATACAATTACTGGGGGGGGGTGTGTATCTGCACCCGGCTTGAAGTGCTGGTGTGATTATGGCTGGATCTTATGCTAACGCCCCGGGGCATCGACCCTGACTGGTCGACTGATGGTATGGCAAACATCTGCCTCTGCTGATACCCGAGGTATCCACTTTATTTTTTCTTTGGCCTCTGCCAGCCGGTGATGGTTTTTTGTGGACTGCGGCTCAGTACCAGCGTATTCGCTTCGGTATCACGCGTGATGGTGCTGCCTGCGCCAATTGTGCAATTTTCAGCCACCGTCACCGGTGCCACCAGCTGGGTATCTGAGCCAACGAAAACACCATCCTCGATGATAGTTTTATGTTTGTTAGCGCCATCGTAATTACAGGTAATGGTTCCTGCACCTATGTTGACGTTCTCGCCAATTTCACTGTCACCCAGGTATGTGAGGTGGTTTGCCTTGCTGTTACTGCCCAGGGTGGTGTTTTTAACTTCAACAAAATTACCCACACGGCTGCTGGTTTTCAGTTCAGTCCCTGGACGTAAACGTGCAAACGGGCCAACATCAACTTTTTCACCAATGCTTGCATTTTCAACAATCGAATATGGCTTGATGTTGCTACTGCTGCCAATCGTGCTATCTGTAATAATGCAGCCTGCACCAATAGTGACATTGTTACCGATCACTACCTTACCTTCAAACACGGTATTGATATCTATAAAACTATCGCTTCCAATGCTCAGCGAACCGCGTATGTCGACACGCGCCGGGTCTGCGACGGTAACGCCTTCCACCATAATAGCTTCGACGAGCTCGCGCTGGTGTATGCGTTCGAGTTTTGCCAGTTGTTTTCTATCGTTCACGCCTTCCACCTCGTGTGCCTGTTTTGGTTGAGAGGTAATAATCCTGTTCCCCTGCTCTACAGCAAGGCCAATGATATCGGTCAGGTAATATTCGCCCTGTGAATTATTGTTGTCGATTTTTTCCAGCAACTGCTTTAGATAGCCGGCATTCAACGCGAGAATGCCCGTGTTCACTTCATTAATTTTTTTCTCTGCCTCACTGGCATCTTTGTGCTCGACAATGGCAACGACATTGTCCTGTTGCCTGATAATGCGGCCGTAGCCTGCCGGGTCTCCCAGCATCACCGTGAGCAGGGCAATATTATTTCCCGTGACGCTGTTGACCAGGGACTGCAGGGTACTGGTATTAATCAGTGGTACATCGGCATACAGTACCAGCGCAATACTGTTATCGTCCAATTTTGGAACGGCCTGCTGGACCGCGTGTGCAGTGCCCAGCTGTTGTGCCTGTTCTACCCAGTCGGCGCGAAAACCGCTGCATTGTTCGCGCAACATCTCGCCGCCGTGGCCGTACACGATATGAATTGCATCCGCACCAAGCTCAACACAGCGCTGATATACATGGTGCACCATCGGTTGCCCGGCAATTTTGTGCATCACTTTTGGCAGCGATGATTTCATGCGCGTGCCCTGACCGGCTGCGAGAATAATGACGCTTAAAGACATGGAATACCCGTAATTGTCCACAAAATAAAAAAGGCCGGATTAACCGGCCTTCAAATTCTAGCTTAAAGCTGAGCAGCTTTCCTGCGATTGAAGAGATTGGGGCATCAACCGTAGCTGGCTACTTTCTCTTTTTGAGCTTTTTAATGGTATCAAGCTGGGCGAGTGCTTCGAGCAGCTCGGTCTTGGCGTGTGCATAATCCATATCGGATTTTTTATCGGCCAGTGATGCTTCGGCCCGTGCTTTCGCCTCTAGCGCTGCAGCTTCATCCAGATCAGCAGCTCGCACAGCAGTGTCCGACAAAATAGTCACCACGTGTGGCTGCACTTCGAGAATACCGCCGCTGACATAGAATGAACGCATTTTACCTTCCAGGTCAACTACGCGAACTTCACCCGGTTTCATCCGGGTCAGTAACGGCGTGTGCCGAGGGTAAACGCCTACTTCGCCCATTTCTGCAGGGGCGTACACCTCAGTCACTGTACCTGAGAAAATCTCGGTTTCAGCGCTTACTATGTGTATGTGCATTGTCATGGACATCAATAGACCTATTTCATACCCTTGGCTTTTTCGACAGCTTCTTCGATGCCACCAACCATGTAGAACGCCTGTTCAGGCAGATGATCGTATTCACCAGACAAAATTGCCTTGAACGCAGCAAGATTATCTTTCAGTGAAACATACTTGCCTGGCGCACCGGTGAAAACTTCCGCGACAAAGAACGGCTGCGAAAGAAAACGCTGGATCTTACGTGCGCGTGCAACTGCGAGCTTGTCATCGTCGGATAATTCATCCATACCCAGAATGGCGATAATGTCTTTCAGTTCTTTATAGCGCTGCAGGATACCCTGAACTGCGCGTGCAATTTCATAATGCTCGGTACCGACTACGTGCGGATCAAGAATACGCGAAGTCGAATCGAGTGGGTCAACCGCAGGATAAATACCCAGCTCGGCAATCTGGCGAGACAGCACCAGGGTTGCGTCAAGATGCGCGAATGTGGTTGCAGGAGATGGGTCGGTCAAATCGTCCGCCGGTACATAGACCGCCTGGAAAGAAGTAATCGAACCGGTCTTGGTAGATGTAATACGTTCCTGCAACACGCCCATTTCTTCCGCCAGGGTCGGCTGATAGCCCACCGCGGAAGGCATACGGCCAAGCAGCGCTGATACTTCGGTACCGGCCAGGGTGTAACGGTAAATGTTATCGACGAACATCAGTACGTCGCGGCCTTCATCACGGAAAAACTCCGCCATGGTCAAACCGGTCAGCGCAACACGCAGGCGGTTGCCAGGAGGCTCGTTCATCTGGCCATAGACCAGCGCGACCTTGTCGAGTACGCCGCCTTCCTGCATTTCATAGTAAAAGTCGTTACCCTCACGAGTACGTTCACCCACACCTGCGAACACCGAGAAACCCGAATGCTCAACCGCGATGTTGCGAATCAGCTCCATCAGGGTTACGGTCTTGCCTACACCCGCACCACCGAACAGACCGATCTTGCCGCCTTTGGAAATTGGCATGACCAGGTCGATGACCTTGATACCGGTTTCCAGAATTTCTGTTGCCGAAGACTGTTCTTCAAACAACGGTGGTTTGCGGTGTATCGGCATGGTGGTTTCGGCACCGATATCGCCCTGGTTATCGATCGAATCTCCCAGAACATTCATGATGCGGCCCAGGGTTTTCTGACCAACCGGAACTCGAATCGCATCACCGGTGTTATTTACCACCATTCCACGGCGCAGACCTTCGGTCGGGCCCATTGCAATCGCGCGTACAACGCCGTCACCCAGCTGCGCCTGCACTTCCATGGTTAGCCCGACTTCGTCGAGTTTCAGTGCATCATAAATTTTAGGAATGGAGTCCCGCGGAAATTCGACGTCGACGACCGCGCCGATAATTTCTACTACGTTTCCGGTACTCATGTTGGTGTCCTCATAACTTGTTAAATTCTGTATAAACGCTAATTCATTTGCCGAAAATCTAGCAAAAGGCGCAACTTTGATTTTGAGTTATTTCTTACTTCGCGAATTTTACGTACTTCGCGGCAAAAAAAATAATCCGTAAATGACTCTATACCGCGGCGGCGCCACTGACGATCTCGGAAATTTCCTGAGTGATTGCTGCCTGCCGTGCCTTGTTATAAACCGTTTGTAAATCTTTAATGATATCGCCCGCGTTGTCTGTTGCGCTCTTCATCGCAATCATGCGCGCGGACATTTCACTGGCGACGTTTTCAACCACGCCCTGGTATACCTGCGATTCAATAAAACGCAACATCAGGCCATCAATAATCGGTTTTGATTCGGGTTCGTAAATGTAATCCCAGTGGTGCTCAAGCTCTTTGTCTACGTTTCCAGCCACCGGAACCAGCTGATGTATATAAGGCGTCTGCGTCATGGTGTTGACAAATTCGTTATACACCAGGAACAGTTTGTCGATCTTGCCTTCGTCGTAAGCGTCGAGCATAACCTTGACTGTGCCGATCAGCTTGGCATGTGACGGAGAATCACCGATGTTTTCGGTGTGTGCGACCAGCTTGCATTTGAAGCGCTTGAAGAATGCACCGGCCTTCTTGCCGATAGCACAGACGTCAACCTCGACACCCTGCTTGTCCCATTCGATCATCTTGTTCACGGTTGCCTTGAACATGTTGTTGTTCAGGCCGCCGCAAAGACCACGGTCGGTTGATACGATGATGTAGCCGACGCGTTTGACTGTTTCGCGCTCGAACAGGTACGGATGTTTATATTCAGGGTGTGCCTGTGCAAGATGCGAAAGTACAGTGTTGATTTTTTCAGCGTACGGACGGCTGGCAGCCATGCGGTCCTGCGCCTTGCGCATTTTACTCGCTGCCACCATTTCCATGGCCTTGGTGATCTTCTGAGTGTTTTTAATACTCTTGATCTTGCCACGTATTTCTTTAGCGCCTGCCATTTTTATCAGTTACCTGGTTGCAACGTCGCTTAGTAAACGCCGGTGGATTTAAATGCATCAAGTGCGGCACGCATGGCAGCCTCAACATCTTTGTCATACTCGCCAGTAGAATTTATCTTGTCGATCAGATCGCTGTTATTGCTCTTCATGTGCGCCAGCATTGCGGCTTCGAAATCGACGACCTTGTTGGTAGGCACATCGTCGAGATAACCTTCGTTGGCCATGAACAGCGAGAACGCCATTTCAGCGACAGACAATGGAGAGTACTGCGCCTGCTTCATCAATTCAGTAACGCGCTCACCACGTTCGAGCTGTGCGCGTGTGGTGTCATCAAGATCAGAAGCAAACTGCGCGAACGCCGCCAGCTCACGATACTGCGCCAGCGCCAGTCGAACACTGCCACCAAGCTTTTTAATAATCTTGGTCTGCGCTGCACCACCTACACGTGACACTGACAGACCGGCGTTAATCGCAGGACGAATACCGGCGTTGAACAAATCTGATTCAAGGAAGATCTGTCCATCGGTAATCGAAATTACATTGGTCGGTACGAATGCTGATACGTCACCGTCCTGGGTTTCGATAATCGGTAATGCGGTCAGCGAACCGGTTTTACCTTTAACTTCGCCATTGGTAAATTTTTCAACATACTCGGCATTGACGCGTGAAGCGCGTTCCAGCAAACGTGAATGCAGATAGAACACGTCACCCGGGTATGCTTCACGGCCTGGCGGACGACGCAGCAACAATGATACCTGGCGATAGGCCCAGGCCTGCTTGGTCAGGTCATCATAAATAATCAGCGCATCTTCACCGCGGTCACGGAAATATTCACCCATGGTACAACCGGCGTAAGGCGCAATGAACTGCATCGCTGCCGATTCTGCCGCGGTGGCTGCAACAATAATGGTGTGTTCCATCGCACCGTGTTCTTCAAGTTTGCGCAGGATGTTCGCCACGGTGGATGCTTTCTGGCCAATCGCAACATAAATACATTTAACGCCGGAGTGTGACTGGTTGATAATGGCATCGATGGCGACGGCGGTTTTGCCGGTCTGGCGGTCACCAATAATCAGTTCGCGCTGACCACGACCAATCGGCACCATGGCGTCGATCGATTTCAGGCCAGTCTGTACAGGCTGGTCTACTGATTTACGTTCGATAACACCCGGGGCAATTTTTTCGATCGGTGCAGTCTCAGTGGCTTCGATCGGGCCCTTGCCGTCGATCGGATTCCCCAGCGCATCTACCACACGTCCGAGCAGGCCTTCACCAATCGGTACTTCTAGAATACGGCCGGTACATTTAGCGGTGTCGCCTTCTGAAAGATGGCCGTAGGCACCGAGCACTACCGCGCCAACAGAATCGCGTTCGAGATTTAGCGCCATGGCGAAAGTGTCGCCGGGCAGTTCAATCATTTCGCCCTGCATGGCATCGGCCAGGCCGTGAATACGTAAAATACCGTCGGTCAGACTGACCACGGTACCTTCGGTACGCGCTTCTACTTTTGAATCAAAGCTTTGAATACGCGCCTTGATGAGTTCACTGATTTCAGATGGATTCAGCTGCATGGTGTTTTCCTCTTAACGATTCAATGTGCTGGCCAGCGCGGCAAGTCTGGCTTTCATCGAACCATCGATAATTGTGTCTCCGGCCTTGATAACAACACCACCGATCAATGACTTGTCAGTCGATGTGGTGATTGTTACATCACGGCCCATTTTATTTTTTAGTGCACTGGCAATACTGGCCTGTTGCTCATCCGACAGCGGGAACGCGGACGTGACTTCAGCAACAATATGGCCTTCGGCCTGGGCCCGGTACTGTTCATAGAGCTCGGCAACGGTTGGCAATAACGCCAGCCTGTTGTTTTCAGCCATTAACATGATCAGATTTTTCTGCTGCTGATCGAGCTTGTCACCGATAACAGCCAGCAGTAATTCGCCTTTTCGTGCTTTACTGAGCTGCGGGCTCGACAACTTTTGCACGATCGCAGCATCGGTACTGACCAGTGCCATTAGCGCAAGCGCATCACCCCAGGCGGCAAGTCCGGAGGACTGTGCTGCGTGTTGATACACTGCATTCGCGTATGGGCGCGCTGCTGTGGTGAGTTCTGACATGTTTCAGATTCCGCTAGAGCTGCGCTGCAAGATCTTGCAGTGAGCTGGCATGTGCATCGGCATTGACTTCGCGCTGTAACACTTTTTCAGCACCGGCCATGGCGAGCGTAATGACTTCCTTGCGCAGATGTTCGCGCGCACGGTTCACTTCCTGCTCGATTTCAGCATTGGCGCCGGCCTTGATGCGTTCGGCTTCTGAACGTGCATCATTCTTCGAGGCTTCTTCAATTTCCTTGGCGCGTTTCTGTGCCTGGGAAATTATTTCAGATGCCTGGGTCTTGGCTTCCTTGATGTGTTTGGCGGCACGCTTTTCAGCCAGTTCCTGCTCGTGCTGTCCACGTTCTGCTGCAGCCAGGCCGTCAGCAATTTTCTTGCTGCGTTCGGCGAGCGCATGTACCAGCGGTGGCCAGACAAATTTGTAACAGAACCAGACAAACAGCGCGAATGTGATCGACTGTCCAATCAGCGTTAAATTAATATTCATTCGCTAGTCTCGTTGCGTTGTTAGATACGGCCTTATGCAACAGCAAAGATAACGTAGAACGCTACACCCACTGCGATCATCGGTACCGCGTCGGTCAGACCCATCATCAGGAAGAACTGGCCACGCAATAATGGAATCAGTTCCGGCTGACGCGCAGCGCCTTCGAGGAATCGGCCACCCAGCACACCAATACCGATCGCGGCACCAAGTGCGCCCAGACCCATCATGATAGCGCCGGCAATGTAGAGCATCGCGGTTACTTCAGTCATTGTTTTCTCCTAAAAATTAAACTTTTAAAAATTCTGTTAGCAAACGTGCTTATTAATGTTCGTCACTGACCTGGTATGCCAGGTCCATGTACACCACAGTCAACACCATGAATATGTATGCCTGCAGGGTAATGATTAAAATATGGAAAATTGCCCATCCTAGCTGCAGCACGCTGCCAAATACACCTAGCGCGAGACCACCGCCGTACATTAATGCAATCAGGATAAAAATCATTTCACCGGCGAACATGTTGCCGTAAAGACGCAGCGACAATGAAAGTGGTTTCGCCAGCAACGCGACCAGCTCCAGTACGAAATTGATCGGGATGAATAGCAGCTGCATGATCTTGTTGCTGGAACTGAATGGGTGCATGGTCAGCTCTGCAGCAAATCCGCTCACGCCCTTGATTTTCAGGCTGAAGAACAGCATCAGCGCGAACACCGCCAGCGACATGCCGAAGGTGGCATTTGGGTCGGTCGAGGGCACTACCCTGAAATAGACGCTGTGCGGATCCATGCCGAAGAACGATGTCCCCATGAGGGTGGCTACCTGCGGGATCCAGTCGACCGGAATCAGGTCCATGAAATTAATCAGGAACACCCAGACGAAAATGGTCAACGCCATTGGTGCGACCATGGCGTTTCTGCCGTTGAAGGTACCGCGCACCGTACCATCGACAAATTCAACCAGCATTTCGACAAAGTTTTGCATACCGCCGGGTACGCCCGTGGTGGCAGTTTTCGCTACTTTATTAAACAGCCAGAGGAACAATACACCGAGCGTAATCGACCAGAACATGGTGTCGAGATGGATCGCCATGAAACCCATCGCCTTGGCTTCGGCTGCATTATGCGCAAGACCCCAGTGACCGGCATGCTCATGGCCTTCCGGAAATTGTCCGAAGGTCAGGTTCTGCAGGTGATGCTTGATGTACTCACTGGCGGTCTGGGCTTCAGCCGACATTATCAACTCTCATGGTTATTCATTATTATATGAATCCCGATTCCTGCGTGCGC
>Ga0316201_10003669_pt1 | contig 11373 bp, 7 predicted proteins | sample CS6wburrow_MG_FD_204516 | JGI IMG/M metagenome (GOLD analysis project Ga0316201, IMG submission 204516) | Coastal sediment microbial communities from Delaware Bay, Delaware, United States - CS-6 worm burrow | ecosystem: Environmental > Aquatic > Marine > Coastal > Sediment | place: USA: Delaware... | reverse complement strand
AAGGATTACGCGCTTCGCATTCGCAAACATGCTCTTTGGTTTTCTGAACAATAAATGCTTTGGTTTCCGGTGTTGTGGCGGCTTGATTCGCAGATACGCCAAAACAATAACAAATAGGAAAAGTACCCGATTTTTCTTTTACTCCGACGATCGTTCTCAACGAATATTTCTCGATTATTGAGTTATCCTGGCCGAAATAGACCACATCACACTCCGGATCATCACAAAAGTAATAGTTTTGGTGCTTGCCTTGCCAGCGCCATGGTTCCTTGACATGATGCAGAATAGTTTTTTCTGATACTCCTTCGTATGCTTTACCATTGACAGGGCATCGATGTCTTTTGTGTTTTTCGCTAGTCGAACAAGAAATGGAACAGCAACCCGACATTTTCAGTACCTTTATTGTGATTCTCTATGTAATCATAAAACACTTGATGGGTATCCGCTATGCTTCGACAGGACACGATTGATGAACAAGGTTGACGGAGAGATTCTTTTTAACCAATGCTGTAATTGGTCAATATATAATCTCTCTATCGCATTTAATTACGTCACGCCTGTACAGGCAGGCATTCAGCGTCTTTTAATTAAAGGAAAGACACTGGATCCCAGCTAAAAACATGCTGGAATGTCACCCTGCTGTGCTTGTTTTTCCAGGCTGGGATGTGGAGTCTGCGGCGTAAGATTTCGCAGTTGAAGCTGAAACTTAGCGAGGGTGGGTGTAGCGTGTTTTTCTATATCTTGGTTATCCCGGGGACAGTATACTTATTTATTGAGTGACGAAATCAGTATACTGCCCCCATTCATGCTGGATAATAGTGAATATTTCCTCAAATCACTTAACAAGGAAAAGCAGATGAAAAAAACCAGCTTGTATGATTCAAAGACTCTTTTGGTTTCGTTTGCGATGAAGATGATACACCTTGTCTGGGTGATGTTAGTGTCGTTTCTGCCTGTTCCCACAGCTGCCGAGGCAGAGCTGCCATCGGAACTGGCAGTGGCGATAAAAGACGCGGACTTCACTACTGATCACATTGGCCTGTTCATTCAGGGTGTGGAAGATAGCAAGCCACTGGTTGCTTCCCACGCAAATAGGTTTCTCAATCCGGCATCGGTCATTAAACTGGTTACCACGGCTGCCGCCCTCGACTTGCTTGGACAGGGATACCGCTGGTCCACTGAGGTGATGTATACAGGCAATATTGAAGGGAATACCCTGAACGGTGATCTGTATTTTCGTGGTAACGGCGACCCTTATCTGACCCCGGAGCGTTTCTGGCGCCTGCTGAATCGGATTTCCATTTACGGTATACACCGCATCACTGGCGATGTACTGATAGATAACTCGTACTTCGAACCCGGTAAGACAGACTACGCTGCTTTCGACCAGCAACCTTACCGTACATACAACGTTGGACCTAACGCTGTACTGGTGGGTTTTCAGGCAACAGAGTTCCATTTTGACATAGATGATACCGGGGCGGATCAGGCGGTAAAGATAACCCCGTTTCCGCAATCCCCAAGATTGCAGATCACTAATCAAGTGAAGCTGGTAGATGGCCGCTGCAATGCCTGGCAGAAAAGACTGTCATTGGAGACAACAAACAAGGCAGGCATGCTTGAAGTAATCTTCACCGGGAATTATGCGCGAGCCTGTAACAAACGGACTCTCTACCGTCGTGTCAGTGAAGCACAGGATCATTACCAGCATTTTTTCCTACCCCTCTGGAGCCAGTTAGGTGGCAGTGTGGATGGCAAAATAACCCAGGGCATCGTGCCGGCGGACGCCAGGAGACTATTGGAAGAGTCATCAATATCCCTTGCCGAAGCCGTACGACTGGTTAACAAATTCAGTAACAATGTGATGACACGCCAGATATTACTTTCCATTGGAGCGCATAAGTTTGATCCGCCGGGTACCACGGAAAAAGGCATCGCTGCGGTGAAAGCGTGGCTCGTCGAACACGATCTGGATCATCCCGCCCTGCAGTTGGATAACGGTGCCGGCTTATCGCGAGATGCACGGATCAGTGCCGGACTGTTGGGCAAACTCTTATTACATGTATATAAGCAGGCTTACATGCCGGAGTTTATCGCTGCCTTACCCGTTTCAGGCTACGACGGTACCATGGCGCATCGTTTCAACGACACACCACTGGTGGGTCATGCGCATATCAAAACCGGTCTGCTGGATTTTGTTCAGTCGATGGCCGGATACGTTACCACCGCGGCAGGAAAACGTTATGTGGTTGTGCTGTTACATAATGATCCACGGGCGCATACCAGGTCCGCCGAGAAACTGCAGAACGAGGTGATCAGTTGGATATATAAATTGAAATAAACCGATTCAACCAGATCAGAGAACAATTGCTTCTAATATTAGAGGAAATTGTTCTCTGACCCGGTTTCTCATGAATTATGCCTTCTTAGAGAACAACGTATATTCTGTATCCGAATTCTCGCTAAACTTTATTTTATCTACGAGTTGAAAACCAGATTTTTTCAGTGCCTGCTCCAGTTGCCGGGTCGTAAGCGGGTTGATTTTGGGCAAGAGTCCAAGGTGCCCTGCAAATCGCAGCAGCTTGCGTGCAATTTTACTTTTCTCGCCCAGGCAAGCGGTTTCAGAAATAAACAACCCACCCGGTTTAAGCAGGTCATGGATACGCTGAAAGACGGCATCGATATCTTCGAAAAAATGCAAAACAAAAAAAGCCATCACTACATCAAAACTGTCTGCTTTCAAACGTTCATCATATAGTGATGTTTTTATAAACTCGATATTATCCAGCTTACGCTCAGCTTTTCTCTGTTCTGCAACCGCCAGCAATTTACTGGAGATATCAATGCCAGTAACCTGTTTTACATTACCTGCAAGGTCTCGACATTGGGTACCGGTACCACAACCAATATCCAGCACAACATCCTCTGGTGAAAGGTATGCTTTTATTTTCTCGATTTTCGTCTTGTAAGCTGCAATATCAGCAATCGGAGATGCAGCATACCGGGCCGATATCAGGTCCCAGAATTTTTCAGGTGATTTTTTAAATATCATAATATTAAGGAGAAAAAAGGGTGAAAGAGCAATTGTTTCTAATAACAGCGAAAATTGCTCGGCGCGAAATGGCGTTTACTTAAGCACCAACAAGAGCAAAACTGCGTCATCGCGAGCGGTAGCGCGGCGATCTTCTACCCCTTTGCGTCATCCTATAAGAGACTACAAATTACATCCTTGTAATTTGCCCCTTCGAGGCCGCACTTTGTGCGTTAATTTTTCTCCAGGAAAAACTCATGCTTCGTTCCTCGCTATGACGGTAGAGTCGATATTTTGCTTTAGTAAGTGCCATACCTTGCTGACCCCTATTTTATTTGTTCAACAACGACGAAAGACTTTTCCCCGTTTACGTTCTTGCGAGACCAGGCATCCTGGCTACTGTTATTCCATTACTCCAGCAAGATAAAAGCCAAGCCTCATATCCTGGCCAACGATATGCTCGGTTAACCAGTCCGCCAGGTATTCGAAATCTTCACTCGTGGGCAATCTGTTTTCTTCACGCAACATCTGCTGCATCGCCCTGACGCCTTCGATCAGATCATTGTGTTCGGCCTTGTGTAACTCCATTCCATCGTATTCATAGCGCACCATAAGGCGTTCTTCGTGTCTGAAGTGCCAGATGGTACAAGTGATCAGCTCCTCCAGAACTGCATCGACATAATCGATCGAATCCCCTTCCTCGACAGCCTGGCTGAGAATGTTGAACAGGTTGACCAGCTTGTGGTGATCGTCATTGATTTCTTCGACATCGACATTTAAGGAATCGTCCCAGCTTATATTTTTCACGCGTGCCACCCACTGCGTTCACAGTGATGAATAAAGGTACGACATAATAACAAACCCCATCAGCGCCGGGCATGAACATAATCAAGTGAATTATAAAAAGTGGGGTCATTACACGAAATCGGGGACAGACCACGATTATCCTTTATTAAAAGACCTACCCGGGTAATTAATCGTGGTCTCAGGTTCCCTTTTTCTCGCCTATACACTGTGTAATGGTTAAATAAACAGCTTCAAAAATGTTAGATAATATATTGATTTTTCATTAAATTCACCAGGTACCCTTTGCTGGAACTGTCAAGCAATTTCCGCCAAATGAGACCGGGTTCAGTGTGGAACAGGATTTCCGTGTCTGCCTCCCGTAACAGCCAGTTACCTTTTTTGACTTCTGCTTCCAACTGTCCCGGTTTCCAACCGGCGTAGCCGGAGAAGACCCGCAATCCGGTAAAGGGCTTGGGATGACGCAACACTTGCTCCAGAACTTTGCTGTCGGCACTCAGATAGACATTCTCAAAGATTCTCAATGATGCCTTGGGCTGTTTCTTTGAGCGGATCAAAAACAGCAGACTCTGCCCTGATACCGGTCCTCCGACATAGAGTTGCCTGGAATGCTCATCTTTCAGTTCGCTTTGGGGAAAGAGAGTGGATATGGCGATCCCGGTAGGCTTGTTCACCACCACGCCTACGACTTCTCCACGGTGATGCGGGGTGACCAGGATCACCGACTGCTTGAAACGCGGGTCCTGCATCTTCTCGCTGGCCACCAGAAAAAACCCAGGGACCTGACGCTCATCGCCAACGGAAGGCGTGACGCTACCCGATATAAGCAGGGTATAGAGGAGTATTCCAGAGAGTCGGGGGATGAAATGACGCAAGGTAGCTGCACGGTTAAGAATACCTGATAGCATGATCATGTCCTGCCTTTTTCTATCTACTGTAGATATAAACAGCTCATGCCATCAAAATCAATCTGGTCTTTCATCCACCAGGGGACAATACCCTTTTGGGAAAACGAGTAGCGCCCCCTTTCCTCACTCGCGTCATCCCGGCATGTTATTAGCTGGGATCCAGTGTCTTTCCTTCGATCAATGGTTATACTTCTGTTGTGAGCTTACCCTTGCAGGTGCATCAATTAGGCATCACGCAGGTTGATATTCGCTAACGGGAACTGACGTATGCGTTTGCCGGTAGCCGCAAAGATGGCATTCAGTACCGCCGGTGCTGCAACAGCGATCGTTGGTTCACCAATACCACCCCAGAATCCACCCGACGGCATCACAATCACGTCAACCCGGGGCATTTCATCCATACGCATCGATGGATAATCATGGAAATTCGATTGCTCGACGGCGCCATCCTTGATCGTACATTCACCATAAAGTAATGCCGACAGGCCAAAGACGAACGAGCCTGCCACCTGGGTTTCGATCTGTTGCGGATTAACCGCGTAACCGGGATCTGTTGCAGCAACGATACGGTGAATTTTCAGTTTGCCTTTATCATCAACCGAAACCTCTGCACACGCGGCCACATAACTGGCAAAGGTTTTAACCACTGCCAGGCCAAGATGTGTACCTCCAGCTTCAGGCTTACCCCAACCGGCTTTTTCTGCCACGGCATTGAGCACGGCTAAACTCTTCGGATGCTTAGCCATCAGCTTACGGCGAAATTCCAGTGGATCCTTACCCGCTGCATGCGCCAGTTCATCAATAAAACATTCCATGTAAATGGCATTCTGGTTAATGTTTACACCGCGCCAGAAACCCGGTGGTACCGGTGGGTTTCGCATGGCATGTTCCACCAGTAAGTTTGGTACCGAGTAGCTGATGGCATGGTCACCATCGGCTTGAAAACCCTGGAAGGTAATCATGTCAGCACCGTTCGCTGCCAGCCATTGTGGCCTGACCGAGGCCAGGATCGATTGCCCGGAAATACGCACATGCAGCCCGGACAGGTTACCCTTGTCATCAAGGCCGCCAACCAGCTTACATTTGGTGATCGGATGATAATGACCATGCGCCATATCCTCTTCACGCGACCAGAGCAGTTTCACCGGTGTGCCAGGAAACTGTTTCGCAATAGCGACAGCCTGTTTAACAAAATCATGAAACGCCCCACGACGACCAAAGCCACCACCCAGGTGTATCTTGTAGACGTCGCAGTGTTCGATCGGCAAACCGGATGCCTCTGCTGCTGCCTCTAATGCCGCTTCACCGTTTTGTGTCGGGCACCAGACTTCACATTTATCTTTGGTCCAACGCGCAGTTGCATTCATCGGTTCCATCGTGGCATGGTTCTGGTAAGGATAACGGTAAGTGGCCTCGACCATTTTCACCGCACCCTTCAGCGCCTTGTTTATGTCACCGTTCTGGTTGCCAACAAACACCTTATTCGCGGATGATAAGCCTTCATCCAACATCTGTTCGATCGAGGCACTACTCAGCCTGGCGTTAGGCCCTTCATCCCAGGTAATTGGCAGTGCCTCCAGTGCCGTATTCGCCAGCCACCAGGTGTCGGCCACGACAGCAACGGCATCGTCTTCCACTGCGACCACCTTGTGCACGCCGGGCAACTTGCTGACCTTGCTGTCATCAAAAGACTTGAGCTTGCCACCAAAAACCGGGCAGGCCTTGATAGCAGCATTGAGCATACCAGGCAGTGTTAAATCAAAACCGAAGACCTGTGTGCCGTTGAGTTTATCGTCGGTATCCAGGCGTTTAATCGGCTGACCGATCAACTTCCAGTCTTTTGGGTCCTTGAGCTCAACATGCTCAGGCGGAAATAACTCGGCTGCCAATGATGCAACCTGGCCGTACGTGGTTGTGCGCCCACTTGGCAGATGCGTAATTACACTGTTGGCAACCGTACATTCATCCATTGGCACATCCCATTGTTCTGCCGCGGCCTCAATTAACATGTGTCGCGCAACCGCTCCGCCCTTGCGCACATAATCGTGACTACCACGAATACCCTGGCTGCCACCGGTGGAGAAACTGCGCCATACCTTATCGCGCGCCAGATTTTGACCCGGTGTGGGATATTCCGTGGTGACTTTAGACCAATCACACTCCAGCTCTTCTGCCACCAGTTGTGCCAGCCCGGTCAGAGTACCCTGCCCCATTTCGGAACGTGCAATGCGAATAATCACCGTGTCATCCGCCTGAATCACAACCCAGGCATTCATTTCCGGGGTAGATAAAGCTTGTGCGGCCGCACCATCAGCGGCGAACGCTGCGCGACTGAAAAAAGGCAAAGACAAGCCCAGTGAAAAACCGGTGCCGAGAGCCGTACTTTTAACCAGAAATTCGCGGCGTGAAACATTGATGCGTTCTTTTGTCATTCTGCATCTCCGCCCTTGTTGTCCTTAATAATTTGAGCTGCCAGGTGAATACCTCGGCGTACCCGGTTGAAAGTGCCACAACGGCAGATGTTGGTAACATTGGCATCGATATCGGCATCACTGGGATTTGGATTGTCTGCAAGCAACGCAGCTGCCGACATAATCATACCCGGCTGACAATAGCCGCACTGTGGCACATCGAGTTGTTTCCATGCCTGCTGTACGGGGTGGTTGTTATCGGCAGTAAGCCCCTCGATGGTGATAATGTCCTGAGAGGCATCGAGTGAAGACACCGGTACCACACACGAACGCACAGCTTCACCACCAATATGCACCGTACAGCTACCGCACAGGCCAATGCCGCAGCTGTACTTGGTGCCGGTCAGGCCCAACTGTTCTCGCAGCACCCAAAGCAAGGGCGTGGAATCATCAACCTCAATATCGACCGGTTTTCCGTTGATTTTTAGTTTTGTCACTTGCATGCCTCCACGGTGAATACTACGGAACGCACTTCGGTAAAAAGCAGGTGAAAGTTTATACCTGATCGCAAGACTCAGTAAAGGAAAACATGGGATCAGACTCCTGGAAATCAGCTATCAAGGAGTCTGATCCCATTATTCATATTGGACGTGGTAAAGGTATCCCTTTAGTTTTCTAGACTTGGTAATAGGATCTAACCCACTGCTGCCCCACTTAGACGTCATTGCGAGTCGCGACAGCGGCGTGGCAATCTCCTGCATCTTGTGCATTCGTTGAAACACTGCATCTAAGCTGTTGTAGTTGAGCGAGATTTGGAAGATTACTTCGCTTCGCTCGCGATGACGTGAAAGTTCAGTAGCAGCAGGATTATGAACTCATGTCTACTGGTCGCGATCCGATCTGACGAATAACATACCGGCTTAAGATCTGAACTGACACACCCGATACAAATTCAAAAACTATTCTCCACAGAGTCACAGAGGACACGGAGAAAAGCATTATATTGTTAACTACGCCACAGGCGTAGTTAACAAAGTAAAACTCTGTGTCTTCTGTGGTGAAATGCTTTTAAGTGCGCACCCGACAGTCATGGTTTCGTTATCACAACAATGTGATGGCGATTATGACTGCATCGGCACTGTCAGGTATTATTGAGTGTAAATGACTGTATTGTCAGATCAAGTTCAGACATTTACAATTCATTTACAATTCATGGAATTTCGAGTCTCTTCGCAACTAGTAGGGAACATATCGCTTTAATATCAGTATTCGACCTCATCTGATTACTTGTTATGTGGGACAGCAGTGGATCGGCCCCCTTTTTCTATCCGCTATTACTGGAGGAAAAGGTATTTAACTTTCCAGCCACCAATATCCCTGAATATCAAGATTTGTAAGCCCCAGGTCTTTTGCTTTGTTTACAACTTTTATATATTCTTCTTTCGTTATTCTCCTCGATAACTCCGGATAATCATATGCTTTAAAGACCGGACTATACTGCACCATGATATTGACATAAGTATCTTTTGGTAAATTTCCTGCAATCCACTCCATAACTTTTTCTGAGCCACCTGTATTACCTGGCATAACCAGGTGCCGAATCATCAATCCTCTTTGCATAATCCCGTCTTCTGCAGGTTTTGCCACACCAACTTGACGGTGCATCTCAAGGATCGCTTTAGCCGTCATTTCAGGATAACTCTCTGCTCCGTCAGAATATTTAGCCGACATGTCACTGTCCCAGTATTTGAAATCAGGCAGGTAGATATCAACTATTCCATCAAGAAGCTTAAGTATCTCAATGCGCTCCCATCCAGAGGTGTTATATACAATTGGCAGCCGCAGCCCTCGCTCTGCAGCGACATCAATAGCTTTAAGAATGTGTGCGGAATAATGCGTGGGAGTAACAAGATTTATATTGTGACAACCGATTTCCTGCAGCTTAAGCATCTTGCTGGCGAAATCATCAATATTGCTTTCAGCGCCTATACCCAGGTTGGCTACTTCCCAATTTTGACAAAATACGCAGCGTAAATTGCAATGGGTTAAAAAGATCGTTCCTGACCCGCCCTTTCCAACGAGCGGCCGTTCTTCGCCAAAATGCGGATGAGACGATGATATAACAAGTGTTGTACCAGGCGCTTGACAGAACCCGCTCATACCTTCATGACGATTAACTCCGCATGTTCTCGGACAGAGCTCGCAGCTCTCCATTATGGCCCAGAGTTCTTCTGCGCGCTTTTTGAGCTCACCTGTTTTGTGAAGTTGCAGGTAGGCCGGTTCAAAACCAGAGTCAGTATTAACGGCAGCTTCTGCCTTGCCGTAATCGAGGAACAGGGAAGGCAGTCCTATTGAGAAACACAGTATGCCCGTGTTTTCCAGAAAACATCTTCGGGTCATTTTTTCAGGGCAAAAATTATTCATTTCTCCCTCCCCGGCAGGTGCCGATCATGCTGGGTGGTTAGAACAGTTAAGCTGGTCAATTTAAGCAGCGCCACTGTCAGGCAGGTACCGGTCAGACCAAGAACAGGCAAAAGCACGACAGCACCTACAATGCCACCAAACCACCCGCCCAGCAGGTCCGCTGCATAAAGCCACCCTGCTGTCTTGCTTAAACTTCCGCTCTTTTTTAAGTATAACTTATTCGCCAGAGGAAATTGAGAGCCGGTTAAATAACCGCTCATAAATGAAAGGGTTAAGAACAACGCTTTGAAGAAAACGAAGGCCTCGGCGTCGCCCGGATCTGTTGGCATGGCAATAAATACCAAAGGGAATGCAATAGAAAAACCGATAATTGCTAATTCGATTATTTTGAATACTTTAAAATGGTTTGTTATTCGTCCCAGCACTGTGGTTATGAGCCATGCCCCACCGGCTGCCCCTGCCATAAAAGACGCCACCAGAATCCCGATCCATGAAAACACGTAGCCATAAATCGATTGGAAAGCAAAAATTATCATAAGGTCAAACATCATTCCGGCAAAACCTGTTGTGACAATCGATAAGGTGATACCTCCCTGGAAGAATTGCCTGTTTCCTGGTCGGGAAAATAAATAAAGAAGAAGCAAAGTGACAAACAGGAGGACAATACTGCTTAAGGTTATCCTCTCAAATTGACTGAAAATTCCGCGCAGTGAAGGCGCAAATACCGCATTCCAATGAGCGATGCTATAGAACACACCCAGGGGTGTGAAATCAGAATTGATTTTATGACTGCTACCTTCAAGAAAACGAGAGAACCAGTCCTGCCATCCGGGGTGTAGTTTTTTCTCAATATGCCAGGGAACAATCACATCTGCTGTAATATTACGCTGACTCAATCTTTCAATAATCTGCATTTTATCGATCTGTGTAATTTCCCGGGCATCCGACGAGAGGAAAAGGTTCCTGCCATCACCAGGAATTACTCTGATATGAGAAAAGACACTTCCAAGGGTATTGAAGATACAGCTGTTCAGGTTTCGCAATTCTTCATTTACGTACGTTAAAGAGCCAGGCAATCCAAGGACCAGTATGCCCCCTTTTTCAAGTCTTGCCTTTACCTGGGAGAAGAACTCTTTTGTAAAGAACCTGTTTGCCTGCAAATTAGACGGCTCTTGAACCCCAACAAAAATTACGTCGTATTTATTCTCTGTTCTCTTAAGTAACAGCCGACCATCAACATGTTCTATCTTTACTTTTCTATCGTTCAGTTCAGATTCAGTGAGAGGTGTGGAGAATTTTCTTATCAGACCAATAAGCAATGGGTCGAGCTCTGCATATTCAATGGCTTCTATCGATGGATGTTTGAGTGCCTCGTTTATCATGCCGCCTGCCCCTCCACTCAGGATGAGCAGGTTTGCCGGTTCAGGATGGGCAAGAAGCGGGAGATGAACAAACTCTTCAAGGGATGGTATGTCCGGGACAGGTGTTATGAGATTGGAAATGCCGTCGAGGAAGAAACTGTATTGGCCCTCATTTTCCAGAACGCATATATTGCCATACTGGGAGTTCTGGTAATGAACGACATTCTGTTTTTTCCATTGCGCTTTAATCGAATGATGATGCAGTCTGTCCGCCTGACCGGCAACAAGCGAATAGCCTGAAAACAAAATAAGCACACTCAAAACAGCCAGAATAGTTTTTTGCAATATTCCTTTTTTCCAGTAAGGGGCCAGCAAAACGAGGCATACTACAAAGTTCAACAAAGCGAGCCCTGTCGCTGCCTGAAAACTATTAA
>Ga0316201_10003668_pt1 | contig 11373 bp, 7 predicted proteins | sample CS6wburrow_MG_FD_204516 | JGI IMG/M metagenome (GOLD analysis project Ga0316201, IMG submission 204516) | Coastal sediment microbial communities from Delaware Bay, Delaware, United States - CS-6 worm burrow | ecosystem: Environmental > Aquatic > Marine > Coastal > Sediment | place: USA: Delaware... | reverse complement strand
CGGTCGAGCGCGCCATCTTGCGCACCAGCGAACACTCCGCGAAATTGGCGAAGCCCAGCAGCTGCGCCTGCTCGTGCCGTAAAGCCAGGATACGGTCCATGTTGTCGCTGTTGTCATACTCTCCGGCATTCGGCCCCTGGTCGCTGGCGCGCGTCTGGTAGGCTGCATAAAGCTCGCGCCGCAGCGCCCGATCGTCGGCGTAGGTCATCACCGGGAAGTAAGAAGGGAAATCCAGCGTGAGCAACCAGCCCTCCTGGCCACGCTCCTCTGCGGTCTGCCTCGCCAGATCGACCGCCGACTGAGGCAGGCCCGCCAGCGCCTCGACATGGTCGACACGCTTGCTCCAGGCATTGGTGGCATCCAGAACATTCTCGGAGAAACTGCTGGTGAGCTGCGACAATTCCTGGCTGATTTGCTTGAAACGCTCCTTGTCGGCCGGCGGCAGGTCGACGCCGGACAGATGAAAGTCACGCAAAGCGTTGTCGAGCACCTTGCGCTGCGCGTCGTCGAGCTGCGTTGCTTGAGCGGCCACCGCCTTGTAAGCACCGTACAGACGCTCATTCTGGCCCATCTCGGTGCCATAGTCCGAAAGCTTGGGCAAACAGGCATTGTACGCCGCGCGCAGCTCTTCGTTGTTGACCACCGCATTCATGTGGGATACGGGCGACCAGACCCGTTCGAGGCGATCCTCCCACACCTCGATCGGCTCAACCAGATCAAGCCATGTCGGCTCGTTCACGGTGTCGAGTAATTCCGCGATCAGACGCCGGTTTTCGGCCAGCAGATGGTCTATGGCCGGCTCGACATGTTCCGGTTTGATACTGGAGAAAGCCGGCAGGCCGGCTTGTTCGAGCAGAGGGTTGGTCATCTCCAAAACACCCGTTCAGTTATACTCACCCGCGCAATTCTGACACGAAGCCGCGCTCTGCGGCAGGCTGGATAACCTCGGCAGAATTGAATGATTGCGCTTTGAACCCGACCACCCGATACACCGGGTTGGGCATAAGGATCAGGAGGGGGCCAGGGTCGGGCTGTATAATAGCAATACGTTCATTTCATCATAGGGAACCGGGCGACCGAACAGATAGCCCTGCACTTCATCACACCCGGTACCGCGCAGAAAAGCGCTCTGCTCCGAGGTCTCCACGCCCTCGGCGACAACCCGCAGGCCAAGGCTGTGGCCCATGGCGATAATCGCGGAAACAATCGCGGCATCGTCCGAGTCGGAAACGACGTCGCGGATGAACGAACGCTCGATCTTCAGTTTCTGCACCGGGAAACGTTTCAGATACGCCATGGATGAATTGGCCACCCCGAAATCGTCGATGACCAGGCTGACCCCCATCTCGTGCAACAGCCGCATCTGCTGCTCCGCCCGGTAGGGTCCTTCCATCACCCAGCTCTCCGTTATCTCGAGTTCCAGGCGGTCGCCCGGCAGACCACTGCTCTCGAGTGCCGCGGCCACCGCTCCCTGCAACCCCTCCTCGCTGAATTGGCGCCCCGAGATATTGACCGACAGGCGTCCGAAGTCCAGACCCTGTTCACGCCACTGTTGGGCCTGCCGGCAAGCCTCATTGAGTACCCAGTTGCCCAGCGGGACGATCAGGCCGCTGTCTTCGGCCACGGGTATGAAACGCGAAGGCGGCACCAGATTGCCATCCTCGCCCTGCCAGCGCACCAGGGCCTCTACGCCGACCAGGCGTCCTGATGCCAGGTCGTACTGCGGCTGGTAACAGAGGCCAAACTCCTCACGGTCGAGCGCACGGCGCATCTGGCGTGTCAGCTGCAGGCGTTCTTCTGCCCGCTGGTTCATCTCCGGTTCGTAGAAGGCATAACGATTCTTCCCACTTTCCTTGGCACGGTACATGGCGGCGTCCGCATGTTTGAGCAGGGTCTGTACGTCGCTGCCATCCTCGGGATACATGGCGATACCAATGCTAGTGGTGACCCGACTCGCCTGACCACTCAGTTCAAAGGGCTCCGTAATGACCTGCAGCAGCTGATCACAGATGGTCTGGACATCGTTGCCCTGATCAACGTCGCCAAGTACCACCGCAAACTCGTCGCCACCGATGCGTGCGACGATATCCGCCTTGCGCAGGCGCGACGTCAGTCGCACCCCCACCAGACGCAACACTTCGTCGCCCGCACTGTGTCCGTAGGTATCATTGATCAGTTTGAAGCCGTCCAAATCGAGGAACAGCAGCGCCAGGCGGTTGCCAGTGCGGGCGACCCGGTTGATCGCATGCAACAGGCGGTCCTGTAACAGGACGCGGTTCGGCAACTCTGTGGTGGCATCATAGTGAGCCAGGCGATGGATGCGTTCGGCCGCGAATTTTTCGGCCGAGATGTCACTGAATGTACTGACGTAGTGCTGCAACTGCTTGTCGTCTCCCCGGACCGCTACCACGGTACGGTTTTCCGGATACACTTCGCCGTCACGGCGGCGGCTCCAGAGCTCACCCATCCAGATGCCGCCGGCATCCAGGGCCTCCTGAATCTCCGCCCGCAGACCGGGCGCATCGCGTCCGGCACTGAGCATACTTTCGCGCCGGCCCAGCACCTCCGGTTCCTCCCAGCCGGTAATCTTGGTGAACGCCGCATTGACCTTGCGGATCCGGTGCTCACAATCCGTGATCATGACGCCCTGCGGACTCTGCTCGAAAACGCTGGCGGCGAGCAGGAGCCCCTGCTGGGAATGCTGCCTGACAATCTCATGGGCGATACGTCTGGCATATAGCCCGAGTACCGCATGAAGATGGGGTTCCTTGATCATCGGCTTGCAGGCGGCCACCACCACCACACCCAGCTTCTCACCCGAGGCCCCGCTCAGCGCGGCCCCGTAGTAGCCATCGACGCCCAACTCCGCCAGCCACCTGCACGCGGGGTAGGCCAGTGCGGCACCATCGGGGATAAACACCCGATCGTGGGCAAGCACATCGAGACAGGGTGATCCCGTCAGATCATAAGAGAAATTCGTACCCGGTTTGCCGCGCGACCATAAAGCCAGGGTACCGATACTGCTGCGTGCGTCGTCTTTGCAGGTCGCTACAAAAGCGTGCTCCACGCCATAAGCCGACGCCAGCAATGCCACACAGTCATCGTAGAAACGGCCCCGGTCCCCCGCGGAGAGCGTCGCCAGGGCCGCCACGGCATCCAGGGCACGATCGTTCGCCCGCCGCCTGGCCATGTCGCCCGGGGCGCCAAACTCGACCTGAGGATGCCCGGTTTTGCTTGGTATCAACTGAATGCGCCGCCTTTCGTTGTTGGGCTCATATTAGCTGAGCGTTCGCGGGAAAACTTTGAACCCTGTCGAGGCCTGATCAGGGCAATACCAGAAAAGCCGAACGCGTCACATACTGGCGACAGCTCAAAGACGCGTCGACAGCATCAGCAAAGCGGCTCCACCGAGTAATAGAAAAGCCCCGAAGCCCAGACGCATCCGCCAGCGGTAACGCCTCAGCAGGCCGAACTCCTCCAGGTTGGAAAGCAGAAAAAAACGCCCATCCTCAGGCTTCGACAGGGTATGCAGCTGGCCGCGTTTGAGATTCTTCGCGTGCTCGCGTCCGGCCTCGCGCCTGGCCGCCTGCCGCGCACGCTCCCACTCGTCGACGTCGATCATCCCGTCGCGGTTGCTGTCAAAACGTTCGCGTAGCGTGTCAGGCCGCTGTTTCCATTCGCGCAGCACGGCGCCGGTCAGTTCTCTAAGGGTGCTGCCCTGGTCACCTGAGCCCAGGGTGCGAAACTGGCCGATGGCATACAGGGGATCTCCATCCATGATCACGGCCTCGGTGTAGCGGTAGTGTCCGACGCCGGCACTGAGGCCATCAAGCACCTTTCCACTGATACCGACCACCATATCGGCCGTCTTGCCCAGGCTCGGCAGCCGCGTGTGTATCGCATGCCCCCCCCAGCTGCCCGCATTTTCGGACCAACTCCGCTGGTGCCGCGTCGTTACTTCAGCCCCCTCGGGGTCGATAACGCAGTCGCCTGTTTCATCCCGCAGGCCGAAGATGCCGTCGCTGCTGCCGGATTCCACGAGCCGCCAGTCCTTACCGCTGCGCCGTTCCACTTTGTAGCGAAACCAACAGCAGGGAGTGCGCGACAGGGGAGCGACGATGGGCTCACCACCCATCATCCGTGCCAAACCTATCAGCTCCACATAGCCCTGGTGTGCGGAACGAACACGCGCAGTGGGCACGTCCTCGATTTTACGGCTGCGGCGCAGGCCCGAAAACCCCATCGCCGCAGCCGCAATGGCAAGTACCGTGACGAACATGAGAACACCGTCCGGCGCATGCGCCAGCCTGTCGAGCCAGTCGGCCATCGACTACTGGAACAGCGCTGCCATGTTGACGTCAGCCTTCTCCTGGACGGCAAACTCGAGCAGATGCGCAGGCCGGAAGTTGAGCAGGCGGGCGACGATGAGGTCCGGAAACTGCTCGATGCGGACATTGTTGACGTTGACCGAGGCATTGTAGAACTCACGCCGGTCCGCGATGGCGTTTTCCAGACCCGTTATGCGGGTCTGAAGGTGCTGGAAGCTCTCGTTTGCCTTCAGATCGGGGTAGGCCTCAGCCACCGCGAAAAGGTTTCCAAGCCCAAGCCGCAGAATGCCTTCGGCCTCTCCGACACCGTCGACATCGTGTGCCTCGCGCGCACTCGCCACCGCGGCTCGCGCACGCATCACCTCTTCCAGCGTCTCGCGCTCGTGCTTCATGTACTGCTTGCAGGTCTCTACAAGCTTCGGCAGCTCATCGTGCCGCTGCTTGAGCAGTACGTCTATATTCGACCAGGCCTGACTGACTGCGTGCTTGAGCCCCACCAAGCCGTTATAGATAACAATGGCGTAACCGGTAACAAATACCGAAATCGCAATGAATACCATTGTGCCTACTTCCATTTTCCAAGCTCCTGATGCCTGTTAACGTATGTCCGGACTATAGCGGCAGCACAGCGGGTTGACATGAGCCACATTCGCTCCTTCGAGAATCACACACCCAGGATCGATCCCGAGGCCTGGCTGGACCCCGACTGCCTGGTGATTGGCGACGTCCATATCGGTGCTCACAGCAGCATCTGGCCCGGCGCAGTGGTGCGTGGCGATATCCACCGTATCCGTATCGGCCGCGAAACCAACATCCAGGACAATTCGGTACTGCACAACAGCCACGATGGTCCCTTCATGCCGGGCGGCTCACCGTTGATCATAGGCGACCGGGTGACGGTAGGACACAAGACCATCCTTCACGGCTGCGAGATCCAGGGCGACTGCCTGATCGGGATGGGCGCTATCGTGATGGACAAGGCAGTGATCGAATCGGGCGTGCTGGTCGGTGCGGGAAGCCTGGTCCCGCCGGGCAAGACACTGGCTTCAGGATACCTCTATACCGGCTCGCCCGTCCGCCAGGCGCGGCCGCTTACCGACCGTGAAAAGGAGTTTTTCGCCTACTCGGCGGCTTATTACGCGAAGGTTGCGCAGCGTCATCGTAACGACTTGGGGTAGCCGTGACTTCGCATTGATCGCGGCTTGCTGCTTTGTTGGCAACAACGGATGCTGGTGGATCGTGATGCGCTGGGCTCAGCGCAACTCCATCACCTGATCCATAACCAGCCCCTCGGCACTGGCATGCACCGACAGACGCAGGCGGTCGAATATTTCGGCCTGCAGACGGAAGCCCTGCAGCTGCTCGCGCAGCTCCTCCGCCATATCCCGTTCGCCCTGACTGTCGAGCTGTACCGCCGCGCTGTCCATCATGTCGCCGAAACGCTGCACCAGCTGGTAGACACCATAGTCAACTGCGAACAGGCGGGGCGGACTCGCGGCTACTGCTGTGAGCAGTGGATGCGCGAGATCGATGGACTCGGCACCAGCAAGCAACAGTAACGCCCTGTCCCTGATCGCCACCTTCATCGGCGGAGTCTGCCCGTCGAGCTCCAGACCCTGAGGCAGATCGACGAAACTGCCATCGCTGGGAATCTGCACGCTCGCCAACGCAGGATTGAACATTGCCCCGAGGGCGAAGATCCCACGCGGATCGTCGACCGCTGCCAGGAGCCCGGCACGAACCCTTGTGGGTTGTAGCGTCTGCGGATCCATGGCCAGGTCCTCGAGCTGCAGATTGAATCCCCTGATGCCGGCCGTCATTGGCCCAAGCGCCAGGTTCAGTTGCGGCATGACCGCCTGCAGGCTCGCGGGATCCACCCACTCACAGGAGGAGCCAGTCGCAATCACCTCCCGTAACAGGGCGTCGACAGCGTTGCGCAGCTGCGGCAGGTCGATTCCAAAACCGAAGGCCAGCAGGCCTTCGTAGGTCGCACCCAGACCGGGAACGGGCGAGGCCAGCTTCTGAAGCCGCGCCGCCACCGGGGCGCTGCTCTCCCAGATCGCCCGTGCGGCGAAGTGTCGCTCATCGGCCGCTGCGACACCGACGACCATGCGCGGCATAGCGGCCACCAGCTGCTCCGTCATCTGCATGCAACCGGCCGATACCGGCAAAGACTGTGCACCCAGGGCCCGCATCACTTCGGCATTCCTGCCCTGCCCCTTGCCGAGCAGGATGGTCACCAGGTCATCCAGTCTGATGTAGCCTTCGCCATAGCCGGTGAAGCCGTGTCGTTCTATCAGGTCCTCAATCGCGCCTGAATCTGCCAGGGCTTCCTGTGGCTGCTCCTGCCCCAGCAACAGGGGTAAATCACGGTCAAACAGGCTGTCAGGCAGCAGGCCTGCGATCGCATGGCGCTCGGTGACGGCGAGGATCACGTCGACCTGCCCCAGGTCGATTCTGCGATAGGTCTGGCCGTTGAGCTCACCACGCGCAGCATCGAATCCCGCGCGAGCCTCAACCCGGTCCAGCATGGCATTGAGCTTCCCCGAGTCGGCTATCTCCAAGCGCAAAGCGGGCAGTATTCCGATGCCATAGATGACCGACCGCGTCACCGGCTCAATCCCCAGTTCGCGCATCTTGTCAGCGGTGTCACGGCCTTCGAACTCGGCAAACAGGGCTTCGATCACGTCGAACACACTTTCGGCCTGGCGAGCCATCGGCCCCGCGTCCTCGGAGTCCTCCATCCGGTCACGCACCCGAGAAAATACGGCGCCCTGGGAAGCCAGCTGCGCAGCATAATGGTTGCCCAGTTTGTCGCGCAGGTCACCCGGCAGGTGCCTGCTGGTCACAAAGGCATACGGCGTATCGGCGGGTACATGCTGCAGGAGATCGATCCTGGACCGCTCGGCATCACGCGTGCATGCGACGACCAGTCCGAGCAGCAACAGCATGGCAAGGAAACGTAATTTGACGGGGTACATTGGATTCACTCCGGTCTGGAAACAGGGTTGCAGGGATCGGCCGGCATTTTTGCGCGAGGCCAATTGCTGGCATGAAATTAAGTCGCGCGCAGACTTTCGATAACCGGGCCGGTATCCGGCCGGACACCACGCCACAGAAGGAAAGACTCCGCGGCCTGCTCCACCAGCATTCCCAAACCATCCAGCGCACGCGCAGCACCGTGCGCTCGGCCCCACTCGACAAAGGCAGTCGGATCTTTGCCATAGAGCATATCGTAGGTCCATCCGCCCTGCGCCAAGCAGTCGTCCGGGATCTGCGGAACTTTAGCCGCCAGGCCGGCAGCCGTGCCGTTGATGATCAGATCAAAGCGCTGACCCGCAAGTTCATCGAGACCGCAGCCGCGTACCGGTCCAAAACCTGCCGTCGCCTCAGCCAGGGCCCGCGCCTTGGACGCGGTACGATTGGCGACGGTCAGACTTGCCGGCTTTTCATCCAGCAGGGGGCGCAGTACGCCTCTCACCGCGCCGCCGGCACCCAGCAGCAGCACCCGGGCACCGGCCAGCCCAAACAGATGATTGCAGCCGAGATCGCGTATCAGGCCGATACCGTCGGTATTGTCGCCCTGGATTTCACCGTCACGCGCTGCCAGGGTGTTTACCGCCCCTGCCGCATGGGCACGTTCGCTCAGGGAGTCCGCCAGCCGAAAAGCACGCTCCTTGAACGGCACTGTCACATTCAGCCCGCGCCCGCCGGCGGTCAGAAATGCCTCGACATCGGCCTCGAAATTCTCCAGATCGCCCAGAATCCGCTCGTAGCGGATATCTTCGCCGGTCTGCCTGGCGAAGGCGCTGTGGATCTGAGGCGAGCAGGAATGCTCGATCGGGTTGCCGATTACGGCGTAGCGGTCTGTCATCGGCAACGATTCCTGTGTGTTCCTGCAAAAACGCGCATTGTACGACGCCTTCATGCGAACGCATTCGGTCGATTCAAACCGCCTGAGAAAAGTGTGAAGGCGTTCTGCGCGCGCCAGAGGACCGGGAATAATGTGAAAAAACAATAGGATGTCACATTTTTTCAGGACCAAGCCGATTAGAATCAAGAATCCCACTCCGGCGCCGATATGATCGTACGAAAGCCCTCGAAAACAGACGTGAGAACACTAATGGACCCAGCACGAAGCCACCGTGGGGGCCGCTTCCTAATGCGGATAGCCCTGAGCCTTTTGTTCCTGTTTGTAAATGTCGCATCGGCGGACGAGTCCAAGTGCCTTTTCATTTCCTCCTATCACCAGGGTTATGCCTGGTCGGACGGGGTTGAGCGCGGTCTCCGCAGGACACTGGAGGGCAAGTGTCAGATCCGCCAGTTCGACATGGACACCAAACGCAAGAGATCACTCGAAGAAAAAATGGCCGCGGCAAACGAGGCCAGGGCACTGATCGAATCCTGGCAACCGGACATCGTGATAACCGCCGACGACAATGCGGCCAAGTACCTGATCGAGCCATTCTACCGGGACAAGGATCTGCCCTTCGTTTTCTGTGGCGTCAACTGGACGGTGAAGGAATACGGTTTTCCCTACCGTAACGTGACCGGAATGATCGAAGTCGCCCCGGTCAAGTCGATGATTGAAGAGGCCCGGGAACTGACCCCCGGCGCCTCGCGTGTGCTCTACATCGGTGCCGACACCCCGACCGAGAAAAAGAATGCGACCCGCATCCGCCAGGTGGCTGAGATGCAGGGGCTCGAATTCGAACAGCAGCTCAGCTCCAGCCTGCAGTCCTGGGTCGCCACCTACCGGGCCGGCCAGAAGTTTGATTTCATCATTGTCGGCAGCAATGCCGGCATAGGTGACTGGAGCGACGACGCTGCGTTCGAAGCGATCAAGCCGATCACGACCCGACTGACTGTAACCAGTCATGAATGGATGATGCCGGTGACCATGCTGGGGATGACCAAAGTCCCGGAAGAACAGGGCGAATGGGCAGGTCAAGTCGCTCTGCAGATCCTCGACGGTGCCGTACCGAACACCATCCCGGTAATCGCCAATCGCAAGTGGGACCTGTACCTTAATCCAGCCCTTGTCGAATCGGCCGGCCTCAAACTCCCGGCCCAGCTTCTGAGCAAAGGCAAGGTCTATCAGTAAGCACCTCCATGACGGTCATCCCCGCATCCATCAGTAGCCGCAGAATCACGGCAGTCCTGCTCGGGGTGCTGGTAATCCTGATTGCCTTGGGTTTGGCGATCCGTACCGATATGCGGCAGGCCGAAGCGGCATTCGATGAACTGAGCGAGGAAATCGAAACCGCCCTGACCCGGCGGCTCGACAATCTCAATGCCTCGCTGCGTTCGCTCAGCGGTATGCACCACGCCATGACCCGGTTGTCACAGCAAGAGCTCTCGGCATTCGCGCAGGAGATAGAACGCAGCCATCCGTACGTGAAGGCCATATTTCAGCTGCGCCTGGTCAATGTCGACCAGAAAGAGGCGTATGAGAAAGAGTTTCAAGAGGCCGGTTTCCCGGCGTTCCGCATCCTGTCCAGCGATCACCGCGGCAGACTGACCGCCAGTGTGGTCAAGCCCCAGTATATGCCGCTCAATTTCGTCGAACCGCTTGATCCTGGCCTTGCACGCTATCTCGGTCTCGATTTTTATTCCAGGGCCGACCTGAGACTGGCCATCGACCGCGCGATCCACTCCGGGGAGGTAGCCGCGGCCCCGGCGGTACCGATGGCCGAAGATGCTTTCTTACTGTTCAAGGCGGTTTACAAAGGCTTCTTCGTGCCCGACGCCGCCAGGGAAAGGCAGACTCAGGTTCAGGGCGCATACGCGCTTCTGGTAGACGCTCCCGCTTTTCTCGCTGACCTTGCCAGCGACCACAAGGGCCTTGGTCTGCGTCTTTCCACCTGGAACGAGACAAACCCAACCACGCTGTACGAGATACCCGTCCCGGCAACGTCAGACTTTCTCGCCAAACTGCTGCCCAACCACCGCAGCAACACCAAGATATCCCTGACACCCACCCGCTTTCACCTCACCGTCGAAAGGTTGGCGGATCGCAGCGATTTTCACCCGACACGCTGGCTGATGCTTATCGCTACCGCTGTCGGCCTGTACCTTTCGGGGGTGCTCGTCGTGTTCACGCGCCTGCGCGCCAGGGAGGCCGCCAGGGAGGCCGAGGCGCAACTCTTCCAGGAGAAGGAACGCGCCCAGGTCACGCTACATTCTATCGGTGAGGCGGTTATCACCACCGATCCTGGCGGCGTGGTCGACTTTCTCAATCCGGCTGCCGAGCACCTGACCGGCTGGCGTGCATCGGGTGCAAAGGGCCATCATCTCAACGAGATTTTTTCGCTGGTGTCAGAATCAGACGGAACCGCCTTGCCGGACCCCATCGTTCGAGCCCTGCGGGACCACGACGAATCAGAGGCGGCGGCCATCATGGTACGCAGCGACGGTGCCACGATTGCGGTTATCGAGAATGCCGCGGCCATTCGTGACAGCGACGGCAATTTTACCGGGGCGGCGCTGATCGTGCGCGACGTCAGCCGGGAACGCAATCTGCTACGGGAAATGGCGTTTCAGGCGACACACGACCCGCTCACCCGACTGATCAACCGGCGTCAGTTCGAGCGTGAACTGAGTGCCGTGGTAGAAGACGCCCTGACATCCGACAATCAACATGCCCTGATGTACATCGACCTTGACCAGTTCAAGGCGATCAATGACAGCTGTGGCCATATCGCCGGAGACCAGCTGCTGAAACAAGTTGCATCCCACCTCGGCGACAATATCCGACGACTTGACCGGCTGGCGCGGCTCGGCGGCGATGAATTCGGTGTTCTGCTGCGCGACTGCACGATCGAGAAGGCGCTTGAGGTGGCCGAGGCCCTGCGACACGAGATCAAAGACCTGCGGTTGCATTGGGAAGAGCGCAGCTTCCGTATCAGCCTCAGCGTGGGCGTGGTCGCCATCACCAAGGATAGCGGAAACCTCGACGAGGTCCTGCGGGCTGCCGATGCGGCCTGCTATGTGGCGAAGGACCAGGGGCGCAACCGCGTGCACTTCTATCAGCCAGACGACGAAC
>Ga0316201_10003667_pt1 | contig 11375 bp, 11 predicted proteins | sample CS6wburrow_MG_FD_204516 | JGI IMG/M metagenome (GOLD analysis project Ga0316201, IMG submission 204516) | Coastal sediment microbial communities from Delaware Bay, Delaware, United States - CS-6 worm burrow | ecosystem: Environmental > Aquatic > Marine > Coastal > Sediment | place: USA... | reverse complement strand
AAAGACGGCTACAAGGCCGCCTGCGACGCCCTGTTTCAATTGGTTGGAACCGGTGGTACCAGCGACATCGCCCCCGTCAGTATCAATATTCTGGGCGAATTTAACATCGGCGGCGAGGCGTGGATGATCCAACGCTATTATGAACGCGTCGGGGTGCAGGTGGTGTCGGTGATGACCGGGGACGGCCGGGTGGAGCAAATTCGCCGGTCACACGGTGCCGCCTTGAACGTCGTGCAATGCTCCGGCGCCATGACGTTTTTGGCCGACATGATGAAAGAGAAGTACGGCATTCCCTATATCCGGGCCTCCTATTTCGGAATCGAAGACATGGCCAGGGCCCTCTACGACGTGGCCGATCACTTTGGAGACAATCCCGAAATCAAGCATCGGACGCAGAATTTGGTCCGACAAGAGGTAACTGCCATCTACCCAAAACTACAGGCCATCCGGAAAGATCTGACCGGCAAGAAAGCTGCCATCTACGTCGGCGGCGCCTTCAAGGCATTCTCTCTGATCAAGGCGCTGCGCACTTTAGGCATGCAGGTCGTACTAGCCGGATCACAAACCGGTACGGCAGAGGATTACGCAACCTTGAGGGACATGTGCGACGAGGGCACGGTGATCCTGGACGATGCCAACCCGCTGGAGCTGTCCAAATACATCATCGAGAAAAAGGCCGATCTGTTTATCGGCGGCGTCAAAGAGCGCCCCATCGCCTATAAGCTGGGCATCGGCTTCTGCGACCATAACCATGAACGCAAAATCCCGCTGGCAGGATTCGAAGGCATGCTGCATTTCGCCCGAGAAATCCATACAACCGCCACTAGCCCGGTGTGGCAATTCGTGCCGTTTCGCAATCCAGAAAACCACGCCCCCCCAATGGAGTAAACCAATGGCATCACAGTACCGTTTGAAAGACATGCAAACCAGCCCCTCGGCGGCAGCCACCCAGAATGCCTGCAAGCTGTGCTCGCCCCTGGGTGCGGCATTGGTGTTCAAAGGCATCGCCGGAGCAGTGCCCTTGCTGCACGGCTCCCAGGGGTGCTCCACCTATATCCGCCGGTACCTGATCAGTCACTTCAAAGAACCCATGGACATCGCCTGTTCCAACTTCGGCGAACAGACCGCCATTTTCGGCGGCGGCGCCAATCTGAAACTGGCGCTGGACAACATCATCGCCCAGTACTCGCCCGCAATGATTGGCGTGGCCACCACCTGCCTTGCCGAAACCATTGGCGATGATGTGCCCATGTTTATCCATGAATATCGAAAAACACACTCCCGGAACGCCTTACCGCCCATGGTTCACGTTTCGACCCCAAGTTACCAGGGCACCCATATGCAGGGCTTCCACAATGCCGTGCTGGCAACGGTCAGCGCCCTGGCGGTCAAGCAGGGAACGGAAGGAACCACAGGCCATATCAACCTCTTCCCCGGCATGGTGTCGCCGGCCGACCTGCGCCACCTGAAATCTATCGTTGCCGATTTTGGGCTGCAACCGATGGTGCTGCCCGATTACTCCCAGACCCTAGACGGTCCACTGTGGTCGGAATACCATCGCATCCCGGCCGGCGGCACCCCGGTCGACGCTATTGCAGCGGCGGGTTCAGCCCTGGCCAGCGTCGAATTTGGACAGTCGTTGGCTCAGACGCCCGACACAGCGGCTGCATACCTCGAAACCCATTTCGGCGTGAACGCCTACCGATTGGGCCTGCCCATGGGGATTCGGCAGACCGATCGCTTCATGCGGGTTTTGGAAGCCATCAGCGGAAAGACCGTGCCGCAAAACCATACCGAAGCACGCGGCCGGCTGTTGGACGCCCTCGTGGACGGCCACAAGTATGTCAATGGGGTTCGGGCGGTGGTCTACGGCGAAGCCGACCTGGTGGCCGGGGTGGCGGCGTTTCTGTCGGAGATCGGCATTGTACCGGTGATTTGCGCAACCGGTGACGGCGGCGGCCGCTTAGAGCCCATCATTCGGAAAGCATTCGAGAAGAAAACTGTCGACCAGATCACGGTGATGGAAGGCGTTGACTTCGTGGATATCGAAGAGGCCGTCCGCAACGCCGGACCCGAACTGATGATCGGCCACAGCAAAGGGTACAGCATGGCCCGCAGGCTCAACATCCCCCTGGTGCGGATCGGGTTTCCCGTTCACGATCGGGTGGGTGGCAGCCGGTTGCTGCACATCGGGTATGGGGGGGCCCAGCAATTGTTTGACCGAATCGCCAACACCCTGCTGGACCTCCGGCAAAGCGGCTCGGACGTCGGCTACACCTACATGTAAACGCCTGGGCGCGGAGTAATCGAATCACAACCATCGAGAAGGAAAATGGAACGATGAACATCGACGACCATCCCTGTTTCAACAAAGCGGCCCATCATCGTTTCGGGCGGGTCCATCTGCCCGTGGCGCCCCGCTGCAATATTCAATGCCGATTCTGCAACCGCCGGTTCGACTGCGTCAACGAGAGCCGGCCGGGGGTCACTAGCGCGGTGCTGACACCGGTCCAGGCCATGGTTTACTTGGATGAAGTCCTCCGCCAGAAGCCCTCCATCCGCGTTGTGGGCATTGCTGGGCCGGGCGATCCGTTTGCCAATGCGGCGCAGACAATCGACACCTGCCGGCGGGTGCGTCTCCGGTATCCCGATATGATGCTCTGTATCGCTACCAATGGCTTGAACCTGGCGCCATACCTGGATGAACTGGCTCAGTTGAACGTCAGCCATGTGACGGTTACCGTCAATGCCGTCGATCCCGCCATCGGGTCCAAAATCTACGCCTGGATGCGTATCGGCAAGCGCGTCAGACGCGCAGAGGAAGGCGCCCGTGTACTGCTCGGCCGCCAGCTGAAAGCCATCAAAGGATTGAAAGCACGCGGCATCATGGTTAAAATCAACAGCATAATTCTGCCCGGGATCAATGACCATCACATCGAGGCGGTGGCCGAAGCCATGGGCGCCCTGGGCGTCGATCTGTTCAACTGCATGCCATACTACCCCAACACCGGCAGCGATTTCGAGCACTTGGAAGAGCCGACCGCCGAGCGGGTCGACGCCATCCGCACCGCCGCCGGCCGCCATGTCAAGCAAATGCGCCACTGCACCCGCTGCCGATCCGATGCGGTGGGGATGCTTGGAGAAATGCCCTCGCAACGGCTCATGGCCACACTGAAGAACTGCCAGCACCTGGACGTTTTAGAGCATCAGCCCGTCGCCGTTTCCCACAAACCCTACGTGGCAGTCGCCAGCCTCGAAGGCGTCCTGGTGAACCAGCATCTCGGCGAAGCCTATCAGGTCCTTATCTACGGCGAGACAGAGGGACGCATCGGCTTCATCGAAGCCAGGCAGGCCCCGGAACCGGGGGGCGGCATGGCACGCTGGAAAGCGCTGGCCACCCTCTTGTCCGACTGTCGCGCCATCCTGGTGAGCGGAGCGGGAAAAACGCCAAAATCCATCATCGGCAAGCACGGCATCGAGACCATCGAGTGCGAAGGCGTCATTGACGAAGCCGTGAGCGCCGTCTTTGCCGGAGACAGCCTTCACCACATGGCCGTGCGGCAGCCCCAGGCCTGCGGCTCGGGGTGCGGCGGCAACATGATGGGATGCGGATAGACCGCCATTGAAAGCAATTAACGCTGTTAACGACTGAAAGGAGTACTTCTCATGGACAAACCGGAACACCATCTGTTCGTCTGCGCCAGTTTCCGCGCCGGCGGCGATCCTAAGGGCGTCTGCCACAAAAAGGGGGCGGTTGATCTAATGCCCTACATTGAAAATGAAATCCTGGACCGTGGCCTCGATGCCCAGATTACGAGCACCGGTTGCATGAAAGCATGCGACCACGGTCCGGTGATGGTGATTCAGCCCCAGGGGCTCTGGTACGGAAAGGTGGAAAATGAAGCAATGGTGGACGACATCCTCGACGCTTTAGAAGACGGGGCCACTGCGCAGAATCTTCTCATAGAGTAGTGTAGTATTCCATCGATACCATAGACCCCATGTCATCCGGTCGTTTTCAACTGTTGATTTGAAAGAGCCGTCATGACCATCGACTTCCTGCCCTTTTGCGGAGGAAGTCCGTTGCCCTGGAGAAGCGATCATGCTCAAACCCGCTGCCCTGGACTGGCAGAGCCACATCGATGCCGGTCAAAGCTATCTTAAAACTGCCCAAAGTGGCCTGAAGCGACCTTCCGTATTCAACAATGCCCTGATCTACCAAATCACCACCATGGCGGTCGAGCAGCTTCTGATCGGTGTGTATCAATTTCACAACCAGATGCCCGCGGACCACACCCTGGAGGGACTGGTGGATGATTTGACCGCAATCTGTCCGATCGAAAAAGAGTTGGCCGACCATATCAAGGCCATCGGGCAGTTTGACGATATGTGCCCCCTGGTTCCGGTAAATCGCCGCATTCCTGACGATACGGAAATCCAATCCATACTGTCGGTGGGACACCAGGTGGCGGCCTACTCAATGAACCAGGTCCACCCCATCTAACGGATGAACAACGCGGGAAATCGCCCCATCACCTGGATTTCCCCGGTAAGGTTTTGCTGCTATGGATGCCACCATACGGGATGCAACCCACGAGGATCTGCCTGCTCTGGTAGAGCTTCTAAAAGAACTGTCCGCCATCGAAGATGATTTCACACCCGATCATAATCGTCAGCAAAAGGGATTGGCGCTCATGCTGGACGGCTGCCGCAAACACCGCTGTGTCAAAGTTGCCGAAGTGGATGGCATCATCGTGGGCATGTGCACGGCGCAATGGTTGATTTCTACGGTCGAAGGTGGCGCCGTTGCCCTGGTCGAAGATATGGTGGTAGCCGCTGCCAGGCGCGGACAGGGGATCGGCGGCCAGCTCATGGCGGGCATTGAACGATGGGCCCTTAACCATAATATGACCAGGGCACAGCTATTGGCGGATCGGTCCAATTCCAGCGCACTGGAGTTTTACGATCGCATCGGCTGGCGCCCAACTCAATTGGTTTGTTTGAGGCGCAACTGGAAGTAAAACAATGGAACCGACAACCCGTCGAAATGTCTGTATCATCGACACCACACTGAGAGACGGCGAGCAAGCCCCCGGTGTAACGTTCACCGAATCGGCCAAATTAGAAATCGCGCGCAGACTCGACCAGGCCGGCATCGACGAATTGGAAGTGGGCACACCTGCCATGGGGGCGGACGCTCAGAAGACCATTCGCCGTATCCAAGCGCTGGGTTTGAAGGCCCGGCTGTCCGTCTGGTGCCGGGCCCACCAGGACGACCTGGCGGCTGCACTGCGCTGCAACGTGAGCGCTGTTCACATCAGCCTTCCGGTCTCGCCCATTCAGCTCAACGCCCTTGGAAAAGATGAAGCCTGGGTGCTCAGACAGATATCAGAACTGGTTCCCGCGGCTTGCCGGCACTTCGACCAGGTCACGGTGGGCGCCCAGGACGCAACCAGGGCGGAAAGCGCCTTTCTGGGCCGCGTCGCTGCTCAGGCCGGCACCGCCGGCGCAGGGCGCCTTCGCCTGGCGGACACCGTCGGCATCGGCACCCCCGGCACCACCGCCGGGATGATCGCCGGCCTGTTGAAGACCGTTCCCGGCCTCCCACTTGAATTCCACGGCCACAACGACTTGGGTATGGCCACCGCCAACGCGATAACTGCGCTGGAAGCCGGAGCCCAGGCTGTCAGTGTGACGGTCAACGGCCTTGGAGAACGCGCCGGCAACAGTGCCCTGGAGCAAGCCGCGGTAGCATTGAACCAACACCCCGGGTTGACAAGCTCGATCAACCTTCAAGACCTGATCCCCCTGTGTCGTCTGGTCGCCACTGCCTCGGCCAAAACGATCAGCCCAACTCAACCCATTGTCGGGGAAGGAATTTTCGACCACGAATCCGGTATTCATTGCCACGCGCTGCTCAAAGACAGCCGCACCTACGAACCTTTCGACCCCCATATGATCGGCCGACCGGGCCGCCGCTTAATCGTGGGCACCCACACCGGCACAGCGGTCATCCACCACTTGCTTCACAAAGCCGGCATTCGTGCGGCTCCTCAGCAGGCGCGTGCCTTGAAGCCGCTGTTGCTGCAATTCACTCTCCATCAGTAGATAATTGGCGTTGATACTTGGTGAATCCGGATAGATTCCAAAAACTTGGGATGTCTTGCGAATGGTATTGTAACCTGCAACCTTGGCAGGCATGCACTATTGCAGCTTTCGCGGAGTATTCTTTAACGCTTCCGTTCAGGTGCGGCGCGCACCCATAACGGCCGGCAATCGTCACCCGCAACGGCATGATGTTAGGCGAGCGCATCTGGAGTTGCTCGGCTGCAAGCCACCGCCACCACTTAAAATTTAGAACTCTTTCCCGATCAAGGGGTGAACTCGCTGAGAACTCGCATTGTCGCGACCTTCATGCGATCCTCTCCCATCGCCTTTTTGGCCTCGTCGGATGCCATAAAGGACTGGAACCGTGCCATATCCGGTACCTCCAGAATGAGGCCTGTCGAATTTGGCCTCTCCGGATCCATAAAGGTTCGAGCCTTAACACCAATCTGAGCGAACATTTCGTGCCGACTCCCAGACCCTTTTATCCAGGCGTTTGCCCAGTGCTGTCCATCTTTGACTTCGTGAAAAATAATTAATGTTGCCATTTGCCATGCCCCCTTTCAAATATTTCTTTTTGGTTTCTTCTCCTAATTAGTTGGAGAAGAAACTATAATATAAGATTTCATATTGCACTGTGGGCGCCTTTGGCTGGATCTTTCGACCCAGGCTTTCCAAAAATCCGTCCATAAATGAAGGACGGAATACAGAAATCAGTAAATGTTGGAACCGCAGCGGTAGCGGCCAATGAAAATCCAAAAAATTGGCCCACAAAAGGGAAACCGTTGTGAAAGGCTATAATTGTGACGATAAGATAGATCGTAGCTACACCGCATGCGAAGCGTCTCGGTGCTTGAGCAGGAGGTAATCTCCGGGTTCCAGCGATGTGGCGAATGCCATAGTTGTAAATGGTCTCAAAGGGATGGCCACGTAAAAGTGCACCTAAGGCAGCGAATGGTACAAGGATCATCAAAGCCAACTCAGATTGGAATATGTTGCGATACCTGCCCATACCATGCATATAGCCGGTGCAAGGCGCAGCCAGGGGCCAACTTCGGCCAAATCGGCATCATTTAACCCCAGGTACCCCTGCGCTTCAATGCGTTTTCGCGTTGTTGAGGAAACAGAATTCATCTTTCTACCTCCAGCAAAATTGTTTGATTATTTTGAAACGGTATCTAAAATTCTCCTCGAGCCCAATCTCAGTCTTATTTGCTCGAGAAAAGATAAGGAGCGCTTTGTGGAAAAGCGCCCCTACGCCTTATTAATTAATCGTTACCACCGAATACCCTTGCGCCTGGTAGCCGGCAATGGAGATAAATCCGTTACCGACGTGATCCACTTCTGGCAACACTGAGTTTGGATCAACACCCAGTACTTTCAGGGCATAGTCGCAAACCTCAAACTGCACGCCGTCTTTTTTCATTTGCCGGATCATGCTGGCGAACTCGTCCAATGCCGCATTATCAGAAGCGTTAAACCCCTTACGATCTGTTGAGATCATTTTGACCGCAGGGCCATGGAACACAACAGCAACTCGCGGCGGTTCTGAAAGTGAACGAACGCTTGCATCATCATTTACGTTATTCACAGCCCAGAAAATGATGTTGGCTGTCTGGGGCGATCCCTGGCTGACATCAAAAACTGCATTGACGCGCTGAACACCGTCGAGGGCAGCGTAGCCACCCGATATTGCGGGTGTCGCGACCAACGCAATGATGAACGTCATAACCGCGATAGAAAAGAAATGACGAGTAAACGCAATATTGTTTTTCTTCATGGCGATTCTCCTTTTGTTTGGCCTGTCGGCCATTTTTCCTCCGTGAAATAGTATGGGCGCGATGCAAGTGTACGGGTTTCGCCACTATATCCTATAGAGGAAAAATTACGTGGGAATTACAATAAACATGTCGCCCTGCTGATCTTAACAGCAGGCAATGCTTTACAGATCGAGCTATTGAAAGCTTAAAGCAATTGATGGGCAGCATCTGTAAGTTGGTACGGAATCGGTGGACGTGATTGATGAGGAATCTTGAAGAGTCGAGCGGGGGGTCACATTCTCCCCGTTAGGCTGTCTAAACAACAGGAACCACCTTTTCGAAAGCTAAAACCGCTTTACAAGTAAGAGGGTAACACCGAATTAGATATTGTAAAGCCATCTTCGCTTTAAAAACACTAGCGCTGCAATACCAAACACATAGCGACGTGCTCGGCTACTGCAGGAATCAAGAGTTTGTCGTCAGCCAGAGAATCGATCAGGATGTGATTACATATTGAAAACAACGGTGTACCGACAATTCAATCAATTATTCGAATTTTGACTTCCATTCCTTCATTTTTTCTGCAGACCATTCAATACAAATGGCCGGCTTGCCTTTCATGACCATCCGCATGCAGGCGTCGCCACACTCAGGATTACAATGGATCATCTCGGTCTCTTGACCCGTCTGGACCTTCTGCGGCCACAGCGGATCGGCCCAAAGGACACGTGCAAGGCCGATCAGGTCAGCCTTCCCATCAGCAATGGCATTTTCCGCAAAGGCACCCGTTGCTAATCTCCCAGCGGCGATGACCGGTACATTTACCTCCGAACGAATAGCCGCGGATAGATCGAGCATGTAGCCTTCTTGCTTGGATCGCTCCAAAACTTCAGGGAGAGTAAAAGACTCATAGGTTCCCCCCATGACGGAAATGTATCCGACACCCGCCCCGGCAAGGTTTTTGGCGAAATGGCGCGACTCCTCCAGTTGCAGCCCGTCAGGAAGCCACTCATCGGCAAGAAACCGATAGCCGACAGGATACGCACCCACTGCTTCCCTGACTCGCGTTAAAGTCTCCAAGGCAAATCTCTCGCGATTTTCCAGACTCCCCCCGTAATTATCATTGCGTTTATTGGTTCGTGGGGAAAGAAATTGTGCCAGCAGATAACCGGTACCGCCATGGAGTTCAACCATATCAAACCCAGCTGCTTTTGCTATAGTGGCCGCTTTTGCATATTGATCGATAACACGTGCTATTCCATCTTTGTCCAGGGCCTTTGGAACACGGCCAAAGGTATCAACCGCTGATGGTGCGAGCGGCTGTTGAGTCGCGTGAGCAAAGCGACCAGCGTGGTTTATCTGCAGGCATGCCAGCGTCCCCTCCTCTTTAATGACATCAGCCAACTGCTTTAGCCCGTCCAGATAATCATCCTTATCAGCCCGAAGGGTTCTGGTAGAGCCACTGCCGACAGGAAAGTCAACTGTCGAATTTTCGACCACAATCATAGCAACGCCGCTTTTTGCCATAAGTCGATAGTGCTCCAGTAGCATCATGCTGACGGTGCCGCCTTCGCCGGCGTAGCCCAGGTACAACGGTGCCATGGTAAGACGATTTTTCAAGGTCAATCCCTGAATATCAATTTCTGAAAATAGATTCGTATACATAACGCACCATCCTTTTGAATCTTCGCCATCGCGGTTTGCATTCACATATTTCAACTGAACCCTAGATTTAGTATTCCACATGAAAATCAAGGATTGGTCAACCGAGAATTGTAATTAACGGCTCTGGTTGGCTTATCTGAATTTTACAGCATAAAAGCAAATACCAGCTTACCGCGAACTAATAGAAAAATTGGGCCAATGTAATATGGATGCCATCAAATTGGAATAGCATGTTTAAAATTTGGGAGAGATTACGGAATGTTGACCAAAACGTTGATCAAAAGTAGAAACAGGCTATGGATGAACACCATAACCTGTTGATGTAATTGGTACGCCCGGCCCGATTCGAACGGGCGGCCTACGGATTCGAAGACAAGGCCTCTGAGTTTTCTAACCTCCTAAAATTGTAACATACTGAAACCATATGACTTACAATTTCTAGATTTTTGCTGATTTTACACGTCTTGGTCGATTTTTGAAACTTTTTCACACACAGGATTCAGGTCAACGCTGTCCAGCCCGCTCTACGGGTTACCCCATCACCAACTCCACCACAAACCTGATTTCATCCTCAGTTAGCGCTCTCCCCTTTTCAATCCGGTACCATTTCTGCAGACACACCATACAGCAAGTCGCGGTTGCGTGCTGTGCAATGAATACAGGATGCCCTTTCATTTGGGTTTGTTTCGGTAATAAAAAAGTAATTTCATAGGCTTCCATAATTTTTCACAGACACTGTAACCTTTTTCATTCTTATACGTTAAAGGAGAAGTATGATGAAATACAGAAGTTTCAGTGTATCAAAATATCCTTCATAAAAAGGAGTTTCCGATGAGAAAGATGTTCATGTTATTAACTGTATTTGCGTTCGTGATGATGTTTTTTGGGACATCAACTGTAATGGCAGGCGGTGATCAGAACAGGGGCGAAATCGGCAAAGGCCTTACCTACGAAACCAACTGTGAAGACCAGCCATGTTTTGAAGACGCACCAATGCCAGGTAGTTTTGATACGCTGATCATGCAATCTGCAGATGAGACCTCTGAACTTGATGATACTGAAATTCATCATTTTCTGTTCATCCGTGAAGAGGAGAAAATGGCGCGAGATGTATATCGTGTTCTGTATGAAAAATGGGGCAACCCTATATTTGCCAATATTGTAGAAAGCGAACAGGCTCATATGGATGCGATGGCGAATCTGCTTGTTTTTTATGGGATTGATGATCCAGTGACGATTGACGAGACTGGTGCGTTCAACGACGAAGATATAATCCGGCTGTTTGAATATCTCGTTACCTGGGGCTCACAGTCCGAGATTGACGCGATCCTCGTCGGTGCCTATATCGAAGAATATGATATTCTTGACATCTGGAAGGCCTACGACGAGACGGACGAAGAACGCATTCAAACAGTATATCAGAATCTGTACGAAGGCTCTTACAACCACCTGGACGCTTTTGTGTATGTCTATGAGTTGGTGACTGGCGAAAGCTATGTAGGCCAGATATTAGAAGAGGAAGATTACGAATATGTTATGAATTTTGACACCCAGGCTAACCAGGCGCAGGAACCGAAACAACAGAAAGGCAAATAACATAGGTGGTCCATCAGAAAGCTGATCAGTTTACGTTATAGATTTCTCATATGATCATGCCGACGATGGCACCAGACACACATCATCATTGCCAACAAAAAGGGGGCCCTCCCAATCAACCGACCAGGAAGGCCCCCCATCTACTTAGAAAATCAGCTTTGGGTTCGTTATTTGTCAATCCTGGCGATACATGCACTGTGGCCGGTATTACGTTTAGGTATTGTACCCTGTATTTTTGGCAGGCTCGAA
>Ga0316201_10003666_pt1 | contig 11377 bp, 10 predicted proteins | sample CS6wburrow_MG_FD_204516 | JGI IMG/M metagenome (GOLD analysis project Ga0316201, IMG submission 204516) | Coastal sediment microbial communities from Delaware Bay, Delaware, United States - CS-6 worm burrow | ecosystem: Environmental > Aquatic > Marine > Coastal > Sediment | place: USA... | reverse complement strand
CATCTCGACCGGACAATACTCAGGGCCGCAGCGAAAGAAGCGCGCCCGCGTTATGCACGAGCTATCGCCTGGACGCGTCCAATGGCCTGGGCTGCAACCGTGATGCTCTCGGTTGCGCTCGTTCTCGAGTTCACAGATACGCCGGCGCCCGGCGTCGCGTCGTTCGATGAAACGACCAGCACGTTCGAAGTTCGGTCGCCCGAGGCAGATGCGACAGACGATGGTCCGGTGGAATTACCCGAAGAGCCTGCGGTCCCGGCAAGCGAATTTTCGAAAAAGCAAAGCAATGACATGCGCCAGAAAGCGGCGCCCGTTGCAGAGCAGGAAATTTCACCGCAGCAGCCGGCCGCGCGGGAACGAGCTGAGCGCCTGCCCGATTCCGCGGATTTCAAGATCAAGAACGAAAACATGCTGCAACAGGCAGAAGAATTGGCCCGCATGCAGGTTGGCGAAAAAAGGCAGCCATCACCTGCTGTCTCCGCCGAAACGGAACAGGAACTCGAAGCCGGTCGCTCGCTGGCATCAACCGCCGCATTCAGTGCCCCTGTTGCCGATTGCAACGAGGATGCGGTCGCCACACCACAGACCTGGCTCGAGTGCATCGTCGCCCTGGAAGACGCCGGCAGGGATGAAGCGGCCCGAGAACAAAGGGCTTTGCTCGCAGAGGCCTTCCCGGACTTCGATCCCCGCTGAGTTTCGGTATCTCACGAGTGATGCCCGGCGCAGGCGGTGCTAAAATCGCCGCCCGCTAATAACGCTTATTCAACGCACACTCAGGACACCACGATGAAGTCACCCGTACGAGTCACAATTACCGGCGCAGCCGGTCAGATCGGTTATCAACTCGCCTTCCGCATTGCCTCCGGCCAGATGCTCGGATCGGATCAACCCGTTATTTTGCAGCTGCTCGAAATTCCGCCTGCCCTGCCCGCGCTGAACGGCGTTGTCATGGAGCTCGATGACTGCGCATTTGCGACGCTCGCTGGCATTGTCGCGACAGACGATCCGGACGTTGCCTTCAAGGACAGCGACTACGCATTGCTGGTCGGAGCGCGGCCACGCGGCCCCGGCATGGAGCGCAAGGATTTGCTGGAGGCGAATGCGGCAATCTTCTCGGTACAGGGAAAGTCGATCAATGAGCATGCGAGCCGCGACATTCGCGTCCTCGTCGTCGGCAACCCCGCGAATACGAATGCCCTGATCACCCAGAGCAACGCACCTGACATCGATCCGGCCAATTTCACGGCCATGACGCGCCTCGATCACAATCGTGCAATGGCGCAACTGGCTCACAAGACGGGCAACCCTGTCAGTGATGTTCACAACATGACGATCTGGGGCAATCATTCGGCCACGCAGTATCCGGATATTCACCACGCCAACGTTAACGGCCAGGCCGCGAGCGAACTCGTTAGCGAAGCATGGCTGGTGGATGAGTTCATACCGCTCGTACAACAACGTGGCGCGGCAATCATTGCAGCACGCGGCGCCTCATCGGCTGCCTCGGCGGCTTCGGCCGCGATCGACCACATGCATACCTGGGCGCTGGGCACGCCGGGTGACGACTGGGTGAGCATGGGCATCCCGGCCGACGGCAGCTATGGCATCGAACCCGGGATCATCTATTCCCACCCGGTGCGCTGCCGTGGTGGCAACTACGAGATTGTGCAGGGCCTCGAGATCAACGACTTCAGTCGCGAACGTATGAGTGCTACCGAGGTCGAACTTCGGGAGGAGCGCGCGGCAATCGAGGAATTGCTTTGATGTGATGTCTAACATGGCAGGCCCTGCGCCGCGGTGATAGGGTTTGCCATGGCAGTTGAAGTGTCCTGAGGAATCGTCTTGTCCAGTTTTCTAATTAGTTTTTCGTGGTTGCTGCTGTTTGTCGGCGGCGGCATTTTTCTCGCCTATCAACGCATCGACCTGCGCACGTCGACAATCGCAACGGGCCTGGCTCTGCTCGCCTACACGATTTTCGGCAACGGCTGGTGGCTGTGGCTATTCCTGCTATGGGTCCTGTTCGGCTTGATGATCATTCCGAACCTCGTCGAACTGCGGCGAGAGAAAATTACGCGACCGCTGCTGGACATCTACCGCAAGATGCTGCCGTCGATGTCCGATACTGAGCGCGAAGCGCTCGAGGCCGGCAACGTCTGGTGGGACGGCGAGCTGTTTTCGGGAATGCCCGATTGGGAACAACTCATGAAACTCCCGGCACCCGAGTTGTCCGAGGAAGAGCAGGCTTTCATCGACGGCCCGTGCGAAGAACTCTGTCGCATGATCGACGATTGGCAGATCTGCCACGAACTCGCGGACATGCCGAAGGACGTCTGGGACTTCATTATCGAGCATCGCTTCTTCGCAATGATCATCCCGAAAAAATACGGCGGACTGGAGTTCTCGCCCTACGCCAACGCGATGGTGCTAACCAAGTTAGGCGGTCGCAGTCCCACCGTCGGGTCGACAGTCGGTGTGCCGAACTCTCTCGGCCCTGCGGAATTGCTGCTGCACTACGGCACCGATGAACAGAAGGACCGCTACCTCCCGGGCCTCGCCGCCGGCACCGAGATTCCGTGTTTCGCATTGACCTCGACCGAGGCGGGCTCCGATGCTGCCGCGCTGATTGATAGCGGCGTGGTGTGCAAAGGTAAATGGAATGGCAAGACAATCACCGGCATCAAGCTCAACTGGAACAAGCGTTACATCACGCTCGCACCGGTCGCGACCGTGCTCGGGCTCGCCTTCAAGCTTAGTGACCCCGACCGCCTGATCGGCGACAAAGTAGACTACGGCATCACCGCGGCCCTGATTCCGACCGATACTGCCGGCGTAACAATCGGCCGGCGACACAATCCACTGTCGATTCCTTTTCAGAATGGCCCGACATCGGGCGAAGACGTATTCCTGCCGCTTGACTGCATCATCGGTGGCCAGGATATGGCCGGCAAGGGCTGGAAGATGCTTGTCGAGCTACTGTCGGTCGGGCGTGCGATATCGCTGCCAGCAGCATCATGCGGCGGCGGCCAAACCGCAAGCTATGCGGCCGGTGCCTACACGCGCATTCGCAAGCAGTTCAACACCTCGATCGCGAACTTCGAGGGTGTTGGCGAAGCGCTGACGCGAATCGGTGGCAACACCTACATCATCAACGCTGCGCTGTCCGTCACATCGGCAGCGATCGCCCAGGGCGAAAAACCGGCCGTGCCGTCCGCCATCCTCAAGTACCACTGCACCGAACTCGGCCGCAAGATCGCGAACGACTGTATGGACGTGCATGGTGGCAAAGCCGTCATGATGGGCCCGAACAATTACGCTGGCCGCCCTTACATGGCGACGCCAATCTCGATCACTGTTGAGGGCGCAAATATTTTGACTCGCAGCCTCATCATTTATGGCCAGGGCGCCATTCGTTGCCATCCGTTCGTACTGCCGGAAATGCAGGCGGCCAGCGACGAAGATACCGATCGTGGACTGATCAGGTTCGACAAGGCGCTGTTTGGACATATTGGCTACGCAATCAGTAACCTCGCGAGGTCATTTTTCCTCGCGCTAACGCATGCCAAGTTCAGTCGCGTGCCTCTGAACACGCCGACACGCCGTTATTATCAGAACATCAATCGTTACAGCGCGGCTTTCGCTCTCGCGTCCGACTTCGCAATGCTGACGCTGGGCGGCGCACTGAAGAAACGTGAGCTCTTGTCGGCACGACTCGGCGACGTACTCAGTTCGATGTACCTGGCTTCAACGGTACTCAAACATTTCGAAGACCAGGGTCGGCGTGCGACAGACCTGCCGCTTGTCGAATGGTCGGTTCGTACCCTGATGTACCAGGCCCAGGAAGCGCTGCATTCCTTCCTGCGCAACTTCCCGAACCGCTGGGTTGCTGCGTTCCTGCGGGTGTTTATTTTCCCGCGTGGCAGGACGTATTCCGCACCTTCCGATGAGTTGTCTCACAAGGTCGTCGAATTAATGACACGCACCGGCGAAGCGCGTGAGCGCCTGAGCAACGAGGTCTATACGACTCTCGAGCCCGGCAACCCGCTCGGGCTGCTGCAGGAGGCGCTCGAACTGTCGGAGGCGTTCGCGCCAATGGAGCGCCGTATCAAGCAGGCGCAGCGAGAGGGCCTGATCAAGTCCGAGTTCCTCGGTGACCAAATCGACGAAGCCGGGCGTACCGGTGTTATCAGCAAGAAAGAAGCAGCCGAATTGCGTGATTACCATGATAAGGTGAGGGCGCTTCTCGCGGTGGACGACTTTGCGCCCGGGGAGCTAGGCCGATCGACGAGCCAGGAAGCGCCGCCATTGGATGTGCCACAGGAAACGGCACCTGTCAAAAAAGCATCGAAAAAGAAAATTCAGCGCAAGAAAGCGTCGAAAAAGACCCGCAAAAAAACCGACTAGCCTATGACAAGCCATTCCGGACCCATCTATGAAGTCACTTTCTTCGTAGCGCCGGATGTTGCTGATGAATGCGAGCACCGAATCGAAGAGCACGCGCAACGCGTGCTGCTCAACGCGGCCGTCGCCGACTGCACGGTATTCGCCAAGGACAATGATGACCAGGGTCGCCTGCGCCGTGTTTGCCTCCACAGCCTGATCGGCGATGATGTCCTCGATGACTTCATTGACGGTCCCGGCAGTGAACTCGAGGCTCAGCTGGGCGCAGAGTTTGGCGATCTGGTAGAGATCAGGTCCCGAGTCCTGCGAGAGGACCAGCTGACCGAACTGTTGCCGGAGGCATCGCCGAATTGTCTGAATTGCGGCGCAAGACTCCGGGGGCAATATTGCGGCACCTGCGGGCAGCGCTCGCGCAGCCGCCTGATCAGTCTTTGGGAGCTGATTTCGGACGCGTTCGGCGATCTGTTCGAACTTGACTCGCGGCTCTGGCAGACCCTGATTCCGCTGCTGTTTCGACCAGGCCGCCTCACGCATGACTATCTGCAGGGACGCCGCGCCCGCTACATGCCCCCATTCCGCATGTACCTTGTGCTCAGCCTGCTGTTCTTTGTCGTCGCGTTTTTCGATCCGCAGGAAAAGCTGGGCGTGTTGTTCGAGCCAGAGCCGGTGCCTGTCGCGGAGGAAGAGGCGGCCGATCCGTCCGACGCAGCCGAGCAAGTTGAGCAGGTCATTGATGAGCTCAGCGAGCTGGGCGTCGTCATCGATGAGGACCCATCCGGAAACCTTCAAATTGACGAGAACGGCTTTCGCTTCACGTTCGATGAAGACGACGTTGGTGTGGATGACGAATGCAATGTCGACGCATCCGACCTCGAGGAATGGCCAGGCTGGCTGTCCCGGCGGCTGACTGTGGAACGCTTACAGCGCATTTGCGAGCGCACACGACTCGACAATGGCCAGGTGCTCAAGGACAACCTGGTCGACAACATTCCGGCCGCACTGATCGTACTGTTGCCGCTAATGGCCTTTGTGCTCAAGGCGCTGTATCCACTGTCCAAGCGCTACTACGTCGAACACCTGTTGTTCTTTGTGCATTTTCACGCCTTTTTCTTCCTGATTCTGACGTTGCAGATCCTGTTTTACGGTCTGTCCGAACTTGTCAGCCTCCCTGAGGAAATCGCCATACTTGCGATTGTCGTAACGTCGTTCTACATAGCGATATACCTGTTCGTTGCCATGCGGCGCGTCTACGGCCAGGGGCGGATCATTACGTTCCTGAAGTACATCGCGCTGGTTACCGCATACTCAATGGGCTTTGCGCTGACGATGCTCGGCGCTCTGGTGATTGCCGCATTCTCCATATAGGCTAGGCGGTAGCGCTACAGAAGGGAGCCGCTCAATGACAAGCAGAAATTTCGTCCCGCTGGCCATCTCGGCAGCCGTATTATTGATGCTTGGCGCCTGCGGGCAGCAGGACGCCGAACCTGTCGCGGCTGAAGAACCGGCAGCTGATGCGACCATGAGCGAACCCATGGCAATGCCGCGCACAGCGTCGCCGGAAGGCGCGCGTGTGTTTTTCATAAGCCCCGCTGACGGCGACACCGTATCGAATCCCATTGCTATCGAGTTCGGTATCGAGGGCATGAGCGTCGTGGCAGCCGGCGTGAACGAGGACCACTCAGGCCATCACCACCTGCTCGTCGATACCGACGTACCTGATACCGGGCTGCCCATACCGGCTGATGCGAATCATATTCATTTCGGCGATGCCAGCACGGCGACCGAATTGACGCTTGCGCCAGGCGAACACACGCTGCGGCTGTTGCTGGGCGACCACCTCCATATTCCGCATGATCCACCGGTCGTTTCAGACCCAATAACGATCATGGTCGAATAGAACAGTTGAGTGCACGCGCCCGGACCTCTAAAATCGCCGGGCTAAGCAGACAACGCCCATGAACCAGTCAATTAACAACAAGAACATCGGAATCAGCGGCCTCGCCGCCTATATCCCGCCGTATCGCGTGTGGCTGGAGGACTGGTGCCGCTGGACCGATAACCAATGGCCCAAGATCCGGGAGGTTGTCGGGCGCAGTTTCCGCATGCGTGGGCCCGATCAGAGCGTCTATACGATGGCCGCTACGGCCGTCATGCGCCTGATTGAGCAATACGACATCGACCCAACGCGTATCAAGTTCCTGGGACTGGGTACCGAATCGAGCACGGACAATTCCGCAGGCGCGATCATCATCAAGGGCATGGTCGACCGGGCACTTGAAGCCCGCGGCAAACCGCCGATTGCGCGCAGTTGCGAAGTCCCCGAGTTCAAGCACGCCTGCCTCGGCGGCGTGTACGGCATGAAAGGAGCTATCCGACACCTCGCGCTCGATGGCGCCGGCGGCCAGGCCATCGTCGTCTGCGCAGATATTGCCGAATATGCGCGCGGTTCCAGCGGCGAGCCTACCCAGGGTGCCGGGGCTGTTGCGATGTTGCTCGAGGAAGACCCCAAGCTGGCGATTGTCGATCTGCCCGGCTCCGGCTCGGCGTCCGACTACCGCATCATGGACTTCCGCAAGCCGATGCTGCGCTTCTGCGGCCAGGATCGTTCCGAGACCCACCAGGTGCAGGACTTCCCCGTGTTCAACGGCAAGTACTCGACGACCTGCTACATTGACGAGACACTGCACGCCCTGAATGACATGTATGAGAAGCGCGGCCTGAACCCGGCCGACTACATGCGTTCGCTGACAACAATCTTCCTGCATCGGCCTTACCGCCGCATGCCTGAGACGGGTTGGGCGGTTTCCTACCTGTTTGCGATGAGCCGGGGCAATGCCGAAGATCGCGCAGAATTGGCATCCTACTGCTACGAGGTCGGCATCGATCCGAAGATGCTCGAGGCCGAAATGCTCAGCAAACCGAATGTGCCAAGCCTGGCTGATCCGGAGCGGCTGCAATACGAAGCCTATCCGTTGACGATGGCCGTGCTGCGCGTATTCCGCGCATCGCGACACTATCGTCGCGAGATTCTCGATAAACTCGCCCTCGGCAGTGACACGATGCTGGACCTTGGCAACCTGTACACGGCGGCATTACCGGCATGGATGGCGGCTGGCTTTGAGCAGGCCCTCGACGAAGACTCCTTCGCGCCTGGCGAGGAAGTTTTAACGCTCGGATACGGCAGCGGCGACGCCGCCGAGGTCATTCCATTCTTCATGGCCGATAGCTGGCGCGAAGCTGCTGCAGCAATCGGTTTCGGCGATGTGATGCAATTCTCCATCGACCTCGACGAAGAGCAGTACATCGCACTGCACGATGGCCAGAAGGTCAAAGGCCTCGACTACATTCCACAGAATGAGTTTGTCATCGATCGAATCGGCCGGGCCGACGAGCGCCACTTCAGCGACCTCGGAATCGAGTACTACCGCTACGTCGGCTAAGGTCACCCTGTTCCATTTCTCTGTATAACACCCTGTTTTTAAGGTCGTTTTATGCAAACTACTGTATAAAATAACAGGTCTCTTTCATTTGACGGGGACCTTCCATGAGCGTCGAAAACACTTCCAATATTGACCTTCCGGCCATCGATGACCTCGATCGCGCCATCGCCAATCTCTCAGCTCGAATAGACGCCGCGTGCTATGAGCAGCTTGTGCTGATTCGTCAATTCGATCAGCGCGGCGGCTGGGTCAAATGGGCATTTCCGAATTGCACTGAGTGGCTGGCCTGGCGTTGCGACCTTAGTCTGAGTGCGGCGCGAGAGAAAGTCCGCGTCGCACACGCATTGAAGACACTGCCGGCAATCGCAGCAAGATTCGCAGCAGGCTATCTCTCCTACACAAAGGTTCGCGCGCTAACACGAGTGACGCACAGCGAGAACGAAGAGAGCCTGGTTCTGTTTGCGTTGAAGAACACCGCTACGCAAGTCGAAGAACGATGCCGGGAGCTTCGCTGCGGCACAGAGACATCGACGAACGAAGCCAACGGCGCACATGCGCGTCGGTCGCTGAATATTCTTCGCAATCCCTCTCGGGGCACAATGACTATAACGGTAGAGCTGCCGCTGGAAACAGGCGAGCTGATCGACAGGGCGTTGGATCGTGCAAAAGACAGTAACGCCATTGAGCACCCCGAGTTCGCCGAAGAGTGCTGGTCGGCACAACAGGCCGATGCATTTGTGACGATTGCCAATTCCTATCTGAGCGGGTCTCCGGGCGCGACAACTGGTAGCACTGAGAATTATCAGGTCACCGTACATGTCGATCATTCCGCGCTGGCTTCGGGGAAAGGCCGCTCCGGGCTGCCAATTGAATCCGTGAAGCGTTTGTGTTGTGACGGTGACGCGATCGTCGTTGTTGAGAATGAAAACGAAGAACCACTGAGCGTCGGTCGAAAGACCAGGACCGTTCCGAAGGCAATCAAGCGCGCGCTCTGGGCACGCGACAAAGCTTGCGCATTTCCCGGCTGCCATCGCAAGCGCTTTGTGGATGCGCATCACATTCATCACTGGTCAGCCGGTGGTGAAACCAGTCTCGACAACCTGATGCTACTTTGCTCGAGGCACCATCGGCTGGTGCATGAAGGTGGCTACCGTATCGTCAAGGACTACCAGGACCGTTGGTGCTTCAAGCGGCCGGACGGAATCGCTGTGCCAGAATGTGGTTTTTCGCCTGCCGAGTCGATCGATGAAGGATTCAGCATTAATTCCATATTGGTAAAAAACCCCTCCGCGGAGGGGTTTGCGGAGAGTGTGACCTGACGGTAAGCAAACGTCTGCTTTTACCGAAAGCGGTCGTTCAAACAAGTGGGATTCGCTGAGTCTGCGGGGCTGCTTACGGCCAAGAGCAGCCCATCAAGAATCGTACGGTTCCTCGACTAGCCTCTTCGAAATCCACCAGTAGTTGCCGGATGGGTCGATGACCCCGGCTTGTCTATCTTGATACAGCATATCGGCGGGCTCAAAAACCTCGGTTGCGCCGAACGACAAAGCCTTCTCGAATGTCTTGTCCACATCTTCGACATAGACGTAGTACGTGCCGGGCATTGCGTGCATACCGCCTTGCCCCGCCTCGCTCATCATGAACTTTGAACTCCCAATCTGAATTTGAAGATTCGCGATTCGGTCGTTCGATACGGTGCGGCCTAACTCTTTCGCATCAAATACGTGCATGAGGAAGCTGAGAAGATCGTCAACGCCGTCAACGATCATGTAGGGGAAAACCGTCCCGAATCCCTCTGGAACATACATGGCTTATTCCTCGCTGGGAAATACGACTGTCCGAAATGGGTCACAAGCAGTCGTTCAGTAGTTTAACAGCCCACCGGCCGCTCTTGGGTGGTAAGCAGACGGTTGCTGACTAGCCTCTCTCACTCACCGTCGCACCTTTGAGTCGTCGCCACAGGTAGATACTCACGAGACCAATGAACGGTGAACTTACCAGGCCCGGGAAGTAGCCACCCGACGCAAGTGCCATAACCGGGTGAGCAATACCGTTGAGCATTCCGGCTATTGCAAGAAACCAAGCTGCAAAAAACGCTGGTTTTCGAGCAGATCGCAGCAATGGAATTGATGCAATCCAGATCGCAATCCACGTCAGGTTGAATGCAACGAAGAACACCAAGGGCATGGGCTCCAGTCCAAACAGGGCGGGAAACCGGACGTGAAAACCTGTCGCCCACTCTTCCACAAAATGTACGCTCTGAACTGCGGTTGCCAGACCGAGTGCCCACGACGCAGTGACTCGTTCCATCGCGAATCTGGCAGGAGACCGGCGGAACCGGGAAAGCTGAAGGGCCACGATTGCTACCGGCCCCAGGACAGCAATACTGGGGACTAGACTCCACATACATTTCGCAAAGGCAGTCGCATGGAATTTGGTCTCGTGGTACTCGTACTACAACACCGAATACGCGGCCAGCTGCTCGCGGTACTTCGTTGTGAGTGCTTGCCATTCCAGTGCAAACCAGGGTGTCAGTGTCTCGGGACGTTCGGCAAATTCCCGGCCCAGATCGCTTGCAGAGATAAACCGAATCGCATCGATCTCATGCTTGTTCGGATTGACCTCGGACGGAGTACGGCCCAGGTAAACATGACAAAGTTCGTTTTCCGATCCGTTGTCTCCGAAATCCGCCTGGTAAGCGAACTTGTACACGAATTCGAGCTCGCACTTCATATTCAGCTCGTCCTGCAGTCGCCGCTCAGTCGCGAGCGGCATCGACTCGCCACGACGCGGATGACTGCAAATGCTGTTTGACCAGTATCCTGGCCAGAGCCGTTTCGCGGCACTACGCTTTTGCAGCAGCAACTCGCCATCGGCGTTGAAGAGAAACAGCGAGAACGCGCGATGCATTCGGCCCGCACCATCATGACAGGCTGCCTTGGACAAAAATCCTGCCTCGTTGTCATCGGTGTCGACGAGAATCAGTTCCTCCGCCTCTGACGATACGATTCGGTGCGCTTCGTTCAAGTTCGCAATCCTTGTCTCAATTCAAATCCAACACGAAGTATCCGGCCGATTTGAGCGCGTCGCGCACCTCGATTGTACATCCGGGGCAAAGCGCAACCATCGAACCGCCGCCACCGCCACCCGTCATTTTTGCACCGACAGCGCCGGCTGCTCGTGCCAGCGCAACCATGCTTTCAAGCTCCGGTGTGGAAACCTCGATCGCCGTTAGCAGTCCATGGCAGATGTTCATTAGCCTGCCGAGGTCTTCATAGTTACCGTCTCGCATGGCCTTGGCGCCGGCCAGGCTGAGTTCGTCAATCTGCGTGAAGATTGCGTCGTACTGCGTTGAACTTTGCTCGCGCCGTTCACGGACATTGGCCACCTGCTCCCTGGTGCGCCCCGACTGATGACTGCACGCGATAACCAGCGGCGGCGTTTCTGCACCTGGCAGTCGTTGCATGTTCAGCGATCCATCGTTGCTGAATAACATGGGCGCAGCATACGTCGCGATCGTGTTATCAACGCCAGACGGA
>Ga0316201_10003665_pt1 | contig 11377 bp, 11 predicted proteins | sample CS6wburrow_MG_FD_204516 | JGI IMG/M metagenome (GOLD analysis project Ga0316201, IMG submission 204516) | Coastal sediment microbial communities from Delaware Bay, Delaware, United States - CS-6 worm burrow | ecosystem: Environmental > Aquatic > Marine > Coastal > Sediment | place: USA... | reverse complement strand
AAAATTATCACGTTCCCTGTTGCGCGTCCAGCGAATTAATCAAAAAGGCAACAACCGGCTGCCACGGGCGGCAACCGGCCCATCATGATTTCAGATATTTTCATCCACGAATGAGGTCAGCATACCCTTGGATACAGCGCCAACCTTGGTTGCCTGTACCTGGCCGTCCTTGAAAATCATCATGGTCGGGATGCCGCGAATATTGTAGTTCATAGGTGTTTGGCGGTTAGAATCGATATCCATTTTGGCAACCGTCAACTTTCCTTCATATTCATCTGCCAGTTCGTGTATCAGAGGTGCGATCATCTTGCAGGGTCCGCACCACTCTGCCCAATAATCGATCAGTACCGGTCCGTCAGCATTTAGAACTTTCTCTTCAAAGTCACTATCCGTGACGTGAACAATATTTGCACTCAATGTCATTCTCCAATGATTTACGTTGTATCCGGGCTGGTTTCAGAATGTCAGCGCGGTTAATATGCCATATTCGGAATGCTGCTGTCAGATCGCTCGAGCGAGGGGTGGGGCAGAAAACCGGAATCAAGGACTACCAATATAGTTACCTGCGCGACAATTTCAAGGTCATTGTGTTGAATTTCAAGTCCACCTGCTAAAAATGAATGAGCCCGCCAGGAAACGTGACCTCAAAATGACCGAACACAAATTGAACAACCCGCTTACCGACGTAGAGTTTTCCGAGCTTGGACTGAATCGAAAAATCCTTTCCGGACTCGAAGGTGCAAAGTTCACTCACTGCACGCCTATTCAGTCTTTAACCCTGCCGCTCGCCCTCGAAGGCAAGGACGTGGCCGGACAGGCACAAACCGGGACCGGTAAAACGGCAGCATTTCTGCTGGTGATATTCAATCAGCTGCTGGCACAAAGATCTTCAGCGCATGGGACTAACCCGCGCTCACTGGTGGTTGCACCCACCCGGGAACTGGCCATCCAGATTCACCGGGATGCACTGTCTTTGGGGGCCGATACCGGACTCAAAAGTGCGCTGGCTTACGGTGGCGTTGACTATGAGAAGCAGCGCAAAACCATTCAGGATGGCGTGGATATACTGATTGGTACTCCCGGCAGGCTCATCGATTATTTAAAGCAGAAAGTGTACAACCTGAAGCATATTGAAGTCGTCGTTCTGGACGAAGCCGACCGCATGTTTGACTTGGGTTTTATTGATGATATCCGTTTTCTGTTGCGCAGAATGCCCAAGCCGGAAGAGCGTCAGTCCATGCTGTTTTCAGCGACTTTGTCATACCGGGTAATGGAACTCGCCTATGAGCATATGAACAGCCCCGAGACGCTCAAGGTCGAGGCTGAAAACGTGACTGCCGATCATGTTGAGCAGAAGGTCTTCTATCCGGCCAATGATGAAAAATTGCCGCTGTTGATTGGCCTGATGAGAGCCCTGGATGCGCACCATAGCATGGTGTTTACCAATACCAGGGCAGCTGCTGACAAAGTGGGCAGAACCCTTAACGCCAATGGTATTTCAGCGGCGGTCATATCCGGCAGGGTCAGGCAGGAAAAAAGGCAAAAGCTTCTGAAGCGTTTCCACGATGGTGATATTCCTGTACTTGTAGCAACTGACGTTGCGGCAAGGGGTTTGCACATTCCCGATGTGACCCATGTATTCAATTTCGATCTGCCGCAGGACGCACCCGATTACGTGCATCGGATTGGACGAACGGCCAGGTTGGGCGCAAAAGGTGAAGCGATAAGTTTTGCCTGTGAGGACTACGCCTTCCACCTGCCGGAAATCGAGGAGTATATCGGTTATTCGATTGAGACCGACAGCGCCGGTGCCGACCTGATGCCGGAAGTTGAAGTCCCACCTGCACCCAAACGCAACAGGCCACGAAAATTTTCCGGTAAAAGGCGTGGCGGAAGCGGGCACAAAAGGGGTCGTAGCAGCCGTCGATAAGATTTTCGCCATGGTCAGGTCGCAGATTCAGCATGATTACGTTTGAAAGGGTCAGCAAACATTATCCGGGCGGCAGCCGCGCACTGGCCGATGTCAGTTTTACCATCGAGCCCGGCAGCCTGGTTTTTCTGACCGGTCATTCCGGTGCCGGAAAAAGCACATTGCTGCGCCTGGTCATGATGCTTGAACGCGCCAGTCGTGGTCAGGTGATCGTCGACGGCCGCAACCTGAGCCAGTGCCCCGACAGGCTGGCGCCTGTGGTGCGGCGCAACACCGGTATGATTTTCCAGGACCACAAGCTCCTCAAAGACAAGACCGTGTCCGACAATGTTGCATTGCCATTGATGATCGCAGGATTGAAATATGCCGATATCCGCAAACGTGTACGCGCGGCACTGGACAAGGTAGGGTTGCTGCATAAGGAAAAAGCCTGGCCGTTGACTCTGTCCGGAGGCGAGCAGCAGCGGGTCGGTGTCGCCCGGGCCATAGTTTCCATGCCGGCACTGCTGCTTGCAGATGAGCCGACCGGCAACCTGGACCCGAATCTGTCACGCGAGTTATTTGCCCTGTTTGAGCAAATCAGCGAGCAGGGCGCTACGGTGTTGATTGCAAGTCATGATCTTGACCTGATCCGCCAGACTCGTAAACGGGTATTGGTTTTGTCCGGCGGCAGGCTTGCCGATGATATTCCGGCGGGTGAGGCATCTTGAACTCCATCGCCCGGACCGGTCAGGTTCGTCGCAGAATCCGGGCCTGGTCACGACGCCACAGCTATAGTTTTTTTTCCAGCCTTGGTGTTTTGCTGCAGCACCGGATCGGTACGCTCATGACCGTTCTGGTTTTGGCTATCGCTATGTTTTTACCACTGGGGCTCTATACCACTTTGACTAACCTCGAGGGTATGAACCTGCGCCAGGATGAGTGGAGCGCCGTAACCGTGTTCTTCAAGCCCGGGACAAGCGAGGCTGAAGTCAGGTCTGTCGCAGAGGAACTGGAAACGCGCATGCAGACAGAGAACGTTGTGGTCATAAGCCCGGCGGAGGGCATGATTGACTTTCGTGATGCTTCGGGCTTCGGTGAATCCCTGGATATGCTCGAAGAAAATCCCCTGCCATGGGTCATGCAAGTAAGTCCACGCAGTGGCACAACCGGGGAGGTCGAGCAACGCGTGCGGGAGTTGATGGCGTACCTGCAATCCCTGGATAGTGTTGAACTGACCCAGTTCGATTACAAATGGCTGCAGCGGCTGGGCCGGATGGTGGAGTTAGGCAGGTCGGCAATAACTGCGCTTGCGTTGTTGTTCGGTTTGGCAGTGATAGTCGTTGTCGCCAATACCATTCGACTGGACGTGGCATCACATGCCGAGGAAATCGAAATACTGGCCCTTGTGGGTGCCGGCAATGCCTTTGTCCGGCAACCGTTCCTGTACACAGGTCTGTGGTACGGATTGATGGGTAGCTTGCTTGCAATCGGCCTGCTAGCCGTGACGATGCTCTATCTCGGACGTCCTCTTGGTTTGTTGCTGGAAGCTTATGGTACGAGCTTTAAATTGCAGGGGTTGGGGCTTCGCAAATCGCTCTGGGTGTTGGCAGGGGGCGGTTTTCTCGGTTGGTTGGGTGCCGGAATCGCAGTTCAGCGATACCTGCGGCAGCTTAAAATCGGGGGACGGCTGGGCCGGCACTGAATATCGCGCGGGCCGGTGACAAGATACTGCCGCGCACGGAACAAATCACCCAAGCGGCGGTCTGAACAAGCAGTAAATTGTTAGCAGAGCGAATCAGTCAGTGCATATCCGCAGGGATGTGGCGGGTTTTTTTGTCTTGTTTGGGCTAAAAATGCTGAAAGGCGTTTCTAAAATTGCTATACTGGTACGCTTGCCACAGGAGGTTTCATGAGCACAACACTTGTTCCCAGCCATTTGATGGTCCCTGCCGGTACAGGCAGCCTGGATGCATATATCCAGGAAGTGAATAAAGTTCCGATGTTGACATTGGAAGAGGAAAAGGACCTTGCGCACCGGTATCACGAAGAAGGTGATCTGGATGCAGCTCGGCGCCTGGTACTCGCGCACCTGCGTTTTGTCGTCCATGTAGCCAAGGGCTATGGCGGTTACGGCTTGCAGTTGGGCGATCTCATCCAAGAGGGCAATATTGGCCTGATGAAAGCGGTGAAACGTTTTGACCCTTCACGCGAAGTCCGCCTGGTATCGTTTGCGGTGCATTGGATTCGCGCGGAAATGCATGAGTTCATACTGCGCAACTGGCGCATAGTGAAAGTGGCCACCACCAAGGCCCAGCGCAAACTGTTTTTCAACCTGCGCAAGTCCAAAAAACGGCTTGGCTGGCTCAATATGGAAGAAGTCAACACCGTTGCAGAAGACCTTGGCGTCAAACCTGAAGTCGTCCTCGAAATGGAATCGCGCCTGTCAGGGCAGGACGTAGGATTCGACCTGTCCGCCAATGACGATGACGACAAGCCATATGTGTCGCCATCGGCTTACCTGGTCAGCAAGGCGGAAAGCCCGGAATTTGAGCTGGAAGCGTCCGATACGCAGGATCATCAGAATAATCTCCTGTACCAGGGTCTGGGTGAATTGGATGAACGCAGCCAGGATATCATCCGCAGTCGCTGGTTGTCCGACTCAAAGGCCACCTTGCAAACGCTGGCGGATCGTTACAATATTTCGGCAGAACGCATCCGGCAGTTGGAAGTAAATGCCATGAACAAAATTAGGGCGAGTTTCAGCGCCTGAACCAAAGCGCTCTGAAGTCTGAAGGCCTCCGTTACGGAGGCCTTTTTTTTGCAGCCAGTATTTAATTATCCGCGAACAGAACCGGGCATCAATCTTCTTCCTGCTGCCATTCACCGGGCAAGGGGCAACTGCAGAAAAGGTTTCTGTCACCAAATACGTTATCGACCCGGTTGACCGCTGGCCAGAATTTACCCTGCCACTGTTCGGCGGCTGGAAATGCGGCGACTTCCCTGCTGTAGGGATGTTGCCACTCACCAACGAGATCACGCTGGGTATGGGGGGAATTAGCCAGCGGGTTGTCGTCCTTGTCCGCCTCTCCGGATTCCAGCGCCGAAATTTCCTCGCGGATGGCGAGCATGGCGTCACAAAACCTGTCGATCTCATACAATGATTCGCTTTCAGTCGGCTCGATCATTAGCGTGCCCGGTACAGGAAAGGACATGGTCGGAGCATGGAAGCCATAGTCGATAAGGCGTTTCGCGACATCCTCCTCGCTGATTCCGCTACTTTGTTTAAAAGGCCGCAAATCTATGATGCATTCGTGCGCTATCCTGCCATTCCGACCGGTATAAAGAATCGGAAATGCATTCGATAGCCGGTGGGCGATGTAGTTGGCATTGAGGATGGCAACCTGCGTCGCCTTTTTCATGCCATCCCGGCCCATCATCGTGATGTATGCCCAGGTAATGGGCAAAATGCCGGCACTTCCCCACGGTGCCGCGGCCACGGCGCCGTTACTGCCATGAGCACCCGGAATTTTTACAACCGAGTGACCGGAAAGGAAGGGCGCCAGGTGCGAACCTGTGCAAATAGGGCCGACTCCAGGCCCGCCGCCCCCATGCGGAATGCAAAACGTTTTGTGCAGGTTCAGGTGGGAAACGTCAGCACCAAACCTGCCTGGTGCGGCACACCCGACCAGGGCGTTCAGGTTGGCGCCATCAAGGTAAACCTGGCCACCATACTGGTGCGTAATGTCACAAATTTCCCCGATCTGCTGTTCGAATACGCCGTGGGTTGAAGGGTAGGTGATCATCAGGGCGGACAAATTGGAAGCATGTTTCTCCGCTTTTTCACGCAGATCCTCGACATCGACGTTGCCGTTGTCGTCACATTTCACAATGACGATCTTCATGCCGGCCATGGCAGCGCTGGCCGGGTTGGTGCCATGTGCAGATGAAGGAATCAGGCAAATATTTCGATGCGCTTCATTTCTGGATTCATGCCAGCCCTTTATTGCCAGCAAACCGGCATATTCGCCCTGCGAACCGGCGTTGGGTTGCAAGGATACCGCGTCATAACCGGTGCAGGCGATGAGCATATCCTCAAGCTCTTCGAATAAATGGTGATATCCCCGCGTCTGTTCGGCTGGCGCGAATGGGTGTATGTCGGCGAACTCAGGCCAGGTCACCGGGACCATCTCGCTGGTTGCGTTCAGCTTCATCGTGCATGAACCCAGCGAGATCATGGCATGGGCGAGTGACAGGTCCTTGTTTTCAAGCCGCTTTATATAACGCAGCATCTCGGTTTCCGAATGGTAGCGGTTGAAAACCGGGTGCTGAAGAAAGCCACTGCTCCTTTGCAGGCCTTCCGGAATGCCCGGCAAGCCGGCGTCAGCAGACTGGTCAAGTGCCGCGATGTCCTGCACTTCGGTTGTATCCGCGAACACGGCCAGTAACGCGGCAATATGCTTGCGCGAGGTCTTTTCATTGATGCTGATGCTGAGGCCGCCGTTACCCTTGTAGAGGTTGATGTCGGCATCCTGAGCCCGCTTGCAGATAAGCTCAGCCTGCGCTTCCGGCATTGCAAAAGTAACAGTGTCAAACCAGTGGCGGTTTGTCGGTTTATAGCCCAGCGGCTCCAGGCCGTTGACTAACAGGCTGGTCAGCCTGTGAATCCGCTTCGCGATGCGCTTCAGCCCAGTAGCGCCGTGATAGACAGCATACATGCTTGCCATGACCGCCAGCAGGGCCTGGGCAGTGCAAATATTACTGGTCGCATTATCGCGGCGAATATGTTGTTCTCTCGTCTGCAGGGCCATGCGCATAGCTGGTTGGCCCTGACGGTCCCTGGACACGCCGATGATACGGCCGGGAACAGATCGCTTGAAGGCGTCCCGGGTCGCGAAAAAGGCCGCGTGAGGTCCGCCAAAACCCATTGGTACGCCAAATCGCTGGGCGGAGCCTACCACCACGTCGGCACCCATTTCGCCAGGTGGCTTTAACAGCACAAGGCTGAGAAGGTCAGTAGCGACGGCTACCAGTGCGCCATTGTCTTGCGCAGTTTCAATCAGTGGAGCAATATGCGAGATCTCACCATCAGCAGCTGTGTATTGGAGCAGCGCACCAAAAAAATCCCCTTTGCCAAGTTCATCCAGTGGATCACCGACGACTATTTCAAAACCAAAATGACCGGCGCGTGTGCGCACCACATCCTGGGTTTGAGGCAGGGTTCCCTGGTCGACAAAAAACCGCATGCTCCTGTTTTTACGATTGATGCGCTTGAGCATCGCCATCGCTTCGGCCGCGGCGGTGGCTTCATCCAGCAATGAGGCATTGGCAAGCTCCATGCTGGTCAGGTCGCATATCACCTGCTGGAAGTTCAACATGGCCTCGAGGCGGCCCTGGGATATTTCGGCCTGGTAAGGTGTGTAGGCCGTGTACCAGCCGGGATTTTCGAGAATATTGCGCAGTATGACGGTCGGCGTAATGGTGTCGTGATAACCCATGCCGATCATGCTGTGCTTCAGCACGTTGAGATCAGCGATCTTGCGTAAATCGGCCAGCGTGGTGAATTCGTCTTTGGACTCAGCTAGCGCCAGCGGTTCGTCAAGCTGGATCGATGGAGGTAGCGTGCTTTCTATTAACGCATCCAGCGAATCAAGCCCGAGGGTGCCAAGCATCTCGCTGATCTGTTGGTCATCCGCTCCAATATGCCTTCGTATGAATTGTGCCTGATCTTCCAGTTCGGTTAACGGTGATTTCATTGTGCTCTCAGGCTTGTCGGATTGCATGGACATCGCAGGACTCTTCAGGTGTTGCAGTGAAGAACAGCATTTTACGCTGATTGAATTTCAATGGAAACAGGCTCACATCATCAGTTGCATAACGTAGTGATCTGCCAGCAAGAATGCGAATAAAACCATCAAATAGGTAATTGAAAATGCGAATGTATACATTGGCAATAGTACATCCTTGCTTCGCATCATACGCAGCGCATAGCGCAAGAAACCTGCGTTCAGCACGCTGACGCCCGCAAGGTAGACCAGGCCACTCATACCCGTGAGGAAAGGCAGGGTGGTGACGATAACCAACAGGATGGTGTAGAGGAGAATTTGTAAACGCGTAAATTCCGCCCCGTGCGTAACGGGTAACATCGGAATGTCGACCAGCGCGTATTCCTCCTTGCGGTAAATAGCAAGCGCCCAGAAATGGGGCGGGGTCCAGATAAAAATTATCAGAAAAAGCAACAATGCCTGTGGATCAAGGCTACCTGTTGCCGCGGTCCAGCCAAGGACGGGCGGAGCGGCCCCTGCTGCACCGCCAATCACGATGTTTTGCGGAGTGGCGCGTTTCAGCCAGGCTGTGTATACGATCGCGTAACCAATCAAAGACAGGAAAGTAAGCATGGCCGTCAGGGCGTTGACCCACAAGACCAGAATGGCCATCGCGGCAGTCCCCAGTGACAGTGCAAATATCAACACGTTGCGTTCCGTCAGTTGACCTGTTGCCAGCGGCCGGTGCTTGGTGCGTTTCATCTTTGCATCGATACGGCGATCCAGCAGGTGATTGACAGCCGCCGCCGAGGAGGCCGCCAATCCGATACCGAGCGTACCAGCCAGCAGGGCACTCAATGGCGGCCAGCCGGGAACAGCCAGGAACATGCCGACAACCGCAGTGAAAACGATGAGTATCACGACCCGGAGTTTGCATAATTCCAGGTATTGGCGGGCGATGTCAGACACTGCGTCAGTAAGCCCTGTAAGAGGTTCTGTTGAGTAAGCTCAACAGAGTTGCCAGCAAAAGTGCCGCACCCGCATTGTGTGCGACTGCGTTTGGTAACGGCAAATATAAAGCGACGTTGAGAATCCCCAGCGTGAACTGGAGCAACAAAAGGGCTAACAATAGTTGGCCACCGCCCCTGAGCCGGGGGATCTTCATCAACCGGAATGCCAGCAGGGACAAAACCAGCAGCGTTATTATGGCGCCTATTCTGTGCGTCAGGTGAATGGCGACCCTTGACGGTTGATCCAGAATGCCACCCTCATAATTGACACCGATTTCACGCCACAGTACGAAACCCTCCCTGAAGTTGGTTTCCGGCCACCATTGACCGTTGCACATCGGCACGTCTGCACAGGCAAGGGCGGCATAGTTGGCGCTGGTCCAGCCCCCGAGGGATATTTGCATCGCCAATACCACTATGGCAAAAATGATCGCCCCACGCATCCTGCGAATCCTGATATTGGGCTTGTCCGCATATTGCCGCCCGCTGGAGAACACCAGCCACAGTATCAGGGAAAAACTCGTCAAGCCACCCAGCAGGTGTGCCATCACGATAATTGGTTTCAGCTTCAACGTGACGGTCCACATTCCCAGCAAAGCCTGGAAAACAATAAGAATGAGCAGGGTTGTCGTCAACGGTCTAAACCTGCGGCAGGATCTTGGGCCACGCCAGGATAACCAGTTCATCGCAAATACCAGCAGCATCAGGCCACCGGCAAGATAACGGTGCACCATTTCCCGCCAGGCTTTATCAGTCTCGACAGGCCGTTCAGGAAATGCCTGGTTGGCCGACTCGATCTCCTGCACGGCTTCAGGCCAGGTGAGCTGACCGTAACAGCCCGGCCAGTCAGGGCAACCGAGTCCGGCATGTGAGAGTCGCACCCAGGCGCCCAGCACGATCACGCAAAAAGTGACAATTGCGGCAAACATGGCCAGCCTGTGCATGCTCCGGCTCACGATCATTTCTGCTGGTCCGACCATTTTAACAATCGTTTCAGGTCATTAAGCAAGTCCCCGGGGTTGGCAGTGGCCGTATAGGCAAGCACCCCATTGGACATGGGGTCGAGCAGGTAGGTGTGAATGTCATTCAAACCCGCTGGCGTATCACTCACACTTGCATTGATATCCAGTAAAGTTGCGATCAAGGTCTCCGAGCCCTCAACAAAGTTGAAAGCCGGATAGACAGCGTCGAGTTTCGCGTGAAGTTCGGGCGCCATTGGAGATTGACTCAGCAAGACGACCTCAAGGTGTTCAGCGTGCCTTCCGGCAGCCCTGTGGACTTGGCGCAAAGCAGCGGTGTTGTCAATACACGCCTGCTCGCATGGCTCGCCAAGCACATGCAGTATCAACCACTTGTCGCTGGTTTCCGCCGTCCTCTCGAGCGTAATCTGTTGCGGCGGCTGGACCAGCAAACCAAGGTTTTTCATCCCGCTGGGCTGGTACTGCCACCAGGAAGAACGCATTAACATAACGACTATCAGCGGCCCGAAAAACAGGGCAAAAATACCAATAAGTGTGAATTGCTGACGTGACAGGCTCATTTATTATTTCCCGATGATTTTCTGAAGCCGAGATACAACCACATAATGATACTGGCAGCGGCCAGTGCATACCATTGAAATGCGTATCCTTCATGGCGGCTGGAACTCATGAATACGGCTTTCCATTCACGGCCTTCAAAGCCATGTGCTTCTGTTTTCGATAACTGAATGACCCAGTTTTCCAAAGGAGCGTCTACGACAGCGGAAATGTCCTCATGGTTCAGATAGGTTACCAATTGCGGCCACTTGTCATTCGCGAGCCGGTCTGCAGGTCCGAGGACCCTGCCGGGCACCGGCAGTGTATTGAGGGTCCCCTTCAGGTTAACCTGCTGGGACGGGGTAGGAATTTCAGGCATGGTTGTTCGGTCAATGGCCAGTGGTAACCAGCCCCTGTTAACCAGAATGGCCGTTCCCGACACCGTATAAAAAGGTGTAAATACATGAACGCCCACTTGTCCGCGCAAGATACGGTTATCCAGCAATATATGCCGATCCCTGTCATAACGGCCGTTGACCGCTATTTTCGCAAACCTGCTTTGTTGGTCAATGGCTGTTTTTAGTGACAGCGACGGGGCAGCCTGATGTTGGCTTTCAAGCGCTTTTTTCTCCGTTGCCCGGTTGACCTGCCAGGTACCGAGCGTGGCAAACAGCATTGCGAGCAGGAATAATACCAATGTTGCAGGCCCTGAAGGCCGGAATGACTTGAATCCTTTGAAAAGCATATTTACCCTAGACTTTTCCACACTGGAATTTTGCCATGTTGGTTAAAGCTGTCATCATTGTTTTCCTGGTTATCATCCTCTATTCGCTGGGTTCAGCGTTCGTATTCATGGTCAGGGACAAAGGCCGGGGTGAAAGAGCGCTACATAGCTTGATGTGGCGGATAGGCCTTTCCCTGTTTTTGCTGTTACTTATCTACGTCATGTATCAACTGGGCTGGATAGAAACTTCGGGCGGTCCCATCATGTATGGAACAGGCGGATAGTAAGCTCTTGATGACCTGAATTAAAGCGTTTTAAAACAAAGCCCGCTGGGTTGCGGGCTTTGTCGAGTCGTTTGTTGTGTGAGCGGCTCACAGTATATATACGAATATAAACAACCCCAGCCAGACCACGTCAACAAAATGCCAATACCAGGCAACGGCTTCGAAAGC
>Ga0316201_10003664_pt1 | contig 11381 bp, 8 predicted proteins | sample CS6wburrow_MG_FD_204516 | JGI IMG/M metagenome (GOLD analysis project Ga0316201, IMG submission 204516) | Coastal sediment microbial communities from Delaware Bay, Delaware, United States - CS-6 worm burrow | ecosystem: Environmental > Aquatic > Marine > Coastal > Sediment | place: USA: Delaware... | reverse complement strand
CGTCTATCGGCAGCGCTATGCGTTTTTTGAAAACAACTTTCTCAACTGGATCGATTCGGAGAGCGCCGGCACCGCGCCGGTCGTGCGCACCCGGCTTGAAATTGTGCAGGACGTCACCACAAGCCTGCTCAACGACCTGACGGCCCCTGATATCAATGTTCTGCAGGCCTACAACGTGGGTTTGATGCGGTTCTCGACTACCGGTGACGGCGGCATGGTGCTGCAGCGTGTCGGCAATGTCGTGCAGGCGCGCGACAATCTCGTAACGTCGATTGAAGGCCTGACGGCATCGAACAACACGCCACTGTCGGAAACGATGTACGAGGCGCACCAGTACTATCGCGGCGGCACGGTGACCTATGGACTGCTGTCCCAGCCCCAGCTATCCGTTGGTGACTCGTACTCGAACGGTAGTTATACGACGCCGATCACCGCATCCTGCCAGAAAAACTACATCGTGCTATTGAGTGACGGACTTCCCACCAGTGACACCGGAGCAAACGACGCCATCGCTGCGGTCACCGGCAACGAATGCGTCGGCAGCTGCCTTGACGATATTGCCGCGCACATGGCAACCGCCGACTTCGCACCGGCACTGGACGACGTGCAGTCGGTCGAGACATTCGTGATCGGATTTTTCACCGACTCGGACCTGTTGCGCGATACGGCCACAGCACAGATCGAGAACGACGACGGCACCGTGACGCCCGGTTACTTCCTGGCCAATAACGTGGAGGATCTGCGCGGCGCCTTCAACTCCATCCTCGACGGCGTCGGCTCATCGGTCGCCACCTTCACGTCGCCCGCGGTATCGGTCAACAGCCTCAACCGATTGCTCAATCGCGATGTGCTGTACTTCACCATGTTTCGCCCGGCATCTAACGGTGAGCCCCATTGGGACGGCAATCTGAAAGCGTATACGCTGGGACGACCGGCGGGCGCCGATCCAAACGTCGATAACGCCGACCTGGCCATCCTCGACGACAACGGCGTGCGGGCCATCAACGACGATGGTATCTTCCGCGACAGCGCGCGCAGTATCTGGTCGGCAAACGCCGACGGCGGCACAGTGACCAGCGGCGGTTTTGTCAGCCGCCTGAGCGCCAATCGTCGAGTCGTGACCAATGTGGCAGGCGCTGACCTGTTCGCGGCCGATAACGAAGTGGTCGCATCCAACACACAGATTACGGCTGCCGACCTCGGACTTGCCGTACCACCCGATCCCGAGGGAGCCGCTGCCGTGGAGGCGCGTCGAATGGAACTCCTGCGCTTCGCCAGCGGCCTGGAAGAAGACGGCATGACGCCCCGTCGCGTCATTGGCGATCCGCTGCATACACAGCCGCTGATCATCAGTTATGCCGGCGACGCGGATGACCTGAGACTGTTTTTCACCACCAACGATGGCTACTTCCACGCCATCGACCCCACGCCCGCCAACGCCAGCGACGACCTCGAGGAGTTTGCCTTTATCCCGAAGGAACTGCTGCCTAACCTGGACACCATCGAACGCAACCCGCCGGCGCTGCCGAATGTCTCGCAGAAAATGTACGGGCTGGACGGACCCCTCACGTCCTATATCGAGGGCGACACCAACTTCGTTGTGGATCCCGATGAACGTCTTTACGTGTATTCGGCGATGCGCCGTGGCGGCACCAGCTACTACGCGCTCGACCTGGGTGCCGGCGGCCGCAGCAACCCGCAACTGGCTTTCCAGATCGACCGTGGCGACGCGGGCTTCGCGAAGCTTGGGCAGACCTGGTCGGCAGCCACTCCCGCCAGCGTCAAAATCGGCGGCGTCCAAACCGATGTGCTGATTTTCGGCGGCGGCTACGACACGTCGCATGACACGGCCTATACCACCAACGACGGCGCGGGCAATGCGATCTACATGGTCAACGCCACCAGCGGCGCACTGGTCTGGAGTGCCAGCAATTCCGGCGCGACGCTGAATATCGACGAGATGGTCTATTCCATTCCCTCTGACGTGACCGTGCTCGATATCAACCAGGACGGCCTGGCGGATCGCATGTACGTCGGTGACCTGGGTGGTCAGGTGTGGCGCTTCGACATCGCCGACAGCGGCATTACCGGTGCGCGGCTGGCCGCGCTTGGCGGCGCTGACGATGCTGATGAACGGCGTTTCTTTAACGCACCGCGTGTGGCCAGAATTCTCACCGACGACCAGAATTTCCTGACCATCGCGATCGGCTCGGGCTGGCGCTCGCACCCCCTGGCCACCGAAAACCAGGATCGGCTTTACATGCTCAAGGATCGCAACGTGTTTGGCCCACAAGTGGACGCGACGACCGGCGATATTGTTTACCCGGAGGCGTTGACCAATGACGACCTGGTGGCCATCGAACTGGGCACACCACCGGACGCCGGCGCGCTGAGCGGAGCCGGCGGCTGGTACCTCGATCTGCCCAATTCGGGTGAGAAAAACCTGTCGACCGCGCTACTGGCCGACAACCGGGTTTTCTTCACTACCTACGCGCCAACCGGCAGCGCCGTCAGTTGCATACCCACACCCGTCAGCGGCGTGGGCCGCTTGTACGGACTCGATATTCTCACTGGCCTGCCTGCCCTGATGAACACGGACGGGGCCGGCGAAGGATTTATCGTACTCGAAGCCGCCGGCATTCCACCCGGTGTGCAGTCCGTGTTTGTGGAACCGGCCTGCGAAATGAATTGCGACGATCCGGATCCGGATGATCCTGACCCACCGCTGCCGGTCACCTCGACCAACAACGGCACCTGCAGCGGCGTGAGCGAACACACGCTGATGGTCGGATTCCAGGAGATTCCGGTCGGCGTATGTACGGAGCCCCGGCGCACCTACTGGAGCCAATCTGACGAACCACTTGAGGACTTGTGATGAACATTCCCGGTCGTCGCGCAGGCATGCGCGGTATCACGCTCATCGAGATGATCATCGTCGTAACCATCCTTGGCATCCTGGCCGCGATCGTGTATCCGTCTTACATCGACCGCACCCGTCGCGCCAAGAGAACCGATGCCAAAGCGGCGCTGATCAACATCGCCGGTCAACAGGAGCGATTTTTTCTCAAGAACAACCGCTTTGCGACCACGCTGGAAGAGCTTGGCGTGGAAACAACGCAAAACGAGTTTTATACCCTCTCCCTGTTGGCGCCCTCGGCCAGCGAATTCATGGCAACTGCCATACCAATCGGCAGCGCGTTCGACGGCGAAGGCCAATGGGGGGACCGTGAGTGCCTGAATTGGTCGATCGATCACACCGGCCGCAAGATCGCACTCGGCCAGGGTGGCGTCGACAATTCCGTGGCGTGCTGGCGCTAAACGCAACCAATTGCAGGTGCGCTGAGGCCGGCCCACGGAACGGCCTGTACCTGACATAAGGCGAAAGCCGCTCAAACTGTGACTCGCCGCACGGCGCAAACCCCCCTCATTTTCCTACACTTTTTCATGCTCCGGTAAGCTGCGCGCGCCGCCGGTGTGATTGCCCCTGTGTTTTTTGGAATTCAGACTATGACCCGACGCCCGTCTCGACAACACGGCTACACGTTGATGGAACTGTTGCTGACCGTATCCATCATCACGATCGTTACGTCGATTGCGCTACCCAGCTACCGGCAGCACGTCACGCGATCGCATCGAGGCGACGCAATGGCGGCTCTGCTGCGCGTGGCCAGTGCGCAGGAAAAATTCTATCTGCAAAACAACACCTACGCGGCAACGCTGGCAGAACTGGACATCACCTCAACCCGGAACGATTACTACGCGCTTGCCATTGACAGCGCCGACATCAACGCATTCAGCGCGTCGGCCACACCGAAAACCGGTGGCCCGCAGGCCAGCGATGACCAGTGCGCTTCGTTTGCCATCGATTCGAGCGGCACGTTGTCCGCAACCGACGGCGGCGGCGGTGACAACACGAGCTTCTGCTGGCGCTAGGCCGTCCATCGGGATTTTCACAAACTCCGTCGGAGATTCCTCGCCATCACCCTTGATATTTGATACTCAATTGCCATGACCGCAACTCGACCATCGCCACCGAAAGTACCTCTGCTGGTCAGAGCCTTCGCCACATCCAGGGTTATGTCAGGCCTGCGGCCAACGGCAAGCGGGCGCGCCGGTTCGCGGCAACATCTGCGACCGCTCACACGATCCTCGTCGGAAGCTGTCAGCCAGTTGATGAGAGCACTTAACGAAAACACGGAGCGAAGCGAATCATGACTCGATTGCACCAACGCCCGCGAGCGCGTGGTTTCTCGCTAATCGAAACCCTGGTAGCCATGGTCGTACTGGCCACGGGCATGCTTGGAATCGCAGCGCTATATGTCGAAAGCCTGCGCGCCGGCCGCTCGGCCCATTCGCGCACGCTCGCCATCAACCTGGCTTCCGACATGGCCGATCGCATTCGCGCAAACCGCAGCGGACGCCAGTTTTACGCGGTAGGCACGGCGCAAGCCGGCGCCCGGCCAACGGTGTGCGGCGTGATGCGCGGCGTGCCCGCTCAAAACTGTAACGCACAGCAAATGGCCCAGTTCGACATCTGGCTGTGGAAGACCATGGTGGGCAACACGTCCTCGACCCAATATCGACGCATGGGACTACCCGGCGCGACCGCGGAAATCGAGATTAACACCGCCACCCAGCCCAACTCCTTCGTGATCCGGATCACGTGGAGCGAGCAAAATGACACTTTCGATTACACACTGTCCACGGTGATTTGACGATGACAACGACATCCGCGGCAACCCGCAGTCAGCAGGCAGGCTTCAGTCTCATCGAGTTGATGGTGGGCCTGGCCATTGGCGTGTTCCTGATCGCCGGCACCCTCAGCGTATACCAGGAAAGCCAGTCTGCGATCCTGGTGAGCGAGCGCATGGCGCGCATGCAGGAGTCGGGGCGCTATGCCGTCTCGGTCATCGAGGAAGACATTCGCGCCGTGGGATTGTGGGGTTTGCTCAACGCCACCGAATACGTTGCCGGTCGCGCCACGCCGGCGGAACCGGTCGGCATCCTGGTCAATTCCGACTGCCAGCCAAACTGGACGGTCAACCTCGACACGCCGATCGAAGGGGCGAACGACGTCAACGCCTACGCGGCCAGCTGTCTGTCGGGTGTCAATTACATCCCCGGCAGCGACGTGCTGGTTTTGCGCTCCACGAATGAGACTGACCTGGCCCCGGGCGACCTGGTACCGGGTGGCCTGTATATTCGCTCGGACCAGACTCACGCGGAGATCTTCCAGGGCACCGCCCTGCCGGGCGGCTTCGCTGCGGGTGCGCGCATCAACGCGCTGCGCAGCACGGCGTATTTCGTGTCCTCGTCTTCAGACTCGGACCCGCAGATGCCGTCGTTGCGACGAACCGTGATCGATGACAGCGGCGCCTTACCGGTCGTCGCGACCGAAGAAGTGATCGCCGGCGTGGAAGACATCCAGGTGCAATACGGTGTCGATCTGTCCGGCGACGGTTCGGCCAACAGCTACATCAACGCGGACGCCGTCGCCGACCCGTCACAGATCGTATCGCTGCGACTGTGGTTGCGCATGCGCACGGCGCGCTCTGAGGTTGGCTTCGAGGACGACATTGTGTGGGAGTACTCGGACCAGCGTTTCACGGCAACGGCAACGGTCGACGATACGGACGACGCGTTTCGCCGCACGCTCGTCTCCAAGACCATCGAACTGCGCAACCGACGCGTCGCGATCACCAACGGAGCATGACCATGAACGGCCCTACGCTTTCTTCCATGCCGCGCCAACGCGGCGCCGCGCTGATCATCGGCCTGGTGCTGTTGCTGGTGCTGACCGTGTTTGCCATTTCCGGCATGTCGCGGGCGACGCTTGAACTGACGCTGGCCGGTAACACGCAATATTCCGAGAACGCTTTCCAGGCCGCCGAGTCGGCGATTGAAGCGGAACTGGTGGCCGGCGCCGCAACCCCCACCGCACCGCGCACCAGTGCATTCTCTTTCGGCGATTCGACCACGGCCGCATCGACGGTGACCTTCGATGCCACACGCCTTGCGCCACCGGGCTACTCGCTGACCGAATACCAGTCGGATCACTATCTGATCAACGCCACCGGCGTCGGCGGCAAGAATGCATCGACCACCAACGAGCAGGGTTTTTTCGTCGTGGTGCCGAACGGGTTCTAGCGGCACGCCCGTTACCGGGCGTCATCACCGGCGCCGCGTTACGCAGCCGGTGAGTCGTCGTCTTCGGACTCCGTCGCAGGCGACGGTTCTTCGCGATACAAAAAGCTGTCGAGCAGGACGAAGCCAACCCCGGCGCTGATCGCCGCATCGGCAATATTGAACGCCGGCCAGTAGTGCTCGTTGTAGTGGAAATGCAGAAAATCCACGACGTAGCCGAGCATGACACGATCGTAAAGATTGCCCACCGCCCCGGACACGATCAACGCCAGCCCGATGACCAGCAGCGTGCGCCCGAATCGCGGCAGACGCGCAAGCCACACCACCAGCAGCAAGCTCACAACGCCGCTGAGCGTAATAAAAAAATACCTCTGCCAACCGCCGGCATGGGCCAGCAGGCTGAACGCGGCGCCGGTATTGTGCAGCAGTGTGAGATCCAGGTACTCGTTCACCACGTTTGGCCTGGCGTAACTCAGGTTGCTACTGGCCCAGTGCTTCGTCCACTGGTCAAGCACCAGCAGGATGAGCGACAGCGCAAGCCACGGCGTCGCGCCCGGCAGCCAGCGCAGGCGTGGCGGCCTTGTCACCGCGGGATCGACGGCGTCTGACGTATCGGTCGTGTCGCTGTTATCGCTCATACGAATGCCCGCTCCTCGCCCGCGCCCGCGACGTTGGTTACGCAGCGGCTGCACAACGCCGGATGTTCGCCATCTTGACCCACGTCCTCGCGACGATGCCAGCAACGCTGGCACTTGGCGTGCGTGGACGCGCTGGTGTCCACCCACAACCGCGACGCCATATCCTCACCCGCCTCTACCGCGGCGTCGCTGCGAGCCGACGCCGGCATGACGTGCGCCTCGGACGTAATCAGGAAGAAACGCAGCTCGTCACCCAGGCCACTCAACACGTTAACCAGCGCATCGTCCGCGTACAGCGTGACGTTGGCCTCGAGTGACGATCCGACCTCGTCACGCGCACGCAGCGCCTCGAGCTCACGGCTGACCACCGCGCGCACGGCAATCAGCGTGGTCCAGTCGATCGTCGGCGCATCGTCGTCCGCGGGAATCGCGTGCCACAGCGACGTCATCACCGTCGGTGAGCGTTCGCCCGGCAACGCGGCCCAGATCTCCTCGGCCGTGAACGGCATGATTGGCGCGAGCCAGCGAACCATCGCCTCTGCGATATGCCACAGCGCGGTTTGCGCCGAGCGCCGCGCCAGGCTGCCGGAGGGCGTGGTATAGAGGCGGTCTTTCAGCACGTCAAGATACAGGCCGCCCATGTCCAGCACGCAGAAGTTGTGCAGCCGCTGGTAGATACGATGAAACTCGAACGTATCGTAAGCGGCGATGATGCTGCCCTGCAGTTCGGTGGCACTGGCCAGCGCCCAGCGATCGAACGCGAGCATTTCACTAGGCGCCAGCGCATCGCGTTCGGGCACAAAGCCATCGAGGTTGCCCAGAAAAAACCGCGCGGTGTTGCGAATGCGCCGATACGAGTCGGCCGTGCGCTTGAGGATGACGTCCGACACGCTCATCTCGTTGCGGTAATCGCTGGCCGCGACCCACAGCCTGAGGATATCGGCGCCCAGCGACGAAAAAACTTTCTGCGGCGCGATCGTATTGCCCTTGGACTTGGACATCTTGTGGCCGTGCTCGTCGACCGTGAATCCGTGCGTGAGTACGCACTTGTACGGCGCCTTGCCGCTCATGGCGACGCTGGTCAACAGTGAGCTTTGGAACCAGCCGCGATGCTGGTCCGATCCCTCGAGGTAAAGATCCGCCGGCGCCGCCAGCTGTGGCTTGCCCACGGGCGTACAGGAGTGCGCGCTGCCCGAATCGAACCATACGTCCATCGTGTCGGTGACCTTGCGGTAGTCGCCCGCTTCGGCGCCCAGAAAATCCTCGGCGCCCAACGTCTCCCACACCTCGATGCCGTCCTCAGCCACCCTGGCGGCGACCTCGTCGAGCAACTCGACCGTACGCGGATGCAACTCGTCGGTGTCCTTGTGCACGAACACGGCGATCGGCACGCCCCAGATACGCTGGCGCGAGATACACCAGTCCGGGCGGCCCTCGACCATGCCCAGGATGCGTTGCTGGCCCCAGTCCGGCAGCCACCGGACCTGGTCGATTTGTTCTTGCGCGTCGCGCCGCAGGTTGGCCCGCTCCATGCTGACGAACCACTGTGGCGTGGCGCGAAAAATCACCGGCGACTTGTGGCGCCAGCAGTGCGGGTACTGGTGCTTGTAAGGCTCGTCGTGCAAAAGAGCGTCGCGTTCGCGCAGCACCTGGAGCACGTGGTCATTGGCCTTGAGCACGTGCTCGCCGGCGAAGAACGGCGTGCCGTCCTTGAAACAGCCGTTATCCGCAACCGGGTTTTCCAGCGGCAGTCCGAACTGCTCGCCCACGGCGAAATCTTCCTGGCCGTGTCCGGGTGCCGTGTGCACCAGGCCCGTGCCGGCCTCCACGGTCACATGCTCGCCGGTCACTACGGGCACCTGGCGTTGCAGAAACGGGTGCTGAAGGACGAGTCCGGCGAGGACATCGCCGCGAAAGCTGGCCAGTTCGCTCGACGACGTGGCGCCGATGCGCGCGAGCAGCGTCGCGCTCAGTTCACGCACGGCGACCAGGCGTTCGGTTTTTCCATCAAGCGCAAACTCGAGCAGCACGTACTCGAACTCGGGATGCACCGCGACGGCCTGGTTGGCAGGCAAGGTCCACGGTGTGGTGGTCCAGATCGGCAGCGTGGCCGGTGTGTCGTCCGCCGCCAGACCCACGCGCCGATAGAAATCGCCCGGGTCTACCGTGACAAAGCGCACGTCGATGGCCGGCGACGTCTTGTCGTCGTACTCCACCTCCGCCTCGGCCAGCGCGCTGCGGCAGTCCATGCACCAGTGCACCGGCTTGTAGCCCTTGTACAAATGCCCGCGCTCGATGATCTTGCCGAGCAGCCGCAACTGCTGGGCTTCGTAGCTCGGATCCATAGTCAGGTAGGGTTCGAACCAGTCGCCGACGACGCCGAGGCGGATAAAGTCATCGCGCTGGCCGTCGATTTGCTTGCGCGCGAACTCGCGGCAGGCTTTGCGAAACGCCACCGCGTCGAGCTTGGTGCCCGCGCGGCCGTGCTTTTTCTCCACCTCGAGTTCGATCGGCAGACCGTGGCAGTCCCATCCGGGCACGTACGGCGCATCGAAGCCCGACAGCGTGCGCGAGCGCACGATGATGTCCTTGAGCGTCTTGTTGACCGCGTGACCGATGTGGATCTTGCCGTTGGCGTACGGCGGGCCGTCCAGCAGCAAATAGCGCGGTCGGCCCTTGCAGGCCTCACGAATGTGCCCGTACAGGTCCATCTCGCGCCATTTGGCCAGCATCTGCGGCTCCCGCTGGGGCAAGTTCGCGCGCATCGGAAAATCGGTGCGCGGCAGGTTCAGGCTGTCTTTATATTGATTTCGCTCGGCCACTGTTCTCTCGCGCGGATTGGCTACCGCTGTCCAATTTCAGTTCGTCTAAATGCCAAGCACCGCGCGCGCTGCGTGCGCGTCACGGTGCATTTGCTCGGTCATGGCGTCCAGCGACGAGAATTTCGCCTCGTCGCGCAGCTTCTCCACGAATTCCACCCGCAGACGCCGACCGTAGAGATTGCCTTGAAAGTCGAACAAATGCACCTCCAGCAAGTGGCCGCGCCCGTTCACCGTCGGCCGTGTGCCCAGGCTGGCGATCGCCGGGTAGTCCACCAGCGCGTGGCGATCGCTGACCCTGACCGCAAAGATGCCGTGCAGCGGCAAGACGCGGCGCCGCGGACGCAGGTTGGCGGTGGCAAAGCCCAGCGTGCGACCGAGCTGCTGGCCACGGATCACCCGTCCGCTCATCGCGTAGCGCCGTCCCAGCAGCGCCTCGGCCAGGGCGAAATCGGAATCGGCCAGCGCATTGCGCACGGCCGTGCTGCTGATCAGCAGGTCGCCGTGATAGCGCGCCGCGATCTCCTCGACCTCGAAGCCCTCGCGCGCGCCGACTTCGCGCAACGTCGCGACGCTGCCCGAGCGCTGGCGGCCGAAGCGAAAATCGTGCCCGACGACCACGCGACGGGCGCCCAGCGTTTGCGCCAGCAGCCGGCGCGCGAAATCCTCCGGCGCCATTTGCGCCATGGCGCCGTCAAAACGCGCGCTGACGTGCCGGTCCAGCCCAAGCTCGGCGAACATCGCGTGTTTCTCAACCAGCGTCATCAGGCGTGCCGGCGCCTCGTCGCCGCGGAAGAACTCCAGCGGCGTGGGTTCGAACGTGACCACGCAGGCCTTCAGGCCCTGCGCCCTCGCCTGTTCGACCACGCGCGCGAGCATGAAACGGTGGGCGGCGTGCACGCCGTCGAAATTGCCCAGCGTGACCACGGCGCCGTCACAGCGCGTCATCGCCTCGCCCGCCCAGCGCTGCAGTCGCGTGCGCGGCTCAGGCACCCTTGCGCTCCGTCAGATGAACGCGCCGCACGCCGCTCAACAGCAGCACGCCGCCGTAGACGACCATGCCGGCGCCGATGATTCCGGCCAGGCGCAGCACGCGCTGCAAGGCGCCCAGGTCGATCCACGGCGCCAACTGACCGGCCAGCGCGCCAATCACCGCGGCCATCGCCGCGCTGGCGAGAACGACCCGCAGCAACAGCAGCGGCCAGCCGGCGGCGACGCGGTAGGCGCCGTTGCGGCGCAGGCCCAGCCACAGCAAGGTGGCGTTGAGCCAGGCCGCCAGAGAGGTCGCCAGCGCCAGGCCCGCGTGCGGCGCCGCGATATCGAACCGCAGCATGGCGCCAACCAGCACGAGGTTGACCACGATATTGAACACCATCGCAATCACGCCGATGCGCACCGGCGAGCGCGTGTCCTGGCGCGCGAAGTAGCCCGGTACCAGCACCTTGACCAGCGAGAACGCGACCAGGCCCAGCGCGTAGGCCATCAGGCTCACGCGCGCCATGCCGACGTCCGCGGCGCCAAACTCCCCGTACTGGAACACCGTCGCGAGCATCGGGCCGGCCAGCACGAACAGGCCGCAGGCCGCAGGCAGCGCGATCACCAGCACCCAGCGCAGCGCCCAGTCCAGCGTGTTGGAGTAGGCGTGCGTGTCGGTCGCGGCGTGGTGGCGCGACAGGCCTGGCAGGATGATCGTGCCCAGCGCGATGGCGAATATCCCCAGCGGAAACTCCAGCAGCCGATCGGAGAAATACAGCCAGCTGATCGAACCGGTTTCCAGGTA
>Ga0316201_10003663_pt1 | contig 11386 bp, 9 predicted proteins | sample CS6wburrow_MG_FD_204516 | JGI IMG/M metagenome (GOLD analysis project Ga0316201, IMG submission 204516) | Coastal sediment microbial communities from Delaware Bay, Delaware, United States - CS-6 worm burrow | ecosystem: Environmental > Aquatic > Marine > Coastal > Sediment | place: USA: Delaware... | reverse complement strand
ATCAAAAAGAATGCACGAAAAAACAAACTCTGGCCAGCAGAACGTTTCGCCGAACTGGGTATAAAGTTATCCAGGCACACACTCAACAATGGCAAACACCCGGTAGTTATAATCGATCTGCTTGAGCCTGAAGCTGCGTTAGGCAATAAAATTACTAAACTCAGCTCTGGTAAAATAAAACTGCTCACCGAACCACCAAACATGGAACGTTACAAGGCATTGCTGAAACGCGCTGATTTATTGATATCGCCTGACACCGGACCAATGCATATTGCGGCGGCAGTAAACACACGAATCGTTGCGCTATTCTCAGGCAAGTCCCCTGCTGATTGCGGGCCGTATATGCCAGATGACAGATTCATCACAATTCAGGCAGAAAATATGCCTGGCCCGCAAACAGGGATTAAAGCAATAACGGTAGATTCTGTTTATGATGCCTGCCTTAAACAAATAAGCACTATTGAAAGTCTCGATACTTTATAAAAGTGAAAAAAGTTCACAAAATACTGGTTATTCGAAACGACAAACTTGGCGACTTCATGCTCGCCTGGCCATCATTTTCCTTATTAAAAACACAATACCCCGATGTAGAAATAACCGCCCTGGTTCCACCATATACTGCACCTATGGCTGAGCAATGTCCATGGATTGATAAAGTATTAATTGATGAAAAAGAACACTCCAGCATTAAAGATATACTGAAACTAGCAGGAAAAATTAAAAAAAATAATTATGACCTTTCTATTTCTCTTTTTTCTGAAAGCAGAACATCTTTCGCATTATGGATAGCTCGAGTAAAAACTAGAATCGGCCCTGCCACTAAACTGGCACAAATTTTCCTGAATAAAACGCTCAAACAAAAACGCTCTCAATCCAAAAAACCCGAATTTGAATACAACCTTGATCTAATAAGATTTCTTATACAAAACAATGGCGATGCTCCTGTTGAAATACAAGGGCCACCATACCTGCAATTTAAACAGGATGAGATTGCTGAACTCAGGCAGGCATATATACATACGAATAATATAGCCGCAGACAGAAAACTGGTGTTTATTCATACTGGAAGTGGCGGCTCAGCGATAAACCTCTCCTTGCAACAGTACGCAGAACTTGCCAGCTTGATCGATAAATCAATCGCGGTACACTTTGTATTGACTGCTGGCCCCGGTGAACTCGACAATGCCTCTGGACTGTCAGTGCTCATGCAACATAAGAATCACAGCATTTATCATTCAACCGAGGGACTGCTTAACTTTTCCCGCTTTATAGGTATCTGCGACCTGTTTATCAGTGGTTCAACCGGCCCCCTACATATCGCAGGTGCACTGAATGTTGCTACAGCTGCCTTTTATCCAGCCAGGCGCTCAGCTACGCCATTAAGATGGCAGACACTCAATGCTCAGGATCGCAGACTGGCGTTTGCACCTGAACATTATATTGATGAAAATGATATGCAGACCATCAACCTCACAAAGTGCGCAGATAGTATCATTCAACTTTTATCAAACGTTTCCAGTAATGCGCGTTAAACAGTGAACATTCCGCAATGCATACATCCTTGTACATCACATGACAGATACCAATAAAAGTATTTCAATTAGCGTGGTTTTACCCAACTATAACGGGGAAATCCTTTTGGCAAATAATCTACCGTCACTTATAAAAGCGCTCGGAGACTATGACCATGAAATAATTGTTGTTGATGATAATTCCAGCGATAACAGTGTGCATTTTCTTGAAAATAACTACCCGAATATCATCATCATCCATAGTGAGGTAAATCAAGGGTTCTCAAGCACCTGCAATAAGGGAATAAATATCGCCAGCAAAGAACTTGTTTGCATTGCAAATACCGATGTAACTTTTACCGAAGACTACTTCAAAAATGCCGCTTCATGTTTTACTGAGCCAGATCTATTTGCCGTTAAAGGCGATATCATTAACTATCGAGAAAATTTTGAAGATGTAATAAATATCGAAAGAACATCACTACTCTATTATAAACGTGGTTTTTTACGATTCAATCAGAAAATAGAACCTGCTAACGAACCTCTCAGCTCAGAAATAAACGCGCAATTTGTTTTATTAGGCTGCTGTTTTGTATGTAGGCGAGAAGCATTACAAAACCTGAAAGGTTATGATGAGATTTACTCCCCTTTCTACTGGGAGGATGCCGATCTCGCACAACGAGCCCTTAAACATGGTTATCAACTTAAATATAATAAAGACTGCAAAGTCTACCACCAGCTAAGTGCAACGATTAGTAGCCATCGCAGCAACCGTCAAAGACGCCTGATTTCTAATCGAAATAAAATTCTTTTCACATGGCGCCATCTAAACGGCACGATGAACTGGGTATCTCACATATTATTTATGTCCTTGAATTTGATATCTCGATGGCTTACTCTCGACTGGAAGTTCTATATGGCATTTTTCATGGCAACTCATTTAATAATGACTAAACCTTAGTCTAGAGAAACTAAAATGACAAACGATATCTGCGGCATCTGTGGTAACGATGACCATCATAATTACTATATTGTAAACGAAAGAATGCTTGGCACACTTGATGAATTTACTTATTTCCAATGCCAACAATGCGACTGCCTGCAAATTAAAAAAATTCCCGATAACCTCGCTAACTATTACCCTGAAAATTATTATTCTTATAAAAAACTGGATCGCCTGATTAAATCTCGCTTAAGAAGCTGGGTAGATACCCACCGAGTAAATCATTTAACCAACAAAAAAAACATAGCAGGATTTCTACTAAATAAAATATCAAAACCACTAGAATATATCCCATGGATACAAAGTACTGGCGTACAAAGTAATGCAAAAATACTTGATATCGGTTGTGGACAAGGACGCTTACTTCTGCGCATGGCTTTAGGCGGCTTCACCAATTTAACTGGAATAGACCCATTTATTAAAGAAAATATCTCATATCACAATGGCGTAAAAATCATAAAAGCTAGTCTAGAAGAATTCACAAATGACAAACGTTGTTTCGACCTTATAATGTTACATCATTCGCTTGAACATATGCCGGATCAACATGGCTCACTGAAAGCAATAGCAAAACTATTGGCACCGAATGGTACAGCGATAATTCGAATACCACTTTCTGATTCATTTGCATGGCAGCATTATAAAGAGTATTGGGTGCAATTAGACGCACCCAGGCACCTATATCTTCACAGCAAAAAAAGTTTAGCGCTGCTAGCAAAAGAAAATGGTCTAGGTATAGATAAAACCGTATATGATTCTGCTAAATTCCAGTTTACAGGTAGCGAACTTTATTTACGTGACATACCCTTAAATAGTGACAAAAAGACCAGGCAAATCTTTAGCAAAGAGCAACTTAAAGAGTTTGATGCACGATCTGTAGAGTTAAACAATACAGAAAAAGGTGATCAGGCAGTTTTTTATTTAAAAGCCACCGACACTTAAAAAACACACTAATTATACGCACTGAAAAATTACTTTATTTTATCCAAAACAATATAAAGTATTAAAATTATCGCAAATAAAGCATATCATTTACCCAGGCGAACACCTTCAAAAATAGAACGTAACTCATCTGCCTCATTGATATGTGCTTTCAAATACGTTTCACGTTGCTTCCTGATAACATTCAAATGCTGTTCTATATTACCTGAAGTTAATTGTACTCCAAAATCATCAGGCCCTTCTGTACCACCAAATAATTTATCGAATATAATTTCAGCCGTTTTATATGAATAATGTGAACCTTCCCAGTACCATGCCATTCTACTTGTTCTATCACCAAGCTCAGGTACAGGCTCTGATGTTACGCTGTTATACCCGGAAAAATCCCATATTGGGTAAGACTGATAACCAAATGTTTTAGCACTTTCTTCAACGATGCTTACAATCTTGCGTTTCATGTTTTCAATTTCATGCCACTTCCCCAGCATACATTTAGCTTCGTAATAACGAGCGTGAACGGGTGAAATATAAATATAAAGCTCAATGTTATTCTCGTATGCTAACTCTACAATTTTTTGAAAATGTATTTGTCCATCTTCTTTTATATTATTTGAATCAGTAACGACATTCATGCAATCATCATATATTTTTTCATGGCCAGAAAAAGCGCTTGCCTCCATCGTTCTAAACATCTGGCGATGCCCACCCGCTTTGAAAATCCTTTCCGAGTTATGTTTCTCGAATTCTGGAGAATCCGGGCTATATTTCTGCTTTCTAATTGTTCTAATACTTGAGCTCAACCCATCTGCACTAAGAAGACTGAATAATACATCGCGCCAAGCTTGTTTCCATTTATCGTCATTTACTGTTCCATCATAGTTGACCGCCAACCTGCCTTCTGAGAAGTTAGGTTGCACTGTATCTGTAAACTCCTCATCCAGCGCCAATATCACTTTCTTTAAAGGATGCATCGCTAGCGCATGCTGAAGAACTCTGAGCAATTCGTAAGTCGAGCTACTGGGCAGAGATAAATTTAATCCTACTAATCCATTCTCAGAAAAATGTTTATCCTTGACAACTAAACCCCTGGAAGAAGCCAAAAGTACTATATCAGGAAGTATTTTTTCCACCTGATATATTTTACTTAAGCGTGTATGTCGCTCTACTTCACTTTTATAATCATTGAACCCCGTTATACTGGGTGACAAAAATATATCGTAAGGATTTATTATCCAGTTCAAAACTGACACGCACAGTAGAACTGAAAATATACCTGTCAATAAATAAATAGAATATTTCTTCACTTATAAAAAACCGATAATCAAAACTGAAAGTATAGAAATTCAGAAACCTGCCCAAGCTTAAGGATAGAGACAACTGCGATAATTACGACAAAACCAAGCCATTTTTTATTTGACTGCCACGCAATTACACCTGGCTCCAGCGCGGTCACTACAGCAGGTGCACGATAAAACAATTGCTGAAGATTTGGCGATATCCATACAAATAATAAAAGCCCTGAAATTAATAAAACATTATCTAAACCATTAAAATATTGTATATACTGATACTGCATACCCCATGTTGTAAAAACATCAGCAAACATACCTAATTGATAGCGCGCATCCTCCGGCCAAATAACGCCGCCAGAACCAACCAGGCTTTTAATCATTAAATTAGCTGCTTCAATATTATCAGCTCTAAAATACACCCAGGCAATTGCGACAGCTATAAATGTCAAAAAGCGAAATAAAAAACGTACAATGCGATTATTAGTAGAAATATTAAATTCGTCTTTAATGTTTCTCCAAACGTGATTAACGATCAGATATATTCCGTGCAACCCGCCCCATACAATAAATGTCCATCCAGCACCATGCCATAATCCTCCTAAAAGCATCGTTATCATTAAATTTGTATACCTTCTAAATGATCCTTTCCTATTGCCCCCCAAAGGAATATAAAGATAATCTTTTAGGAATCTCGATAAAGTAATGTGCCAACGTTGCCAAAACTCAATGATACTAAATGCTTTATATGGAGAATTAAAATTAAGAGGTAGTCGAATTCCAAATAAATATGCAGAACCAACCGCCATATCTGAATAACCTGAAAAATCAAAATATAACTGAAAAGTATAAGCCAGCACCCCTTTCCATGCCTCAAAAAAACTCAACATATTACCGTTGGATACTGCTGCGAACGTTTCTATCGCATAAGGTGACAAGGTATCAGCTATCATCACTTTTTTAAATAGACCCATAAAAAATATAGTAAGCCCTACTGCAATACACTCATAATTGATCGACCTGAATTCCATCCTGGAGAATTGCGGCATCATCTCACGATGATGAACAATTGGACCAGCAATTAACTGCGGAAAGAAACTAACAAATAATGCATAGTGTAAAAAATTATATTCCCTCGTTTCACCTCGATAAGTATCAATTAAATAAGTAATTTGTTGAAAAGTAAAAAATGAAATAGCTAAAGGTAAAAGGATATGATCAATATTCCAGTTACTACTAAAAATATTATTTATATTATCAACAAAAAAATTCGCATATTTATAATACGCCAGCAATACAAGGTTAGTTGCAATACCAACTATCAATATAGATTTACGATTTAATGAATTACGAACACCCGACAGTACAGTACCAATCGCATAATTGAAGAACATAGAGCCCAAAATCAAACCAAGATACGCAGGATTCCACCAACCATAAAAAAACAGGGAAGCAGAAATAATCCAGATGAGAGTTACTCTACGCGAACTATATTTACCTAGTAGCATGTAGCCTACTAAAGTAACAGGCAGAAAAAGAAAGATAAACTCGTAAGAATTAAATAACATAATTAACTAATCGAGTTCATATATCCTGACAGAGTTAGCGATTATTTTTTCGATTGAACCACATGCATGTGAGATGTGATAACGACGATATAAACCAGGAACATAGATATTGAGGATGAACGCAAGGTCCATGACTCCGACATTCCAAAAACGGCGAATGAAACCACGGTGATAATACCGACCAGTCGACCTTCTTTATCAGGATTACCCAAAAACACCTTTAGCGGCATAATTATAACAGCGAATAATAACGCCATTAAACCAACGATTCCAGAATCAACCAATGCCTGAAAAAAAATATTATGCACACTATTATGAACATCCATCCCAACATATTCGCCTTGCTTCTGTAATGCCATAACCTCATCATCAAAGTCGCCAGGGCCAGTGCCTAGTACTGGATTTTTCTTCCACACATCAACAGCAATATCCCACATTGCCAATCGCGTGCCAACTGAAGATACATAGTGGTCTTCAGTATAGAATCGGGTTACTTCTGTAACAGCCATCTCAGACCTTTGTTTTATTAAATCACCTATCGGAGAAACAACCGACAGCAATACAGCCACCACTAAAAAAATAACTACGTGATTAATGCTCAGGTATTTATCTTTTACCGTATAATAAATAGCGACCATCATATAAACGGGAAACACTAACCATACACCTCTTGCCTGAGACATTACTGCAGCAACCAGGCCGAGCAACATTGAAAACATAATCAAGACTTGCATATATCGATCAAAGTTCTTTGTTAGCAACATGCATAACATAATTCCCACGTTAAGCATTGCTAGCTGCCCGAAAATAATGTGATGATAATAACCTTGCGCGGGCACATCTGGATTAGATAAATAACTGGACAAAGCAATGAAAAACAAAAATGGCCCTGAAACCACTGCGCCTGTTAACAAATAATTCAAAATCGAAATATTATTTTTAATGATTAACAAATACACAGGAATGATCAATGTGAAACGCAGGTAATGATCAAATAACTTAAAGTACCTGTCAGCATCACCAGCGTTATAGTAAGAGAATGCGGCTGAAACTGTGTAGAACAATAGTGAAAATAGAAATATTTTTTCTAACTTTGGCAATGATAGATATAATTTAGCCCAGTCTTTAATCACTAAAAAGCTCAACAAAAAAACGATAGCGGACATTGTGCTAGACACGTGACGAACCGATGTGCCCATAACAGCAAGCACAAGCACACATGCACCAAGCAAAAACACCAGTGGTTCAGCTTTAATTATGTCTACAAATTTTTTCAAGAACATCCTTATGCCTAATATAATTCAAGCAATTAGTATGACCTAATGGACATACTCTTTTAAAGCAGGGGCTACAATCTAGACCTAGATAAAAAATGTTTTTATTTTCGTTACTTGTCAACGGCGGCGTGTAATCCGGGGTAGAAGATCCATATATTACATTGACTTCGACACCGACTGCAGCAGCGACATGCATTAGTCCAGAATCATTACTGACAACCGATTTTGCACAGGCCAATAAATCAACGGTATCAACCAACTGCGTTTTTCCACATAGATTGTAAATTTCAGTATTCGCATATCCTGCAATTTCATCACCAGCCACAGCATCTTTCTTGGAACCTAATACCCAGACCTGCCAACTTTCACCTATTAAAGCTTTAGCTAGTTTCGCATAATAACCAATAGGCCATTGTTTAGCCGGACCATATTCAGCGCCCGGCATCATACATACTACAGGCTTCTTTAAGTCTAACCCAAGCTTCTCAAATAATTTAGCCTGATTTTTATGATCAATCTGTAATACTGGGTAAGGTATATCCGGCGCAGATTGCAAGTTGTTTTCATAAGCATGAGCAACGTATCGTTGTACTGTTTGTTTCAAAACTTCCTTATTTAATTCCCTAATATCATTAATTAAACCATAACGTAACTCACCTCTGTATCCTGTCCTTATCGGTATACTCGCAAAAAAAGGAATTAACGCTGACTTCCATGAACGAGGAATAACAATCGCATGTGTATACTGTCTCGATCTCAGAGTTAAACCCAATTTTCGCCGCTTAAAAAAAGAAAACTCCCCATGACCCACATCTGCTGATATACCTTCATGCACTTCAGGCATGCGTTTCAATACAGGAAGCGACCATTGCGGCGCAATCACGTCAATAATACAGTCAGCATATTTTTGTTTAAGCGTTATAAAGAGTGATTGCGCCATCACCATGTCACCAATCCATGACGGCCCGATGATTAAATAACGACGCTGTTTTTCACTCATCAGGCAATACCAAAATAGCACATGACATAAAAAAACATGCAGTTATAGTAGACACTGGCTTAACCGGAAAATGAATTAACAATGGCAACATTATCCTGTAAATGCTTTTTATTAATGGTACCAACGATCATACTACTGACACCTGGCAGACTTAAAATATGTCTGAATGCAGCATCCACGCCACTGCCGCCAGTAGCACTATCCGCGTGACCACTTTGTAGTCCTTTTTTAATGATCACACCTTTATTTAATTTTTCCGCCAGCTCCAGCACCGGGCGCTCGGCGTCATATTCAAGATTTGCCGTTGCCATCACCACATCACAGTTTTCCACTACCCAGCAACCACCTTCGACGGTTTTACTGGACATGCCATAAGCTTTAATTAGCCCTTTATTTTTGAGCATTTCCAGGGCATCGAATGCAGACCCATTTTTAACGATAGCCATATCATTACCATCGGAATGCACCAGCACAATATCAAGCACATCGCGTTTTAATTTCTTCAGGCTATGTTCAACACTTTTAACGGTATGCTCAAATGAAAAATCAAAACGAGATTTTGCATTCTCAAATATTTCACCAACCTTGGTCATTATCACCCAGTCGTGACGATTAGGCAGAAGCTGACCCAAGCGCTGTTCGCTGCTGCCATAAGCCGGTGCTGTATCTATAAAATTAATCCCCAGAGATTGTGCAAGCTCAAATAATTCTATTACGGACTTATCATCAGGTAACTCGAAATCACTTGGGTATTTAACCTGCTGATTACGACCAATCTTCACTGTACCCAGACCTAGCACGCTGACATCCATGCTTGTTGAACCTAATGCGCGTTTCAACATTAGCTGCCACTCTCCAACTTAGGGCTCTCAGATTCAGTGCTCCAGCAATCATCTCCATCCCATGGAAACTCTGCATACTCCGGCTGCTGCCAGGCAGGCAATGTCTTATCAGCATCACGCACTATGTTTTCTTCATCGATGATGGTAACGATCGCATCCGCTAATGCAGGTGATAACGCCATCTTTGTTGGCCATGCCGTAATCACATTTTTATTTTTCACGATAGAAAAACTATCGGGGCGTGTGGTAACTGCTGCTTTTTTTCCAGACAGGTTTATTTCAGCACGATTAATATCGAGCACACCCCATTGCGAATTTCTTAACTCAAGCCAGGGAATAAGCTCAGCCAGTTCTTTTTTAGCTACCTGAATTAATTCTTCATCACTTTTAGTAACGCCCTCTTCAGCGAGTTGCCCGCCCATGTACCAGATAATATTTCCCTGCTGATCGCGATGAGAAGTAATCGTTATTCGAGGATTAACCGATGCGCCTAAACAATGCGCGTAAATCATATCAGCCAGACGATCACTCGGGCCACCGCGCATAACTACCATCTTCAATGGTCTACGTTGCATCGCAGGTTTTTCGCAAGCAAAACGAGATAACAAGTTCTCATTGCCCTCTCCGGCCATAAAAATTATTTTTTTATATCGAAATAAATAATTCTCACCTGTTTTTGATTGTACAACGAGCTGGTTATCAAGGTGATCGATGGACTCCTGCTTAACCAGAAGAATAGATTGTTTACGCGGTTCAGCTATTGCACGTAGCACACTTAATGTATTAAACACCGGCTCATCTAAACGATAGAAGCGGCCGTTAAAATCCTTGTGCTGAAATATCGTTGGTAAGGATTTTTTATTCAGCTCAGTGGAACGGCTGCGCATCACTTTGCTGGCAAAAAAACCCGATATACGTGAAGTCAAACTGGTTGTTGACCAGAGATAATGTGCATCAGAAAGCAATTCCGCCTGAGTTAAATCCAACTCGCCCTTACCTTCGTAACAGGCGCGCCAGCGTGCGGGCATATCAGCCACGGCTTCTGATGAAGCCGTCAGTTTACCGGTTAACGCGTATTTCGTTCCACCGTGAATAATCCCCTGCGCAAACCGTGTTTGCCCTGCACCTAGCGCCTGCGACTCCAGCAAGACTGTTTTATAACCGGCCTGCTGTAGGCGCGCCAGTGTCCATAATCCTGCAATACCACCACCAATAACCAGGACATCAACAGACACATCCATATGATTTTTTCCTTTTACGTCAGTGTTACCAGCATCAGTATTCACTGTACAGATTTCCTATACTTTTTCTTTGATTGAATCGATAATCTTCGTCGTCGAAACACCATCAACATAGACCAGCACCATGACCTGGCCACCAGCTTCACGCACACAATCTCCACCCGGAATTTTGTCGACCACATTATCGCCACCCTTAACCAGGATATCCGGCAATACCTCGCAGATTAATCGCGTTGGCTCATCTTCGCTAAAAGCAACCACCCAGTCCACACAGCGCAGTGCTGCCAGCATACGCATGCGATGCTCTACTTTATTCACTGGCCGGTCTTCACCTTTTAACCGACGCACAGTTTCATCGACATTAACAGCGACCAGTAAACGATCACCTAAAGTTGCTGCCTGCTCTAAATACGTCACATGACCGGCGTGTAAAATATCAAAACAACCGTTGGTCATAACAATGGTTTCGCCACGTGCCCGACAACTATCAAGCACAGAATGCAGCTCTGCTTCATCTAAAATACCATGCTCGGTACTCGATGAGTTTAATAGCAGCGCATTTTCAAGCTCTTTTAAACTGACACTGGCAGTACCTAATTTACCAACCACAACACCGGCAGCCAGATTAGCAAGCACCATCGCACGCTCAAGGGTAACACCGGCACCTAAGGAAGCTGCGAGTGTCGAAATCACGGTATCACCCGCGCCCGTAA
>Ga0316201_10003662_pt1 | contig 11387 bp, 9 predicted proteins | sample CS6wburrow_MG_FD_204516 | JGI IMG/M metagenome (GOLD analysis project Ga0316201, IMG submission 204516) | Coastal sediment microbial communities from Delaware Bay, Delaware, United States - CS-6 worm burrow | ecosystem: Environmental > Aquatic > Marine > Coastal > Sediment | place: USA: Delaware... | reverse complement strand
GACATTTGGGGGGTTCTGGCGAAATCTATCCCCGGCTATGATCCTGTTCTCATCGAGCACCGGGATAGAATTTTAACCGATTATTTTGAGTTACCCCTGGACTTTTGAACGGCTTATAGAGTCACTGCGGGAATGGGCCGGTAGGGTACGCCTACTGGTCCTCCATGAATTGATTGAACTGCGCCTGGTAGTCGGGGTGCCAACGGGACAGAGGTGGTCGATTCTCAATCAGGTCGCCCATTGCCCAGCTCATGCGCTTGTTGTCTGTCTCCCGGGTTGTGTCGTTGTCGGGGCACAGAATATAGAAATCACCGTTGGCCAGTGAATCTGCCATGAATGAAATGACCTGCTCCGGCGTCCAGGCTCCGTCAGGTTGCTCCGGGATAACAGCCTTAATCATCCCCGTATAGGTGAAACCCGGGACCAGCAGGTGAGCGCTCAGTTTGCAGCCTTCAGTGCCGCGCAGTTCGTGCTGCAGGGCCTCGGTGGCAACTTTCACGCCAGCCTTGCTGACATTGTAGGCGGGATTGCCCGGCGGTGTGGTGATGCCCTGTTTTGAGCCGGTATTGATAATAAGCCCGGGGCTGTCCTGTATCATCATGCTCGGAACAAAGCTGTGTATGCCATTGATGACGCCCCAGAGATTGGTCTCTATGACGCTCTTCCAGGTCTCGTAACTGCTCCAGCTGGTGCACGGTCTGGCAATGCCCGCGTTATTCATCAGCACGTCGACGCGACCGAAGCGCTCATAGGTTTTATCTCTCAACTCTTCGACGGAGGACAGCCGTGAAACATCAGTGTTAACCGTCAGTACGTCGCCGAGCTCGGTTTGAGCCATCTCCAGTCCATCCGCGTTGACGTCTGCGATGCTCACATCCATGCCGATCGATTGATAGAATTTAGCCGCTGCGAGGCCAATGCCGTCGGCACCGCCCGTGATGACAGCCACATGACCTGGTTTGAGGGCGGGGTGTTGCTTCATCGGAAGTCTCTCCGGGGCAGGTTGGCGACAAGCCAGGAACGTTCTGGCAGATATCTTTGTTCATCACACTGAAAAATAGACAACAATGGACATCTGGTCCATGTCGATGACAGCGCAGATTTCTCTTTCTGTACTTTTTAAGTAAAAAAGAAATAAATGGACTGTTGTGAGTAGATTTTCTTGCGTTTTCCAACTGCCAGGCCCGCAAATTTCACGACTGGAAGGCTTGTCTCACGATCGGGATTTTGGATTAGTCTTTGAGCCCTGCTATTTTGAGTCCTTCAACAAATCGCTCTATATCGGGCTGCATAATAAACACACAGGATTTATGAGCCATTGCCAGGGAATAGTCAGGTGTCAGTTCCAATATTCGCTCCATATCTTTCCTGGCGGGTTCAAGCATTCCAAGATGGGCATGAGAGGCTGATCTTATGAGAAGCGGATAGACATGATCGGGTCTTAGAATGGAAGCTTTTGACGCATATTCGGCGGCTTTATGGTAATCGCCCACCTGAAACCAGGCGAAGCTGGTATGGACGTCGAATTCTTCCCTAAAAATGTCACGAGGGCTCAGGCGCCGGGCTTTTTCTATCCACTCAAAAGATTTTGTTCCCTGCCCGATCAACGCATATGAAGCACCCAGCCAGGAAAGCGCCATGGCAAAATTTGGGTTGGAATCAACGGCACGGTGCGCTGCGGACAACAACAGGTCGCGGTCTTTTCGAATTGTAGCGATAAACAGCCATGCGATATGCGCCCAGGGTTCATCCGGGTCGTTGTAAACGGCCTTTTCCGCTGACTTTTCGGCAAGTGGCAGCGCATCCTCGGTGCTCTCCCAACCTTGGTGAATTCGCCAGCTGAGTATCCAAGCAATCTGACTATGAGCGCGTGCGTATGATGGATCGATCTTGAGAGCCGAATGCAGCAGTTCCAGCGCTGCATAGCTGCCCTCATTGGTAAACTCACGGCAGAGCGCTATTGCTCTGATGGTGAGGTCCCACGCGTCCAGATTCTGCTCCGGCTTGTTGCGCAGGCGCAGATGCTCTGCTGCGACCATTTGCGGTTCCAGCGCACCTGCAATATTCTCAGTGATTTCATCCTGTACCGTGAACACATGCTCCAGCTTTCGGTCAAAGCGCTCCGCCCAGATGTGATTCCCCGATTCGCCATCTATTAGTTGAGCGGTGATGCGAACCCGATTTTCCGATTTCTGTACACTGCCTTTGAGTACATAGCGTACGCCCAGTTCGCGCGCGAGTTCCGATACATTCACGTCGAGTCCCTTGTAGGTAAACGCGGTGTTGCGTGCAATTACAAAGAGCCAGCGTATGCGCGACAGCGCGGTAATAATGTCTTCCGTCACGCCCTCAGCAAAATACTCCTGATCAGGGTCGGCGCCAAAGTTGATAAAAGGCAGTATCACGATAGAAGGTCTGCCGCCATCAGCATCGGCCATTGAAGATTCTTCAGCCGGGCCCTCAACAGCGTCATGTCGAGAAACAGCGCCTTGATTGAGGCTCGCATTGAGTTTTTGGATACGGTTCTTCAGGCTAATCTCATCAGGAATAAGCGTTTGGAGCAAGTTTAGATACTGAAGCGCTTGTTCGGGCTGCTCGCGGTGACGCTCTGCGAGGATGCTGATAATCTTGACCCGAAGCGTCTCCAGTCGATTTCGATGGGCCGTGTACCAGGGTTGGTAATCCGGGCAGCGATCCAGCTCGAGTCCTTCCAGAAATGGTGCGCACAACAGCTTTTCGGCCGCCTTGAGTGCTTCCGTCGTAGCCTGATCGGGATCTGTTCCGACTAGATCTTCGACTTGATCGACATCTACGGTGATCCGATTTTTGTCCAGATTTATTTGGTCGCGATCTGCTATGACGATGTCGTCGTCATTAACCTCGAGAACCTTGCGAATTTTGGAAAGGCTCCAGCGGAGGGATCCGCGCGGATCGTCCGGAATATCCCAGAATATTTCGCAAAGTCGATCCCGTCGCTGTGGGCGCGTCGACATGGCCAGGTAGACCAGTAACGCTCGAGTTTTCCTGGATGCAGGTAACTCGATGGTATCTCCGTCCACGCTGACAGTGAGCCCGCCGATTGTGCGAATATAAATTGAAGTCTTTTCATTACTCATATTGGCGGATCGGAGCGCATAAAAATTTGGAATCAACAGCTTTTTTAGTCTGCCCTGATCAGAGAGTAGACCCGGGCCAATATCGAACAAAGTAATTGAACAGATACGCGAAGGCAAGTCTTCGCTTTTTTGCAGCCTTCAGTGCCGCGCAGTTCGTGCTGCAGGGCCTCGGTAACAACTTTCACGCCAGCCATGCTGACGTTGTAGGCGGGATTGCCCGGCGGTGTAGTGATGCCCTGTTTTGAGCCGGTATTGATAATAAGCCCGGGGCGGCCCTGCTGGTCCATGTCGATGACAGCGCTGATGTTTCCACAAGCCTGCTACCACGCGCCTGCTACCACGCGCCTGCTACCGCGCGCCTGCTACCGCGCGCCTGCTACCGCCGCTATCTTGTCGAGGACGCGGACGAAGGTCTCCGCTTCCTGTGCGCCGGGCACCTGGTAGCGGCCGTTGAACAGGAAGGTGGGTACGGCATGGACATCCCGGTCCAGCCACCGCTGTTGTTCGCTCCGTACCTCGGTTGCGTAGCGCTCGTCCTCGAGCACCGCCATGGCCTCGGCCACGGGCAGATTGGCCCGGCCGACAGCTGCAGCCAGCACATCGACATTGCTGACGTCCTCCCCGCGATTGAAAAACGCTGCGAACAGCTCCAGTTTCAGCGCAGTCTGTTTTCCCTGCTCACCCGCCCAATGCAGCAACTGATGGGCGCGAAATGTGTTCACAATGCGCATGTCGTCCGAATAGTTGAACGTAAACCCCAGCGACTCGCCCAGGGCCGTCAGGCGGGCCCGGGTCGCCTGGCTTTGCTCCAGCGTAGCACCGTATTTCTGCGCCAGGTGTTCCCGCAGATTCTGCCCTTCAGGCGGCATGTGGGGATTGAGCTCGAAGGGATGCCATTGCAGGCTGACGTCGAACCGGCCGGGTACCGCAGCCAGGGCCGTCTGCAGCTGCCTGTAACCAATGATGCACCAGGGGCAGACCACGTCCGAGACGATGTCGATTTTCAGGGGAAGCAGCTGCGGTTCGTGACTCATGGTGCGGCCTCAACAGAGTGGCAGGGAATCTTCAGCCGGGCAGGACGTACATCTACCGCGCCCGAAAAACCATTATGGAACCCGAATCTTTAATATCAAGCCATATATTTCCTGTGACCACGTGGAGCTTATTGGACGTGAGTGCCAGCGAGGGAACTGCGGGACCCACGGCAGAGTGCAAGGACGATAAGGTATTCACGTTGACTGGCGAGGGCGCCGCCACGGTGACTGTCAAGGTGGTGAATGCCTTACCAATATTGCCAACCCCTTGCCTGTCCATCCGGCGTTCGCCCGGTCCCATCATCGCGAAGAAAAGAACCAGCGCTAATAAGATGCAGGCCGTATGGATTTCACAGTTGCTCGACGTCGATCAGCTCGGGCCTGCTGTGGAGATCAACGGATTCGGCGGACTGTCTCAGCTCACAAAGTGCGTGGTTCCAGAGTACCTCGTGGATAAACTCGGGAAACAGCAGCCTGAACAGACGCCAGTAGATACGACTGAACAGCGTATCGCCGCGAGCGTATTCGAAGGCGAGGTAGACTGTGACGAAACAGTGTCCGGGTGTCCCCGGTTCCACGTCGAATAGAAATAGGCCTCCGTCAGCGAACCCGTCGTGCACCCGGTACCGGATCTGGCCTGCCGCTGTCGGCGCCAGCTGTTCAATTGAAAAGGAAATAAACCCCACGAACACGCGGTAACTTATTACACAGCCCGCTTCCAGTCGCTTGCCGCTCGTCCTGCGGATCTGCACCCAGCGCGGGTTCAGGAAGGGTCGATCGGCCTCGCCGAATCGCCCGAGCAGGTCGGTTGCGACGTCGGGATCGGTTCTGAGGTGGATTTTATAGATGCATTCGAATTCCGCGGGCCGGGTCTGCCCCAGGCTGGCGCGCCTGGCCTCCAACTCTTCCTGTGATACCGCGACCGGGAAGCGCCCGATACCGGACCAGTCGAGACCGAAAAAACGCTCTGCCAACCAGTTTCGCAGCGTGACATAGACGCCATCCCGGGTAACCTGCCATAGTATCGCCGGTCTCACCATGGAGAGTGCGATCTTTTCGTAGGACTCGTCCCCACTGGTAATCTCCCAGAAAATCCTGGCGAAACGCCGCTCTGCACTGGGTTTCAATTTGAGCTCACTGGTGTATGTCTGATAGATCACCCGGCTCAGAAACGTATTGGTGAAAAATCGGCGGTACACAAAAAATATGATCCCGGCGAATCGGTTATCCCGCCGGAAACGTGCGATGACTTCGCCGTAATCGCTGTGCAGGGTGTGCTCGTCCACGCCGCGATCCAATGCGATACGGGCAAGTGCTTTGGCCATGATATGTGCCGACAGAATGCCATCCTTGTACTGTCGTGACGTGGCCATGTCACCTACGGCGGCGACGCGGTGCCCCATGGGCATTCGGGCTGTGCTGATGACGATATGTGGGTTGCAGATACACCGTATTCGGAGCTCTGTCTCAATCGGCAGAGTCCTTCGGATCTGGGGCAGCGCCAGAAAATCATGAACCACTTGCCGCACCGCGGTATGGTCCAGGGCCCGATCGACACTTTTTCCGATCAGGGAGATACTGAAATACCCGCGCTTGGGTATGATGGAACACATATCCAGGTGTACACCGCCCGAGCTGCTCTCAATAAAATGCATCTCCCCCTCGCGCGGTGTCGCGGTGACTGCGGCAGCCTCGAGTTCGAAGATCAGTGCGCGTCGCAGTTTCGGGGAAACGTAGCGCGGCTGCAGCGACCTGAACATGGCGGCGGGCGAGTCAGTCGTGGGCAGGACTTTACTCTTTTCGTTGACCCCACCGGCGAAGACGAGAAAATCTGCCCGTAACTCGCCCTCAGCTTCACCCTGGAGATATCGGAGCACGGGCCTGCCGTCATCCGCATAACAGGTCCGGATCACACGGCAGCTCATCAGCTCTGCGCCTGACTCCAGGGCGCGATCGAGCAGCCAGCCGTCGAAGGCATCGCGCGGTTCGTGATGCCCGAAGGGCAGGGTGCCCCGATACACCGTCAACAGCGTGCGATCGGGGGGCACCGGCAGCACCATGTTTTTCCAGTTACCCTGGACCATAATTCTGTTCACGCGGGCCTGGACGACACCCGGGGGTACTGTCAAGCCGAGGTCCTGCAGTGCGTCGTTCAGTCTGGGAGAGAGGCCGCCCGCGCAGCGTGGGCAGCCCCTGTATTCGGAAGTCAGGTTGCAGGCTTCGGTCTTTTCGCGTTGGCGCCTGTACTCGAAGATGACGACGCTGATGCTGCGGCCTGTTTGCCGGGCCCGTCTCAGCAGATGTATGGCGGTGAATGCGCCGGCGGGACCACCCCCAATGATAGCGACGGTGTCGCCATCCTCGAGGTGTTTGGAAAGTCGGCCGCTCAACTGTATCACTCTCCCTCGGCTGGCATACTGCTACCACCCGGTGATTTACTGCGAATGCACTCCGCCTTTGATACAACCTCCAGTCTCTTCAATTCATTTAACCATATTATCGCTGTGGGAAAATGATCCAGGTCATTGCTTGTGCATATCTATGTCACCATCCCGATTTAGCCAATAGACGGACGGGCCGTGTCGGTGCCGGCGGGCTTTGCCCGCGCTGGCGATCGCGTTGGTGATCAGTTGCTGGAATCCGGGGATATCGTTACCCTGAGTCGTCCTGAGGTCACGGCCGGGGTAGCTCCGGGTGCCATGGCGTCTGCCGGGCAGGCCACGGGAGCGACCATCGCGGAGCGCCGGGAGTCATCGATCTTCCGGGAGCGTAGAGAGAAATCCCAACTGTCAGGTCAGCAGTAGAGATGAGGAATCGCTAATGGAAGGTTTGCTTGAAAACAGGGTGGCGCTGGTAACCGGTGGAGGCAGTGGTATCGGCAGAGCAACCGCAATCAGGTTTCACGAAGACGGCGCGAAAGTGGTGGTCGTGGATCGCAACGAAAAAGCTGCGAGTGAAGTAGCGGATGCCATTTGCGCCTCGGGTGGTGATGCGATCGCCGTGGTTGCAGACGTTGCCTGCGAGGGAGACGTGGAGAACATGGTGGCGGCAGCGGTAGAACGTTACGGTGCCCTGCATGCAGCCTCGAATAACGCGGCCTACAGCAGCGGTTTCAAGGAGCTGACGGCGTGGACGGTGGAGGAGTGGGACAAGATCCAGGATGTCACACTGAAAGGAGTCTGGCTGTGTATGAAGTACCAGCTACCCGCGATCGAGCAGGCCGGGGGCGGCGCGATCGTCAATATCACGTCTGTCGGCGGGATTCGCGGTGAAGCAAAGATGGCTCCCTACAGCTCTGCAAAGGGCGGTGTTATTGCCTTGACCAAAACGGCAGCAGCCGAGTACGCCCAGCGGCGGATCCGGGTCAACGCGGTCGCTCCGGGCGGTGTCAGGACGCCGTCCATCGAGCGCTATTTCGACGTTCTGCCGGATGAAAAAGACGCCACCATTGCGACTCATGCCATGCGCCGGCTGGGTGAGCCGGAGGAGCTCGCTAACGCGGTCAGTTATCTGTTGAGTGACCGGGCGTCTTTCATCACGGGCCATGTACTGAACGTGGACGGCGGGATCCTGATCAATCCTCACAATCTATAGCCTAAAGCCGGCACACACCTCAGGATGCCGATGAGGTGTAGTGCGACACGGTTTCAGGCTGCTCGTCACTCATGACTCGCCCCTGTTGCCAGCTTACACTGTCAGCAGGGCGTTACCCTGAGCTGACCGTAAAACCCGGCTCGATTTACAGGATGGGTTCTGGATGAAATTCCACTGACTATTCCGTGCTCCCATGGCCACCAACCCGTTCGCCGCTGGCCGCGTCAAACATATGGACCCTGTGGGGCTGAAGGCACAGCCTGATTGTGTCGCCTTCCGCCACGCCGGAGGCGGGGTCGATGCGGGCAACAAGGGTTGCGTAGTCATCGTGCCCGGTTTCTGTGGTCAGTTCCTGCGGCAACACCGGGTGGGAAAATTCCTGCAGCGGGACATCGAAATGAACCAGCAATTCTGCACCCAGCCACTCCAGCACGGCCACCTCAGCAGTAAAGCAAAGCCGACCTGCGGGTTCTCCGGCCTCTTCCATCACCTGCAGGTGCTCCGGGCGGAAGCCGATAAGCAGCGGGGCTCGATGTTCTTCCTCGAGTAGTGCATCACCGGGCAGCTCTAGTGACCCCAGGGGACAGACTACCTGCCGCTGCTCCTGGCGCGCTGGCAAAAAATTCATGGCGGGCGAGCCTATGAATCCTGCGACGAAGACGTTCGCCGGCTGATCATACAACTCCCGCGGCGTACCGATCTGCTGAATATCGCCATGGCACAGCACCGCGATCCGGTCACCCAGGGTCAGCGCCTCGGTCTGGTCGTGGGTCACATAGAGAGTGGTTGTCCCGAGCTGCTTCTGGAGGCGCGCTATCTCGGTGCGCATCTGGCCGCGCAGTTTGGCATCGAGATTGGACAGGGGTTCGTCGAGCAGAAAAACCGTGGGTTGACGCACAATGGCCCGGCCCATGGCGACACGCTGGCGCTGCCCGCCGGAGAGTGCACCGGGCCTGCGATCCAGGAGCGGGGTCAGTTCCAGAATTTCGGCGGCCTCATGCACACGTTGCTCGATTTCCTGTCGGGGCAGTTTTGCCAGTTTCAGGGGAAACGCCATGTTGTCCCGCACAGTCATGTGTGGGTAGATAGCGTAGCTCTGGAAGACCATCGCCATGTTGCGCTCGCGCGGATCCCGATCGTTGACCCGTTCCCCATCGACCCGGATTTCGCCCGAGGTAACCGTCTCGAGACCGACAATCATATTGAGCAGCGTCGATTTTCCGCAGCCCGAAGGGCCGACTAGAATGAAAAATTCGCCATCGTGGATGCTGAACGTCGCGCCGTTGACCGCCGCCGTATCGGCATAGCGCTTGGTGACATTGCGTAGTTCAATTTCCGCCATACGTCAGCCCTTGACGGCGCCGGCGGTCAGGCCGGAGACGATTCTTTGCTGAAACAGTACCACCACCAGGATTACCGGTATCGTCACGATCATGGATGCGGCCGCCACCGACCCGGTCGGAAGTTCGAACAGGGAACTGCCGGTAAAAAACGCAATCGCCGCCGGCGCGGTACGGGCGGCATTGGTGGAGGTGAGAGATATCGCGAAGAGAAAATCATTCCAGGCGAACATGAATACGAGGATCGCGGTTGTGAACACAGCGGGCGCCGTCAGAGGGACGATGACGCGCACAAAGGCCTGTAGCGGTGTAGCACCGTCGACTCTGGCCGCTTTCTCCAGGTCCCAGGGAATTTCCCGGAAGAACGCTGCGAGTATCCAGATTGCCAGCGGCAGGGTGAAGGTCATGTAGGGCAGGACCAGCCCCATCCAGGTGTCGTACAAACCCAGAATCCGCCACACGTTGAACAGTGGACCGACGATCGATATGGGTGGAAACATCGCTATTGCAAGCGCAATGGCGAGGATGGCGCCCCGGCCCGGGAATTGCAGACGAACGACAGCATAGGCGACGAACATGCCGAGCATGACGGCCAGCAAGGTGGCGATACTGGCAATGCCCACGGAGTTCAACAGTGCCGCCGGGAACTGGGGGTCATGGAGAACGGCACGGTAGTGCTCCAGGCTGATACTGCGTGGCAGGAATCGACCATCACCCAGGTCGGCGCCGGGTTTGAGTGAAAGCGAAGCAAGCCAGGCCACGGGGATGAGTGCATAGATCACCAGTGCGGTACTGCCGATAGTCCATAGCAGCTGCTCCCGTCGTCCTGCGCGATTCTCTGCCACCATCACTTCTCCTCCTGCCGGGAGAGCTCGATACCGAAGCCCTTGATATAGATCAGTGCTATAACCACCACGCAGCAGAAAATCAGGACCGATACGGCTGATCCCAGGCCCAGGTTGAGCCGGGTGATCAAGGTATTGTAACCGACCAGAGAAACGGGCTCCGTACCCTGGGCGCCTCGGGTCAGAACAAAGACGGAATCGAAAATACGAAAAGCGTCAAGAGTCCGGAACAGGAGGGCGACCACGATAACCTGGCGCATAAGCGGCAGCGTGATGTGGAAAAACCGCTGCAGTGCGCCGGCCCCATCCACCCGCGCCGCCCGCAGGAGATTCTCCGGCACCAGGGTCAGTCCTCCAAGCAGTAACAGCGCCATGAACGGGGTTGTCTTCCAGATCTCCGCGAGAATAATCACACCGAAAGCCGTCCAGCGTTCAGCGAGCAAGGCTCCCTCCAGGCCCAACAGACCATTGATGAAACCGGTGGTGGGGTCGAAGGCGAATCGCCAGCTCATCGCCGCGACGACGGTAATGATACCGTAGGGCACCAGCAGCGAGGTGCGAATCGCGCGCCGTCCGATCAATGCCCGGTGCATCATCAGTGCGAAAACAAAGCCGAGCAACAGTTCAAGGGCAACTGACGCAGTAGTCACTATCAGGGTGTTTGCCAGTGACTCCCACCACGTGGGGGAGCCGAGCACGGCCACGTAATTCTGCAAGCCGATAAACTCGCGTTGGTCGGGGAAGCGCAGGTCATAGCGGAACAGCGACAGCCACAGTGAATAGAGCATCGGATAGGCGGTGACCAGCAGCATGGTGATCACCGCGGGTGCGCACAGCAGCCAGGCCAGGCGATGTTCGGCGGCGGTACCTCGGCTCACAGCAAGCCCTCCGACCGCAGCGCACGCTGCACTGCTGCGCGCAGGCGGGCGGCATCCGTCGCGGGATCCAGATCCTGCAGCGGGTGCAGCGTTCTGCTGATCGTCATCGAGACGTCGGAATAGAGCGGGGTCTGAGGACGCTGCACGGCTTCCCGCAGGGTATCCAGCAGGATGTCGGCGAAGGGAAAGGTCTCCTTCACCGCCGTGTCGTCGTAAAGTGCCGTGAGCGTCGGCGGCAGACCGCCGCGCACTGCCGCCAGTCGCTGATTGTCTCGCGACGCGATGCAGGACGCGGCTTCGAACGCGAGAGACGGATGGCGGCTGTGAGCACCGACCCCCAGATTTATGCCGCCGAGGGTCACCCTGCTGGTTTGCCCCTCGAGCACCGCTGGCCAGCGCGCCCATCCCATCCGGGCAGCGACTTCAGGGGCGTTCGACCTGGCGCTCGGCCAGACGTAGGTGTAATTGAGCATGAAGCTCGCCTTGCCGGACTCGAAGGCCAGTCGCGCATGGTCCTCGCGGGCGGTAGCCAGCGCGGGATCCGCCGCCGGTGAAGTCGCCAGCTTCTGCATGACGGCCA
>Ga0316201_10003661_pt1 | contig 11391 bp, 8 predicted proteins | sample CS6wburrow_MG_FD_204516 | JGI IMG/M metagenome (GOLD analysis project Ga0316201, IMG submission 204516) | Coastal sediment microbial communities from Delaware Bay, Delaware, United States - CS-6 worm burrow | ecosystem: Environmental > Aquatic > Marine > Coastal > Sediment | place: USA: Delaware... | reverse complement strand
CACCCGGAACTGGCGTTCGACAGCGAGTCCGTTGCGCCGGATAAAGATCTGGCGGAACCTGGTGATGGCATCAATCCGGAGGATTCGGATATGGATGCCGAGGCGCGGCCCGGGGCTAACGGGGAGCGCGCATGACCCTGACCCGTGCTGTCCTCTGGTTTTGTGGCCTTTGCCTGACGCTTTTGCTGGTTGGGTGCAGCGACAAAGGTGACGAGCTGCGCCGCTGGCTGCACGAGGATACCGGGTCGTACGGCTCGGCCATCAGCGATGACGGCAAGTACCTGCTGACCGGCGCAATTGGCGGCTACGGCCGCGTATGGGACGTCGACCAGGGCAAGGTGTTGTACAGCGTACAGCACGAGGACAGCGACGAGGGCGGCATTGTCGGCGCCGAGTTTTCCCGCGACAGCCGTTACCTGGTGACCATCGAACAACAATCGATCGCCCGCTGGCGGGTGTCCAGCGGGGAACTGGTCGGTTACTGGAAATGGCCCGACCTGCGCGCGGTGGCGATCTCGGCCAATGGGCGCTACGCGTTGATCGGCATGAAAGCCAACCAGGCGATCTACTTCGACATGCAGGCCGGCAGCATGGTCTACGTATTTCCTCACCACGAGAAGATCACCTCGGTCGACCTGTCGGCCGACGGACGGTTTGCCCTGACCGGCGCCGACGACTGGCACGCCAGCCTGTGGAACCTGGCCAACGGTGAGCACGTCTGGTCGAAGAACATGCAGTACAAGATCGCCCATGTCGAGCTGTCGGACGATGGTCAACTGGCATTGGCCAACGCGTCGGTCGGCCAGGCCCGGATCTACCGCAGCAACAATGCAGGCGACCTGGTCAGTTCGCTGGATATCAAACCGCGCGGTTTGACCGTGGTGTCGGCCGATTTCTCGGACGATGGCGACCTGCTCGCCACCGGCCGTGCGGCGCGCGGAATCGATATCTGGGACGTCGCCAGCGGGCGCAATCTACGTACCTGGCTGCCCGAGGTCAAACACAAGGTGCAGCCCGACGCGGCGACCATTCTCGATCTGAAAATCCTCGCCAATGGCAACCAGTTGCTGTCCGAATCGTCCACCGGCATCGGCCAGTTATGGTCGATCAAGGGGCTGCGCTGATGGAGCGGATACAGAAGCTGCTGGCGCACCACGGTATCGGCTCGCGACGCCAAATCGACCTATGGCTGCAGCAGGGCCGGATCAAGGTCAACGGACGGGTGGCCAAACCGGGCGACCAGATCGACGGCAGTGAGAAAGTCGCGCTGGACGACAAGCCGGTACGCCTCGGTCGACACCAGATCAAGCCCAAGGTCTTGATGTACCACAAGCCGGTCGGCCGGGTGTGCAGCCGTGGTGACCCGGAAGGGCGACCGGACGTTTTCGCGCAACTACCCAGGCTGCAGCAAGGTCGCTGGATCGGTATCGGTCGGCTCGATATCAATACCTCGGGCCTGCTGCTGTTCACCAACCATGGCGAACTGGCCAACCGCATGATGCATCCATCGTTCGAGCTCGAGCGCGAGTACGCGGTGCGGGTCCGGGGCCAGATTTCGGCCGACACCCTGCAGACCCTGCAACAGGGGGTCGACCTGGAAGATGGACCGGCAGCGTTCGAACGTATCGTCGACGGTGGTGGGCAGGGCAGCAACCACTGGTACCACGTGGTGCTGCGCGAGGGACGCAACCGCGAAGTGCGCCGCCTGTGGGAAGCGGTCGGCGCCGAGGTCAGCCGACTGATGCGCGTGCGCTACCATGATTTCAACCTGCCCAAGTGGCTCAAGCCGGGTAAATCGAGATTTCTCGAGGATGACCAGGTACGCCGCCTGTTCGACAAACTGGACCTCGATTACCCGGCGAAACCGGATGCTTCGCGTGCCGCCAGCAGGCGACCGCGCAAGAAGCATTCGCGACGTCGCTAACAGAGGCAATAGCCGACCAACCCCGAGGCATGATGGCCAGGAAAAGATCACCGCAAGGTACGCCAAAGCCAGGAAAACCACGGGCGGTCGGCGGTCTGGTCCGTGCCGCGTTGCCGCCAGATTTTGCCGAGCAATCGGCGCGCATCAATCGCATGCAGGCGTTCTTCGACACGCTTGAAAACGACCCGGTATTCCAGCAGGTCAGGGTGCTGCGGGTGGAGTCGGACCAGGTGACGCTGGGTCTGCCGTCCCCCGCGCTGGCCAACTACCTCAGGCTGTACAGCCGGGAACTGGCGCGCCAGATTGGCGATCAGTTCGGGCATCACTATGACCTGCGCATCGTAGTCGCGCCCGAAGCCTTTTACCAAAGCACCGAGCAGGGCAGTCGACTGGCCCCGGCCGGACGCTTTTCGGAGGAAGTCTGCACGCGCATCAAGTCGTCCGCCGAGGCGATCGAGGACGACGAGTTGAAGCGTTCGCTACTGGCTCTTGCGCGGCGCATTCAGCGCTGAGATTCGTCCACTGTTGTGGATGTCGGCGTACAGGTTGCGATGGATGATCTTGATCGCCGCCATCGCCGGGATCGCCAGGATGACGCCGATCGCGCCGAACAGGTTGCCAAAAACAAGGATGCCGACGATCGCCAGCACCGGGTGCAGGTCGACCGCGTTGGCGATCAGCGAAGGAATAACCACTACGTTGTCGACGATCTGGGCGAACACCACGACGCCTATGGCGAGGTAGATCAGGCTCGGATCGAACGGCGTCATCGCCGACGCCACCAGGGTCGCCAGGAACATCGAGATGACCGGCCCGATATACGGGATCAGGTTGAGCAGGCCGGTCAGCACGCCGAGTAACACCGGTATGTCGAGACCAACCACTGTATAGCCGATGGTGGCGACGATCGACATGATCAGCGACTGCAGCATTACGCCCCGCGTATAGATCTGCAACTGGCGGGTCACCCGATGGTAGATCAGCCAGCCCAGTTCAAAGCTCGAATTGGGCAACCAGTTCAGCAATTCATTCCGTAAACTTTTGAAATCCTTGAGAATGAAATAGGTCATGACCGGCACCAGGATCATGCTCAGGGTAATCGTGAAGACCTGTTCGGATATCGCCACCAGCAGCGCATTGCCCAGCGACGCCGATTGCGCAACCACCGACACGACGATGCTCGACAGGTCGAACTCGATGCCGAGCGATGCCGCCAACCTGGCGCTGTAAACGTTCAGCAGGTTTTCGATCTGGCTGAAGATGAATGGCAGTTTGTCTTTCAGTAGCACAACCTGCTCAATAAAAGGGGGCAATGCAAAACTGATCGCCAGGATCGACAGGGTCATCATCAGGATCAGGATCAGGATTATCGCCACCGAATGGTTGATGTTCCTGCGCACCAGGTGATTGCTCAATGGTTCGACCAGTGTATACAGGGTGAAGGAGAAGATGATCGGTAGCAGGATCGACGACAGCAGATAGAAGCTCGCCAGGCATACGGCAATCACGATCGCGGTGACCTTGAACGTCTGCAGGTAGGCTGAACTCGCCTGGCTGAATCGATCGTCGGTCGGCAACATGTCAGATCTTCTCGGCGATCAACTGGTTGGCGCGATGCAGCCGCTGCGCCAGGGTGGAGGCCAGGTTGACCAGGAACACCGCGCCGAGACGGGGTTCGACTTCGATCCATTCCTCGAGATCCTGTTTGAGAAAATACACCAGCCGGCCGGCTTCGGTACACAGCGCGTCGGCGGTACGGTTTTCGTTTTCCGCCAGCGCGATTTCGCCGAAGAAATCACCCGCATCGAACTCGGCCAGGGTGGTCTGGTTGGCGACCACCCGAACCCGGCCTTCGAGCACCAGGATCGCGCCCGCACCCTGGTCGCCTTCGCGAAAGACCCATTCGTCCTGCTGGTAATGACGCACATGCATATTTTCCGCCAGCGCCTGGACATGCCGCAGCGGGATGTTGCGGAACAGCGGTGTGGCGCGCCAGAAGTCGGCGATCACGCCGGTTTCGTCGCTGACCCTGTTGAACAGGTTTGACCAGAAGAAGTTATCCATCGGTTAACCCCTGATTCGAGGCGACTGAGTAGTTGGTATTACAGGTTCCAGATATCCTCGGCGTACTCGCGGATGGTGCGGTCGCTGGAAAAACGTGCGCTGCGCGCGGTATTGATGATGCTCATACGCGTCCAGCGAGCCTGGTCGCGGTAGGCCTTATCGACCTCGCGCTGGCAGTCGATGTAGGCGCGGAAGTCGGCTGCGGTCATCCAGGCGTCGTGCGGACTGCGAATCGATCCAGCGATCGGTGCAAAAATGCCTTCCTCGGAGTCGCTGAAATGGTTGTCCTCGATCAGCTGCATGACGCGCAGCAGGTCCTCGTCGTGCGCGATGATCTGATCCGGGCTGTACATCGCACGCGCCCGTTCGACTTCCTCGGCGTTCAGGCCGAACAGGAAGAAATTGTCATCGCCGACCGCTTCGCGGATCTCGATATTGGCGCCGTCGAGGGTGCCGATGGTCAGCGCTCCGTTCATCATGAACTTCATGTTACCGGTCCCGGACGCCTCCTTGCCGGCGGTCGATATCTGCTCCGACAGGTCGGTGCCGGGGCTGATCACCTCCATCGTGGTCACGCGGTAGTTGGGGATGAACGCGGCCCGCAACCAGGGCTTCATTTTCGGGTCGCGCTTGATCTTGTCGGCGACGTTGTTGATCAGCTTGACAATCAATTTGGCCATGACGTAGCCGGGTGCGGCTTTGCCGCCGAACAGCACGCAGCGCGGCTGCAGACCGGCGGTATCACCGCGGCGTATGCGGTCGTACAGGTGGATCACGTGCAACACGTTGAGCAACTGACGCTTGTACTCATGGATACGCTTGACCTGAACGTCGAACATCATATCGGGGTCGAAGTCGATGCCGCACTCAGCCTCGACCAGGGTTGCCAGGCGCTGTTTGTTTGCGCGCTTGATCGCCCGCCAGCGTTCGACGAATGCCGCGTCGTCGAGGTTTTGCTCGATTTCGCTGATCCGCTCCAGTTGGTTGACCCATTGTTCGCCGAGTTGCTCCTGCAGCAGTTCGCCCAGACCCGGATTGCAGTGCGCCAACCAGCGCCGGGGGGTTACGCCGTTGGTCTTGTTGTTGAATTTTTCCGGCCACAGCTGGTAGAAATCGTTGAACAGTCCCTGCTTGAGCAACTCGGTATGCAGCGCGGCGACGCCATTGACCGAATGACTGGCGATGATCGCCAGGTAGGCCATGCGCACCTGCGGGTTTGGTCCTTCCTCGATGATCGAAAGCTGGGCCTGGCGGTTGAGGTCGCCGGGCCAGCGCCGATCGACTTCCTTGAGGAAGCGCGCGTTGATTTCCAGGATGATTTCCAGCGGTCGCGGCAGCAGGTGGCGCATCAGCGCCACCGACCACTTTTCCAATGCCTCGGGCAACAGCGTGTGGTTGGTGTAGGCCATGGTCTTGCAGGTAATCTCCCAGGCGTCTTCCCATTCGTACAGGCAATAATCCATCAGCAGGCGCATCAGTTCGGCGACGGCAATGGTCGGGTGGGTATCGTTGAGCTGGAAACAGGTCTTGTCGGCAAATTTGCTGAAATCCTTGCCATACTGGCGCACCCAACGCTGCATCACATCCTGCAGGCTGGCCGACGCCAGGAAATACTGTTGGCGCAGGCGCAATTCCTTGCCATTTTCGCTGGCGTCGTTGGGGTACAGTACCATGGTGATCTGTTCGGCCATGTTCTTGGCCGCGACCGCGTCGGTGTAACTGCCGGCGTTGAATTCGTCGAGGTCAAACTCGTCGGTGGCCTCCGCTTTCCACAGGCGCAGGGTATTCACCACGTCGTTGCGATAGCCGGGCACCGGCACGTCGAACGGCACCGCCAGCACCTCGTGGGTGTTCTTCCATTCGACGTGGATTCGGCCCCCGGCGTCGGTATGCCGTTCGGTATGACCGAAGAACCTTATGCGCTGGATGTTTTCCGGGCATTCGATCTCCCAGGGATGGCCGTTGCGTAACCAGTGATCGGGCGACTCGACCTGGTGACCGTGCTGGATCTTCTGGTGGAACATGCCGTACTCGTAGCGGATGCCGTAGCCGGTGACCGGCAGGTCGAGGTTGGCGCAGCTGTCCAGGAAGCACGCCGCGAGCCGGCCCAGCCCGCCGTTGCCCAGCCCGGCGTCGTGTTCTTCGGCCAGCACCGCTTCGTAGTCACAACTGTACAGGCACAGCGCCTCGCGCACTTCCTCATCCATATCGAGGTTGAGCACCGCGTTGTTCAAGGTGCGGCCCATGAGGAATTCAAGCGACAGGTAGTTGACCCGTCGCGCTTCAGACTGTACGCGTCGCTTGCGCGTTTCCTTCCAGCGTTTGACCAGGCGGTCGCGCACGGTCAGCGCAAGCGCGGAATAGAGGTAGAAATGAGAATCGCCCAACTCGTCACGGCCCAGGGTCAGGTTGAAATGCCGCAACAGGTCCTGCGAGATCGGCTCCACGCCGATGTCGCTGGGCTTATCCGGGGTTTTCTTATTGGGGGTTTTGTTCATGGTTTTCTCCAGGAGGCTGAAGGTTATTCGATGGCTTCCAGGATCAGTACCGCCAGCGGGGGTAGCGTCAGTTGGAGGCTGACCGGGAAATTGCCCCAGGCATCGGGGCTGGTTTGCAGCGTGTCATCCTGGTCCATACCCGAACCGCCGTAGCGCTCGTGATCACTGTTGAAGCGTTGTTGGTATTTGCCGGCGAGGGGCACGCCGACGCGGTAATCCTGATGCGGAGTTGGCGTCAGGTTGATCACGACCAGCACCGGGTGGGTTCCCAACTGGCCGCGACGTAAGAATGAAAAAACTGAATAGTCGCGATTGGTCGCGTCGACCCACTCGAAGCCCTTGCTGTCGCAGTCCAGCTGGTGCAGGGCCGGCAGTTCCCGATACAGTCGATTGAGGTCGGTGACCAGGCGTTGCACGCCCGCGTGCCGCTCGTACCCGGTCAATTGCCAATCGAGGCTCTTGTTGTGGTTCCATTCGTCGTACTGGGCGAATTCGCCGCCCATGAACAGCAGTTTTTTGCCTGGGTGGGTCCACATGAAACCCAGCAATGCGCGCAGGTTGGCGAACCGCTGCCATTCGTCGCCCGGCATCTTGTTGACCAGCGACCGCTTGCCGTGCACCACCTCGTCGTGACTCAACGGCAGGATGAAGTTCTCGCTGAACGCGTAGAGCAGGCTGAAGGTCATCTCGTCGTGGTGGTACTTGCGGTGGATCGGGTCGTGCTGCAGGTATTCCAGGGTATCGTTCATCCAGCCCATGTTCCACTTGAAACCAAAACCGATGCCGCCGTTCGACACCGGCTGGCTGATCGCCGGGAACGCGGTCGATTCCTCGGCGATCATCATCACCCCGGGGAAGTTGAAATAGACCCGGCTGTTGACCTGGCGCAGCAACTCGATCGCGTCCAGGTTCTCACGGCCACCCTCGCGGTTGGCTATCCACTCGCCTTGCTTGCGGCTGTAGTCGAGGTACAGCATCGAGGCGACCGCGTCGACCCGCAGGCCGTCGATATGAAACTCGTCGAGCCAGTACATCGCGTTGGACAGCAGGAAGCTGACCACCTCGCGACGAGCGTAGTTGTAGATCAGCGTGTTCCAGTCGGGATGAAATCCCTGGCGTGGGTCCTCGTGCTCGTACAATGCGCTGCCGTCGAAACGGCCGAGGCCGTGTTCATCGGTCGGGAAATGGCCCGGTACCCAGTCAAGGATCACGCCGATACCGGCGGCGTGGCAGCGATCGACCAGGTAGCGCAAATCGTCCGGCGAACCAAAACGGCTGGTCGGCGCGAACAGGCCGATCGGCTGGTAGCCCCAGGAGCCGTCGAAGGGAAATTCGGACAGCGGCATGAACTGGACGTGGCTGAAGCCCATGTCGCTGACGTAGGGCACCAGTTCGTCGGCCAGTTCGCGGTAAGTCAGAAAGCGGTTTTCCTCCTCGGCCTTGCGCCGCCAGGAACCGGCGTGGACCTCGTAGACCGACAGGGGCGCGCGGTACGGATCGTGGCTGGCGCGCTGCTCGATCCAGTCCCGGTCGCGCCACCGGTAGCGACCTTCACCCACGGTGCGCGAAGCGGTGTCACCCGCGGGGCCCGCGGCAAAGCCGTAGGGGTCGGCCTTGAGCGGCAGCAGGTCACCGTTGGCGGCGCGGATTTCGTACTTGTAGAGCGCACCCTCACCAAGCCCGGGGATGAAAATCTCCCATAGTCCCGACGCCGGGTGGCGGCGCATGATGTGCCGTCGACCGTCCCATTGGTTGAAGTCGCCGACCACCGAAACCCGCCGGGCGTTGGGCGCCCAGACCACGAACAGCATGCCGCTGACCGTGTCGACCTGCCGCGGGTGCGCTCCCATCCAGCGGTACAACCGCTCCTGGGTGCCCTCGCTGAACAGGTAGACATCGTCGTCGTTGAGCATCGACGGGAAGCGGTAGGGGTCTTCGAGCTCGACCGTGATCGCCGGGTAGACCACCCGGAACAGGTAGGGAAACAGGTCGTCGGCGTAGCCAATCGACGCGGCGAACAGGCCTTCCGGGTCGATCGCTTCGAGACGCTGCACCACGTCGCCGTTGCGCTGGTCGAGCAGCGTCACCTGCAACGCACCGGGCAGCAGGGCGCAGACCTCCAGGCGGCCGTTGCGCTGGTGCATGCCGAGGATCGAAAACGCGTCGTCGAAGGTCCCCCGGGTCAGGGCTTCAATTACTTCGGTTTGCAGGTTCATGCAGCAGGGTCGAATACTAGCGGCGGCGTCAGCGCAGTGCATGCACGTGCTGCAGGATACCGTTGGTTGCGCTGTCGAAGTCCGCCGTCGCCGTCGCATCGACCAGCGCCGGGGTAATCGCACTGGCCAGTACCTTGCCCAGTTCGACCCCCCACTGGTCGTAGGAATTGACGTTCCAGATCACGCCCTGGACGAACACCTTGTGTTCGTAGAGCGCGATCAGGCGGCCCAGTGCGAACGGGTCGAGTTCGCGGTAAGCGATGATGGTCGAGGGGCGATCCCCGGGAAAGGTTTTGTGCGGCGCCAGTTGATCGACCTGCGGCGGGGGCATGCCAGCAGCGTCGAGTTCGGCGCGCACCTCGTCCTCGCCACGGCCGAACGCCAGCGCCTTGGCCTGCGCCAGCAGGTTGGCCAGCAGGATATTATGGTGCTGGTGGCGGAAATCGCCGGTATCGTCACAGGCTGCGGGACGCGCCGCCATCAGGAAATCGACCGGAATTTTGTCCATCCCCTGATGGATCAGCTGAAAGAACGAGTGCTGGGCGTTGGTGCCGGCTTCGCCCCAGATCACCGGGCCGCTGGCGATGCTCACCGGCTGGCCGTCGCGGGTGGTACGCTTGCCGTTGGACTCCATGTCGAGTTGCTGGGTATAAGCCGGGAAGCGCGCCAGTCGCTGGTCGTAAGGAATGATCGCGACCGTCGGCAGATTCAGCGCGTTGCGTCGCCAGATGCCGACCAGCGCCAGCAGCACCGGCAGGTTCTGCGCCAACGGCGCCTGGCGGAAATGCTGATCCATCGCCGCGGCGCCGGCCAGGAACTGGTTGAAACGGTCGGCGCCGATGGCGATCGCAACCGGCAGGCCGATGGCCGACCACACCGAGTAGCGACCTCCCACCCAGTCCCAGAAGCCGAACACGCGCGAATTGTCGATGCCGAAAGCACGGGTGGCGTCCAGGTTGGTCGAAACCGCCGCGATGTGCGCCCCGGCCTGGTCGCTGCCCAGGCTTTGCTCGAGCCAGGCGCGCGCGCTACGCGCGTTGCTCATGGTTTCCAGCGTGGTGAAGGTCTTGGACGAGACCACCAGCAGGGTGCGTCGCGGGTCGAGTGCGGCCAGCGTGTCGAACAGGTGGGCGCCGTCGACGTTGGATACAAAATGCACGCGTGGTCCGTTGTGCCAGGGTCGCAACGCGCCGGTCACCATCACCGGGCCGAGGTCGGAGCCGCCGATACCAATGCTTACGACGTCGCTGAAGGTCTCACTGTCGACGGTCGAATACTCGCCGCGGCGCACGCTCTCGGCGAAGTCCAGAAAACGCTGGCGCTCGGCGCGCACCGCGGGCATCACGTCCTCGCCATCCACTTCGACCCGGTCGCCGCAACCTTCACGCAGCGCCATGTGCAATACCGCGCGTTGCTCGGTGTTGTTGACCCTGGCGCCGTTGAACAGGGCTTCCCTCAGGTCCTCGAGTCCGCTCGCCGATGCCAGTTCGAGCAGCGATTGCAGGCTTTTGGCGTCGAGCTTTTCCCGCGAAAAGTCGATCAGCAGGTCGTCCAGGCGGTAGGAAAAGGTGGCAAAGCGACCAGGGTCCTGGTCGAACAGGGATTTGAGGGTGGTGGCAGACAGGCGGGCAGCGTGGCCAGCAAGATCCGACCAGATGGTCTCATTCTGGGTCATCGGCAAAATGCAAAAGGCTGGGGTAAATCGGGCATTATAACGGGTTGGCTGGCGGTCGTGTTGAAAACTGGAAATGACCCGTTTTGGAGCTGCGACTGACGGCTCTGGCAAGGTCTGGGACGAGAAATCAGCGGTGTGTTTGACCGTGCTCAATGCAGGCTGGTGTAGCGCTGTCATCGACGATTTTATCGGTTATTATCCACCCATTCGTTTCCAGGATTATCAAGGAGAGCCCGATGGCCAAGCAAGAAGTCGACCAGCGGCGAATCAGCCGCCTGACCCGCGATACCATGGCATTGATCATGGCCGGAGGCCGCGGCAGCCGCCTGCAGGAACTCACCCAGTGGCGGGTCAAGCCGGCGGTGTATTTTGGTGGGAAGTTCAGGATCATCGATTTCCCATTGTCCAACTGCATCAATTCGGGTATCCGCCGCGTCGGCGTACTGACCCAGTACAAGGCGCATTCGCTGATTCGCCACATCGTACGCGGCTGGACCTATTTCAAGCCCGAGCTGGGCGAGTTCATCGACGTGCTGCCAGCGTCGCAGCGTATGTCGGAAAGCTGGTACGCCGGTACCGCCGATTCGATCTACCAGAACCTGGACATCATCGACGTCTATAACCCCAGGTACGTGGTGATCCTGGCGGGTGATCATGTCTACAAGATGGATTATGGCCGGATGCTGTCAGCGCATGTCCATTCGGGGGCGGCGATGACCGTGGGCTGCATCGAGGTGCCGCTGGACGATGCGCGGGCATTCGGCGTAATGTCGGTCAATCCGCAGATGAAGGTCACCGCGTTCAGTGAGAAGCCGCAAAACCCGGACCCGATTCCGGGTCGTCCCGACGAGGCCATGGCGTCGATGGGGATCTACATATTCGACCGTGAGTCGCTGTTCGACGCGTTGCGCGAGGACGCCAGGGACCCCAGTTCCAGCCGCGACTTCGGCAAGGATATCGTGCCCCGGCTGGTCAAAAAAGGCGAGGTTCACGCCTATGCGTTCCATGATCCGG
>Ga0316201_10003660_pt1 | contig 11391 bp, 6 predicted proteins | sample CS6wburrow_MG_FD_204516 | JGI IMG/M metagenome (GOLD analysis project Ga0316201, IMG submission 204516) | Coastal sediment microbial communities from Delaware Bay, Delaware, United States - CS-6 worm burrow | ecosystem: Environmental > Aquatic > Marine > Coastal > Sediment | place: USA: Delaware... | reverse complement strand
TAATAAGTACCTATTGGGACTAAATTACCTTGGTTATTTAAACCTCTATTTATCTTGCCATACCAAGGTTTGTCATTATTACCGCTATAAACAATATCTCCATAACGATTATATATGTCGAGTGTATGTTCTGTAAATATATCGTACAAGCCTTGAATGTTAAACCAGTCATTATAGGTGTCGTCATTTGGTGAAAACCCTTCAGGAATATTTGGTGGACAATTTTCAATGTTTAAATCGAATTGAAATATCTCATAGCAAGGTGCGCTTTCTAACCTCACATAGACAGTTTCTGGATTTGAAAAATTATTATAATCGCTTGGAATTAATATCATATTAGATTCCGTTTCTAAATCCTCTAGCGAATGGTAAAAGGAGATGTCTTCTTCATTATAATTAAGACTTTCTAACGCTTCAAATAGATTGTATGTTGAAGTTTCAAAACCTTCATTACAACCTATAAGATTAGGAAGTAAGGTGATGTCTGGAATAACAAGTAATTCAATATCTGCAAAAGTGATGTTGTTATCTTCATTGGTTTCAGTGATTGTTCCATTCATGTTGCCGTCATCATCAGCAATGGCAATAATTGTTAAGTTTGGATCAATATTGTCTGGCACAGTTACAACTATAGAACCATTTTCACTTGCATCAATAGCAATGTCGTTTATAGTTTGGCTTTGACCAATTAAAATACCATCTACATAAAATGCAATTGGTGTATTGGCTGGCAAGACATCTGTGCTGTTAAAGTTATTTATAGAGTAAAAAAGCTCAATACTATTATCGCCACAATTCACTATATAATCATCAATGCTTATGGTAGCATCTGGCAATTGACTGTTTAAAACCGTGATGATATTATTTATCATTACAAAGTCTTGACCAGAGGTTAGCGCAATAGTTGCAGATGTATCGCCAATATTAATATTATCTTGAATATTATATACATCAATATCCATATTGTATAAGTCGGTTGCTCCTGTAAAAGAGTTGGTACCATTAAAAGCATTGTTGGCAGGATTTAATGGGAAATTGCTAATCACGTTTCCATTTATAGTCAATTGCTCATTTACCGCTAAAGATCGATCGCCTTCCCAAGCAATAAAACCAATTTTCGCATCTTCATTGTCCAGGACATTAAGATTGTCTAACATAATATTTAAAAAAGTAGGGACGCTTTGTAACCCATCATAAACATTAAGTTGATTTAAAGGTAAGCTGGCATCTTCATAAATAACAGTAACTGCCCAACCACCGAAATTGGTTCCTGTAGAACAAAAAGGTGCAATGGTAGTTGTTAAATCAAAGTCGGAAATTGTATAAGTTGTGTTGCCTTGACTCGTTATAATATCCGTTACATCAGTAAAAGCGGCAAAAAATACACGCGTAGCATCTAAAGCATCACTAAAAGTGCGCTCCGCTGATATAGAAATGCCATTTAAGGTAATATCTAAATCTCCATTACCAGAACCAGCCCAATATAAATAGGCAGCTACTATATTTTGATTACTGTTAAGGCTTAAATCAGCAGAAGATGAGGTTAATATGTCACAAGCTCCACCAGAACCATTTTCAACAGAATTTAAGGTGTTGCCAATGGCAGTGTAGTCGTAACGTCCATTAAACTGTTGAAATATTGAAATGTCTTGTGCAAGTAGAGGCATAGTAGTTATACCAAACAAGAGGAAATATAATATGTAGTTTATTCTTTTCAAGACTATAGGTTTGATGAAACTAAATTAGTGTTTTATAATTACCGTTTCAAAGTAAAATGACTTGTAAACGTTCTCCCATCTTGAAGTTTAACTTTAAACCAATAATCGCTAGTTGGTAGTTTTGCTCCATTAAATGTACCATCCCATCCAATACTTAATGGGTCAAGTTCTATAAGAAGTTTTCCATAGCGATCAAAAATAAGAACAGATGAGTTAGATTGAAACTGAGAGGAAATCCCATTGACCTGCCAATAATCATTATTATCATCATCATTCGGTGTAAAAAACTTAGGAAAACCAATGACGGAAACTATTTCTTCAGTAATTCCACAATTATTTTTATCACGTATATAAACCGTGTAAAAACCAGGCTGAACATTTTCAAAGAGATTACTATCTTGATATGGTCCATTGATGTCATCTAAAGCATATTCGTAGTCACCTTCACCACTTACAAAAACAGAAATAGAATTATTCTGTGACGAATCTACAACTTCAACACCTGTAACGGTTGCAATATTAGAAGGTAATACGGATATAGTTCTATCCTTAAAACAGCCATTGGTATTAGAAACTCTAACGATGTAAGTTCCAGGTGCATTGATTTCAATTGTTGCTGTACCTTCACCAGTTGACCACTGATAAAAATAATTATTAGGTAGATCATTAATTACACCTCCATTTAAAGTTAGTGTCTCTGGGAAAAAGTTAAGACAATATTGTGTTTCGAACTCGGTTTCAATATTTGGTAATTTGAAAACAGTGAGTTCTATTTCGCTAATACCATAGCATGCATTAGAATTTTCAACACGAGCATATATGGTTTGATTATGTGGAATAGTATTTGTGAATGTTGCAGAAAGTGGACTGGATTCTAATAAAGCATCATTATAAGTTTCATAATATTGTAAGTCTAATCCAACTGGTGCACCAGCTAAAACAATAGCATTGGTGTCATTGAGATTAAAAGCCATGAAGCCATCTTCCGTGCCATCTGTATCGCATAATTCTATACTCGCATTGTTAGAAGATGTTAAGCTAACTTCTAGAGAGATTTCGCTAAAATTAATACAGCCTGTGTTTGTATTTGTTACTCTGGCATAAATAATCTGCGGGTTTAAAAAATTGTCAAATGTTTCTCCATTAATAGCATCTTGTTGATTTTCAGCATCAGTTTGAGATAAATAATACTCTATTGAAGCATTAGGATCGGTATTAGTGATGTCATCAAATGCTTCAGTAATATTAAATGTTGTAAAACCTTCTGGAATACCATCTTCATCACATTGTATAAGAGATACATTATTAGCAATAGGTTTTTCAGCAACTATAATATTGAAGGATGTAAACCCTATACAACCAGAATCCATATCTTCAATTCTAGCAAAGATTTCAGTTGGAGTAGGTGCTGAGTTTGTGAAATTAGTAGGCAGTTGAGCATTAGAAGTTTCAGCATCAGCTTGACTCAAATAATAGCCAACATTGTAGTTTGCACCAGAAATTCCATTTATGATTTCTTGTGTTTTAATATCAAAATCGAAGGTAGTGATGCCATTTTGGTCATCACCATCTGTATCATCATCACAAACCTCATAATTTGTAGGAGTATTAAAATTTGTAAGTGTAGTAATATTTATATCGAATGTATTGATTATAAAACAACCTGTTGTCGTGTTTTCAATTCTGATAAATACGCTTTGATTGCTCGACGTATTATTAAAAATATCTCCTAAGGGTTCTACATTGATATTGGCATCACTTTCAGAATTGTGATACGTCACAGCAACATCAGATTCGCTATTAATAATGTCTTGAGTTAAAACGGTAAGGTCAATTTCTGTAATATTATCATCAAAAGGTGCTAATGCGTCACAAGTATTTACGTCGGGCAAACTAGATGAAGACGGATTTGCCAATAAAGGATTAGATGGATTATCAGGAAATGCCGCAGTTCCTGTCCAGTCCAGCGAAAAAGGACTATTACCAATTGGTCTATCAATAACTATAAAATAACTTTCTCCTGCAAGTACATCGATGTCGCTTACAAAACTATCACCATTCTGCCCTGGACCTTCAGATGATTCAGTAGATGTAGAATTTAAACCGGTTAAGTTATTACCTTGATTAGCTGCTGCAGGATTTGTAGTAGAACATCGGATAGCCTGACCTATATTTCCACAACTCACATTTGGCCCAAAAATAAAAAAATCATAATCTTCATTGATATCTGTACTACCCGGTGTAAGTGTAAAGGCCAATGTGCCTGTGGTTGCAATATTAACTTCTAACCAAATACTATTGTTTTCCTGACTACTACAAGCATTAGAATTACCTAGTTCTTGAATTCCTCTACCATTTACATCCAAACTAAAACTAGAGTTACCACAAACGGTTACGGCAAATTGACAATCGTTAGGCTGTTGAGCATATGCTAATACAGAAGTGAAAAATATTAAGCAGAATAATATAGGTTTAAAAAAAAGATTTGGCTGTTTGCTCATCGTTTAAGTGTAAAATGACTGGTGAATGTTCTTCCGTCTTCTAGGTTAACTTTAAACCAGTAATCGCTTGTTGGCATTTTCTCACCATTGTACGTCCCATCCCAACCTGGACTCAGTGGGTCTAATTCTTTTAAAAGCTTTCCGTATCTATCAAAAATCAAAATTGAGGAATTAGCCTGAAATTTATTGGTTATACCATAAACCTGCCAGTAGTCATTATTATCATCATTATTCGGAGTGAAAAACTTAGGGAAACCAATAACGGAAACTACTTCTTCAGTGATGCCACAATTATTTTTATCACGAATATAAACCGTATATAAGCCTGGCTGAACATCTTCAAAAACATTACTATCTTGATATGGTCCATTGATATTATCTAAAGCATATTCGTATTCACCTTCTCCACTCACAAAAACGGAAATAGAATTGTTTTGTGAAGCATCTATAATTTCAACATCTGTAACAGTTGCAATATTAGATGGTAATACTGTTATCGTTCTGTCTTTAAAACAACCATTAGTGTTAGAAACTCTAACTGTAAAAGTCCCTGGAGAATTGATTTCAATTGTAGAGGTTTCTTCACCAGTAGACCACATATAAAAATAATTATTAGGCAAATCATTAATAACACCACCATTTAAAATTATAGTTTCAGGAAAAAAGTTCAGGCAATACTGTGTTTCAAATTCAGTTTCGATATTAGGTAATTCGAAAACAGTGAGCTCTATTTCGCTAATACCATAGCACGCATTAGAATTTTCAACACGCGCATAAATGGTTTGATTATAGGCAATAGTATTTGTAAACGAAGCGGGAAGCGGGTTGGTTTCAACTAAAGCATCATTGTAAGTTTCATAATATTGTAAATCTAATCCAGCTGGTGCACCAGCTAAAACAATAGCATTAGTATCCGAAAGATTAAAAGTGGTAAAACCATCTTCAGTTCCGTCATCATCACAAGCTTGTAAATTAGCATTATTGGCTGAGGTTGTACTTACTTCTAGAGCGACTTCACTAAAACTAATGCAACCAGTATTGGTATTGGTTACTCTGGTAAAGATCGTTTGAGGATTAAAGAAATTTTCAAAAGCCTCAGGATTTAATAATTCATTCAATTGATTTTCTGCATCAGTTTCAGATAAATAAAACTGTACTGATGAATTGACATTTCCATCTGTTATTTCATTTATAAATTGTAAAATATTAAAGGTTGTAAAACCTTCAGGAATGCCATCTTCATCACATTGTAAAATTGTGATATTATTAGCAACGGGTGCATCATTAATAATGAGTTCAAAACTTTCGGTGCTATAACAAGTTGTATTTGTTGTATTTTCTATCCTAACAAAAATAGTTTCGTTAAAAGGGGTTGTGTTCCTATAACTTAAAGGTAAAGCGTCAGTGTTATCGTCAGCATCTTCTTGTGTCGCATGAAAACTAACTTCTGTTTCTAGTTGAGGACCAATTATATTAGGAACGAGTTCAGCCAAATCTACTGTAGCAATACCATCCATGGCATCACCTTCGTTATCACAAAATTCTATAGTATTAAGTTGTACAATTTGTGGGGTATTATAGACTTGAAGCTCAAAATTATTGATGTCAAAACAATTGGTACTTCCCATGTTATCTACGCGAACAAAAATGGTTTGTGGATTATTAATGTTGTTGTAAGGAAAAGTAATTTCGTTTTCGAGATTATTAGCTTCTTCAAGGGTTTCAAAATAACGCACGTTATAACCTAATGGGTCTTGTGCTAATAAAGCTTCAGCATTTTTTGAAGTAAAATCGAATTGAAAAACACCATCGTTTCCAGTATTATCACATTCAGTAACATCTGTAAGCGGATTTGTTACGGGTATTTCATAAACACCAACAACAGCACTACCCTCTATAGGGCAATCACCATTATTTGGTTCTATATAAACTTCATAGAAGCCAGGTGTGTCAACAAATAACGTAAAAGAGTCTTCCGTTAGAAGATTACCATCAAATGACCAAAAATAATCTGCTCCTGTAATTTCATCTGCTTCTAACGTATAATTATCTCCTGTGCAAAGTTTTAATTCAGTTGTACTTAAATCATTTCTTATAATATCTATTTGAGAATTGAATAAGGACTGAATAAATGGAGGGAGTCCAATACGACTTAAGTTTTGGTTAAAGCCATTAATATCTAAAAACACTCCTTGTTCATCATAGTTTGTTTCTAAACCATCTGCTTCAGGGTTATTTATAACACCGAGATATCGACCTGAATTAATGAAATTCGTAAAGCTTACTTGAGCTCTATATATTCGTCTGTCAATACCAAGTTGAAGTGCTCCTGCACTTATAGTATTGGAGGTATGTATAATCTGTAATGAAGCTGGAATGTCGTCACTTTCGAGATCCCATTGTACTACTTGACTGGGGCCATTTCCATTAGGTCCTAAACCGATTGTTGCATATGCTTTTTTGTTTTCAGCTGAAAATTCAACACCATAAGGGCTATCATTATTCTGTACACCATATAGTTCTAATGGATTAGAAACGATACCTGTTTCATTATCAAAGTTAAATAAATAAATACTACCACCAGCGTCGCCTCCAATAACCGTAGCTTCACCAAAATGTGCCACTAAAATTTTTGAAGCATCTGGTGACGCTTTTAAATAACCAAGGGAATTACGCCTATAACCTTCAACAGGTATATTTGGACCAGTAGTTGAAATAACAGGAGTGGTGTCTACACCATCAACATCTATTTTAAAAGCATAAAACTTATTCGTAAACTGTGTAATTAACCAAAAAGAAGAACAATCTTCCGCTCTAACTGCTGTAATTTTTTCTGAGCATTTATATTTAATTTCTTCAGTATCATCTGGGTTGTAAGTAACTAGAGGAATGTTTTTTTCAACAGTATCAACATCTCCTAAACCTGTGTTTAGGGTCATATCAACCAACGAATAATTTAAGCCATTATTAAATCCGTCGTCATCTTGTGGTACAGAACCATCATTATTTTGATTTGGATATGTTGCCGCATTATTATGATGAGGTTCATCAACGGTAAAAATGTAGTATTTAGTTGGGTCTTCTGGCTTCGGAACGATTAGTCCTGAGGATGTACTCGATGGGTCTCCTAAAAGGCCTGTTCCGCCAAAATAATCACCATTTGGCATGATTTGATGGTTTTGATTCCAAACCGTTCTGCCGTCTGAGTAAAAGAGTAAATCACCATTGGTATCTGAAATGGAAGTACAACCTTCTAAAGTACTAATTTGCCCATCTGTAATTGCGGTAACAGTACCTGAGACAGCATCAAATCTTAATCCAGCGTTCTGACCAAAGTACCAATAAGACGCTTCATTTTGCCCAAATATTTGGGAGCAAATCATTAGTGAAAGAAGAGTGAAATATATCTTTTTCATAACAGCTTTGGTGAATAGCGAACACACTAGTCAATACTATATAACAACTAGAACTTAGAAAGTCCTAATTTTAGTATTGAATTGAATAGCAATTTCTACCAAATATATTATAAATCTCTCTTTTTTAGTAATCGATAGGATAAAAAGATGAAAAGGGCAGTCCAACCTAGAACTATAGTAATTTCGTACCAATGTACAGCGTAGTCATAAGCCATATCAGTTTTTTCTGGGAACTTAGTCATAACAATCCTCTGTATTGGTTGTTCAATAAGATTCCACATCGATTGTAACGGCATAAAATTGTGGATTTTGTCTGCAATATCTCCATCAATTTGCCACTTCATTATACCATAAAGTATGCTTTCTGAAATAAATAAAAGAAATAAAAAGCCTAACGCAAATGCAGATCGTTTTACTAGCATCGCCAAGAATAAACACAAGCTAAAAAAGCCAACAAGTTTTACAAAATAGGCGAGCAAGAATTCTACTTCTCTAAAGATAATTGAGGCCTCAGTGTAACTAGAATAATAAAGCCCTATTAAGAATGAGGCTACTCCTATAAGAATAGTTGCACATACTGAAAAGAATACAATAGTGTAGAACTTAGAAAGAATAAATTCTTTTTTACTCAAGCCATCTATAAGGTTCTGCTTCAGAGTTTTATTGCTGTATTCATTGCCAATCATACTCACAACGACTATCGCAAAGAAAAATTTAAATTGTGCAGCAAAAAATGTGGTTATGTGCCAGATTATCGGAAAGTTGAAAATGCCTAGCTCGCCTAATTCTAAGGTGAAAAACCCAAAGAAATTAATCTTAATTGACGATAATATTAAAACAGTAAATGGTAAAATAAAAGAGATGATTATTAATGCTCTACTTGCTTTATTAAGCCAAAGTTTTTGTAATTCTAATTGTATAAGACGTAACATATGTTGATTGGTTGTGCTTAATTCTTAGTTAGGAATTATGCTGTTTTTTGATTCGTTTCTGTAGTGTCAGTTAATTGCAAAAATTGCTCTTCTAAACTCTCTTTTCGTTTAACTAAATGTGAAAGTAGAATACCTTTATCGAACATTAATTTATTAAAGTCTGGAGCCGACATTGGTTCGTTTAAAAAGGCTGTGATTAATTCTCCTTCAATTTTTATTTTACCAATATTTGAATGTTTTTCTAAAACATTTAGTAACTCTTCATGCTTATCAGCTTTTAATTCAAAGAAGCCATGACTGTTAATCATTTCGTCAACACGACCAGAGTATAATTTTTCACCTTTATTTAGTACAACAACATGAGAACATACTTTTTCAACTTCATCCAAGAGGTGAGACGCTAACAGAATTGTAGTTCCATTTGAGGCAATATCTTTTATAATTTGACGTATTTGATGTATTCCTTGAGGATCTAAACCATTTGTAGGTTCATCTAGAATTAAAATTTCAGGATCATTAAGTAACGCAGAAGCAATAGCTAGTCGTTGTTTCATACCTAATGAATAGGTTCTGAATTTATGATCTTTTCTATCGAGTAAACCTACGATTTCTAGTTTTTCTAAAATTTTACTGTGGTCAATACCTTTTATTCTGCAAACTAACTTTAAGTTTTGTTCTGCAGTCATGTATGGATAAAAGTTCGGATTCTCTATAATAGCTCCAACTTGTTTCAAGGCATCGTGTGTTGTGGTGTTACCATCAAACCAATGAAAGTCTCCATTTGTTTTATTGACAACATTCAGCACAATACCTAAAGTAGTGGATTTGCCACTTCCATTAGGTCCTAAAATGCCGTAAACATTTCCTTTGTTAATAGTAAAACTTAAGTCTTTAACGGCTGTTAAATAGCCGAACTTCTTCGTAAGATTAGTGATTGTAAGGATTGGCTCCAAAGTGATTGATTTTTATACTAAACATTAACTGAGACAAGCTTAGTGTAATGGTTTAGTAGGATTGGTTATGTAGGTAAGACGATTCACTCCATTATTTGTTACACTAAAATAAAAAAAGCATCGTAAAGATGCTTTTTTTTAATAATTGTAATGTGTTTTTAATTCCAATTTTCGTCAAAGTCTAAATCCGTATAGTCGTCAACATCAACTTGGTCTTCAAATTCATTGTAGTCATCATCGTCTTCTTCAGCTTCAAACACTTTTGCTGGTGCTTCATCTGGTATTTGACCATGAACAAACATTAAATTTGGATAATCTGTACCTTCAGCCTCCTCTACAATTTCTCCTAGTTCTACATAAAACGTCCACATGTTCATGAAATCGTACACATAAATTAATTTAGTTGCAGCTTCATGTATAATGCTATTTATGATAGTTGTGCCCATCATTTTCACTTGGTTACCAGCTTCGCTGATATCCATCATGGCAATTTCTTCGCCTTGATTCCATTGATCATCACTGACATAAAAAGATGCCATTTCCATTCCATCAAAACCAAAAGATTGAGTAATGACATTATGCAAATCTTCCATTGTGTCTCCTTCTCGAATTTCTATGTCGCGGAGCACATCATCTTCTGTATCGTTATCTAGTATAACTCTAAATCTGTATATCATGCTGCAAAGTTAAGTGAATTTTAATTATTTAGTAAAACGATGTAAGGTAAAAATCATTGCACTTAGTAAAATAAATGCGCCCACCTGGTGCAATACACCTAACCAAACAGGTACTGCATAAATTAGCGCTAAAACACCAAGTAAAAATTGAACTCCTACCATTATTAAAAGGCTATTAATGCCTTTGATTTGCCATGATGATAGCTGCATTCGTTTTGCTTTATACCAAATGGATAGAATAAAGATTACAACAACATAAGCTAATGTTCTGTGTACAAACTGTACACCACTTTTACCTTCTATAAAGTTTAAATAAGTTGGGTTTTGCTCAATGTATACAGTTTCATGAATGAGCTTCCCTTCATTCATGAACGGCCAATTATTATGAATCCATCCGGCATCTAAACCAGCAACAAAAGCTCCATATATAATTTGAATAACAAGAACCACTAAACCAATTCTTATAAAATTCCTGAATTTCTTTTTAACCACTTTTTTGTCAGGAAACATTAAATCTAGAGCGACCCAAAATGTATAAGCGAAAGTTAAAAACGCTGTTGTAAGATGCGCAGCAAGTCTATAATGACTGACATCTGGACGATCTACTAAACCGCTTTTCACCATGTACCAGCCTAAAAAACCTTGAAATCCTCCCATAATAAGTAGGATGACTGCTTTTTTAATAGTTGATTTTGAAAGTTGTCTTCTAATTAAAAAATATAGAAAAGGAATAATAAATACTACGCCAATAAAACGACCAATAACACGATGAATCCATTCCCAGAAATAGATATCTTTAAACTCTTCTAAATTAATATGATTATTTAGTTTTTGGTATTCAGGATATTGTTTGTACAGATCAAAGGCTTCAGTCCATTCCACTTCATTCATAGGTGGAATTGTACCAGAAATTAATTTATAATTAGAAATAGATAAGCCAGAGTGTGTGAGTCTCGTAATACCACCAACGATCACCATGATAAAAATAAGAACACAACCTGTGAGTAGCCAGTATATAACTTTTTTATTGCCCTTTTTCATTTTCTAATAATTTTTTCTCAAAACAAAGACTATTTTCAACATATGTATATTGACCATAGTTTGGAATGATTTTATATGAATTCTTCTTGTAAAATGCTACAGCTTCTGTTTGACGAACCCCTGTTTCTAATATGCAAGATGAATAGTTTAATT
>Ga0316201_10003659_pt1 | contig 11391 bp, 9 predicted proteins | sample CS6wburrow_MG_FD_204516 | JGI IMG/M metagenome (GOLD analysis project Ga0316201, IMG submission 204516) | Coastal sediment microbial communities from Delaware Bay, Delaware, United States - CS-6 worm burrow | ecosystem: Environmental > Aquatic > Marine > Coastal > Sediment | place: USA: Delaware... | reverse complement strand
TGCCGAACTCGCGCAGGACAGGTTCGAAATGATCATCGTGTCCGGTGGCCCGCAGCACGACGCGCACGCTCCGCTGGTCGAAAAAACCGCTGCTCTTGAGGTTTGCCAGCGCGCGGAAAAATGGCAGGGGATCGCGCTCGTTCGGGTACAGGATTCCGGCATGGACCAAGGTCAATTCGGTAGTTTCCGCGTCGTTCGCCCGCGGCGACAAGCCCGTGAAGGCCTGCTCGTCGTAACCATTCTGGATCAGGCGCCAACGCGACGCGGGAAGCTGCGGGTAGCGTTGCGCATACATGTCGCGGGCACCGGGGGCCGTGAAGGTCACCGCGCTCGCTTCGTGCACGACACGATGCTCCAGCTTGCGCACGGCGCGAAACACCCGCGGGTCACTCGGGTAGCCGGGTTCGCTCATCGTGTCACGGCAATCGGCAACCCACGGCAGGCCACTCGTGGCGGCCAGCGCCAGTGCAATTCGATGGGCCGTTGCAATCGGATAGGTTGACCAGATCAGGTCGTATGAACGCCGCTTGAGCATCGCGCGCCCACGCCGCACGCCATCGGGATACCAGCTCGCCCAGCGATCCGGGGTGGCGGCCAGCGACGGGTATTTACCGAACAGTGACAGGTGCCGCTTGGCATCGAGAGCAAAGGCACGCACGACGTCAACGTCATGCGGGATATCCGCTATCTCGTCGTCGCCGGTCCTTTGGTAGGCGCGCGGCCACACCGTCAGCACGTCGCAGTCCCAACCGCCCTCGCGCAGGTAGCGCGAGATTTTCAGGGCGCGCTGAACGCCGCTGCTGCCCTTGACCGGCGGGAAATGAAAGGCAACCAGCAAAGCTCGCTTCATAATGCGCTAATCCAGTCGACCATGTGAGTGTTGACGTCCTTACGCCAGGAACATCGCGCAAAGGTGTGGTTGGCCGCGTTCAGATGGTGCACCGTCGTTTGCGGTGCCTGCATATACGCGCCCCACCCGGCGTCGGAGCGAGTGAGGTCCAGAAACTGTGCGGCGGTCATGTCCTCGCCGCTGGTCAACACCAGCGACGGCCCGTGGAATCGGCGCGCCCCGTCGAGCATGCGCTCAACAAACGGTCGCGAACTGGTGCCCGACGCATCGCCGGCGGCGCCACGGGCACGCCGGAGCGTGTGCCTGAAGCCGCCTATCGATTTTCGCAGGTTGACGCCGCCACCGATCAACTTGCGCCAGAACGCACGATCGAACAGGCGCCGCAGGTAATAGTGGCGCACCGCGGCGCGCGCGGCGCCGGCCGGTGTGTGTACCCAGGGATTCATCAGGACCAGTGAGCCGACGCGTTGATCCGACGGCGCGTACATCAGACACGCCGAGGCGGCATCGCACAGGCCGATCAGCGTTACCTCGCGGGCGCCGGGACAGGCGTCGAACAAGGTATCGATGGCACAGCGTATGTCATCGTCAACCTGTTCGAATGTGCGCGCGTCCCCTTCGCTGTCGCCCATGCCGCGATAGTCGAAACGCAGTGTCGCAATGTTCACGCCGGCCAGCGCACTGGCGATGGACAGGAACTGCCGATGGCTGCCGACGCGGTACTGCGGCCCACCGACGACGATCAGCGCAACGCGCGGCCCCGGCGTCGCCGCCTCGTGCAATACGCCAACGAGGCGGTCACCCTGACAATCGAAAGTCAGCGCCCGCCGGTTCATGGGCCTACCACCACGTCGACCGTGATGCGCAACAATTGGGGCGCCGTCGCGATCTCGGCGGTCGCCCAGAACGGAGCGCCAGCGACGCCACGATAACGACAATGGTGACCTGCGGCAGCGAACGCATCGAGCACCCGCCGTGCGGCGGGCAACGGCGCATCGTCCGAGCGTCCGACTTGCAGCCATTCAACCTGCGTGACGCGCTTCAATTCGGCCAGGTCGAGTGCGTCGACGCCGGCGACAAACGCCGCCGACAATCCGTAGCCGGCAACCTCGACGCCAGTACCTGCCGACAGCTGCGCACGCAGTTCGCTGACGCTCGAACCGGCGCCGTCCGCCATGAGCCCGGCCGCCGCTTTCAGCCGCAGGAACTGGTTGATCATGGTCTTGCCCAGCAGTACCGGCTGCCACAGGATCAAGCGGGCCGCCGTCACCTCGGGCCGGGCCAGCAGACCCACGGCCAGCAGCGCGCCGCCGCGCACTGCAAGAAAATCGATGTGGCGATAGCCCAGCGCGCGGGTGTGGTCCACCACCGCCACAAGGTCATCAATGAAGCCCTCGACCGTGGCCTGCTCCAGTTCCCCGTCGCTGTCACCTGTGCCGCGCAGATCGGGCACCACCACGCCAACGCCGCGCGCGGCCAGCGCCCGCGCAGTCAGCGCGACCTGACGGCGAGCCTTGTTCATCTCCTCGGCGAACGCCGGCAACACCACCAGGGCCCGACGCCTGGGCCCCTGATCGGGAACGTGATGGACAACAAAAAGACGGCCCGCAGGACCGTCTATGTATTGAGGCTTGAGCGCCGCCATGGCGACGATCAGACGTTGCGTGCTTTGTCTTGTACGTACGACAGCAACGTGCCGACGGTCTCGAAAGTCTCCGCGGAGACATCGTCGTCGTCGACATAGAAGCCGAACTGCTCCTCCAGCGTCGTCAGCACGGTTACGACGGACATCGAATCGAATTCGGGGATGGCACCGAGCAGACGCGTGTCGAGTTTGAGTTGTTTGTCGTCATCGAGTTGCAGCGTCTGGCGAATGACCTGCGCCACATCGTCGAAATACTCCAGGCTGTCTTGTGCCTGGCCCAGGGAATTGCTCATTTTCTCTCCCGCGAAAGCGCCGTCCGGTCGTGCCGGCGGCCGCCCCAAGTGAAGGTGATTGCGTCCGGCTGTCCGTTTCCACGGACCGTGCCGGTCACCACGTTGACGCCCCAGGGCACGATGCGCACCGCGGGTTGCCAAGTTACGGATTTTCCGTCGTTTATGAAAATCCGGGCGTAGTTTAGCGCACTTGCCGCAAGTGGCTAAGTACGAATTCCACACTTATCGGGTTCAGTGGGGTCAGCACAGACCAAGCGCAACCGCGAGCGCCCAACAAAACCGTAAACGATTGTAATATAGAGGTTTTCTGAGCTATCGCGCAATCGACGGCGCATTTTGCCGGGCCGGCTCGAAAAACGCGCGCCCCAGTTTGGCCGCAAATCGCCAGCCTGACTCGTCCTCCAGGCCCACCCGCGGCATCTCGAACCGCGGTGCGCGCGCATTGCAGTAGCCCCATTGTGTGGTGAACGCGGCCCGAAATCCGCATTCGCGCGCCATAACGGCATGGCGCTCGTCGTAGTCGTCGCCCAATTTGCCGTTCGGATAGGCGAACAAATCGACCGGCCGCTGCAGCGTGTTTTCGAGCGTCCGCCGGCTGGCGGCCATCTCCTCCCGTGCGCCGGGGTCATCGAGGCGCGTCAGGATCGGATGGCTGACGGTGTGCGCGCCGATCGTCATGCCCGCCTGGGCCATCTGGCGCACTTCATCCTCGCGCATCATCAGCCGCCGCGACGCGGCCGCGGAACTGTCGGCCAGTGCACGCGTCAGCGCGTCGCGTTGCGCAGGCGCCCGATGCTTGAGGTTGACGATCAGCTCGCGCAGCACACGCCGGCGCGAAGCCATGTCGTCGATCTGCCGTACACCGAGCCCGGTCTCCTCGAGCGACCATGCACCGGGCGGCCGTCTGCGCACGGTTTCGACCACCACGTCGTTCCACATGACGCCGTCGCCAACAAAGCCGGTGGCAACAAAAAAACACGCGCCAAGCCCGGCCGCCCGCAGCATTGGCATCGCATTGTCGAAGTTGTCGCGATAACCATCGTCAAACGTAATGACCACACTGCGCGCGGGCAGAGTGCCGGCGTCGAGCCGCGCCAGCGCCTCGCTCACGTCAAGCACGTTGAAAGCGCGTTTCAGTACCCGCAGCTGGCTGGCGAATCTGGCGCGGTGACACAGGCCGGGGCGAAGCGGGTCCGGCGCATCAAGCACACGATGATAGGTAAGGACGACAAAACGACTGGCCATGACAATTAGACGCTCGAATGCGCTAGCGGCTGCGCGTCGCAGTAGGAAATCGATCGCCAATGCGCGAGGGTCCGTCGCTAACCGCCGCGTCCGCCGGCAGCTCGGGCGCGCGAGGGCCGGTGCCCGACGTCATTTCACTGATCCGCCGTCGCGCCAGAATACGCGTAAGCACGATGATCGCGAGCAGGTGATAGTAAAGATCGAAATACGCAAGACCCAGAAACGCGCCGCCAACCGCATACCCGATCAACGACACCTGGATGACCCGATTGACGTCCGCGATCCACTCGAGCTGGGGCACCTTCTTGCACATGCGCGTGGTGCTACCGGCAAGCAGCAGAGCACTCAGACCCAGCGCGAGAAAAAGGCCCAGACCAATAAAGCCGTGTTCTCCGAGCACCTCGAAGTAGATGCTGTGCGAATCGTGAAAATCTTCCGGAACTGGCGCATAGATATTAAACAGATGCGGCAGGAAAACGCCGAAACCACCGCCGGTAATCGGATTGTCCTTGGCCAGGTTGAAGGCGAACCACCACGCATTGATCCGCCCCATGGCCGACCCGTCTTGCTTGTACGTGCTGATCGTGCGCATGCGCTCCATCCACTCCTCCGGCATGAAGCCGATCAGGACGACGATCGCAAGGAGCATAAAGACGCCCACGACCAACTTGCGCTTGCTCTTGAGCCACAGGAAGCCGGCCATCGCCCCAAGCGCCAGGAAAGCGCCACGCGAGTGCGTCGTCAGCACCGCCAGCGACGTAAAACACATCAGCGCAAGCATGCCGCGCTTAACCCATTTGCCCTCCTCGTTCGTGTACAGGTAGAACATCAGCGGGATTGTCATGGTCAACGCGAGCCCGAGCCCGTTATTGCCCTGAATAAAACTGCCCTCAGGTCCCCACACGAGGTAATTGCCGCCGGTCACGATGGAGAACACACCACCCTTGAAGCCGAAGAAACCCAGCGATAACACGGTGACCCACATCAGCGCGCGCACCCGCTCCTCGTTGTTGATCAGCAAGATTGTGAGGAACGCGAACAGCTGGATCTTCATCGTGCGGTCGTAGTCCTTGACCGTCTCTGCCGGCACGAGGGCAAACAAGGTGGTGATGTTCATCCATACCACCCAAACAAACCACAGCACCAGAAAGGGCGAGAGCTCAAATTGCTTTTTCTCGCGCGAGAAAAGAATGGCGGTCAGGGTGACGATCGCCACCAGCTGCGCAAACGGGAAATCGTAGGCAAAGCCCCAGGTCAGCCGATGGGGGTTCATGAAGCCCAGCCAGCACCACACGATGATGCCGAACCAGGGACGCATGAAGATGATCGGCACCGATCCGAAAACCAAAATGACGATTAGCAGGTCGCGCATAGGTAAGATTAACCGGTGTTCATTGCCGCATCGCAAATTTGTTCAAAGCGACGCGCCACCAGGGAATTGGACGCGTTGTCTTCGACGAATCGGCGTGCGGCACGCGCGAGGCGCTGCGCCAGATCCGGGTCGTCCAGCACACGCACCGTCGCCGCCGCAAATTCCTCGCTGGAATCCGCCTCCAAATAGTGTACGCCATCTTCGAGTCCGAGACCTTCCACGCCGATCGCCGTCGAGATAACCGGGCAGCCGCTGGCCATCGCCTCGAACACCTTGAGACGCGTGCCACCCCCGACCCGCAGTGGAATCACGTAAGCGCTCGCGCGGTGCATGTAGGGGCGCACATCGTCCACGAAACCGGTAAATTCGAGGCCCGGGACCTGGCGGGCACGCTGCATCAGACGCTCCGGCGGCGCCCGACCGACCACCGACATGGACGCATCGTCGCGCTGCGCGCACACCCGCGGCCAAATCTCGTCAAGAAAAAACTCAATGCCGTCCTGGTTGGCGAGCCAGTCCATCGAACCGGTAAACACGACGCGACCGGGCTCTCCTTGTGACCGGAATGGAAAGTAGTTCAGGTCGACACCGGTAGGAATGGTGTCGACGTCACGCAGGCTGTATTGCTCGGCGAAGCCCTGCCGATCGACCTCCGAAACGGCGACGATGCGATCGAAACGCTTGAGGGAGTCGTTTTCGAAGCGCAGCATCTTGCGCCACTGCGAGCGCCACAGGCGCCGCATCAGCAGATTGTCATTGACGTGCGCGTGCCGCTCGAAGATTTTCGACTCCACGTTGTGCGTGAAAATCACCGCCGGCGTATCGATCGTATCCGGGGCGAGGACCGCGGCGTGAATGAAATCGAACACCACGATGTCGTGCAGTGGCAACTGGCGCACGACCAGCTCGCTGCCCGAACGCGAGATATCGGCCGCCACCGACACGGGCAGGCGATGGCCCAGGTACGCAAGCCGGCGCAGCTTGCGCGCGACGCCGCGGGACGGTTGCCAGAACTCCCACCGATCGGCCACCTTCTCAAGCTCATGTTGGTAGTCGCCGTCATCGTCAGGTTGCGGCGACAACAGCGTAATCTCGTAGGGCCCTCCTTTCATTTCGCGCAAAATACCGGTCGTGCGGATCTTGCCGCCCGAATCCACCGGAAACAGGAAACGCGGCGAAACAAATAAAAGCCGGGGTCGACTCACCAGCACACGCCCCGGTATTCGCCCTTGAGCTTGTCGGCGTCGGGCATGCTGACCAGGTCGAGGATGAAGTGCCTGCTATCGTTATGCTGGTGCAACTGCTCGATGATCGCGGCATCGCTCAGCCCGACCACAATCACGTCAGCGTGCTCGATCACGTCTTTCGCGCTGTCGCACATGAGTGACGACACGTGAGGGATCGACTCTTCCAGGTACGCGCGGTTCGCCCCGATCAGGCGTGCGACGTTGACTTCCGGGTCGTAGATCTTGAGTTCCATGCCCTTTCCGATCAGCTGCTCAGCCAGCGTCAGCAGCGGGCTCTCGCGCAGATCGTCGGTGCCACTTTTGAAACTGAGGCCGAGAAAACCCACCTTGCGCGTGCCGCGCTCGAGGATGGTGGTCAGGGCGTGGGCGACGTGGTTCTGATTACTCGGAATAAGCCCCGCCATCATTGGCAACTCGACGTCACGGCTACGCGCAACGTAAAGCAACGCACGCAGATCCTTGGGCAGGCACGAGCCGCCGAACGCGAAGCCGGGTCGCAGGTAGGCCTTGGAAATATTCAGCGAGTGGTCTTCGCAAACCAGCTCCATCACCTTGCGCGAATCGACGCCCACGGACTGGGTCACGCGGCCAATCTCGTTGGCAAAGGTGACCTTCACGGCATGGAACGCATTGCACGCGTATTTCAGGCATTCGGCCGTCCCGATGTCGGTGGTCAGAAATTTGTTCGGCAAGTGGCCGAACAGGTCCTGCAACTGGACGATCGAACGCGGCGAATTGGCCCCGACAACGGTCATCGGCGGATTATCGTAGTCCTTGATCGATGAGCCCTCGCGCAGGAACTCGGGCTGGAATCCCAGGCCGAAATCGACGCCGCTGACCTTGCCCGAATGCTCAACCAGGATCGGCTCGACAACTTCTTTGATTGTGCCCGGTTCGATGGTCGAGCGGATCATCACCGTGTGAAATTCGTCTTTTTCCTTAAGCGCCTTGCCCATGTCCTCGGACAACCGGCGCAGCGCGCGCAGGTCCTGGCTGCCGTTGGGCATCGAGGGCGTGCCAACGCACACAAACGAAAGGTCGGTGTCGCGCACTGCCTCACGACTGTCGTCCGTGACCGACACCCTGCCGCTGGCCACCACCTGCGCCATCACCTCCTGGATGCCCTCCTCGATGACCGGCGACTTTCCGGCGCGGATCAGATCCAGCTTGGTCGGATCGATGTCCACACCGACCACTTCGTGCCCGTCGCGCGCAAGGCAAGCCAACGACACCGCACCAACGTAGCCGAGCCCAAAAATACTAATCTTCATGATCGCGCCTTCTTCCTTTCGTTGATAGTCAATTTGATCCCCTGTTCAACCCGCGTTCGCGACGCACGTCGTCAAATAATCCGTATAGCCCGCGGGCGACGTCTGCCCAGGCGAACGACTCTGCGTAGGCGCGTGTCTGCTCGCGCGATGGCGGCGCATTCAGGAGCGCGCTGACGCCCTGTGCGATGGCAGCGGCCGAGCGCTCACTCAGCACGATACCCGCCGCAGGTGAGCTGATCACTTCCGGATTGCCGCCCACCGGCGTGACCACGGCAGGCGTGCCGCAGGCCAGGGCCTCCAGCAGCACATTGGCCATACCTTCGCGACTGGAAGCCAGTATCAGCATATCCGCCGCATTGTAATACCGAACCAGCCGGGATTGAGGGACGGAACCCACAAAATGAACCCTGTGTTGCACACCCGATTCCAGCGCCCGGGCGCGCAGTGCCGCAAGCTGCGGTCCGTCACCGGCGATCACCAGCGTGGCCTGCGGATGCGCACTGAGGGCGTCGATGACCAGATCGTGGCCCTTGAGCGGCAGAAGATTGCCCACGCTCAGCAGCAGCGGCCCTTTCAGGCCCAGCGCTTCGCGCTCCACACCGCGATCGCGCAGTTCAAAAATATCCAGAGCGACACCGTTGCGCAGAACGTGGATCTTCGATTCGTCCATGCCGATCGCGACCATACGCCGGGCCAGCGCATGGGACACGGCGACGAGCGCACACGCGCGATCGGCCGCCCACAGCATCCGGCGCCGGACCGCCACGTTTTGCGGCAGCAGGTTGATGTCGCTACCACGCGCGGTAATCACCAGCGGCAGGTCAAACCGGTTCGCCAGATGGGCGGCGGCAACGCCGTCGGGGTAGAAATAGTGGGCATCGAGAATCGGTGCGCGGGCGCTGCGCACGCACTGCCCTACCACTCGCCGGGCACCGCGAGCCAACGCACGGGGGGCGATGTGCATGCCCAGCTTGGGCGGCAGGACATAGCGCGGATGCCACACCGTCAGGCCATCGCGCGTCTCCCGCCGCGGCACCCGAGCGAATTGCGCGTACCGGCCGAAGACCGGATGGCGCAGCGGGAACCAGGGCACGGGCGCCACCACGCTGGCCTGAACGTCGTAGCGCGAGCGCAACTCGCGCAGCCTGCCCTCGACGAACAGCCCGTGACGAGTCTGCGCCGCGTTGGGAAACAGCGTCGAGAAGGTGATCAGTTCCACTGGATGTGGGCCGTGTCAGACGGTGCCGCGGTCAATACGGCCGAGAAAGCCGTCGAACATCAGCAGGCCCCATAGCACCGGCGTATAGTCCCGGCGACCCGACACATGGTCGTCGAAAATGGTGTGCAGCATGCGCGCCGAGAAAAAGCCCGAATCGGCCATGCGTTCGCCGCACACGCTGCGTTTGACCCGCTCGCGCAACGGACCGCGCATCCACGACCCCAACGGCACGGCAAAGCCCATCTTCTCGCGGTACAGAATATCGCGCGGCAACACCCGGGTCAGCGCACTCTTGAGAATATACTTGCCCTCGCGACCGTGCAGCTTCATACCCGGATCGACGCCGGACACCCATTCGACGAATTCGTGATCCAGAAACGGTACGCGCACTTCCAGTCCGTGCGCCATGCTGGCTCGATCCACCTTGGTCAGGATATCGCCCGGCAGATAGGTTTTGAAATCCAGGTACTGAACGAGGGACAGGCTGTCCCTGGTCGGCGCAGACGCGGCCAGCGCGTTGAAGCGGTCTATCGAGCGATAGCCCTGCAACTCGCTGTGCGCCGCGGTGGACAGGAGTTTGGCCCGCAACTCGGCGGGAAAAATCGACACGCCATGGAGGTAACCCTCAATGGTGTCGCGGCCGATCGCCTCGAGCGTCGACTTGGCGCGCAGCACCTTCGGCGCCCAGTCGAGTTTCGGGTAGATGCGACCGAGGGTACCGAACAGCGGTCCGCGCACGGACTGCGGCAGCATGCGACGCACCTTTTCTTCATACGCGTGCCAGCGGTAGCGACGGTAACCGGCAAAATTCTCGTCGCCGCCGTCGCCCGACAGTGCAACCTTGACGCCTTCGCGCGCCAGCTTGCACACGCGGTACGTCGGCATGGCGGAGCTGTCGGCGTAGGGTTCGTCGTACAGGTCGCCAAGCCGATCGAGCAGTTCGAAGTCGTCCTGGTCCACCTGTCGCACCGACAGGTCAACGCCCAGATGCTCCGCGACCTGGCGGGCATACTTGACCTCGTTGAACGCCGGATCGCCGAACGAAATCGAGCAACAGGCGACCGGATCGTTCGACAGGCCGCTCATCAGCGCGACGATGGCGCTCGAATCCACGCCGCCCGACAGGAACGCGCCGAGCGGGACATCGGCTATCATGCGCCGTTGCACGGCCTCGCGCAGTCGCGCCAAAAGTTCGTCTTCGAGTTCCTGCTCACTGCGAACCGGCCCCGGCTCGAACGGCAGGTCCCAGTACTGTCGCGGCGCCGGCACGGGTTTGCCCCGCTGCACCAGCAACGTGTAGCCCGGCGCCAGCTTGTGCACGCCGGAGAAAATACTGTCGGGATCCGGCACGTAACCAAAGGTGAAGTAATCCTCAACGGCACGAGCACTGATGGCGCGCGGCAATTGCGGATGACATTGAAGCGCCTTGAGTTCCGAGCCGAAAATCAGACGTCCGTCGGCCAGTACCGAGTAATACAGGGGCTTGATACCGAGGCGATCGCGAGCAAGGAACAGTGACTGCTGATTGCGATCGTAAATGGCAAACGCAAACATGCCGTTGAAGTGGCTGACGCAGTCTTGCCCCCATTCCTCGAAACCGTGCACGATCACCTCGGTGTCGCTGTTGGTCCGAAAGATATGCCCTTTGGCTTTGAGCTGTTCGCGTAGCGGCTGGAAATTGTAAATTTCGCCGTTAAACGTCACCAGGACCGAGCCATCCTCGTTGGCAATCGGCTGTTTGCCGCCGGCCAGGTCGATGATCGACAGGCGCCGGTGACCAAGCCCGACACCGGTCTCGATGTGCAGGCCGAAGTCGTCCGGTCCACGGTGTTCCATTGAATCGTTCATCGCCCGCAGTAACTGCTCGTCTACCGGCGCTGCTGCTCGCGTATCAAAAATGCCGCTTATCCCGCACATCGTATTTGCCCAGCCTTAAGGGTTAACAATAGGAAGCGTAAAGACGCTGATATCGATGAATCATGCCAGTGAGTGAGAACTCCTGGATGACGTGCACACGCGCCGCAAAGGCGCGCTCCCGGCGCATTGACTCGTCGCCGAAGTAACTGCCCAGAGCGGCGCCAAGCCCCGCTACGTCGCCCGACTCGTAGAGTGTCCCTTCAACGGCCTCGGTGAACAGTTCGCCATTGCCGCCTACGCGACTGGCGATCACCGGTACGCCGCTCGCCATCGCCTCGAGCAGGGTGTTGGAAATACCCTCGTTGAGCGACGGCAGCGCAAATACGCTAAAC
>Ga0316201_10003658_pt1 | contig 11391 bp, 8 predicted proteins | sample CS6wburrow_MG_FD_204516 | JGI IMG/M metagenome (GOLD analysis project Ga0316201, IMG submission 204516) | Coastal sediment microbial communities from Delaware Bay, Delaware, United States - CS-6 worm burrow | ecosystem: Environmental > Aquatic > Marine > Coastal > Sediment | place: USA: Delaware... | reverse complement strand
ATCGCGGTCTTCGCCCCATGCGATCACCTTGCAAATCAAACTATCGTAGTGGGGTGGAACCTCGTAGCCGGTCTCGACATGAGTATCGACTCGCACGTGCTCATCACCGCTGAGGGCAAGCTCCCATCGTTCGATGACGCCGGGGCTTGGAGCAAATCCGCTTGCGGGATCCTCCGCGTTGATTCGACACTCGATTGCATGGCCACGGAGGCGGATGTCTTCCTGCGAGAACCAGAGCGGCTCGCCGCCGGCGATCCGAATCTGCGCCTCGACGAGATCGACCCCCGTTCGCATCTCCGAGACCGGATGCTCCACTTGAAGGCGCGCATTCATTTCCATGAACCGAAGCTCACCCGCCTCGTCGAGAAGAAACTCCATCGTGCCTGCACCGACGTACCCGATCGCAGAGGTGGCGCGCACCGCGGCTGCCAGCGTCTGCTCGCGCTCGGAATCGGTCAAAACCGTGGCCGGTGACTCCTCGATGAGCTTCTGGTGCTTGCGTTGCACGGAGCAGTCCCGCTCCCCGAGGTGCACGACCTTTTCGTACTTGTCGGCAAGCAGTTGGATCTCGATGTGGCGCCCGCCTTCGATCAGCTTTTCGAGGTAGAGCCTGCCATCGGCGAAACAAGCAACGGACTCCGACTGAGCCGAGTCATAGGCGGCTTTCATTTCGCTCGCTTTGCGGACGATGCGCATGCCTCGACCGCCTCCCCCGCTCTCGGCCTTCAGCAAGACGGGGAATCCAATGGCATTGGCGACCTCGCGAGCCTGCTCGACGCCGTGCAACACGCCGTCGCTGCCGGGAATCAGTTTCAACCCCGCGTCCGCCATCGCGGCCTTGGCGGGCGTCTTGCGACCGAGCTTTTGCATGACCGCGGCCGGCGGGCCGATGAAGGTCACGCCGTGCGCTTCGCACAGGGACGCGAACAGTGGATCCTCGGCGAGGAATCCCCAGCCTGGGTGAAGCGCGCTGCACCGGGTCTGAACGGCAGCTTGGACGATGCGCTCTCTCGCGAGGTAGCTCTCGCTCGACCTCGCCGGTCCGAGCAGAACCGACTCACGGCCGCGCAGGTACGGTGCATCACGGTCGGCCTCGGAGAGGCCAAAGACCGGCGTAACGCCGAGCCGGTCGCACGTCCTTGCAATGCGAGCTGCAACCTCGCCTCGGTTCGCGATGAAAAGACGCCTAAATCGCTTCACGGGCGCGCACCTTAACACCAGGCCTGGGTTCTGAACAGCGGAGGGGGCATCGCAGCACGGTTCGTGTCAAAATGTGAGAGCCATGTGTCGGTTATTCGGGTTTCGCAGCGTGATTCAGAGCCAGGTGCACCGTTCTTTGATGGACGCCGACAATGCGCTCGGCGCTCAGAGCAACGACCACCGCGACGGTTGGGGCGTGGCATTTTACGTCGACGGCTCCCCTCACATCACCCGAAGCCCGGCAACAGCCCTCGATGACACTCTGTTTCATCGCGTGAGCGGCATCGTCGCCTCCGAAACCGTACTGGCGCACGTGCGGCGCGCCACCAATGGCGAGCTCTCGGTGCTGAACTGCCACCCGTTTCAGTACGGCAAGTGGATCCTCGCGCACAACGGCGACATTCAAGATTTTGCCACGCACCGCGCGGAGCTCCTGGAGCGCGTCGCGCCCAGGCTCCGGCGATACATCCTCGGCGATACCGACAGTGAGGTCTTGTTCTTCATGTTCCTGACCCATCTGTCGCAGCACGGTCCGCTGCAGGGCCGCATTGGAGTCGAAGAGACTTCGATGGCGCTTCAATCGACGCTCGAGCATGTGCGTTCGATTTGCGACGTCGATCCCAAAAAGGAGCCGTCGCTGCTCACGGCAATCGTGACGGACGGAACGACCATGGTCGCGGCCGAAGGTGGCAAAGAGCTGTACTGGTCGACCTATAAAACGCGCTGCGCGGATCGCGAGACGTGCCCCAGCCTTTCGACGGAGTGCGAAGCGCCGTCCGAGAGTGGCTACGTGAACCACCTCATCTTTTCGAGCGAAACAATCATGGGTGAAAACGTCTGGCTGCCATTGGAGCCCGGTGAGCTCATTGGCGTCGACTGGCGCATGAAGCTGCTCCGAACCAACGGGCAGCGTCGTCTTGCGGTCGTGAACTGACAGCAGAACGGAGACCGACCCCCCTCCGAAGGACCGATGCCGCGATGGAGCAGGTGTACAAAAGCGAGCAGAATCGCGATGTGCCTTTGGGGCGTCCCGACGAGTTCGCCGCCATCGACATCGGTCCCCTGTCGGTGTGGCCACCGGTCGTGCTGGCTCCGATGGCGGGTGTGACGAACTGGCCGTTTCGCAGGATCTGCCGGCGGTTTGGCGCGGGTTTGTACGTCAGCGAGATGGTGACTGCCCGCCCTTTGGTGGAAGGCCGAGCCAAGACGCTGATGCTCGCCGAATTCGGTCAGGATGAGTCGCCGAGGAGCCTTCAGCTCTATGGAGTCGACCCGCACTACGTCGGCGAAGCGGTCAAATGGCTCGTCGGTGAAGGGCGCGTGGACCACATCGACATGAACTTCGGTTGCCCCGTCCCGAAGGTCACCCGAAAGGGAGGTGGCTCTGCGATTCCTGCAAAACCGCGGCTGCTAGCCAAGATCGTCCGGGCTGCAGTCCAGAACGCCGGCGAGATCCCCATCACCATCAAGTTTCGCATCGGCATCGACGAGACTCTGCCTACCTATGAGGATGCAGGCCGCATCGCGGAACAAGAAGGCTGCGCCGCCGTCGCGCTGCACGCGCGCACCGCGGCGCAGCTCTACGACGGCGAGGCTCAGTGGGATGCGATCGCACGATTGAAAAAGCATGTCCGCACGATCCCAGTTCTCGGCAACGGGGACATCTGGGAAGCCCACGACGCGCTTCGCATGATGCGCAAAACCGGCTGCGACGGCGTAGTCATCGGCCGAGGCTGTCTCGGTCGTCCCTGGCTTTTCCGAGACCTCGCGGACGTCTTCGAAGGGCGTGAGCCCCAGAATCCGCCGAGCTTCGGCGAAGTCGCCGAGATTGCAATTGAGCACGCCGCGCTTTGGGGTCAGTGGGCGGGGGAAGCCCCGGCGATGCGAATGTTTCGACGGCACAGCAGCTGGTACACGAAGGGGTTCCGCGGCAGCGCCAAGCTTCGGGCGCGTTTGATGCGCGTCTGCACCCTGAGCGAGTTGCTAGAGGTCCTCCGCGCAGCCGACCCGACGGAGCCCTTTCCCCCGGGCGCGATGCGAGTCCCACGCGGAAAAACCGCCGGCCGCCAGAAGGTCTCCCTCCCCCAAGGCTTCCTGCAAGACCGCCTCACCGACGACACCTCCCCCGTCTACGTAGACCCCGGGAGCGGCGGCTAAACCGGGACACTCTCCACCCGTCTAACCTGCTGAAACCACAGAGGTTCTGGCGCAAAGATCGCAGCACCGCATGATTCCCATGCGTTGGAAGGACAAATAGGCGCTGCGATCTTTCGCTGAGAACGGCAGTGATTCCACCGGGTTGAGGGGGTGGAGAGTGTCCCCGTTGGGGAACGGACCTAGGCTTCTGTTTCGAAGGAGCACGGATGTCTGAGCACAGAGCAAGTATTCATTGGCATCGCCAAGGGACCGAGTTCACGCACAAGGAGTACACGCGCGACCACGTGTGGAAGTTCGAAAAGGGGAATGAGGTCCAGGCCTCGGCGGCCCCCCAGTATTTCGGAAACGAGGAGCACGTCGACCCGGAGCGCGCGTTCGTCGCGGCCCTATCGAGTTGCCATATGCTGACATTTCTAGCGGTCGCCGCGCGCGATGGCTTCATCGTCGATGAGTATGTGGCCGAAGCGGTCGGCATCATGGAGCGAAACGGAGAGAAGCGAATTGCGATCACCCGTGTCGTCCTCCATCCGAACATCACCTGGGGAAGTGAGCCGCCGAACCAGGCGCAGCTCGACGCGCTTCACGCAAAAGCCCACAAGCATTGCTTCATCGCAAACTCGGTGACCACGGTTGTCGAAATCGCGCCGCCCGCCTGACGGTGATGGTGAGACCGTCAGGCAGGCGGTTCGAAGTACGATATGTCAAGTCTTCAGCAGACGGCACCCTCAGGGAGGCACTCCCAGCTGACCCAGCAGTACCCGCAGTACTGGCCGTCGCCGCAGCCGGTCGCGCGGCAATCGAACTGCGAGAGGCACTCGTCGAGCTCGGGGGTTGGGGTCCAGCCACATTGGCCCCAGGGCTGGACTTCACAAATGCCAAGCTCTCGGTAACAGGCGAACTCGGGCAGGGCGACACAAGGAGACGCCAGGTCTTGGTTCGCACAGATCTCCCCGTTGCAGCCGGTCGGCCGGCATTCGTCAGGAGGGAGACAAGCTCCTGCGTTCGGCGCTAGACAGATCCACTCGGCCTGTCCGTCGGGGGTCTGGCAGTAGTCGCAGGTCCAGCCCGCTTCACAGCCGTTGGTTCGGCAGTCGCCGGCCGGTGGCACGCACCAGCCCACGCAGACGTCGCACTCCGGACAAGCCGGATCCTGTAAGCAGACCTCCGAGGCATTGCAGCGTTGCTCGTCGCCGCACTGCTCGGGGCCGTAGCACTTCGGAACGCACTCACCTTGGAAGTTTCGGATGTGCGTCTCGACGGGACAGTCGCTCTTGCACTCGCCCTCGTATGCGACGCGAACGTGCGCACAGCGGGCCTCGCAGGCATTGCCATAGGTCTGTCCGTCGACGCCACAGACGGGGGAGTAGTTTTCGGGGCAGCCACAGCGTTCGCAGACGCCTCCCCGCTGCGGTGCTCCCAGAATGCCCTCCTGGCAAATCCAGCCGATCGGGCAATCGTAGTCGTTCTCGCAGAACGGGTGCTGCGGGATGCACTCCCCCAGCTCACAGACGTACCCAGGCGCGCAATCGATGAGAGCGCACAAATCGACGCACATGCCGGGCGGCGGAGGCTCCGGAACGCTGGGGTCGATCACGCCATCGTCGGGCCATCCGCCGAAACGCTCGCAGTAGTGGCCGGGTGGGCAATCGCTGTCATCCAGGCACTCGCCAGGATCGGTTTCCGGCAAGATTCTGCACTGAACCTCCAGGTCGCCGAGCGGCGTCATCATCACGAAGCCCTCGAACAAGGTTCGCTCGCCGTCGCAGACGAGCAGGCCTTCACCGAAGTAAACATCATTGAAAATCGGCGGGTCGAGCAGCTGGAAGCTCGCACCGAACGGCTCGCCCAGGCGCATCATCTCATGCGGCGAAACGGCGAGGATGCCGGTGATGCCGGGAACCTGGGGGCTTTCACATTCAGCTTCAAAGCCGTCCTGCCAACGCGGATCGACTCGGCACATGCCTTCGCCAAACCGCTCCAAGCACTCGACGAGCTCGTACGTGGGCGTAAAGCCACATTGGCCGTTCGGCTGCCGTTCGCAGCTGGCCGCCTGATAGCACTCGTAGACCGGACGCCATTCGCAGGTGCTGGCGATGTCCACGCCCTCTTCGACGCAGAGCTGACCGCTGCAGCCCGCGCGCATGCAGCCTTCGCCGGGCGGCTCGTCGCAGTACCCTTCGTGCTGGATTCCAACCCCCGCGCAGGCCGCCTCACACGCATTGATGTAGTTGCGTCCGTCGCCCCCACACACGGGCTCGAAAACCCCCGGGCAATTGCAGCGAGTGGGGCCCGGAATGCACCAGTAGGCGCTCGAGTCAGACGGAGAGCTCGCTGGGTCTACGCCGGGTTCGTTCTGATCGTCACCTGCTGCCCAGGGCGGTGGCATGCACGCGTCACCCACGAAACAGTCACCCGGAGATTCGCAATGCATGGGCGCATCACAGCGACCGCGGTGCTCTACGTCGTGCTCACCACGGGCGGCGTCTTCGACCGAATAGGTCGAGCCGTCTTTTCCGCAGACGAACCCCTCGAGAGGGGCAGCGCTGTCGCTCGTCGTTTCGCCACAGCCGGCAACCATCACGACGACGGCACCGAGCACTGCACAAGCCAACCAAAATCGATTCATCGCTTCGCTCCAGGTACGGGGAACCCCACACGGTGTTCATAAGCAACTTCGGTGCCAGCGTGAAGGCGGGAAATCCAAAGTGATTTCGCCAAGCAAGCGATACTCAGCTGTGCCAGCCCGTGCCAGACGCAGGGGCCCGCGTTGCAAAAAGTTCAGATTGGAGCGCCCAGTCGTCGGTGGAGGCGAGCCAAGCGTCGTTCGGCCGCCTCCTCTCCCTCGGCAAGCGCCGTGTCCTTCGCGTGCTCGAGGGCGCGTTCGAGGTCTTTGCGCCGATGCTCGTAGAGCTTGGAAAGTGCGAGCCGCACGACCGCACGGAGGAGCTCGTCATCGGCCGCCCGCAATGCGTCAAGGAGCGCTCGTTCCTCGTCGTCGACATCGCCCCCGCGACGCGCCATCCGCGCGTTGAGCAAGCAAGCTTCGACGGTACATGCGGACGCCCCGCCACCTTGGGCGGCAGCGCTCGCAAACGAGCGCGCGCGCGCCCGATCACCGGTGCGCTCGGCAACCTTGGCGTATGCCAGATGGTCGAGTGGGTCATCGCTTCCATGGACCTCGTCAAAATGACCCACCAGCTCGGAAAGAAGCGCGGCCAAGGCGATCAGATCGTTTGCGTTGTGCTCGATGACTTTTGCAATGGGCGAGACATCTCCGCCGTCGAGGTAGTCGAAGTAGAGCTGAGGGATCAACGCCCCGGAGACGTCGTCTTCCCGGTACATGCCGAGCACCCGGCGCTCGAGCTCGACCAGTCGCACCGATTTCAGCCGAGGCCGCAGTACGCGGCGCGCGCAATGCAGCAAGTCGAGATGCGGTGGTAAAGCTGGCGCACGGACACGGTTCAAGACGAAACGGTTTCGCAATAGTGGCCAGTCGAAGGTTTTACCGTTGAAGGACACGACACAGGAGCTCTGCTGGACCCGCTCGCGCAGCCAACTCAGCATCGGCGCCTCGCGACCGAGCTCCGGGAGGAAGAGCTGCTGGATCCGCATGGATTGATCTTCGAACCAGGCGATGCCGATCAGAAAAGGCACCGTCCCCGTTCCACCTGCGAGCCCGGTCGTTTCAGTGTCGAGGAACAGGGCATGCTGAAGGTCGATGCTTTCGAGCGAAGGATCGAGGGCGAGCTGAGCCAATCGCTTGGTCGACACCTCGAGCGCCTTGGCGATGGGCGATCGCCCGTGATGATGTTGCGGCTCGAGATACTCGTCGATCAGGTGCAGCTCGCCGTGCTCTGTTTCGCGACGCTGGCCCGGTAGCGCGCCGCGAACGCTGGCCACATCCAGCTGCCGGGGGGTCGTTTGGGCGAGTCGCGCCAGGCTTCGTTTGATCGACATCGGCCCTCAGTGGGTGGCGCTCACGCCAACAGCATCCAGTAAGCCGAGCACCAATCGCTTCCGCGCTGCCTCGGGCTCGTCGTCACCCGAAGCATCGGGACCAATGCAGCCGGGACAACCCTCATCGCACTCGCAGCTTTCGATCAAGTGGCGCGCACGACGCAAGAGCTTTTCGCGCTCTTCGAACAAGCGGGCCGCCAAACCAATCCCTCCCGCCACCGTATCGTAGAGAAAGATCGTCGGGTCGAAGCCAGGGCCCTGCCCCTTGCCGGGTCGCGCCTCGTCTTCGTTGCGGCTTCCAAGCGTGCGTCCGAGGTCGCGCGGATCGATCATGAGCCCCACGGCGCCCACCAGATGCATCGCCTTTGAAAGGCCGCGCAATGCATCGACGACCACCGCGCGCGGCTCGGGCTGACTCTGCACGAAGTCCTCGGGAAAGGTGAGCCAAAACGCGGTCGTGTGCTTTTGCATCTCCGGAAGATGTACTTCGCCGTAGCCCACGTTTTCGTGGGTGTGGAATTTGATTTTCTTGTAGCCAACGACCTTTTCGATGACGCTCACATCACCTAGCGCCGCATCGAGCGAAACTTCGCCGAGCTCGACGATCGCGCTTTGATCCTCCTCGAGCACTGCGACCTTACTGTGCGTCATCGCAGTCGTGTAGTAGTCCGGCTTCACCCGTCGGACGAAGGCCTTGTGATTGTCGAAGTCCAGACGTTCGACCTGAAACTGCCCGCCCTCGTGCTGGTAGATCGCCTGCTCGTGCAGCATCGTATGCGTGCTCCGCCAGTCCATCTCGGCAATGGTGCGGTTTGCATCGAGGTCGATGATGACGAAGTTGTCCCAGCTCGCGCTCCGAAGCGAAACATTGTTGGCAGGGTAGCTGTCCGAAGCCCAGTGGTAGATCGAACCGGCCGCCGTCGAGCTAGGGTGAACGACCCCGTTGTCGGCCAAGTAGTCGAGCGCTTCACCCAGCGCATCGTCTGGTACATCGCCGTACACGTCGTCTGGCTCGAACGGGAGCTCGAAGGCCGCGCACTTGAGGTGCTGAATGAGAATTTCGATGTTGTCCGGGTCGATCCGGGCATGCTCGATGGGTGCCGAGACCAGCTGGCGTGGATGCCGCGCCATGTATTGATCAACCGGGTTGCTCGACGACACGAGCACGGCCAGCGAGAGGTCGCGCCTTCGTCCTGCCCTGCCGAAGCGCTGCCACAGCCCCGCCATCGTCCCCGGATACCCTGCGCAGACGACCGCATCGAGCGCACCAATGTCGATGCCGAGCTCGAGAGCGTTGGTCGCAACGACGCAGCGAATCTCCCCCGCTCGAAGCGCGGTCTCGATACGCCTGCGTGTCTGCGGCAGATAGCCACCCCGGTACGCGTGAATCGCGGAAGGATCGATCTGGTCGCGCGATAGCTTGTCGCGGAGGTATTTGAGCATCACCTCGACCCCGTTGCGGGAATTGCCAAAGACCAAGGTCGGCACGCCAGCCCGGACCAGATCCTGCGTGAGCCGCACCGCCGTCTTGATGTAGCTCTGCCGAATGCCGAGCTCGGCGTTGACTACGGGCGGATTGTAAACGACGAGCTGACGCCGCCCTGTTGGCGCACCGCTCTCATCGATGAGCTCGACCGGCGCGCCGCAAATGCGCGTTGCGTGCTCCCGTGGGTTGCCAATCGTCGCCGACGCAAACAGAAACGTGGGCGACGAGCCGTGAAAGCGCGCGATTCGCTGCAGGCGCCGCACGACGTTGGCAAGATGCGAGCCGAAAACGCCGCGATAGCTGTGGAGCTCATCGATGACGACGTACTTCAAATTCGAGAAAAGCCGCGCCCAACCCGTATGGTGCGGCATGATGCCGGCATGCAGCATGTCCGGGTTGCTGAGGAGCACACCAGCCCGCTGTCTCGCCGCGCGCCGCGCATCGTTTGGGGTGTCGCCATCGTAAGTGATCGCGCCAACGTTCAAGTCCGCGTCGCGCATCATCGCACGCAGCGCTTCTTCTTGATCGCGAGACAGAGCCTTGGTTGGAAAGAGATAGAGCGCGGTCGCGCTCGGGTCGGAAGCCAGCGCCTGGAGGATCGGCAGGTTGTAGCAAAGGCTCTTCCCCGACGCGGTCGGGGTTGCGACGACCAGGTGTTTGCCCTGGGACGCAAGCTCGAATGCGCGCGCCTGGTGACTGTAGAGCTCGCGGATGCCTCGCTGGCGCATTGCCCTCACGAGCGCTGGCGCGAGCGACTCGGGCATCGACACGACGCTGGCCTCGTGAGGTTCGAGGGCATGATTCCAAGTGACGTTTCGCCAGGTCGAGCCCGACCTCCAGCGGGCTAGAACCTCGGCTGCACCCTTGGGTCGCGCCCAGGGCTCGTCTACCCGTCGAAAAGGCCGTCTTTCGCGGCTCGTATCCCCCCCCACTGTGCCCATGCACAGCACTGTACGGTTGTTTAGTCGCTCGGGTCAAGAATCTCTAAACGACTTGGGCGCATCGCGTTTGGGCCCTACTGTGCACCGAGATGAATGTGTGCGGGGGCGACTTCGTCGAGCACACCTAAACGGAGGAAGAGAATGAGAATCGTTCCATCTTTAATGATCGCGTTGGTATTGGTGTTCGGCGTGTCTGCCGCAACGGTGCCGGCCGCAAAAGCCGACCATCACGAGGAGGCCAAGGGCGCTGCCAAAAAGGGGGCTGACAGCGCTAAGGGCGCCTCGGACGCGGCCAAAGGCAAAGCCAAGCAGGCAAAAGGCAAAGCCAAGCAGGCAGAAGAAAAAGCCGAGCAGGCCGAGGAGAAAGCCCAGGAGACCAAGTCCCTAGCTGCCGATGCCGCCGAAGAGGGGAAGGGCAAGGCTGCAGCCGAAGCCCGCAAAGAAGAGCAGATGGCGAAGCGCGACGCCCAGAAAGCCAAGGCCGAAGCTCGCAAGGCCGAGGCGAAGGCCAAGGCCGAGGCTCGCAAGGCCGAGCAAAAGGAGAGGGCCGCATCAGCCAAGGCCGCTCGCAAGGAGCGCGCGCATGCCCAGGAGGACAAGCGCCACACCACGCAGCTCAAGGAGATCCAGGGCCGCCGCGACCGCCTCAAGGCCCTCCACGAGAAGCAGCTGCGCAACATCGATGCCGCCGAAGCCCGTGAAAAAGCGCGGCACGAAAAGCGCGGCGCGCAGATTGACGCTCAGTAAGGCTCGACAGCAAGCAAGACTAAAGGCCCGTCTCCATCGAGGAGGCGGGCTTTGTAGTTCTGGCCCCTGCTAGCTGTGACCGGGAAGCGGCGCGTTCGGGTCGTAGGGCATTTCCTCGCCCGCTTCCATTCGCTCCTGCATCTCGTACTTCGAGGGGCAGCGCGGGATCACCTGGTTGGCGAGGAACACGCCATCATCACCAAGCTCGCCCTGCACCGTCACTTGAATGCCCATACCGTCGCGGAACGTATCGGGCACGACGCACTGCGGGAAGCGCACGGGCATTTCCTTGTCCTCTTTATAGAGAACGAAACGCCACTCGCACGGGTCCTCCCGAAATTCGATCGAACCTTGCCGCAGCTCGCCCTCGACCCGCAGACGGCGACCTTCGAAGGAATCCGGGGCTCCCATCACCTCGTGCACCAGCTTCGAATACACGAACGGGTTGTCGCTGCCGGAGAGCAACCAAGCGGCCGCACCGACCAGCACGACGAACACGATGCCGGCTTTGACGCCACCGGAGAGCCCTCTCTTGCGGGGAGGCTCGATTGCGGGCGTCGCGTCGGACGGGTTCGTCATCGTCACAAGTATGGTACCGGAAGTCGTTGCCCGCCAGGCCGTACCCCAATTGGCACGCCCTGACGCACGCTACGGCTTACGGCTTCACCGTGAATGCAATGACGAGCGCGTAAATCGCCAGCGACTCGATGAGCGCCAGGCCGAGAATCAGCGGGACGAGGATCTTGCCCGAGGCGTTGGGGTTACGAGCGATGCCCTCGAGCGCTGCTGCCGCCGCGCGCCCCTGACCCAAGCCGCAGCCGAAGGCTGCGATGCCGATGGCCAGACCGGCGGCAAGCGCGCGGCCTGCAATCGCGGTGGCTTCAGCCTCTGTGATCGCCGCAT
>Ga0316201_10003657_pt1 | contig 11391 bp, 14 predicted proteins | sample CS6wburrow_MG_FD_204516 | JGI IMG/M metagenome (GOLD analysis project Ga0316201, IMG submission 204516) | Coastal sediment microbial communities from Delaware Bay, Delaware, United States - CS-6 worm burrow | ecosystem: Environmental > Aquatic > Marine > Coastal > Sediment | place: USA... | reverse complement strand
CTTGTCGACTGCCACATTGATGTGTACATCCGCAAATTCAGCCAGGGTCGAATCGGGGGAGCCTGTCAGCGCGATGGTGGGCACCCGCAAGCGCTTGAGCAATGGCAACAGGGTGGTGATTTCCCCGGTTTCGCCGGAATTGGACAGCGCCATCAACACGTCCTGCTGGGTGATCATGCCAAGGTCGCCGTGACTGGCCTCCCCAGGGTGCATGAAAAACGCGGGCGTCCCGGTACTGGCCAGGGTGGCGGCGATTTTGTTGGCGATATGGCCTGATTTGCCCATGCCGGTGACGACCACCCGGCCGGTGGTCTGCAGGATCAGTTCGCAGGCATGGCTGAAGCTGGCGTCAATCCGCTCGACCAGTGCCTGTACAGATTCGGCTTCGTTGACCAGGACGGCGCGGCCGAGGCTCTGGAAATCGTGTTGTGTCATGTCGAGTGCTGGCTGCCAGTATTCAAATGGTAATTATCGGTTGTCGTGTCGCGCGGGTTGCGGTCTGAAACGTAGCCCTTGAATCCTGTGGCCGAAACCACGGGGGTCAAAGCTCAGGCCTGTGTTGCCGCCTGATAATACAAAAGCGACTGATACAGCACAAAGGCGCCCAGTAGCAGGCCGCCTTTGAGCGCTGTCAGGGTATTACGCGAGCCTCGCGGCCAACTCGACAGCACGAACAGGCCAATGGTCAGCGCCAGGGTCACGCTCAGGTCACGGCTGAACGCAACCGGCGATATCTCGAACGAGGTCATCACTGAAGGTATGCCGATGACCGCGAGCGAGTTGAACAGGTTGGAACCCACCACGTTGCCAATGACCAGGTCGGATTCCCCCTTGCGCACCCCGGCGATCGACGCCGCGAGTTCGGGCAGCGAGGTGCCTATGGCGACGATGGTCAGGCCGATCACCAGTTCGCTGACACCGAGCGCGGTGGCGACGTTGACCGCACCCCAGACCAGCAGGCGCGAGCTGGCGACCAGAACCAGCAAGCCGACCAGGGTCAGTACCAGGGCTCGCCAGGTCGGGACATCGCGCGGTATCTCCTGGTCCATTTCGGCTTCCAGCAGGTCGTCCCCGGTTTCCCGGCCAAAGCGCACCAGGTAGACCATCGCCATTACTAGCGTGGTCAGCAACAGCAGCCCCTCGACCCGGGTCAGCTGGTGGTCCCACATGACCCACACCAGTAGCGCCGACGCCAGCATCAGGATCGGGAATTCACGGCGCAGGATCTTCGACGCGATACCGAGCGGCATGACCAGCGCGGTTATGCCCAGAATCAACCCAATGTTGGCGATGTTCGACCCCAGCGCGTTACCAATAGCCAGGTCCGGGGTGCCTTCGAACACCGAGAACACGGAGATCAGGATTTCCGGTGCGGACGTACCAAAACCGATCACGGTGATACCGATGATCAGGGTCGACACGCCGAAATTGCGCGCGATTGCGGCCGCGCCCTCGACAAAGCGGTCGGCGCTCCACACCAGCAGCGCCAGGCCGACGATGATGGCCAGTACCGATAGCAGCATGGCGGTAGCCTACCCGGGGTTGCTAGAAATCGTCGGTTGAAGTGAACAGCCCGACGCGCAGGTCTTTGGCGCTGTATATCTCGCGGCCATCCACTTCCATGGTGGCGTCGGCGATGCCCATCACCAGCTTGCGCATGATCAGGCGCTTGATGTCCACCTTGTAAACCACTTTTTTGGCGTTCGGAAGCACCTGACCGAAGAATTTGACCTCGCCGGCGCCGAGTGCGCGGCCGTGGCCGGGGCCGCCCTTCCAGCCGAGGAAGAAACCGACCAGTTGCCACATCGCGTCCAGACCGAGGCAGCCCGGCATCACCGGGTCAGTGCCGAAATGGCACTCGAAAAACCAGAGGTCCTTGTTGACGTCGAGTTCGGCTTCGATGTAACCCTTGTCGTAGTCGCCGCCGTCTTCGGTGATCTGCGTGATGCGGTCGAACATCAGCATCGGCGGTAATGGCAACAGGGCGTTGCCCTCGCCAAAGATCTTGCCGTTGCCGCAGGCGATCAATTCGTCGTAGTCAAAGCTGTGTTTGTCGGTAAGTGCTTCTGCCATAATACCAAGCCATACTTATAGAGGGAGCGAACACTAACCAGTCTGCTTCCATTTTTCCAGTAATTTCGCATGCATCATGAAGTCAGCGTTGGGGTTTTCGACTGGGGCCATTTCGGCCTGACGGGTGGTTACTATCCCGACGATTTGCCGGCAGAGTGGCGCCTGGCATATTTCGCCAACGACTTTGACAGCGCCTGCCTGCGTCTCGCTAGCTACAACCGGCAACAAGGGTTGCTCGAGGAGATGCTGGATGACCTGCCAGAACGTTTCGATCTGTCATGGTTGATCGATCGGCAGGTCGATTTCGGCTTGATCGAAACGGCGCTTGGCGCCGATCCGTTCAGCCTGATCCTGGTTGACCAGCCTGAGATGGATGCGGCTCTAGCGATCGACGGCGGTGTTCACCTTATGACGCTCGACCAACTGCAACGCGCAGACCCACCCTGCGCGCCTTGCGGGTTGCTGCCGCCAGACGATGATCTGCGCCTGACAAGGGCGGCGGTGGAACAATGGATGCAACCCTGCTTTGATCGACCGGCTGGCCGGCGCAACCTATGGCTCGCCGCCGCGCAAACCAGCCCGCAACAGCTGTCCGAGGTACGCCTGCTGGTCGAAATGTTGGGTTTTTAAGCACTGTTGCGCGGTCCATCAGCGAATACCGGTCGCTGTGGTTGCGCATGGTTTTCGTATCTTGATGTTGGTAGACTCACGTTTTTCCCCACCCCTGCCATTCGATGTCACAACCCCTGGTTAAAATAAGAGATCTCCATTTCAGCCGAGGTTCGAAAACCATTTTCGACGGCGTTGATATGGATATCCACAGCGGACGGATTACCGCGGTGATGGGGCCGTCGGGCACCGGTAAGACCACCCTGTTGAAGCTGATCGGCGGCCAGTTGCGACCAGACCAGGGAGAAATCCTGGTCGATGGCCAGAACGTACACCAGCTCAAGCGCAGCGATCTATATCGCTTGCGACGCAAGATCGGCATGTTGTTCCAGTCGGGTGCATTGCTGACCGATATCAGCGTGTTCGACAACATTGCGTTTCCGATGCGCGAGCACACCCGGTTGTCCGAGTCGATGATCCGTCACCTGGTACTGATCAAGTTGCAGGCGGTAGGCCTCAGTACTGCCAGCCACCTGATGCCATCCGAGCTGTCTGGTGGTATGGCCCGGCGCGTCGCGCTGGCGCGTGCGCTGGCACTGGACCCGATGATGATCATGTACGACGAGCCGTTCACCGGACAGGACCCGATCTCGCTCGGCGTGCTGGTCAAGCTCATCCGGGACACCAACCATGCACTGAAGCTGACCAGTATCGTGGTCTCGCATGATGTCGAGGAGACTCTGTCGATCGCCGACGACGTCAAGATCATTTCCGAGGGCAAGGTCGTCGCCGACGGCAGTGTGGATGAGGTCCAGCACTCCGGCTCGGCCTGGGTGCAGCAGTTCGTCGATGGCATGGCCGATGGACCGGTTCCGTTCCATTACCCGGGGCCATCGATCGGTGAGCTGTTGATGGCGGGTGTCAAGACCCGATGAAACCGATCATGACATCGATCGCCCGGCTCGGTCGCGGCTGTATTTTTCTGTCCAAGACCCTGCTCGCTGTGCCGCAATTGCTGCCGCGCTTCGGCCTGGTCGTGCAGCAGTTGCATTCGGTCGGTGTGCAAACCCTGTTGATCATCCTGGTTGCCGGATTGTTCGTCGGTATGGTGTTGGCGCTGCAACTGTATTACACCCTCAACACCTTTGGCGCCGAGGATATCCTGGGCCTGGTGGTCGCTCTTTCGCTGGTGCGCGAACTCGGGCCGGTGGTGGCGGCGTTGCTGTTCGCCGGGCGGGCTGGATCAGCCCTGACCGCGGAAATCGGCCTGATGAAAGCTACCGAGCAGTTATCAGGACTCGAAATGATGGCGGTCGATCCGGTCGAGCGGGTGATTGCACCGCGCTGGCTCGCCGGGTTCATTTCGATGCCCCTGCTGGCGGCGATTTTTAGCGCGGTGGGGATCCTCGGTGGCTACCTGGTCGGGGTCGATTTGCTCGGAGTTGATTCGGGATCGTTCTGGTCGCAGATCCAGGACAAGGTGGAGTTTTACGACGACGTGGTCAACGGCATCATCAAGAGCGTCGTGTTTGGCTTTATCGTTACCTGGATCGCGGTTTTCGAGGGTTACGACTGTATCCCCACCTCAGAGGGCGTGGCGCGCGCGACCACGCGAACCGTGGTACATTCATCGCTGGCGGTGCTGGGCATGGACTTCGTGCTGACCGCCATCATGTTTCAATAAGAGGACAGCATGTTCAAGAGTGTAGAAGTCAGTGTTGGCATATTCGTGGGTATCGGCCTTGCCGCGTTGTTCATGCTGGCGATGCAGGCCAGCAACCTGAGCAGCATCACCAGTGACGGTACCTACCAGATCAGCGCCCGCTTCGAGAACATCGGCGGCCTCAAAGTACGCTCGGCGGTCAAGGTGTCAGGGGTCAAGGTCGGGCAGGTTGAGGCCATCGACTACGATTCGGACACTTTTGAGGCGGTGGTAACGATGCAGATCGACGAAAAATACAATCGATTCCCGCTGGATACCATCGCCAGCATTTTCACTTCCGGTTTGCTCGGCGAGCAGTACGTCGGGCTGGAACCGGGTGGCGACGAGCGGATATTGGCGGACCAGTCGGAAATCCGTCATACCCAGTCGGCGATGGTGCTGGAACAGATCATCGGTCAGTTCCTGTTCAGCAAGGCGCAGGAATAATCAAACGATGATTGTCCGCCCGACTTTTCTGGCGCTGTGGTTTCCACCGTTCGCATCCGGCGCGGAAACCGTGTTCAATCTGGACAGAGCGACCGAACTGGCGCTTCTCGAGGTGCACTAGGTGCTGAACGATTACAATAACCACGTATCAAAGCTGAAAAGTGTCAGTGGGGTTTATCAATGAAAACAATTGTTCAAACCGTGTGGGTGCTGCTTGCATCCATGATTTTAGCCTTCCAATCGTTGCACGCGGGTGACAGCCCGCCCGAGCAACTGATCCGCAGTACCGCGGATGAGGTGATCGCGATCATCAAACAGCGCCAACAGGAATTCCGTGACGATCCGGACAAACTGTATGCGATGATCGACCGGAAAGTCCTGCAGCATTTCGATTTCGAGCGAATGACCGACCTCGCGCTTGGCCGATACAAGCGCAAAGCCAGCGGTGAGCAGCGACCGCAACTGGTTCACGAGTTCCGGCAGTTGTTGATCCGTACTTACGGCAAGGCCCTGCTCGAGTACAACGACCAGCAGCTTGTCTACCTGCCGATGCGTGGCAGCGTCTCGAAGGGGGAGGTAACGATTCGAACCGAAATCGAGCAGCAGGGCGGGTTCCCAATCCCGTTGTCCTACCAGCTGTATGTCAAAGACGGTGCGTGGAAGGTATACGATATCAACGTCGACAATATCAGCCTGGTGACCAACTACCGTAGCAGTTTTGCGCGCAAGATTCGTGATGAAGGCATCGACGGTCTGATCAAGTCACTGAGGGACCGTAACCTGGGGAGGTCCTGAGATATGCCTGTTGAAATCGATTTCGATAGCCGGAATCGCTACATTCAGGTAAAAGGTGAACTGGTAGCGTCGACGGTAATGGAGGCGCTTGAACTGTTCGCCAGGGAATGCCGTAAGCACCCTGAGTGGGTAATCGACCTGACCCGTGTCAGCCGCGTTGACAGCACCGCGTTGGCTTTGCTGATCGAACTCAAACGCAGGGCAGCCAGCAACCAGCGCAAAATCTCGTTTATCTACCTGCCGGAATCCCTGCTCACCATCGCTCGCCTGAGCCAGGTCGAAGACCTGTTGACCACTGCGACCTGAACCCCGGTCGCCGATTCACCCGGCGAAGCGCATTCTGTTACAATCCGGCGTTTTCCGGTTTTCCCTGAAGTCCCGACTGGTTTATGAACAAACTCATCATTGACGGCGGAGTGCCGATTTGCGGTACGATCCGCGCCTCGGGCGCCAAGAACGCCGTGCTACCGATCCTCGCGGCGACCCTGCTGGCCGACGAACCCGTGGTGGTGCGCAATATCCCGCATCTGCACGATGTGACCACCACCATGGAACTGCTCGGACGCATGGGCGTTGGCATCACCATCGGCGAAAAGATGAGCATCGAGGTCGACGCCACCCAACTGGAAAACACCTTCGCCCCCTACGAACTGGTCAAAACCATGCGCGCTTCGATTCTGGTGCTTGGGCCGCTACTGGCGCGCCACGGCACCGCCGAGGTCAGCCTGCCGGGAGGTTGTGCGATCGGCGCACGACCGGTCAACCTGCACCTGCTCGGGCTCGAAGCGATGGGCGCCGAGATCAGCGTTGAGGATGGTTATATCCGCGCCCGCGCCGATCGCTTGAAGGGTGCGCGAATCGTTATGGACCAGGTCACGGTAACCGGTACTGAAAACCTGATGATGGCCGCTGCGCTGGCCGACGGCGTCAGCGTCATCGAGAACGCCGCGCGCGAACCCGAAGTGGTCGACCTGGCGGACTTCATTAACGCGATGGGCGGCAAGGTGCGCGACGCCGGCACCGATACGATCACGATCGAGGGCGTCGAAAGACTCGGCGGCTGCGATTACCGTGTGTTACCGGACCGGATCGAGACCGGGACCTACCTGGTCGCGGCCGCGATCACCGGGGGCAAGGTGCTGGTCAAGGATACCCAACCCGAACTGCTCGACGCGGTGCTGGCCAAGCTGAGAGATGCGGGTGCGATCATCGATACCGGGCCCGACTGGATCGAGCTCGACATGGAAGGGCGCAAACCCAGGGCGATCAATATACGCACCGCGCCGTACCCGGGTTTTCCAACCGACATGCAGGCCCAGTTCTGCGCGCTCAACGCGGTCGCGCGCGGCACCGGGTCGGTCACCGAAACCGTGTTCGAAAACCGCTTCATGCACATCCAGGAACTGGTGCGGATGGGCGCCAAGATCCACCTCGAAGGTAATACCGCGATCATCGAGGGCAGCCAGAATCTGAAGGCCGCGCCGGTGATGGCGACCGACCTGAGGGCGTCCGCCAGCCTGATCCTCGCCGGACTGGTGGCCCAGGGTGAAACCGTGGTCGAACGGATTTACCATATCGACCGCGGCTATGATCACATCGAGGAAAAGCTCTCCTGCCTGGGTGCGCGCATCCGCCGGACCACTGAATGACCCTGGACCGGGCCAACTGATCCATGAACGATTCGATTACGATTGCCCTGGCCAAGGGGCGGATCCTCGACGAGACGCTGCCGCTGCTCGACCGCGCCGGTATCGAGCCCGAGGAGGACATGCAGAAAAGCCGCAAGCTGATTTTTGCCACCAACCACCCCAACATCGAACTGGTGCTGATCCGCTCGGCCGATGTACCGACCTACGTCCAGTACGGCGCCGCCGACATGGGTATCGCCGGCAAGGACGTGCTGCTTGAGCATGGCGGTGAAGGGCTGTACGAGTGGGTCGACCTCAGGATCGCGCCGTGCAGACTGATGACCGCCGGTTTTGCCGACCGTGAGCTGCCGGCCGGCCGGCTCAAGGTTGCCACCAAGTACACCGCTATCACCCGCGACTATTTCCTACAGCAGGGACGCCAGGTCGACCTGATCAAGCTCTACGGCTCGATGGAACTGGCGCCGCTGGTCGGGCTGGCCGACATGATCGTCGACCTGGTCGATACCGGCAATACGCTTAAGGCCAATGGTTTGATCCCGCTCGATTTCATCATGGACATCAGCTCGCGGTTGATCGTCAACCGTGCATCGCTCAAGATGAAAAACCGTGCGATCAAGCAGGTTATCCAGCGTATTGAGCAATCGGTTGAAGACTGAATTTCCAAAATAGTGTGCACAACGCGATGAATATCGAAATCAAGCGACTCAACAGCCAGCAAGACGATTTCTGGGAGCAAATGGATGACTTGCTCGCCTGGGAAAGCGTGTCCGATGAGCAGGTCCACATGACGGTCAGTGAAATTCTGTCCAGCGTCAGGACCCAGGGCGACGCCGCGGTGCTCGATCTGACCGCGCGCTTCGACGGTTTGCAGGTCAAGGACATGGACGAACTCGAAATGCCGATGGGCATGCTCGAGAGCGCGTTCAACAGTCTGGCCGACGGGCAAAAACAGGCTCTGCGCGATGCTGCGGAGCGCATCCGCCGTTACGCTGAAAAACAGAAAATGGAGTCCTGGGAGTACACCGAGGACGACGGTACCGTGCTCGGCCAGCAGGTCATGCCGCTGGACCGCGCCGGGCTTTATGTGCCGGGCGGCAAGGCCGCCTACCCGTCGTCGGTGCTGATGAACGCCATCCCGGCCAAGGTCGCCGGTGTCGGCGAACTGATCATGGTGGTGCCGACCCCGCACGGCGTGGTCAACGACCTGGTGCTGGCCGCGGCTTACCTGGCCGGGGTCGACCGGGTTTTCACCATCGGTGGCGCGCAGGCGGTGGCCGCGCTGGCTTACGGCACCGAAACCATCCCGCAGGTCGACAAGATCGTCGGTCCGGGCAATATCTACGTCGCGACCGCCAAGCGGATGGTGTTCGGCGTGGTCGGCATCGACATGGTCGCCGGGCCGTCCGAAATCCTGGTGGTGTGCGACGGAAAAACCGACCCGGACTGGATCGCGATGGACCTGTTTTCGCAGGCCGAGCACGACGAAGATGCGCAATCAATCCTGGTGTCGCCGGATGGCGTGTTTCTCGACCGGGTGCAGCAGAGCATCGACCGACTGATCGCCGAGATGCCGCGCAAGGCGATTATTCATACCTCTCTGGGTACCCGCGGCGCGTTGATCCAGGTCGCCAATATGGACCAGGCGATCGAAGTGGCCAACTACATCGCCCCGGAACACCTAGAACTGTCGGTGGAAAATGCCCGCGAGGTCGCCCGGTCGATCCGCCACGCCGGGGCGATTTTCATGGGGCGCTACACCGCCGAGGCGCTGGGTGACTACTGCGCCGGGCCGAACCACGTATTGCCGACGTCGCGCACCGCGAGGTTCTCGTCACCGCTCGGGGTGTACGATTTCCAGAAACGCTCCAGCCTGATCGGCTGCTCGGCGAGCGGCGCGTCGGAACTCGGCAAGATCGCCTCGGTACTGGCCCACGGCGAGGGCCTGACCGCGCACGCGCGCTCGGCGGAGTACCGGATCAAGGAATGAGGCGGTAAGCGCTGGGTGGAGCAAGTGGAGTTGCCATGAAACAGCGTTTGACCATCCTGTGCATGCTGGTCGGGTTTGCCATGAACCCGGCGTTTGCCGAGTTGTACTTCTGGGTCGATGAGCATGGCGGCATACATTTCACCGATTCCCCGCCAGAGGCAGTGGAGGCTCAGCAAGTCAAGCTCGAGATCAACTCCTATGACCCCTGCTGATAAGAATTCCAAATCCCGGTGAGAGATCCGGGCCAGCGCCCGATTGCACCCGGTCGGCAGACCCAAGGGGGCATCGTTGATCAGCCATCAGTCTGGGTCGGTCGTTCGGTCGTCACCATAGTCAGTTCGAGCGTTTCGCCGTCGCGCAGGATTTCGACGTTGACCCGGTCGCCCGGCTTGCGTCCGGCGATCAGGTCGAGCACGTCGCGCACCCGGCTGATGCGCTGGCCATTGATCGCGGTCAAGACGTCACCGGTCTGGATACCGGCCTGGTCGGCCGGGCTATCGATGTAGACGCCGACGATCAGCATCCCGCGCACGTCCGGGTTGCCCGACGCGATTGCCGCCTGCGCGGTGATCTCGGTACCCTCGACGCCCAGCCATCCGCGACGAACGTGACCGTTATCGATGATTTCACGCATCACGTCGAGCGCCATCGCGACCGGAATCGCGAAGCCGATACCCTCAGCGCCCCCCGACTGGGTAAAGATCGCTGTGTTGATGCCGATCAGGTCGCCGCGCGCGTTGACCAGCGCGCCGCCCGAGTTGCCCGGGTGGATCGCCGCGTCGGTCTGCAGGAAGTTCTCGAAGGTATTCAGGCCCACCCGGTTGCGCCCGGTGGCGCTGATGATGCCCATGGTGACGGTCTGCCCGACGTTCAGCGGGTTGCCGATCGCCAGCACCACGTCGCCAACCTGCACCGGCAGGTCGTCCGCGGCGATTGCGACGCTTTCGATCGCGCTCAGCGGAATCTGCAACACCGCGATATCGGTATCGCGATCCTGACCGACCAGCGTCGCCGCGCTGCTCCGACCGTCGGCCAGCGCGACCAGAATTTCGTCCGCACCGTCGATCACGTGCTGGTTGGTCAGGATATAGCCCTGGGTCGAGACGATGACGCCGGAGCCAAGGTTTCGTTCGGTTTTGTCGCGTTGGTATTTTTTCAGCTGGTCACCGAACAGTTCGACGATCAGGGGTTCCTCGAGCAGTGGATGCAGCGCCTGCTGGGTGGTGCGACTGGTGTAAATACTGACCACCGAAGGCGCCGACAGGTTGACCGCGTCGGCGTAGGAGAATGGTCCTTCCGAGTGCGGGTTGCTGGTACGGGTGACCTCGGGCTGCCAGTCGGACACCTGCTGCTGCAGCCACTGGCTGATGTCGCGCGGCGTGACCTGATCCTGCCACAGCAGGTAGCCAGCGCCGAGTAGCAAGCCGACCAGTGCAAATTGCGCGATGAACCAGAGAAATTTTAGTATGCTCATGGATGTATTTCAGGCGTGTTGACCGGTGGGCGTGAAAGGAGGGTGATGATAATGCAACTCGATGAATTATGTCATTTCTGTAATGAGTACCTGTCGATCGAGGATTTCACTGACTACTGCCCGAACGGTTTGCAGGTCGAAGGCCGTGACACGGTGCATCACCTGGTCAGCGGTGTGACCGCCAGCCTCGAACTGATCGAGGACGCGATTGAACTCGACGCGGACGCCATACTGGTCCATCATGGCTACTTCTGGAAAGGCGAAGCGCAACCGCTGACCGGTTTCAAGGGACGACGAGTTCGCGCGTTGATGCAAAACGATATCAGCTTGCTGGCTTACCACCTGCCGCTCGACGCCCATCCAGGGGTGGGTAACAATGCGCAGCTGGCGCAACGCATGGGGTGGCTGGTGACCGGTCAACACGGCCTGTTGTGGGTCGGCGAGCTGGAACAGGTGCAATCTGCGCAACAGGTGATGGAGCATCTCGGTGAACAGATCGACAGCAACCCGCTGCTGATCGAGGCCGGTTCGCGGCCGGTGCGACGGCTGGCCTGGTGTAGCGGAGCGGCGCAGTCGTCAATCGATGACGCGCAGGCGCTCGGGGTCGACCTTTATGTTTCCGGGGAGATTTCCGAGCATACGGTGCATTTTGCGC
>Ga0316201_10003656_pt1 | contig 11391 bp, 11 predicted proteins | sample CS6wburrow_MG_FD_204516 | JGI IMG/M metagenome (GOLD analysis project Ga0316201, IMG submission 204516) | Coastal sediment microbial communities from Delaware Bay, Delaware, United States - CS-6 worm burrow | ecosystem: Environmental > Aquatic > Marine > Coastal > Sediment | place: USA... | reverse complement strand
CTGCCGCGGCTGACAACGAGTGTAAAAATGATTTGCGTGAAATGCGCATAAGAACTCCACTCCGGTGTATCAATATATACCCACCCGCAGACCTGGCAACGGTGCACGGGACTCATATGGCTAAAGTTACGCTATTCAGGTCTGCACGTATTTGATAGATATCAAATCAATGGTTGATCGATACATCAGCCTGGTCCAGTTGCACCGAACCCTGTCGATAAAAATTGTGTCCTGCCTGCACACCGCGCGCTTCTGCGGCATAATGCCGCACCGGCACCTGTGACAGGACCCAGGCCAGGCTTATCCATCTACATGTATAATCGCGTCTTTTGGGCCAAATGCTCGACCAGAAACAGACAGAGGATCCCGCACCATGCGAATTATAGCCCATGTATTGCTGCTACTGCTGCCAGTGGCAATCCATGCCGCGGAAATACCGCCGGAGAAGGAGATTATCTTCTTTGAAAGTGCAAAGCTGGGAACCGTGACATTCCTGCACAAGATGCATGCCAACCTGCAGGATGTGGAGTGCACTACCTGTCACCACCGGGGCGTGGACGAATCACCCCCGGAAGACTGCCATAACTGCCATAAATCAGAACCGGCCGATGAAGCACCCAAGGCCATCAAGGCCTTTCATATCCGCTGCCGCGGCTGCCATGAGTACTCCGTGGAATCGGGAAAAAAGGCCGGGCCGGTAAAGAAATGCACGCTCTGCCACGTCAAGCCGGGGCGCGACATAAAATAGCACTCAGTCGAACTGGTACACCATGGACGCGGCAATCACGCTGCTTGAATAGTCCTGCGTACTCTCACCGAGCAGCTGGATTTTATTGACACTGGTCTCGGTTACACCGTCATAGGCCCAGTTGTCGGCATCATAATCCTCGAACCGGTAACCCAGCTTGATGGCGAGGTTGTGCCGGTAGCGGTAGAGCGCCCACACGTTGAGGCTGGCGAAACGCGTATCCAGGTCCGGGAACTGGTCTGCAAGGCCCGGTGCTGCAAAATCAGTGAGCGTGCTTTCACCGGATACCAGCGACCAGGTCAGGTCCGCACCAACGTCCCACTTGTTGCGTATCTGGGTAACCGTGGTGCCAATACCGAACGTGTGCACAATATCATCGAACTCGGCCTTCCAGTCACGCACCGGGACAGCTGAGCCCGACCACCCGTACTGCTCGGACTCGATGTCCTGGCGCGTATAAAAGGCATGGGTGGTGATATTCAGGGTTGGCTGATAGCTGAGATCAAGCGTGTAGCTCGGCTCCCGGGCACTGGTCAATCCAACCAGCGAGTTTTCATAATCATCCTCGATATAATCCGCACTGAACACCATGCTGAGGTTGTCCGCCGGCAGGTAATCAACCGACGCCCCCAGCTTGGTTCGATTCCGGTCGGCGAGGTGATACTTGCGCAAGACCGGGTTCTCATTCGCCGGCGCCTGGTAATTGCTGCCATCCCGTTCACCGGCTTCACCGTACAGGGCCAGGCTGACATCGGCATGCGGCTTTAATTTCCATTTCGCAAATACCGTGTTCTCGTCGGTATCCTCGCGCTCCGCCGCAACGTAGTCACGCGACATAGCATCATGTTTGTAACCACCACGCAGGCTCATCCCGGTGTTAATCCGGTAATTTGCCGTCAGGTCAAAGCGATTGCGCTGGTAACTGAGCGGACGGTTCTGCACCGTACCGCTGGACTGGTAATCGGCAATAACGGGAACATAAGTGGCAATCGACGAATCGTTATCGCGTTCGTTAAAACGATACGATGCATTCAAGCGTAACTTCGGCAATGGACGTGAAGCCAGCTTCAGCTGCACGCTTGTCAGCCACACCTCGCCATCAAGCGAGGTGCGCGGTAACACGCCGCCGGCACCCGGGTTGACGCTGTACGGTTGGTAGTCCTGGTCCTGCGTCATCAGCCCGGTGGAAAATACCCCGGTTACCCGGCTTTTCCATGGCAACTGGTAACCCAGCGTGGCGGTGAGCTGGTGGAACTGGTTGTCCGGCGCCAGCGCCTGGCTGCCGAAACTGGCCGGAATGAACGGGTCTTCCCAGGTCAGTGCATACTCACCGTTGTCGAACACTGACATGTGGTAGGCAAGTTCGAACTGCATCTTTGCTTTTGCATACTGCAACGACACGTCGACTTGATCAGTCTGGTAGTCGACGGGCTCCGGCAACAATGCCGCGTTGGTATTGTTGAGCGCCTGGGTGAAGTTATACAGGATGGCACCACCGGCCTTGTCGGTCCCTTCTTTTGTCTCGTGCCTGTAGGCCACGTTGAATTTCCAGTTTTTACGGGAAGACAGGCTGCCGCCCACACTGAGACGCTGGCGCTCGGTTTCTATATCAAATGGCGCCAGGCCACCACTGCCGAGTGTCAGCGTCGGCCCGCCGACACCGTTGAACAGGGTTCGTGCGCTGTCACTCCTGTTATTCGGCAACTGGTCATATTCCAGGAAATAATCGAACTCGCCCTGGGAACCGGATTCGAGGCGCAGGTAGCGCGAGTCGAGCCCGATGTTTGTGCCCGTCGCCCTCCAGTACGTCCCGTCCGTGTCATGCCGGTGGGCATTGATGTTGCCCAGCAGATAAATTCCCTTTTCGGTAAGCCCGGTGTAACGCCCCATACGGAAGGCATCATCGGTAATAAAACCAAACCCCAGTTCCACCTCGCTATAGTTCGGCTCGGACATATCCAGTGCCGGCGCAACAACCGGGACAAGCATGGAAAATGCAGCAACGATCAGCGGTAGTTTTCTAGTCATGAATATACACCCCGGTTTGCAGGCACCCTCTTTGGTTAACGCAACAGGTTCGGACCTGACGGATGATTTGAGCCGTGCACCTGTGTATGGCAGTTCAGGCAATTCTCGCCCACGATAAATCGCCCGCGCGCCGGATCCGGGTCGATGTAATCCAGCAGGATGCGGGAATGGGTACTGCCCCGGCCGGCAATCCTGCCATGACATTGCTGGCACAACTGCGGACCCTGGCGATTCAGCAGCGCTGCATGGACCGAGCCATGCACGTTATGGCACAGCGTGCAGTCTTCCGAGGCCGGGAAATGTTCCCACAGGAACGGCCCGCGTTTCTCCGCGTGACAGCTATAGCAGTTCTCGTTGACTGTCAGCTGCTTCAGATCGGAATCGCCGGTGCCGCCGTGCGGATTATGACAGTCGGTACATATCACCTTGCCATCGCGGATCGGATGGGTGGAGGCCCGGAATGTCAGTGCGCGGATTTGCTGGTGGCAGGTATAGCAGATGTCAGCCTGGGTATCGCGCGCCAGCACCTGGTCGGGCTTGTGGACCGTATGGCAACTGGCACAGCCCAGATCCTCGCTTTCGTGGGTACTGGCAGTCCAGTGCATGAACGTGCCACCCTGGTGACAACCCGAACACATCTCGTTCTGCTGTTCCACGGTCGATGGACGCGCACCACCAAAAATAATCATGTCGCCCATGGTGGTATCGTCTTCCAGGATATTGACGACATGCACCTCGCCCGCACCATGGCAGGTTTCGCAGCCCTGCGCCGCAAACGGCGTGTCCGGGTCCGCCTCCTGCCCGTGCCGGTGGTGATTGATCTGCAGGGCATGGCCGGTATGACACTCGGCACAGGCATCACTACTGATGTAATCACTGGCAACCTCGCCGGATTGGTCCGCGGGCGCCGCATGCACACACCATCCACCAGCCAGTGCCAGAATAAAGACCAGGAACCTCATCATTCGAAACATATTATTTCTATCCTTGTATGCCACAGATGGTGTCCGGGAGACGACACAACGGCAATACTGCATGATTCTCCCTGCACTTATTACTGTTTTCATTGATGCGCATCAAACAGGTATTATCCACATCTGAATAAAGCAGATACAGAGGTACAGTCGCCCGCCATGCCCGCACACACCACCCGCAGAACGCTACCCTGGTCCTGCGAGCAGTTATTCGACCTGGCCGCCGATGTTGAGCGGTACCCCGAATTTCTTCCCGGCTGGCAAGATGTGCGGGTGCTGGAACGCAGCGATAACCGGCTGACGGTCGAGCAATGCATTGGACTCGGACCGCTGCAACACTGTTTTACCAGCAGCGCCGTGCTGGAAAGGCCGCTGCGGCTGACCGTCAGCTCCAATGATGAGCCGTTCAGGGAGTTACACATAGAGTGGCTGTTTGAAACGGCCGGCAACCACTGCATTACCACGCTGACGGTCAGCCTGGAAATAAACAATCCCCTGCTGGAGAACGCGGCCGAAACACTGTTCATACTTGGTAGCGACGACATCATTGCCCGCTTCGAGCAACGGGCCCGCGAACTGTTCGGCGCGAACCGGGACACTCTGCGGGAATAAACGCCCGTCATGTCCATGGCACGGCGGCCGGGTACGGTCATGATGCAGTAACACGATGCTATTGCTGCGACTCGACAACGGCGCGGATCTCACCCTGTTCAACCGCAACAGCCGCGCGTGCCAGCAGGGTGAAGATCATGGCCCCGACCGCCCAGCAGGCAACCGTGATCATGACCTCCGGAAATGTCGGTACGAATTCAAATATCTCGCCCAGCGGCGTGGGAATGAAGCCGGGGATCACAAAGCCCATCCCCTTCTCTATCCAGATACCGGTAAAACAGAGCATGCAGGACAACACCAGCGTTACCCGGTTCGCCCGTAACCTTTCGAATGAGAGCATAAAGACGGCAACCAGGTTCAGTCCCATGGCCGTCCAGATCCAGGGCACCAGGCCGTCGTAACCTTGCAGGCCGAAATAAAGATAGCGTATCGACGATGCATGGCTGGTTTCATTATAGAAGTCGGTAAACAGTTCCGCACCGATAAAGAACAGGTTGATATACAACGCAAACATCAGGATCACGGCGAGCATGTCAATCACCGCCGGTTTTACACTGTAATTCCAGAAATTCCGGATCAGCAACAGCGATATGATGATCAATGCCGGACCGGATACGAACGCGGATGCAATAAAGCGCGGCCCGAGCAGTGCAGTATGCCAGAACGGCCGCCCGCTGTTTGCGGAGAACAGGAAAGCCGTGACCGTGTGAATGGAGATTGCCCAGAAAATTGTCAGCACAACAAACGGGAAATAACTACGCACCGGCGCATCCAGTCCCCGGTAGTGCCGGTAGAGTATATAAAAAGGTATCAGCAGGTTCAGAAACAGGTAGCCGTACAGGACCACGACGTCCCAGGCCAGCATTGACAACGGTAGATTGAAGCGCCCGATAAAGGGAATGATGTGCCAGAAGCGATCGGGCCGCGCCAGGTCAACCACCACCAGCAGAATCGCGGTAATCACGGCGGCCACGGCCATGGCCTCACCCAGTAATACAACCTGTTTCACATCCTCTCGATGAAACAGGTAGGCGGGAATCACCAGCAGTACCGCGGCGGCGGCAATGCCTACCATGAAGGTAAAATTGGCGATGTAGAACCCCCAGGACACCTGGTCACTCATGCCGGTGATGATCAGGCCCTCACGTAACTGGAGTGCGTAGTACCAGCCACCGACGGCGATCAACGCAACGAGCAACAGCAACCAGCCGTGGTACAGCGGTCCTCCGCGCATCATCGAGCGCACACCGTCGCCCATGAATCTAAGCAGGCTCATATGACTTCCTCAGTCCGTGTAATACCAGAACTTCGGTTCAGTACCGAGCTCTTCCTTTAGACGGAACACGGTCTTGTTTTCCAGTATGTAACGAATCTCACTGTCCGGGTCGAGCAGGTTACCGAACACCCGCGCGCCGGTGGGACAGGCCTCCTGGCAGGCCGGCTGCAGACCCTGGCGGGTGCGATGTATGCAGAAATGGCATTTCTCGACGACACCCTTCATGCGCGGCCGGTTACCGAGATAATGCGTGTCCGGGTTGAGCTCATCCGGCGGCACCAGCGGCTCGCTCCAGTTGAAATGCCGTGCCGAATACGGGCAGGCGGTCATGCAATAACGACAACCGATACACCAGTTGTAATCCACTACCACGATCCCGTCCGGCTCCATCCAGGTCGCATCCACGGGACAGGCCTTGACACAGGGCGGGTCTTCGCACTGCATGCATTGCATCGGCATGTATTCCTTGCCTTCCTGTGGAACGAGATCGTGATCGTAGTAATGATCTGCGTTTTCAAGATCACGACGCCCTTTCTCCAGTTCGACCACCCGAATGTATTCCATCTGGCCACCGCGGCCCAGGTTGTTCTCACGCACACAGGCAGAGACACAATCGCGGTATCCCTTGCATTTGGAAATATTCAGGGCGTAACCGAACACCACGCCAGCCAGTGGCGGCGTGTTGGTGCAGGTAATTTCCCGGCCGAATTTCCGCAGCGCCTTGCGCTCTATACGCGCCAGTGCATCGGCTATTTCTTCCGGCGTCATGCGCTGGTAGTGGTCCTGGAAGAAATCACCCATGGCATCTTTCAGGGTTGCACCGGCCCAGGCGGATTTCGTCCCTGCCGTGCAGCCGGCTGCCGCAGTAACGGTACCCAGCCCCTTCAGGAATTTACGCCGTGAGTAGCTGGCAACAGACTGATCAGTGTCATTGGCCATATCCTTCTTTGTTCGCTGCCTGCTCATTCAGAACGCTCCCATGGCTTGCGACCATGCCGGTGACGGTGTTGCTGCCGTTCCAGCCGCTGCCGCACACCGGGCGGCCCCATAGGGGCGCGTGGCTCGAGACCCGTTTCGTTGTGTGGATCGTGACAGCCGGTACAGTTAAGTACCACGCGTCCGCCGCGCCAGCGTTTCATGCGCTTGCCATGCGCGCCATACTGCCAGTCCTGGAACTCGCGACTGTGGCACTGCGCGCACACGCGGTAGGCGCGGTCGAGATCCACCGTTTTACCGGACAGCGTATGCAGGGAACCGCCCTTTTCCAGCATGTGACAATTGTTGCACTGCAGATCGGCATTACCATGCCTGACTTCCATGTCGTGCATATCGTCCATATCCGCCATCATTTCGAGCACCTCCGGAATGACCTCCACACCGTCGTGGCAATCGTCACAGGGCACGTAGTCGAAACGGTGCTTGCGCGATTCCACCGTAAACGGCAGTTTTTCTGTCTGCAGCGACGCACCATCCCCTGTAGCCGACAATGCCGGCGCAATGAACAACATCTGCAGGATGAATAAAAACTGATTTCGGTACTTCAAACGTACTGACTCCAGACAGGTTTTTATACTCTTACTGGTCAGGCTAACAGACAGCGGCGCAGTCATTTTGACACATATCAATCTGCTGGCATCCAATGCAGACTTATTCAACTTTGACCGGATAATCCTCCAGCTCGCTGCGTATCTGCCCCCGCATCTGTGCCCGAAAATTATTCACGCCAATGAATAGTTCGCGCATCATCAGTACCCAATAGTACATTCCTTCGCGGCCAAGTCGTACCTCAGTCCCGGATTCGTGCAACGCACCCAGCCAGCGGAATAACAGCAGTTCCCGGCGTACGCACCGCCGCCAGCCAGGACCGTACTTCGCCGCCATGGCTGTCTTGTCCATCCGCATGCCGAACAAACGCATGAGAAAATCATATTGCACCTGCTCCCTGCGATTGAGTTTACGCGCTGCCGTTAATGCGGATTGCCCCTGCCCGGCCAGATCCAGGTAATGATTAATCGAGAAAGTACTTGAGTAGATTGACCCATCCAGGTAAGTGAATGCTCCGCTGCCGATGCCGAGGTACTCATCATGATCGACGATGTATTCATCGATTGCGCCCGCCTTGCGTGAGAAACACCAGGCGGAGCCCGGCTGGTAATCAGGCATCAGGATATCGCGGATTCGCTCATAGTATTCCCGCTCCCGGGCAAAACCGACATGTCCGATCTGCCTGTCCATGGTGTGATGCGTGGTATCCGACGGCATCAGCGGGTAACAGGAAATCTGGTCAACCCCCAGTGCCGTAAGTAACCGCAGATCGCGACTTATCGAACTGAATGACTGGTGCGGAAAATTGAATATCAAATCGACATTGAGTGTAGCAAAACGTCCCTGCGCCACCTGCAGGTGTTGCAGGATATTCGCCGAGCTGCCATAGGGGGCAAAGCGTTCCATTTCCTGAAGCAAGCGATCATCGAGACTCTGCACACCGACAGACAGGCGTGTCACCCCGGCCGACTGCAACAGGTCCAGTATGCGTGGCTGCAGGTGATTCGGATTCGTTTCCACCGATATACCGGAGACGTTGAACAGCTCGCGCGTCAGTTCAAGCGTTCCAGCAAGCGCCTCGGGTAACACGGTCGGCGTTCCACCGCCCACGTACACATCGGAAAATGAAAACCCGGCTGACTTGCACGCATGCAGCTGCCGGTTCAGCGCAGTGAAATATTGATGCGCCCGCTCCTTGTTCATCCGTACCCGGTGAAACGAACAGAAGGGGCACAGGGATTCACAGAACGGTACGTGGATATAAAGGAGATATCGTTTGTCGGGGTCGGGCTGCGGCCAGCTACCCGGCCATGACTCGAGCTGCATGTGGCGCCGGTTAAAACGGCGTAAATACCGTGTCAGCAGGGTATCAACAACACGCAATGATTTTATCGCCCGTTTTCAATGAAGCCGCCCCGCCATTGAAACAAGGCGGCTAATCGGCAAGATTATCCGCGACCAGTTCGAGCAGGCTGTCGGCCCGGGTATCCCAGTGAAAATGCTCGCCACAGTCGCTGAAATTCAGCCGGCAGTTGTTGCAGCTGGTATATAGCCGGTCTGCGCCGGCCTGCTCTACCTGGTCTATCTTCAGCCGGAACGCCGCATAGCGCAATTCATCCGCACGGCCGATTTGCATCACGCCACCGCCGCCGCCACAACACCAGTTGAGTTCCCCGCCGCCCGGCAATTCATGCAACTCCACGCCAAGCTGCTTGAGAACGGTACGCGGCGCCTGCGTGGCCCCACCACGACGGGACACCTGGCAGGGATCGTGGAAACTGGCCGATTGTTCTACAGGCGTAACCCGCAAGTTCCCCTGCTCCATGGCCTCCGCCATTAACTCGGCTATATGCAGCACGCGAAACGGTAACGGTTCCCCGTACATGTTGGCAGCCTGCCAGCGGAACGCACCGTAGGCATGACCACATTCCGGCACGACGACCGTGCCCGCCTTGCACGCGATCGCCGCATTAATGAGGTTCATGCTCATATCACGCTGCCAGTCGGTGTTTCCGGACAGCATACCGAAGTTGGTCGCTTCAAAACCGTTGCTGCTGTAAGTCCAGTCATAACCGGCATGGTTCATCACCCGGGCCATTGCGACAATCGACTCCGGGTAATCACTGATCTCGGCCGCGGATAGCGTGACCAGTACATCCGCCTGCGCCCGGTCCAGCGGGATGTCGAGCGAATGTTCACTTGCCAGTCGATTGATCGTTTCGCGAAACAGTTCAGGCGATGCGCCGAGCGGACTCCCGGTATCCTCGGCACGTTGTGCCAGCGCATAGAGGTCTTTGGGTACCAGTCCTGCCCTGTGCATGCCATGACGTGCCATGCCGATCAGGGAGGCGACATCTATGCCCATGGGACACACCAGTGAACAACGACCGCACAGGGTACAGGCGTCATAGAGCAGGTGCTGCCAGGCTTCCAGCTCGTCGACGGTAACCCGGTGCTTCAGGTTCAGCGCCTTGTAGAAAAAAGAGAACGGCCCGGCTTCGCGCTTGTAGGCCTGCTTGAAGGGTTCGAGCTTCCAGACCGGGGTATAGCGGGGATCGCCGGTCTGTACATAGAACTGGCAGGCCTCGGCACACAGACCGCAGTGAATACAGGACTCCAGGTAGATAGCGGTATCGACTGTGCAATCCGTAATGAAATCCTGCAAGGCGCCATTGGTGCGCGCCTCGTCAGACTGCTCACCCTGCCGGTCCGCGGTAAACTCTTCAGGTTTATTCATTGAGGGGAGATACCCTTGCGCGCAAACGCCGCACCGGTAATCCCGCGGCTTGCCCATATAAAAAAGGCATGCATCAACTTGCTGAAAGGGAACCAGACCATCAGCAATTCGACCGACAGCAGATGCACGGCAAGCAGGGTTTCCTTGTGCATACCTAGATAAGCGGACAGCAACAGCCCGGTAGCGACGGGTGCAATTGTCAGCAACCAGCTGAAGTAATCATCGAAATTTGACAACAGCCGCAGTACCGGATGCCTGAGCCGGCGCACCAGCACGCCAAGCAACGCAAATACCGTCACGACACCAAGCGCATAAATCAACCAGTTGGGTAATCCCGGCCAGCTGATGCCAAGGATGCCTTCAATAAACAGTATATGGGGAACAAACAACAGCAAGACCGCAAAGAAGCCGAGATGAAAGGTCCAGCCGGCCAGTTCACTGAACCAGGTTTTCGGCAGAAACTCCTTGTGTGGCCAGGAACGCATAATCATCAGTCGCACGGCACCGCGCATCGTCCTGTTACTGCGCGGTGCGGACAAATCGCTGCGCCATTGCAGCAACAGGATAGCGACCAGTCGCCAGGCGATCCCGAATACCATAATGGCCAGTGCCCACAAAAGTCCCGGGCCACGCGCAAATTCCAGCAAATCCATCCTGTCCTGTTCCTCCGCTTACCTGCTTGACTGTGAATAATACACGCTGTCCGCCTGCCATTGACGCTACAGCAGCACGGCATCGCCGTTCAGAAATAAGACCTGCCGGTAATCTCCCTTCGGAAACACGCTACCGCAATAGTGGCAAGCAGACACTTGAAGAATGTCTAAAAGCTGATACAGGTCAATTCGCCTGCCGCGTCTCGCGGTCAAACTACTGTTGACCCCAGGCCAAATCGGAGTAATAATGAGAACCATTCTCACTTATATCTCGATTCGGCACCTAGCCAGTAGCAGGTAAGACATTGAATATTAAATGTAATCTATCATGCCTCAAGATCGGCGAATGCGCCTGCATCACGGGCATCCACGCCCCGGACGGGATTCGCCAGCGCCTTCAGTCCATGGGCCTGCGCACCGGCCGCGAAGCCGAAATCATCCGTTGCTCGCGACTGGGCCCCATGCAGATACGCGTGGGCAGCATTGACCTGATCATGCGTCGCAGCGACGCGGCACGCGTTACCATCTCCACGGGGCAGTGAAACGTCTTGCCATCGTCGGTATGCCCAACACGGGTAAATCGACGTTCTTCAATCGCCTGACCGGCTCCTCATCCCGCGTCGGCAACTGGCCCGGCGTTACCGTAGAACTACTCAGCGCAAGCATTGTGCTCGGCGAAAATGCCGTTGAAGTGGTTGACCTGCCCGGCATCTACGACCTGCACGGTTTCTCCGAAGACGAACAGATTGTCCGCGACTTCCTGGAAAACAACCGCGTTGACCTGGTCACTATCATACTGAATGCCGCCCAGCTCGATC